>Ga0070731_10002446_pt1 | contig 17750 bp, 17 predicted proteins | sample Coa_R1_2_FD_66448 | JGI IMG/M metagenome (GOLD analysis project Ga0070731, IMG submission 66448) | Surface soil microbial communities from Centralia Pennsylvania, which are recovering from an underground coalmine fire - Coalmine... | ecosystem: Environmental > Terrestrial > Soil > Unclassified ...
GTCATCACTTTCCAGCGGGGTCCCATCCGAACCGGCTTCGATCGTATCAAATACGTTGAATAAAATCAATTGCGAATCGGGAACCACGTTGGCAAGATTTGCCGCAAAACGTGCCGCATTTTTTGATGTTTCTGAAAAATCTGTCGGGATTAAGAAATTATTCATGATGCTGGTTTTGAGAGCGCAAAGCTAATAAATGTTTGTTTGATTTGTATCGTGCTTTACAGAATTGTGTATATTGGGTTGTAATTTAAAAATCAATTGCTATATGAAGAAATTATTCCCGCTTTTTTTATTTCTCCTGCCTTGTGTTCATGCGTTATGTCAATCCAATGCCATCGCAATTATCCCTGAACCGGTGTCGGTGAAGACCAGTACCGGGCATTTCGTTTTACCAAAAAACATTACCCTGGAAGCTCCAGGCAAACCCGAATTAAAGGAAGCGGTTCGTCTGGCAGCAGCAAAATTAAAAAATAATACCGGCTCGCAGGTGAAGGTCACTTCGGCACCTGCCGCTTCCAATACCATTCGATTGGTCTTGAACAAATCAGCCAACGCAACCATCGGAAAAGAAGGATATGAACTGACTGTAACGCCAACGGGTGTTGTCATTAAAGCCAATGAACCGGCAGGATTATTTTACGGGATGCAAACTTTTTGGCAATTGCTTCCAAAAGAAATTGAAGGCAATGGTCCGGCCCGGCATGTAAAATGGGAAGCGCCCTGCGTAGCGATCACAGATTACCCACGATTCGGATGGCGTGGATTAATGTTTGATGTGGCGCGTCATTTTTTTACCAAAGCCGAGGTGGAACAATATATTGATGCGATGGTGAAGTATAAATTTAATTTGTTGCATCTGCATTTGACTGATGATGAAGGCTGGCGCATCGAAATAAAAAGTTTACCCAATCTTACAAAAACCGGGGCATGGAACGTAAAAAAAATCGGCTACTTCGGAACCTTCTCTGCGCCGACAGCCGACGAACCCCGGGATTTTGGCGGTTTTTATACGCAGGATGATATCCGGGACCTTGTTCAATACGCAAAACAAAGATTTGTAAATATTCTGCCGGAGATCGATGTTCCCGGTCACAGCCTCGCAGCCGTTGTTTCCTATCCTGAATTGTCTTGTACGCCGGGAGCAGAAAATTATCATGTCCGTTCCGGTGAGGAAATAATGGACTGGTCCCATGGCCAGCCACCCGTAGCGCTGGTTGATAATACGCTTTGTCCCGCTAACGAAAAGGTGTATGATTTTTTAGATAAAGTATTGACGGAAGTTGCTCAGCTTTTTCCATTTCAATATATCCACATGGGTGGTGATGAGTGTCCTAAAAATTATTGGGAAAAAAGTGAGGCGGTAAAAGCATTGATGCAAAAAGAAGGATTAAAAAATATGGAAGAAGTGCAGAGTTATTTTGAAAAAAGATTAGAGAAGATCGTTGAATCGAAAGGGAAAAAATTTATGGGCTGGGATGAGATTTTAGAAGGTGGTCTTGCGCCTGATGCGATCGTGATGAGCTGGCGCGGGATAAAGGGCGGCATTGAAGCTGCCAAGCAGGGACACCAGGTGGTGATGAGCCCGACAACCTTTGTTTATTTGGATTATATGCAGGCAGATGTCGTGATGGAACCGCGCATATATGCTACCCTGCGTTTGAATACTACCTACCAGTTTGAACCGGTTCCGGAAGGTGTTGATCCAACATATATCATGGGCGGACAGGCTAACCTGTGGACCGAACAAGTCTATAATATGCGCCACGCAGAATACATGACCTGGCCCCGGGGGTTGGCCATCTCGGAATCGGTTTGGTCTCCAAAAGAAAAAAAGAACTGGAATGGTTTTGTTGGCAAAGTGGAAAAACATTTTGAAAGATTTGATGCGGCGCAAACAAAATATGATCCCGCCATGTACGACCCCATCTTTAAAGCAGGTAAGGATGCCAACGGGCAATTACAAATTGCAATGAGCACAGAAATAGAAGGGCTCGATATATATTATAGTTTTGACAATTCATTCCCTGATCGCTTTTATCCGAAATATACGGCACCGCTCACGCCGCCAAAAGATGCGGTGCAACTCAAAGTAATCACCTACCGTGGTGACCAGCCGGTGGGTCGCATGACGGTAATGCCGATAAAAGAAATGCAACGCAGGGCAGACCGCAAAAAAGGGGATGACGATTGATGAATTATTTTTTGACGCAGTTCCAGGCTCTTTGCCTGGAATCAAAGTGTCCACCCGCGAGAGATCATTGATGGGAGATAATTTTCGGCTGGTCCAAATCCTATTGGATTGTTTTAATTCCCAATGGGGAGGTTTGATTCTTTATTTTTTCCGGCCAAAAAAACAAGGTAATGTATGCTTGGTTTTGGTTTTGAATCTGACCAGGCCCCCGGGTTGCGCCCTTGCGGTAACTTTTTTTATCTCAATCCCAATTCTCTGAGGACCTCTTCGCTGATGTCTAATTTCGGGTCCGAAAACATCACCGTAATCCCTTCACTCTTATCCAATACGATTTGAAATCTTCTGGAGGCAGCAATTCGTTGAATGGCGTTGTTTATTTTCTCCCGCAAGGGCTTGGTTAAGGTGTCTTCTTTTTTAGCCAGGTCCCCGTCGTATCCGAAATGATTTCTTTGCAGGTCACGGATATCCATGGCCATTTTTGCCAGATTTTCTTCCCTTTTCTTTTTGATATCGTCACTCAGCAATGGTCGTTCCGATTCATAGTCCGCATTCATCCTGTTTAGTACGGTTTGTTTATTGTCAATTTCTTTTTGCCATTGATTGCCTATCTGACTAATTAATTTTTCCGCGTCCTGGTATTCCGGCATCTTACTGAGAATATATTTTGTATTGACAAATCCTACTTGTGCAACAGCCATGGATGCGAGGTTGATCAAAGGGAGGATCAATAAGAGAATTTTTTTCATGGTCCTTATTTTTGTCTTTGCGGATAGATGCATTACCGGCATGCAATTTATACTTTTAAAATATGCCGCGATGCCAGGATTCCGGCACCAATATGCGGGGATTGTCAATAGCCATTGTCCTGGCACGGAACCCTTTGATGACATGGGACCAATTCCGGCTATCCGGTAGCGCTATAAACTTTGCTTGAGCAAAGCATTGAGCATATTTCTCAGGTTCATGCCATCTGCCAGGGGCGCGTCATAATCAATGATCCTTCCATTCTGATCGGCGATGATGTATTTGGGAACATAGGTAACCTTGCAGAACATCGACACCAAACTTTTAAATCCATCCAGGTCGCCCAGCTGAATCCCGGTAAAATGGTGTTTTTTTATGGCTCCTTTCCAATCGTCAGGATCCCTGTCCAACGAAATGGAAATAAATTGAACGGAATCTGACTTATAATCGGCCATCATTTGTTCTAAAACAGGAATATTGGCTATGCAGGGACCGCACCAGCTTGCCCAAAAATCGATTACCACATATTTTGTTTTAAAAGCACTAAGCGCAATGGTATTGCCGGCCGTATCTTTTAAACTCAAATCATACACTGAATGTAATTCACTCAAACGTTGATCAAATGCACCATCAATCAGGGGGTTTTCTTTTCTGAAATCATTGTCATCGGTCAAAGGATATATATACGCTAAAACATCATGCCCGAGACTGCTTTTCTTAACTTCTGTGGACAAGGCCTTGTAATAGGTTTCCAAAGAATCAACAGGTATAAAAGGCTTATGCGTATGACGCAAGAGCAGATAGGCGCTCACAACAGATTTTGGATGCTCTTCAATATATTTTATATCCAATGCTTTTATCCTTTCAGAAAGGCTGTCCCGTTTTTTCCACAATCGGTCAAGCTGGTTTTGAATATCTGTGTTTGCATTGACTTTTAAATCGTCAAGCAATGAATAAATGGATTGATAAACCCTGGCTTTGGCGAACAGTAAAAAGGATTTTTGCTTGTCAAATTTTTCTTTTTCCGTTTGGGAACGGGAGCCCGTTATCAGGGGATCTGATCCCCCATGCGGTTTGTAGGAAACGCGCATGGAATGGGGTTCCAATAAAAACCGTATCACGCTGGAATCATCAAAAATGTGATTGCTAATGTCCATCCATAAATAGGCTTCGCAAACCATATTCACCGTTCCTGAATAATGAAATCTTCCTTTGCTGACCGGCAGCGTATCTCGTCGATCTTTATTATCCCGGTCCTTATACCATAAAACAACCCTTCCGGTGTCCCTGCCAACAATTTCACCTTCCAGAGAAAACCTGGAATGGCCTCCGGCCGCCTGACCAAAAGCCTTATCCAGGGAGAAACCAGCGAGGATAAACAGGAGTGAAAATAAAGTGAGCGTCATTTTATTTGAAGTAAAGTGAATCATGCTCAATTTTGCTCCAACTCATCTTTGGACGGCAGTTTCGGAAAAGGGTTATGTGGTTCTGCCTGGTACCAGAAAACCGTAGAGCTGATGTCTGAATGTTGCCGCAAATATGCGCCGTTGCTTTTCCAACCCAGATCCTGTATGGTAACCCGCAAACTTTTCTCAAAGCGGATGGGGTCCATGATATGCCATCGATACAAGCCAAAACGTTCCTGCGAGGTATATAATCCGTCAGGTCTGATCACCTGGGGAAGTCCCGTATAGGCAGTGGAAAATTCATGGTACTGGTGATTTACTTCAAAATCATAGGAGCCGCAAAAATAATCCTCCGTTCCCGTGCCCGCAATTGTCGGAAATTTTGTATCACCATCCATGTAAAATTTTATTTCTCCCTCACCCCACCAGCCATCGTTATGCACGCCCCAGGCAAGATAAGTGCCCACATATTGTCCCTTGCCTTTGATGCTGTCCACCAGGGTACACACCCCGTTTTCCACCGCATTTTTTCTTCTGAACTGCGCATGAAAATATCCGGCATCCTGGGGTACTTCGGTTAAGGTGTAATCAACCTGGTAATACAAATACATTTTTTCGGTGTTGATATTGGTCATCGTTATTTTGCATTTTTTACGAAAGGGCATCATCCAATAACAATTAAAAGCACTACCCGGATTAACCGTTACCGGCAAGGAATTCAATGCTGCATAAGTCCCCCATCCCATTCCGAAAAAATCGCCCACCGGAGTTTCGACGGAAGGCTCTGTTTCATCATCCCAATAAATTCTGAAGATGGAAAAACGCCAGTTTCCGGTTGGTGTCATCCAAATATGTTGTATAGCGCCGGAGCCGCTGATCTCGGCCATGGTAAAAGTTTCTCCGGGTTTTATCACGATGAACGGATTGACTTTCCAGCCTTGTCCCAGTTCACGTGCAGCTTCCTTTGCACTGCCATTTTCTAAAGTTGCCATTCCGCCTTTGCCGGGATCGCCGGTTAAATTTTCCGGGCCGATTGACCGTGTTTTTGCATCTGACAGGCGGGACAGGTTACCCAGGTTCATGTCCAGACCGTTAAATGAATTATTTTTCTGCGCAGTAACCAAAAAGGAAGAAATGCATAAAAGCAAGCAGGCTATTGAAAATTTCATATCAGCAGTTTTATTGGAAAGGAAATTTACTGAAACATTTTCGAATCCTGCGACTGTCTTTTAAGATTCATTGTTTCCGTTCAGGAAAAGCGTGGGGAAGAAATAGAATCACCGGGAGGTTAATTTACATGCTTATCGACATAATCGATAACGGAACCAACGGTAGTAAGTCTTTCTGCATCCTCATCGGGTATTGTTACTTTAAATTCTTTTTCTATGGCATCAATGAATTCAACCAAATCAAGTGAATCAATATTAAGATCGTTACAGAAAGAAGCCTGGTAGGACAGGTCATTTTCGTCAATCGCAAATTTATCGATCATGATGCGAATGACCTTGACGACATGATCGGTCTTGAATTTGGTTTCTGTGAGTATCATTGTCTATAGGCTGATTAAGAGTTAAAAATTAATTATGGTCCCCCGGCGACAAAACATAATCCTCGATTTTTCGGTAAAGCGTGGACAAAGAAATGTTGAGCATTCTTGCAGCCTCAGGCTTATTCCATTTTGCACTAACCAAAACTTTTTGAATATGCAGGCGTTCAAATAAATTCAGGTCGTACGGAGCATTCCCTTTTCCTGCATGCTGATATTGATAGGAAAGAATTTCATAAGGCAGCGTTTCTTCCGTCAAAATGGAGCCTTGAGAAAGGATCACCGATCTTTCAATTATATTTTTCAATTCCCGGATATTGCCCTTCCAGTGATAATTCAATAAAAAAGTTTCAAAATCCCTCGTGATCCCGGTAATGTGTTTTCCCAGTTTCTGGGAAAAAAGTTTTACAAAATATTCGGTGAGTAATAGAATATCTTTTTTTCTTTCACGCAGGGGGGGCAAATGAATGGCAAAAATATTAAGCCGGTAAAATAAGTCTTCGCGGAATTTCCCATTCTTTATTTCGTTTGACAGATCCCTGTTTGTAGCTGAAATGAGCCTGATGTTTACTTTGCTGATTTTATTATCTCCTATTTTTATAAACTCTCCGGACTCCAGCACACGAAGCAGGCGCGACTGTAGCTCTTTATCGATTTCACCCACTTCATCTAAAAACAATGTGCCACCGTCGGCTTCTTCCAGGATTCCCTTTTTATCTTTTGTCGCCCCGGTAAATGCGCCTGCCCGATACCCGAATAATTCGCTTTCCAACAATTCCTTACTGAATGAAGAACAATTGATGGCTACAAAAGTGTGATGATGCCGGAAGCTGGCAGAATGAATGGCTTTGGCAAATAATTCTTTTCCTGTACCGGTTTCACCGAGTAAAAGTACGGCTGCGTCGGTTTTAGAAACTTTTTGCGCAAGGTCCAATGCATCATGAATGATGTCTGATTCACCGATGATGTTATTAAATCCAAATAATGTTTCAATTCTTTTTTCTTCATGTTTTATAGGGGTAATTTCCGGTTTAAAATCAGATAACTGATCTTTAATGATCTGAATAATTCTGCTGATGTCTTCCCCCTTTATGATATAATCGGATGCGCCATTTTTAATGGAGACCACGCAATTATTGATGTCGGGGTTGCCGGTAAGGATAACCGTCTGAATCTTTGGATAACGTGTTTTGATCTCTTTGGTGTAAAACGCGCCGTTTCCATCGGGAAGCATTGCATCGAGCAACACGACATTAATATCTTCTTTTCTTAAAACCTGGGAAGACGATTGAATGTCATACGAACGAAAGACCGTATAACCTTCAAGAGACAATAATCTTCCCAGGACATTGCAAAATTGCACATCATCATCTACTATCAAGACCTTGTGTGGCACGTTGCTTTATTTTATTTTAATGATTCCGCAAACAGATATTTTATCTTATACATTTTTCCGTACGGATCATAATCCATCAACCCTTTGTCATTGCGTGCATAATAATTTTCAAGCGCATAACGAAATTTTGCATTGGATGAAAAGGCTTCTTCCAGGTTGGCAACCGTTAATGATTGCACCTCGCTCGTCCCTGTTTTGCTGAAATAATATTTAGTCACCGTCGCATAACCTTTTCCGCCGTTACCCGGCTCAAGCGCCGTGTGCTGATAGAGATAAAAAGCGGTGGTGTCAGCGATTTCAAGCATCTGGCTTTTGTAAAACCGGTAATCTTTGCCGTTGCATGCGTGATAACCGAAGAAATCTTTTTTCAGCAGCACGATTTTTTTATCGTTTGTTTTCACGATGAGTTTCTGCGATTCAAAAAAATTATTGGTCTTGATGGCATCCTGTGTCGAACCACAATTGAATGAATAGGTTAATTTATGCCTGCTGAAATCATCTTCGTTCTTATATAGACCAACGGATGCTGCGGATGTGCTTTGTGAAAAGGCTGAATTAACATACAGCGCAAAGGACAATACCAAAAAAATGTTCATTGACTTTTTCATTGTTAAAAATTTTATGTTTTTAATCTGGTTTCTTTTTACCTGTTCAGAACCGGACAAGAAAAGCGAGGATGATCCTGTTCTCGGATTTTACCATATCCGGCATCCATCCGCCCCAACTGCTTAAGGGGGGAGCGATGGAGGCGCCGCTTGACGTATAGGTGTAGCCACCCGTATTGGCATAACCCGTCGGTGAAGTAACCCCACCCGGCCCGGCAAAATACCCTGTTAAAGGAGTTGCACCGGGAGCGGGTCCGATATTGACCACATTACGATGCACATATTCCAGTTTGATCGTGATATTCTGACTGGGCAGATAATCAAGCGTTGTGGAAAAGTCCCAGGCATTGAATGTTGAACCCGGTCCTGTTTGTTTTTGAAATAATGTATCCGCATACCCGGTTGGTGCAAGCACGAGATACTGACCAGGGTTGTGCATATAGCCTCCTCCGAAATTAAAAGCCCAATGTTCGCCAAACCAAAACCTGTTGTAAAACATGCCGCTGATGAAATTCTGCGCGGGCAAATAGGTATCTGTTTTGGCGTCCGTCTTCCCAAAAGGCGTCACACCGTCGCCATCTTCAAATCCAAAATCTCCCGTTAAAGAAAATGCAGCCTTCGTTAAAAATTTTCCATGCGGGTTATTGTAATAGCGGCGTTCATAACTATAATCCAGGTGGGCGCGGTATCTTCCCGGTGCTCCCTCGTCATCCTTTCCGTAATAATTATTAAATACATAATCCACGTTTTCATTGGGTCTGTAATAGATAGACGCTCCGAGACCCGGGGAGTGATTGAACATCCCGTAACTCTGCCAGCCATTAATTAACCAGAGTTCTACTTTTAATTTGTCCGATGGAAAAGTTTGCAGGCGGAGTCCGTTAAAAAACCAGGGTGTATTGTCAGAGGTGTATGAGGGCTGATAACCCCAGTTTTCAAAATTATTATAGGAGAATAGTCCTATATAGGACATAAAAATCCCTGCATCCAGGTTGATGCCGTGCCAAACATCCCAATGATAACCGGCATAAGCTTCGCTGATATAGCGGTAAATGGTTTGCAGATCATACTGACCTTTGTATGAACTTCCATCATTACGCGGAACAACGGTAGAGCGCGTACCGAACTGCATCATGACTCTGCCGCGCACATTGTCGACATGGATATCACCGCCGACTCCCATAAATGAAAGCTGCAGTTCATTATTTCTGGCCAGTGCCGTTGAACCAACGACGGTGTTGTCTATCGGGTGATTATATGAATGCGTATAATTGAAATCAAAAGTGACGTCGCCGGTAAAATATTTTGAGTCAAAAGCAGGGGGAGTCGTTTTTCTGCTGGTTCCATTCAACCAGGAAAAATCACCAAACGCAAATGGTTCACTTGCCCGCTGCGTAGCTTCGACTGAATCTTTTTTCTGGGTTGAATCTGATTTTGATTCTGCAGGTTGAGCAAATAAGAATTGCTGAAGCAGCAATGCCAGCATCAAACAAATACTAAGCTTTCCATACAAAGGAACCAGGCTGTTAATCTTCTTTTTCATTTACTTTGGTTTTATTTATTAAACATTACCCGAAAGAATAATCTCTCTTTTGGGAATTAGGTATCTTTCTGCAGATTGCTAACGGAGTACCATAAAAATTTCAACGGGAGGCAGTTTGTCGATGAAAGTGAAGGCTGTCGTGGCTTTGGCAGGACTTCAAAATTATTTTTGGGGCGAGTGGTGTGAAAAAAAATATTACCAAAATGAAAAGATGATCGTTATAATGAGAAATTTTTAATTTAAAAAAAAATAAATGTTACATTATATTTTTTATTAATATGTTTTTCAGATACCTTTATTCCTTCTTAACATTGTTATAGCCTGGATGTTTCTACATCGGGCTTTTTTTTTACCAAAGAATTCAGGAATGTGCGGGGTAAAATTAATATAACGATTAAGGACAACCGAAATTAATGCAGATGCTACCTGAAAAAAATACCATTTGCAAAAAAGCTGCTAATATAAGCCGGTCTATATCCTCCGTTTTTATTCCTGATTGAGATTTAAAAAAATTTTGCAGAACTATTATACGGCTTATCTTTACAGCCCTAAAAAACAAGGGAAGGGAGTTTAGCTCAGCTGGTTCAGAGCATCTGCCTTACAAGCAGAGGGTCGGCGGTTCGAACCCGTCAACTCCCACAGGCCCCGATTAATTTCGGGGTTTTATATTTGAAAAAATGTCTCCGTAGCTCAGTTGGTAGAGCAGCTGACTCTTAATCAGCGGGTCCACGGTTCGAGTCCGTGCGGGGACACAATAAATCAGTAAGTTATTTACTGCATGGCCGGAAATGTTTTCAATTTTTTGGCGATTAACAAATAGGCCCCATCACAACAGAGTCATTAATTATCGTCATATTGGATTCCATTAATAAGATCCGATTTTCTTATAATTATCCAGAATTATTTCCCTTTTTCATATTAAAATAAAATTCAATAATTTCTGGTTATTCAAAAACCTGCCTTCAAAGCATTGAAGAATTTTTTTCTTCTTAACAACATTTTCGTTGAAATGACTGTATCTTCAGATCACTAAACGTTTCAGACCCTGCTTTTTCAGAATCCGGTACTGAACCTTTATCGTCTCTATATGCTCGTATAAGGACCGCAACCAAACCTCCGGCAATCTTTCGGCCTTGTTAACCAGATCAGGTATTATCGCACGGGTATTGTGATTATTCAGAATATATATATTAAAACATGCTTATGAAAAAAATATCTTTTTTCATCCAGCTGGCGGCTCTGATCATTTATTTCGGATGCAACAAACATGATCACTCATCTTCCACACAAGCTAATAAGTCAAAGTCGCTCGTAGCCATCGCCGGCCGTGATACAAGTATTTGTATGCCTTATGGCGGAACCGGCCATATTTTCCAGGGTATCCTTGATGGACAGGGATCTCATGACAGTCTGGGCAATATTGTTTCATACGACTGGAAACAAATGGTACCGGGGACCGGAACTCTGATAGATGTTGGCTCGAAAGCATTAACTGAAGTGGAAATTTCGAATCCGGGAATTAATACATTTTGGCTGGAGGTTAAGGATGATCAAGGCCAGGTTGCTTACGATAGTGTCAGCATCAACATTATTCAGAATTTTACATTTGAATATGATGGTTTATCCTGGGATTCTGCGGTAGGTGCACTCACGACAATCAGTGAAAGTTTCAAACCCGGTTTGATAGAATCCTGGCCGGATTTTACTAAAGCGATAATCGACCAGTCAACCGCGCTGATCACTAATTACAATGGTCAGTGTGTTGACATTGCCAGCTGGAAGGTGATTCCCTATGTTCCATATGATTCAATTCAGCTGACCCCTGTCCCGCTGTTTTATACGATTATTCCTGGTCACGGGGTTCTGTTTCCCGAAATATTTGCCAAGACAAATGCTGCAATTGACTTTAATCAGCAAGTATCCATAGCCTTTGACCTAAACTCGGGTCAGGGGGGCTGGGATTATTAGCGATTGTGCGATCCTGAAAATGGTCTGTATCAACGCACATGCATAGACGTAGAAAACCCCTGAAGGATATGATCTATGTCTATCCTGAAGGTGTTGGTATATTTTTGTCGAAAAATCCTGCCAGTTGAATTTATTCGCATAATTAAAAAACTTTCCAATCTTTTGCTTTTCCAAATGCCTCTCCATTAATTCCTGCTCGTTTATGCGCACGAGATAGACCCAATTATTAAGGCAGGTTTCTGTAAAAAAAACTGATTGATGATTCTTCCGTGGTGCCGAAAATACACCCATCCATTTCAATTAGTGATAACGGAAATATAATTCCGAAAAAACAATTCTCAATTAAATATTTCAACCATTTATCATTACATAATCCACCGGCCAAATAATTGATTTGAGTTATGCCATTATGTTAACACATGGTCGGAACACCGGGGTTTCAAGTTGAGATTAAATAATTATATTGGTTTATCAGGCAGGGCATTCATCAAAGCCATCACTGCCCAGTTTGAGGCCGCAGCGGATATGAATTGATTTTCATCATAAGGCGGAAAATCACTGTTTACGAATGGTTGAAAAGGGTATGACCTTGATTCCATAACCCAGGCGCCATCTGCATCCTGCGTTTTTAATAAATAATTTATGCCTTTTTGATACAGAGGATCTTCCGGTTTCATCATTCCGCTTTCATACAAAGCACAAAGAGTTTGCCCTGTCGCGTAAGCATCACTTTTCATAGTTGGTAATTGCGACCAGCCTCCGTCTGCATTTTGCATAGACTTCAATTTTTCGGCAACCTTCATTTTCATATTATTATCACTGCCGCACCATTGCATGCCCAGCAATTGAAAAGCGAGTTCCTGTTGCTGCAACGGGTTTGCTTTTTCAAGCCATTGTTTTGTTCTTGTAACTAATTCACCAACATGTTTTTTCTTTGCCTGTGATGCATATAATTGTATTGCACGTACAGCCATCACCGTTAAATGTATATCTCCTGTTTCCAAGGGCACCCTTCCTGATTCCGCAAGAAAACTGCCATCCGGCCTTGCCTGGCTCATGATATAATCAACCGATAAATCCGTATACAGATCAGCGGGATATTTTTCTGCAGATAACCCCAGTAAGATATAAGGAGCCACAAAATTCACAGGCAGAAATTCGTTGATCAGATTGGCGTTCCCGGCTAATTGCAAAGTTCTTTTCATTGATTGTACTCTATAAACAGCAAAAGAATCTATGACAGAAATCCCCTTTTTAGCTGCTATTTCAGCAGCCATGGAAGTTAATGTGTTGTGATGGCAGGAGGCGCATTTAAATTTGCTTCTGTTTGTGAACAGGTAACCGCTCTTTTGTAAAAGCAAAAAACTTTTATTTACAGATTTTTCAATGTCTGCAGTATTGTTACCAGCAGGTTTATTCATCCATCCTGCAAGCATGCTTAATAAAAAAATGCCGCCCGCAATAATAATGATGACAGGAAAACCTTTTCTTTTCATACAAATCCTTTTTGAAGATGATTATTTGGTTGCGTATTTTTCTAATAACTCAACAGATTGAGTGTTTCCTTTTCTTTTTGCATAATACAAAGCATCTGTTCCGTCCGGCGCTTTTTCCGATACAATAGCGCCATGATTAATCAGAGCAAGCGTCATTTCCGGATCATCCGTTATTTCAGACAGCTGCAATAACATTAAAGCAGTAAACCCACCTTTTGTTTTTAGATTTGGATCTGCACCGTGTTCTAACAAATAAAAAAATGATTTCTTGTCACCTCCCAAGGCGGCATTTATTAATGGAGTGAACCCAACAAGTCCCGGAAATGTTGGTATTGACATCGGATGCGCATTTACATTTGCTCCATTATCCACGAGCATTTTTAATGTTTCAAAATTGCGGAATACTAATGCATTATTGATCGGATAATCTCCGAAAAATGTAGTATCATTTACCTTAAATCCACTTCTGATAAGAAAACCCACGATAGCTGTATCACCAGAAGATGCTGCGTTGTAAAGAAGATAGTTATCAGAAGCGCTTTTTTTCAGGTCGGCTCCTTTATCGATCAGCAAATGAAAAAGATTAATTGTTCCTGGCATGGCTGCCAGCTTTACCAAAATACCAAAGCCTTCTATTTTATGATTAAGATCTGCGCCATGATCCAGCAGCAAATTTGTTTTATCCCAATCAGGCACTGCAAGCCATAGGGCGGTGATGGCACCCGCATTTTGAAAATTTACTTTTGCACCGTGTTCAATTAATATTTTCATTTGCTCAACCGAGCCGCTTAGCGTGGCTGCCATTAATGCAGAATAGCCATCAAGAGTATCATTTACATCGGCTCCGTTTTGTAGTTGTAGTGTGAGTTCTTTAATACTCCCCGATCTTATTGCGTTGAAAAATTTTTCTGTTTTACCATTAACAATTGCAGGTTGCTGAGCCGACAGAGAAAAAGAAGTTAAACCCGCAATCATAATAATCGATGAAGCAAAGATTATCTTTTTGTATAAGATTGATTTACGTTTCATGTTGATTATTTTAAAAACGGGATACTAATTAATTTGATAAAGCCCGGCCCTGAAAAAATATTTACTGCATTTTCACCCTCACAAGTGTGGCTTTGTCCATTGCAGATTTTCTTGGTCCGCAGGAATCTTCAGTCAGCACTGTGTATATAGAATCATTGCTAAAAAAAGTTGTTTTGTATTTACCCCAATAATCTAATCCGCAGGTGCCGTCGTTTAAATAAAGCATATCATCTTTCAACTTAAATTTCCCTTCAACGGTAAAATTCTCTGATGGAATAACAACTTTGACCGTACCGTTCTTTCTGAAATCAATATTTATTTTTTGATTATTTCCGTATTTTATCATCCAACTGCCGTGTATGCTTTTTCCCGGCGGAATGAAAGCAATAATTACTATGGCAAAAAAAGAAGCGAGTAAAGGAAGTGTCTTTTTCATAAATGATTTTTTTGGAGTTTATTTTTACATCAAATTTGATAGAATAAGCTGCATTATAAACTACCTGATGATGTAGGATTTTACGTAATTGATCATTACTTATTTTAAAGTTCAACCCTATCTCTTTTAAACTGCAACCTCTTTCCTGATTCAGGCTGCCAATCAAAAATGCAAAACCATAAGCAAAAAGCAGGCTCAGTACCTCTTTGCCGGCCGCAGCGCAGTCACATTTTGTGAAATATCTTTCATTCAGTTTACTTCAATGATTTATATTTTCTCTTTACTGCAACTTGCTCAACCGTTTTCTTCATACTGTCTAATTCTGCCGGTCGGATGCCAATTCCATTCCTCATTGTAATGAGAGTTTTTTTTGCGGCTAGGACTGCAGGCTCGTTGTTGTTTGCGTTCATTTTAGCAATAGCGGAATCTGATAAAACAGCGTTTGCGGTTGTCAGCACATCCGTTGCAGCAGCTTTTAATTTATTGGTATCAGGTTGCTTGCCGCTTGCGCCAATGGTAATTGCATCGATGATGCTATTTATGCCGGGTTTTAGTTTGCCTGTGTCGATTAACCGGGATACAGCATTTTCTTTTTTTACAGAATCATTTGCAGGCATTGTTTGCTTTGAAGATAAATTGCCACAGGATGTGAATGAAATAGCCTAGAAGACGAATAATCTTGCCTGTCGCATAGTTTTGCTTTCGCATTTTTATTATCTTTTTCATTATAATTAAGACATAAACAATTATAATAAGAATTTAATTTTTTCTGCCTATCATGTTATACATCATATTTTGATTTGATTCTGTATATCCCGTTGGTATTTTAAATAATTCTGCAGGAAGTATTTTTGCCTCAGCCGCAGTAAGTTGCATTGTCAATGAATAATCTTTTTTCCCGCTTATTATTTTTACAAAGTATCCGCCGCAATTCGCGCGGTCTAATGCCTGCATCATTGCCGGTGTGATGTTTTGCGATGAGATCATTTTTCTCAAGTTGACATATCCCGGAACCGCAGTGCTTGTCCATATGTCCATGCTTATGGAAGATTTAAACACGCCTTTGGAAGAAGAAACTATTTTTGAATGAATGCAATTATATCCCTCCACTGTTTCATTCCCAATTTTTGTAACGGTGTATGTTTCGCCAGTACCATTGATTAGCGATGTGTCAATTACATTTAATGAATAAGTTTTACTGCCATCATCAATTATAATAGTGTACATCGGTTTAGTTGCATGCGATATGCCAATCATCGGGCTTCCGTTATTTACACCCATCATTGCCGCCATATTCATTTCTGATCTTCCTTCGCCGCCAATAGTAAAATATGATTTGGATTTACTTTTTACGGTACCTCTTTCCTTTGAAGTTACCGTTATGGTCGTTTCATAATAAAAACCGCTTCCGCCTGTTGCAGTTTTAAAACTTTTAATTGCAGCCGCAGAATCAGCGGCAGACACGCCGCCACCACCGGTAAGATTTCCCAAAGCTTTCATGGCAATATCAGCAGATGATGTATCGTTAGGATTGTCTCTGGCCGCTTTTGCAAAAGCACCCAATACTTTATTTGTCGAAGCGGTGTCCCGTTGATCAGACATATTTTGTTTCATCAGGCTGTCGCCTGCTTTGTTTTGTGCAACTTTTATCACGCTACCGGCTAATTTTTTTAGCAGCTGCGCATCTGCACTATTGAGGTCCAGGAAGAGAATCAAGAATATTAGAACCCCTGAACCGGTTTTTACTTTTTTCATCTGATTATTTTTTGCGATTTCCATTTGTACAAACCCAAATATTTTTTATGCATGATATTCTTAGATAAATTTCCTAAGACATTAGTTGCTCAGCGCTACATCATTATGTAGTTTGCACATCCTGAACCCAATACAATTTGGCGGGAAAATTATTTTCTTTGTTTACTCATTAGCTCAAACCGGGAGTGAATCTGGAGAATTTCGTAAATATTTTTTACGTGGTAGCGTACAGTATCAATAGAAATAAATAATTTTTCAGCGATTAATTTATAACTCATTCCATTTTGAATACACTCTAAAATTTCTTTTTGTCTTGCGTTTAATTGCGCTTCAGTATTATCAGGCAATGGCTTTAACCCCGAGCGGAATAATTGCAAAGTTTTTGCAGCAACGCTGGGCGTCATCGGAGCTCCGCCGGCATATACTTCATCAATTGCTTCAAGAATTTTTGAAGGTGGAGTTTTCTTTAAAATATATCCTTCCGCACCCGACTTAATCGCTTTGAATATTTTATCGTCATCTTCAAATACTGTTTGCATGATGATATGAATTGAGGGGAAATTTTTTTTTATGATATTCACTGCTTCTATCCCGTTTATTCCAGGCATATCAATATCCATCAGCACTACTTCCGGTTTGCTGTGATTTATTTTGAAAATCAAATCAGCGGCGCTGTCGAATGCCCCGATACATGTAAAGCCAGGGCTTCCATTGATCAATTGATAGTAACTGTCTCTCAATAAATAATTATCTTCAAAAATTGCTACTCTAATATTTTTTTCCATCTTTACAAATCTTCATTCAATTTAACAATATCAATGCTACATCAACGGGTAGTTTCAATTTATTTAAGAGGCATTCGCAATTCAACTCTTGTTCCATTCGTTTGCCAACTCATTATATGCAACCGTGCGCTGATTTCTTTTGCGCGTGTTTCCATATTTTCTAATCCATTTCCCGCCGAACCTTTTTTATTTGTGTCGAAACCTATGCCATCGTCTGCAATAATCATCAAAAGAATATTTAAATCTGCAGTAATAGAAACATTTACTGTTTTTCCGTTGGAATATTTGTATGCATTGTTGATCGCTTCTTTAAAAATAAGATAAAAATTTTTTCTTTTTTCCATTGGCAGCTTAATGCTTTTTACTTTTTCCTGCACTTCAAATTGCAGGAGAATGTTTTTGCCAGACAATAGCTCACCTGCAAAATATTGCATGCGCTGAACTATGTTTTCAAACTGGTCATTTTTAGGATTTATCGCCCATACAATATCGTTCATCGTGTCAATCATATTGCGTGATGATGCTCCCATTTTATTGAGCAGGTCTTTTGCATTTTCCGTGTTGCTTTGTAATTGCTTTCCGGCGATTTCGCTGTAAACGGAAATGCTGTTAAGAGTTGAACCGATATCATCATGCAAATCCGTAGCAATTTTTTGCCTTACCCGCGAAAGCTCATTGCGACTTTTTTTGCGATAGTCATACACAGTATAAAAGATGGATGCTAAAATAAAAATCCACAATAAATATGCCCACCATGTTTTTTGCCATGGGGGATTAATAATTATATGAAGATATGTGATGCGTTTTGTTTCAACCCCGTCTCTGTTTTTTGATTTCACTTTAAAAA
>Ga0070731_10002448_pt1 | contig 17736 bp, 14 predicted proteins | sample Coa_R1_2_FD_66448 | JGI IMG/M metagenome (GOLD analysis project Ga0070731, IMG submission 66448) | Surface soil microbial communities from Centralia Pennsylvania, which are recovering from an underground coalmine fire - Coalmine... | ecosystem: Environmental > Terrestrial > Soil > Unclassified ...
CCGGAAAGCACGATTGAGGCCAGTGGTCGGGTCGTCACTCTTGTATTTCGCGGTTGCTTTCTGGTCGGCCAGAGCCGTAACCGAGATCAATGCGTAATCGTGTCCGGCAGCAGATGGACGCACTCCGCCGATGGAAGCGTTCCCATCCGTGACGGTGAAACCGTACTGCTCGATCGTCGCCCTGGTGAGGTTCCCGGCGATGTAGATTTTCGCTTTCGGTTTTAAGGGCAGGGGTTTCTGTGCGGAACCGTCGCCGTCGTTCCTTAGGAGCACCAGCGATTTGCGCTGGATGTCGAGCGCGACGGCCCGACTCCTCTCGCTCCCAATGATGCCCTCGGCCCGGGCCGCATCCACGTAGGGATTCTCGAAGAGACCTAACTGGAACTGCTCCTTGAGAAGCCGCTTCACGGCCTGGTTGAGCCGAGACTCCGTTACCATTCCCTTCTGCACCAGATCCAGGATCACCTTTTTTTCATGAAAGCCGGAGAGCACGTCCACCCCGCCATTCACGGCGGCCGCGACGCGTTCGGAAACGGTATTTTTCTCCAATCCCCAGGCGCGGTCATTGACGACGCCGGTGTCGGAGTTAACGTACCCCTGGAAGCCGAGCTTGGCCCGCAAAAGGTCGGACACGATCTGCTTCGAGAATGCGAATCCGGTCTGCCCATATACGACCTGGTCGTAGGTCAGGTTGACCGGTTCGCCCTTCGCGTCGCGACCATTGGTCGGCACGCCGTAGTAGGGCATGATGGCCGATACGCCTGCTTCGATCGCGGCCTTGAACGGTTTCAGATGATAAGCGAAGCCGGCCTCAGAGCTGTAGACCTGCTGTTTGCCGAAAGTATAGTGAGGATCGAGCCCGTCCTCTTGTGGGCCTCCCCCCGGGAAGTGTTTGACGGTCAGCGCGACCGCGGATTCCGGGGTCACTGATGTGCCGTCGTGAATGACTCCACCCTGGAGAGTTTGCACCAGTGTACGGATAATGTTGGCTGCCAGATCGGCATTCTCAGTGAACGTCTCTTGGCCCCGGAACCAGCGCGGCTCCGTCGTCAGATCCGCCATGTAACCATACATGCCGCGCAACCCAACCGACTTCCACTCCGCTCCCATGACACGGGCGAAATCGCGAATCACGGACATTTCCCCGTTTGTGGGGGGCTTGCCCGTCCTGACCGCCTCCTCACCCAGTGCCGCGGCGGCGAGTCCCGCTTCCTTGGGAAAGGCGGTAAAGGACCCGGCCGCCTCGCTGATGCCGAACCGGGCGTCGGGATCGATGTGGCTCCGGGCGTTGGACTTGAAAACCAAAGGGATGCCCAGGCGCGTCCGTTCCCGAAGTTCCTGCACCGCGTTGTTGAAATTCGCCAACTCGGTGGGAGTTACCTGCCCGGCTGCAAACCCTCCGACGGGGCGGCTCTCACCGGTGCACACGGGCGTCTTGGTTACGGAATTTCGCAGGATGGCGTGTGTCATGTTCTCGCCCGCGATCTGCGCCGCCGACTCGGCGCTCAGCGCGCCTCCGCAATCCGCATTTTCGGAGTCGATCAGCATCATGCCGGCCTTCTCGTCGAGCGTCATCTGTGCCAGCAAATCGTCGATACGCCTGGTCACCGGTAGGCGCCAGTCCTCGTACGGATCGAGGCGCCCGTTGCCATTCAAATCCTTGAATTTGAATCCATCGACCGTGATGATTTGTTTGTTTCGTGCATCCAAAATCGGCTGAACGGGGCGATCTTCTGCGCTAAAGCCCAGGCTGACCAGAGTCAACGCGCCGGCGACCAATAAACATGCACTGTGCGTTCTGTTCATAAAAGTAGTCAGAGCCGATAAGAATTATGGCAGATCGAGATGGACGTCAGGGTTGCTGGAAGGCACCAGAAGCTCATCTTGGCCCCAGTTGAAGCGCGCATTCACCGAGTGGCCGACAACCCACTCAACGGGCTTCGGGATGCAAACGCGATTCAGTCGTAATTTCTTGAAGGAGTGGCTTAACCAGATCTTGCTTTGGCCCGGATAGGGTAATTCGGGAATGGCTCCCTCTCGAAGGGTTCTGAAACGGGTTGCGGTTGAAGCTCGGCCGCGGCCGCCGCCGAGCGGCGAGAGAAGAGTTCCGAGTTGGGATTGAGTTTCCATCGCGCGCTTCGCGCCAGTAAATCTCTCCCAGAGCGTCATGGGATGGGGTCAGGCGGAATGGAGAGGCGCTGGTTGCGGGCGAACCCCGGGCTCGCCAGTACGCGTTCCAGATGCTTCCGCACGGTTTCGTGTGAGCGGGCCGAGGGCAGCATCGCGTTCAAGGAACAATCGAAATGGGCGCGGTGTCTACCCTGAAGAGGCCGAACCCATGCGTTGCACATTACTGCTGTTCTCGATGCTCGTCATCGAAAATCCGCTCGCGGTTTTTGTCGGCTGCGTGATGACCAGAAAGTCAAGGACGTCCCTTTCATCGGCAAATTGGTGTCCGCACTTCAGATCGACGTCCGAGTTCGCTGAGCATTTTGCGAGATGTGGTGCCCGTGAACAAGTTGTGGGGGGCGTGGGGGTTGAGGTGTCTCCCCCTGGCGCTTTCGATCGGGCCGTTCTTTAGAGGAGGGAGAGCAGATAACCCCCACTCCCCTCACGCTCGGGTTTTTCACTAGCAGAGTTAAGATCGCTTATCCAGGTTCGGGCGACCATAATCATAGAACGGCGATTGTGCTAGATGATGCCGCCGGCATTAATCTGAACTGGCACGATTCCATGGACTCCAGGCAGTACGACTACGCTCAACTGATTCACTCCTACCTGCGTCGAAGATAACCCCACAAATGGTACGTCGCATGCGAGCCCGCGATGAAAACGGCCGTCGGTACCGCCGCCCGTCTCAAGGACCAAGTCGGCATCGCGCGTCCCGGTCAGCTACAGGGCCTCGGCATTCCGCGCCGCCGTCCGCGATCGTTGATAGTCAGGTCTGCGCCAAACTAACCGGACTTCCGACCGACATAGTATTGCAGCGGTCGCGATCCATAATAAGAAAGCAGGCGACGGAGGTACGATGACTCTCAACTGTGTCGATTTGATGGCGAAGAGATACTTGATCGGCGGTCTGAGTGCTTTGAAACTTCGTCGGGGCGCGGTTAGGCGAATAAGACCACTGCGGTTTACGGCTAGAGTGTCGGCCCTCCGATGGCTGACCGGTCTCCTGGCCTTTTCAGCCGTGACTTTGGCGCAGGACCCGATCTCGATCGATGGGCCAGAACCTAGCTCTATCCATGGCGCAAGAAGGACTGCAACACGACCCGTCGCGAAATCCGGGCCTGGACTGCCGATCTGGCCCTATCAGGTCATCTCGCCGGTGAACGGCGTTCCTTACGGCGGATACATGGTAGGAACGGACCCATTCCTTCGCGGCGCAAGAACGACCACGATACCGGTGATCCTCGTTCCGTTCATCGTGCAGTTCACAAACACTGCTACGGGATTTACAACGACCTTTGATCCCTCAACCGCCCCGGATGTTGGCTGCACGGCTGGCCAGACCGCGATGAGCCTGGTTGAGAACAGCCCTATATTTCAAAACTATCCCTGGACTCTGAACGGTGTGGACGTCGGGGTGACGCAATACATTGACGCGTTTCAACGCGCTAATTTCTGGCAGTATTTGGAAAATGCAAGAGAGTACCATACGCTATTGACTTACACGGTCGCGGAGCCTTTAACATTGCCGCTGAGCTATTCCTCGGCGACGCCCGCCGCCGAAGTCCGTGTGGGTGTGACCACGTCTTGCACGAATCCTGGAGGCTCGGGATCAACGAATGGCGGAGCGTATCAGGGGATCGTAGATTACGACGTCCTCGAAGGCGCGATGACTAGCTACATCGCGTCCCACTACATCACGCCGAACCAGTTCCCAATATTCATCTTGTACAACGTGATGTATTCTCAGAATGGATTATTTTATTTGGGGGGCTATCACTTCTCTGAGGCTTCTTATCCCCAGGCGCTGACGTCCCCCGGACAGACGTACGCGATGGCTAATTTCCGCACGAATGGCACGGGACCGTTCGACGTCTCGATCCTATCGCACGAAATCGCTGAATGGTTGGATGACCCCGGCGGATTCAATGCAGTGCCACCGTGGGGGAACATAGGTGAGGTAACCGGCTGCAAACGGGCTCTCGAAGTTGGCGATCCACTTACCCAAACGGATCTGCCACCGATCAAAGGCTCGAACGGATTCACCTATCACTTGCAGGAACTGGCGTATTTTTCATGGTTCTTTCGAACGGCATCCATCGGCGCGGGTGGGCAGTTTTCGGATAACGGAACTCTGGTGACGAACGCCGGCCCGATTTGCCAATAGCGGACTCCAGCCGTTCGGTCCACCGGGGCCTCTTCTCCAATCGGAGGACCTGGTACACGGCTGGGAGTTTTTTACCCAGAACATTCGCTGATCGCCATCTTTGCTGATCTTGGTCAAGCGGAAGCCGCTAAATGCAAACTTCGTAGCGCAGGTTTTTCAGACGAAGAGGTGCTCGCCGCGTCGGGCACTGATCTTGCTGACCTCGTTCACGAGGAATCGGCAAGAAATGGACCGCTGGGTTACCTAATAAAGCAACTCGCGCGCTTCCTTCACACGGAAGCCGTGTATACAGACAACGATCTGATGTCTGCCGAGCGCGGAGCCGCCGTGCTCGCGGTTCATTGCCCAGACGAACGCACGAAGAAAGTCGCCTGGAGCCTGATTGCGCCCACGAGTCCTCTAACTGCTCGCTATTATGGCCTTGGCGGCATAGAGCATTTGGCCGACGAGACCAACGCAAAGCCGGCTCAACCCCGCGGGACCAGTACTAAAGTCCGCAAAATAGACACGATGCAGCCCGGACCAAGCTGCTAAGGACCCGTAAACTTCGAGGTCCCGGTACCAAAAACTATCTTCAGATTGTACTAGAGAAGGATTTCGAATCCACACGCTGCGGGATATCTTCAGGGTGCATGCGATCCATACTAATCTCGCCCAACCAAGAATTACGAACCCAGTTCGAGAACGTCGCCGAGTCTCTCAAAGGCATCGGGCTGGCGAAGCGCCTGGATGCATATCCGGATGCGGATTTCCTGAGCAGGGTGGTCCGTGCATGGGCACCTGATGTGGTCTTCCTGAGCATGGAGGATCCTCAAGCCGCCGAACTCGTCAGCCGTCAATTGAGCGCGGAATTCCCCGGCGTTCAGGGGATCGGCATTCACACCTCCCACGACTCGTCCGTATTTCATCTCGCGCTCCGGTTGCGTCTGCGCGAGGTTCTGATCGCGCCATTCCAGGCGGACGATATGGCCCATTTGATGAGAGACGTGAATGAGCACCTGGAGGCCAATCCCGTGAATATCGGATGCGCGAACCGGTTCTTCGCGTACCTGCCAGCGAAGCCGGGAGCCGGCGCTTCCACAATCGCGGCGAACGCGACGTGGGCCTTCAGTGAAACAACAAATTCTCGCGTCCTATTGGCTGACTTCGATACACACTCCGGCATGACGGGATTCATGTTCAATGTGGCGCATGAATACTCGCTGGCGGACGCTACCAGCCGGACCGTCAATTTGGACGAAGAATCGTGGCAGCGGCTGGTTAGGAAGGTCGGCAACATAGACCTGCTCTTATCCGGTGCACCGCGCTTGAACGATGAAAACCTTAACATGAAGCAGCTCGGACAGTTGCTCCAATTCGTCCGCCGAAATTATAGTGTGGTCAACACCGATCTTCCGGATTCCTTCGACGAGCGCACCCTTGCCGTGCTACGCGAAGCCAGCCGCATTTTCCTCGTAACTACGCCCGAGTTGCCCTCCTTGCGGATGGCTCGGATGAAAGTCGGCCTGCTGCGGAAGCTCGATCTTGACGATAAGGTCTGCCTTCTGGTGAATCGAGTTACGCCAAAATCGGATCTGAACGCGGAGGAAATCGAAGAAACGGTCGGATTACCGGTTTTCGCGTCATTCCCATCTGATTACGCGGACGTTACCAAGTCGATTCGTGAGGCGAAACAAGCGGCCAAACTCGCGCCCAGCATTCGGACGTTCGTCCAGAAACTCTTGGAGAAGAATCCTCCGCAGGAGAAGCGGGCGCGATTTATCCGACGTTTCGCCCTGGTTCCTCACGCAGTATGAATTCTGATCGGGTAGATCGTTCCACCGGCTTCACAATCTGACCGAATTCACGAAGAGTGCTTTCAAACGCCGCTTTCAATATCGGATTCGGCGCAGTGAAGCCGTCTACGACATTCTTGGCCCAATCGAAGTAGGCGAGTTTTCGCCCGAAATCCCACGTGCCCGGCGGGCTGGACAGAATCGATCGCAGGTTCGAAATCTAGTCGGCCAACTTAATGGTTTGTGCCCGGACAGATTTCTTTGGCGCGTTCTCAACCTGGAGGCGCTTCCGCTCGGCTTTGGGCTGCGACTTGTCGTTGGTCAGATTCAGCAACCGACGATCAATGTCTAATGGCAAGCGGATTCGAATGTGCTCACTTATCAGCTTCACGATTATGATGTAGACAGTCTACCAGAGATGCAGTAGAATGGCTACGCTATGAGTCAAAAGCTCGATTTACTCCAAGGGACGCTCGATCTGCTGATTTTACGGACCCTACTCGGCGGCGCTGCGCATGGGCATGCGATCGCCAAGTCTATCCAGAGGACGTCAGAGGAAGCGCTGCAGGTCGAAACCGGGTCGCTGTATCCGGCGCTACATCGGTTAGAGGCAAAGGGATGGATCGAGGCGAACTGGGAGCTGTCGGATAAGGGCAAGCGCGCTCGGTACTACAAGTTGACGCGCCTGGGGCGCAAGCAGCTTGCGAGCGAACGGACGAAATGGGATGCGTTTGCCCGCGCGATGGGATTGGTCTTAACCGCCGAGGCACCCGAATGAACACGAATCTTCGGAAATGGCGATGGCTGGTTACGCGGCGGCGGCGTGAGGAGGAACTTGACCAGGAACTCGCGTTCCATTTGGAAGAAGAAGCCGAGGAACGCGGCCACGATGCAGCTCGGCGGGACTTGGGAAACGTCGGATTGATCAAAGAGAATGCGCGCGCGATGTGGGGATGGACTTGGGCAGAGCAGTTGTTGCAAGACGTCCGATATGCCGCTCGGACGATGCTGAAAAATCCAGCGTTCACGGCGCTGGCGGCGCTGTCGCTCGCCTTAGGGATCGGAGCAAACACCGCGATTTACAGCTTCGTGGATGCAGTGATGATGCGATGGTTGCCGGTCCGCGATCCGGGGTCGCTCGTGTTGCTTCAGTGGCATACAAAGAACCGGAAAGATACCGACAATTCGGTGGTTCACGACGTGAGCGGACACTTCGATGATGACCCGAAGCTGGGGCTCGTCGCGGGAATTTTTCCGTATCCGGCGTTTGAAGAGCTGAGCAAATCGACCAATGTGTTCTCCGAACTGTTCGCGTATCACCCATCGAGAAACTTGACGGTGATGGTCGGCGACGAGGCGGAGGTCGCGAGCGGAGAATACGTTTCAGGCGACTTCTTTCGCGGACTCGGCGTCGCGCCAGAGGCGGGACGACTGATCACAGCTGATGACGATCGCATCGGCACCGATGTGGTCGTACTGAACTACGGCTTCGCCGAGGGGCGTTTCGGTAATGCGGGGCGAGCGGTTGGGCAGAAGATCTTCCTCAACAATTTGCCCTTCACCATCGCGGGAGTCACGCCGCCGGGATATTACGGTGTGGATTCCGGATCGGCTCCAGCATTCTATCTGCCGCTGAATGCCGACCTGGCGCTCGACCCGCGCGATGAGGGTAAGCGCTCCGCGGCGCGGTATCTGGATCGTCATTACTATTGGATGGAGATAATGGGGCGGCTTCGTCCGGGCGTGACACTCGAGCAGGCCCAGGCGCAGGCCGGACCGGTCTTCGAGAATTGGGTGGCATCGACGGCAGAGAGCGACGCGCAGCGCGCGAATGTGCCGCAGTTTCTCCTGTCGGACGGAGCGCGTGGAGTGGACCGGATGCGGCGGAATTACGAACAACCCCTGGTCATTTTAATGGCTATGGTCGCGCTGATTCTGGCGATCGCCTGCGCCAACATCGCGAATCTGCTGCTGGCGCGCGCGGCCGCTCGGCGGCGCGAGATTGCTGTGCGCTTGAGCATAGGGGCGGGGCGATGGCGCGTGATCCGGCAGTTGCTCACCGAAAGCGTTCTGCTGGCCTCGATCGGCGGGGCGGCAGGCCTCCTCATCGCTTATTGGAGCATGCCGGTTTTGAGCGCGATGCTCGCCAGCGGAAGCAGCTTCGTCATAAGAGCCGAGCTCAACTGGCACCTCCTGGCCGCGACCGCGGCGTTGACGATGATCACCGGCTTGCTATTCGGACTTGCGCCCGCGCTTCAGGCGACGCGCGTGGACGTAATGCCTGTTCTAAAGGAATCGCGCACGGTGGAGCATCGTGGCCGATGGTTGCCCGTCAGCTTGAGCCAAATGCTGCTGGTGGCGCAAATCGCGATCTCGTTGGTGCTGGTGACCGGCTCGGGATTGTTCGTCCGGACGCTCGCGAAGCTTCAGTCGCTCGACGTCGGGTTTACGCGGGAGAACGTGCTCGTCTTTAGACTGAACGCGAAGCAAGCAGGGCATTCGCCGGGCGAACTTCTGTCGTTTTATCGGGGACTGGAGCAGCGCTTCTCCACGATTCCCGGAGTGATCTCCACCGCTGAGGCAAATGCCGCGCTGATCGGCGACGGGGCGTGGGGCTGGCCTGTCGTGCCCGCAGGCAAGCCGAAGCCGGAGCACGCCCCCACGGGTCACGGATCGTTCGGCGGCTGGGAGAACACGCACACTTTGCAGGCCGATGCGCATTTCTTTTCGACGATGAAGATTCCACTAATCGCGGGTCGCGGATTCGACGAGCGTGATCGCGCAGGGTCGGCTTCCGTGGCGATCGTGAACGAGGCGTGGGCGAAGGCGAACCTCGCCGGCCGCAACCCGGTTGGTGAGCGTTTGGTGAGCTTCGGGATCGATGACAAGCCGGTCGAAATGGAAGTGATCGGCTTGGTCAAGAACGCGATGTACAATCGCATGGGCGACAATTTTCCGGCCACGGTCTATCTCCCGCTCGATCAGAATCTAGGCGTTCCTGTTGAGGAGATGACCTTCTTTCTGCGAACCTCCGGCGACCCCTTAAAACACGCAAGTGCGGTGCGAGAGATCATCCATGAAACTGACCCGAGGATTCCCGTGACCAACCTTTCCACCCAGGAGCAGCGGATTGAGCAGAACATCGGCGACGAGATTCTCTTCGCGCGGTTGTCGGCGGGGTTCGCACTGCTCGCACTCTCGATCGCGTGCGTGGGGCTATACGCGACGATGTCGTACATCGTGGCTCGGCGAACCGGCGAGATCGGGATTCGCATGGCGCTCGGTGCGCGTCGGGGGCGGGTCGTGTGGATGACAATGAGGCAAGTCGCGGTTCTGACCGCGATTGGACTGGTGATCGGCGTGCCCGCAACTTTCGGTGCGTCGCGCCTGGTGGACTCGATGCTGTACGGAGTCCAACCGGGCGATCTCACTTCGTTTGTTACCGGCGTTCTAACGATGGTCATCTCCGCGATCGCGGCAAGCTACGCCCCCGCGCGTCGTGCATCGCGAATCGACCCGCTGGTCGCGCTGCGGCACGAATAAGCTCACGCTGTCACCGGCCCACCCGAAAACGCGCGCTCACGCAGGATCGTCGGTTTGTGACTGGCTGAAAGTCCGAGAAAGTTTCACGTCGCGGACGAATTTCAAAGGGCACGTTAAGACGAATTATCGGTAGCGTCGGCTGCGATTCGGCGACCTCGACCATGTCCGGAGCGCGTCTTCAATCTCTGCGTTCGTCCGTAATCGATGCCCCAAACACGGTCCGCCCTTCCGCAAGTAGCCAAAGGGAAACCGACTCAGATGCAAAACCGGATTCGAGTTTTTTCCAGATCGCGCTACTCCAGCCGTAGCGCGTCTGTGGGGCTCACATTCGAAGCTCGCCATGCAGGGATGAACGCCGCCACGAGTGCGCCGGCGGCGAGGGTCAGTGCCGCAGCGGCAACGGTCCCAGGATCAGTGGCGGTCACGCCGAACAACTGGGCTTGAACGAGCTTGCCGAACGCGGCGACGCAAGGGAGTGCGATCGCCATGCCGGCGGTGATCATGGTGACGGCGTCGCGCAGGACGAGGCGAACGGCAGAAGCGCCCGTGGCGCCAAGCGCGAGACGGATGCCGATTTCGCGGGTGCGGCGGATGACCACGAAGGACATCACTCCGTAAAGACCGATTAACGAGAGCAGCAGCGCCAACGCACCGAAGCTGCCAGATAGGGCGGCCAGGAGGCGCTCGGTGGAAAGCGAGCGATTGACCTGGTTGTCCAGGGTGCGGAACCAGAGAATCGGCAACCGTGGGTCGGCCTGGCGAACGATGCGGCGGACGGATGGAATCGCCTGCTCGGGAGTGCCGCGTACCTGGACGTAGAAAGTCGCTCCGGAGTCATCGCTTTCGTACAACGGGAAAAAGGCCTGCTCGGAATTGTCGCGGAGGTCACGGTAGTTGAAGCCGGTGCAGACACCAACAATGACGATATCGGCCTTGGCGTCCGGACCCGAGCCAACTGCTATGTGCGTGCCCAGAGGATCGCGGCCGGCCAGATAACGCTTGACGAAGGCTTCGTTGACGATGGCGGAGCGGAGGCCTAGTGTGCCGGCCGGGCGGGAGTCGTGGGTGTCGAAATCGCGGCCCGCGAGGATGCGAATGCCGAGGGTCGAGAAAAAACCGGGACTAACGGCGTTGAGGTTGACGTTGCCGGTGACGATGCGGCGATCGGTCTGGATGATCATTTGATTGTTCCAGCTTCCGCCGGTCAGGAACGCGTAGCGGGCGGCGCCAGATTTGCCAGTAGCTGGAAGGGCGCGGACCTCTTCATCGATGCGGCGGACCAGTCGCCCGGCGTCCGCGCGGGAATGACCATTCTGCACGGGCGCGATGGCGAAGGAGAGGATTCCAGTGGTCTCGAACCCGGGGCCTTTGGCAAGCAGCCCGGCGAGCGTCCGGACAAACAGAGCGGCGCCGATGACCAGGATGAGGGAGAAGGCCACTTGCAGTGTGACGATACACTTGCGCAAACGGACGCCGCCGAAGCCGGTTCCGGCGCGCTCGCGCAGGGAGCTAACCAGGCTGCCAGCGCCGGCATGGAGGGCGGGAGCGAGGCCGCTCAGGAGTCCGGCGGCGAGGCTCGCGAAGAAGGCGAAAGCAAGCAGGCGAAGACTGAGGGTTCCGCGCAGTGCGCTGGCAGCGCCTTCTTGCGGCAAGAACACGATCAGTGCGCGGACGGCGAGCGGAGCCACGGCCACACCGAGGACGCCACCGGCCAGAGCAAGCAAAACGCTGTCGGCGAGAAGTTGGCGGCCGATGCGGCCGCGGGAAGCGCCGAGAGCCAGGCGAGTGCCGATCTCACGGCCCCGTGCAGAGCCGCGGGCGAGGAAAAGGCCTGCGACGTTCAGGCAGGCGAGGCTGAGCAGAACGCCCGTTGCAGCGAACAAGACCCACAACGGCTGGGATAGGCTGCGGCGCAGTGGCGAATGGCCCTGGGGCGCCGAGGTGAGTTCGAGACTGGATGCCAAGTACTGGCGACGGCGGTCGGCCGTAATTATCGGAAAGCCAGGTCTCACCATATTCTCCAAGAGCCACGCCTTGAACCACGGCTGCAGACCAGCTTGCGCTCGCTGCGGAGTGAGGTTGGGGCGGAGGCGCGCAAGGATCTGCATCCAGAACGTGGGGCGGCGCAGCAGGTCTTCATCGGCGCCTGGGATCGCTTCGGCGTACATGGACGCGGGAATCCAAAGAACGGGGACCGCACCGACATCAACGCCGTGGAAGCCTGCAGTCGCGACACCAACAACCGTCATGGGGTGCTGGTTGATGAGGAGCTTGCGTCCGACGATGTCCGCGGCTCCGCCAAACTCAGTCTGCCAGAAATCGTTCGAGAGGACGACGAACGGACCAGCACCGGGAGCAGCGTCATCAGACTCCTCAATCACGCGGCCCAGAGCGGGGCCGATGCCGAGGACTGGGAAATAGCTTCCGGAAACGACTTCAGCTGCGACAGGTTTCGGGTCGCCACCTGCCGAGAGGTTCACTTGGATTTCGGCGCGGCAGAAGACGCCGTCGAAGAACTGGGTCTGCTGCTGGAGGTCGCGGCACATTGGATAGGACATGAGGTTCCAGGATCCGAACCCGCCCGCGACCTGATCGCCTTTCCAGTCAACAAGAACAAGCCGAGCCGCATCGCGGATCGGCAGCGCGTGCAGGATCACCTGATCAACCAGCGAGTAAAGGGCGGAGGTCGCGCCGATGCCGAGGGCCAACGAGAGCAGCGTGGCGGCTGTGAAGCCGGGGCTCCGCATGAAGGACCGACCAGAGAAGCGGAGATCATAAAGGAAATCACGGAACCAGCGGGTAAGCCAGATATCTCGAACTTCTTCCCGCACATTGGCGAGCCCGAGTTCGCCGGTGACGCGGCGACGGGCCTCGGATTCGGGGATGCCATTGGCGGTTAGGTCGGCAACGCGGCGATCGAAGTGATATTGGAGCTCGCGGTCGAGGCCACGCTCCAAAGACCGGCGGCGGAACCAATTGAAGAGCTCGATCATCGGCCGCCCTCATCGAAAATCAGCTTGACTGCATCGGAGAGGCGCGCCCAGCTATCCTTTTCGACGGCAAGCTGGCGGCGACCAGCCGGCGTAAGCGAGTAGAACTTGGCATCACGGCCGGTCTCTGACTGCTTCCAGGCGCCGCGAAGCCAACCTTTTTGCTCCAGCCGATGGAGCGCGGGGTAGAGTGAGCCTTCGTTGACCTGGACCACCGAGCGCGATATCTGCTCCAACCGCTGCGCGATCCCGTACCCGTGTGCGGATTCGAGCGATAGGATTTGCAGAATCAGCATGTCAAGCGTGCCTTGCGGGATGGGGAAACGCAAAGGGGGCATCGATACCTCAAGCTTCTACGGTTCAGCATACATTAGGAATACATCGAAGATCAAGGTATGAGCACCCTTGCCTGTGAATAGACGTCTCGGGTCGCGTTAGGAGGCGCGCCCGGATCGCTTATTCTTGGTCGGATCACCCGCGACCGCGACTCCTTTATCGCCATGTTGTCGCCTGATGTCCGTCATTAACGCTTAAGGGCCACGCACGTGGCCCCAATTCTAGTTTCGCGTTTTCCGTCTTTTGATTTCTGCGCGGGAGACAACGATAGCAAGCCCGATCAGCGCGCTAACTGCCAAGACGATCCATAGCTTTTCTGAAAAAAGCATCGGCTCATCAGGCGCCATTGCCGGCGAGTTTGACACTCCGGCGGTAGCGATTCCCCTTTGTCTTCGACTCTCTAGGCGCTTCGGGCATACTTACGACTACCGACGGGATCTGGGTCTGTGAGTTCGGCGCGCTCGGCCAGATCAGCCGCCGTTCGTTTGCGCGCCGCCTCACTCTGCGCTGAACACTTTAGACAAATTGCGTTGCCGTTCTCGTACAGCTGAGTTTCGGCTCCGCATTTCGAGCATTCGTCCATGATTCTGCTCCTTTGCTTTACGTCGTGCTATGTAGTTTTGGACGAGCCGGGACGATGGAGGTTTCTACCCTTACGTAGGGGCAAAGAAAAGGCCGATCCTAATTCCGGTCTAGTCGATGGCAATGAACACATAATCGCAGACTTGGACCCGGTTGTACGCGCGTTTGGCGGAAATCAGGTTCGTGATCGTCCTGCCTCTTGGCGGGCGGTGATTGAACGGTACTCCCGATCCTGCCCGACGATTGCCTAATCCTGCCGAATCGTAGGTTCTTCGCTCCGCACTGAGTGGAGCGGTCGATTTTCGACGGCCTGATGCATCACATTCTCGGCAGCAGCCAGATTCTCGAGAACACGGGTATCAGCGAGAACGAAGTTGGGCAGCGGTCTCCTCAACCGCTTAACTTCAGACGCGGTAATCGGACGAGGGAATGCCCTCATTTCAAACGCGGAAGCGTAAAACAAAAGGTCGATCCTTCGCCCGGCTTGGAGTCGCTCAACCAGATTTGTCGCCGTGTCGCTCAATGAAGCCTCGACAGATTGCCAAGCCTACGCCGTGACCCTTACCGTCACTACCGAGCCGTTTGAACAAACCAAAGATTTGTTGCCCGTATTCCATCGGGATGCCAACGCCGCCATCCGCCACCGAGCATATCCATAGTCCCTCCCGTTGGGAGGCTGATATCGTTATCTTTTTACCGCCGTACTTGACCGCGTTACCGACTAGGTTTTGAAAAATCTGAATCAAATGCGGCTCGGGGACTTCGACCTAAGGCAAGTCTGCAAACGATACCCTTGCGCCGGCTTCACCGATTGGAATCCGCAAATTCTCGAGTACTGCCTCCAGCACTCCCCGCACGTCGATCGAAGAGCGGAACGCTGTCTTAGCCTCGCCCAATTTTGCATACAGGAGCATTCCGTCTAGTAAGGCTGTCATTTTAAGAGCCGAGCCCCGTAGGTACTCCAAGAAGCGAGCGTCGTCTCCCTTAAGCTTTCCGGACAAGCTCGCCTCGAGGTAATCCACCGACAACGAGATCGTTCGCATCGGTTTATGCAGGTCGTGGCTTGCCGAAAACGCGAAGGTTCTCCAAATCGAGATTTACCCGGGCTAACTCTTCGTTTGCGCGTCTCTGTTCCTCTTCTGCTGATCTGGCCCGACAGAGTGTCCGATGCTGTAGGTCGATCAGAAGACTGACGACAAGGCTGATTACTCCGAAGCCAGCATTGTCGGCCCGCCCTTCGCGCGTGTCGGGCAAAACGTGGCCGGTCCCCGCGGCAAGAATGCAATGGCCGCCGACGACGCAGGACATTGCGATTGCGACAGCCGTCGGCCCAAAACCACGGTACCAAGCTAGCCACAACGCTGCGATAAAATATGTGACAAACGGGATCAGGTGCCCGTCCAAGCCGCCAAAGCAAGTCTGCCGAGCGTGGCCAAAGACACGGCCACCGGCGCGAGAAGATAGCCCAAAACTTTCCTAGCCGGCGAACCACCCACCAAGTCGGTACCACCAGATGTTGAATTTGCGACGAGTTTTCGTGATAAAGATTGTACGGTCAATCGCCGATATTGTGGCTTCATCCAACCCTTTCCCAAGCGACGGGAAAGGCGAAAAACAACTCCAACATCGAACCGAGTCGATCTGGGGGAAACTGGTGTCTTGGCGCCATCAACACTCTGTAAATAGCGCTTTCGCAATGGCTTAGCGCGCTTGAAACAGTTTCGCCGGACCCGTAAACAGTCCTAGCCCGTCTACCACAGTGAAGGAGCCTTCATGAACGATAAGCAACATACCAAACCGGACCTCGCGCATCATCAGCAAAATCCGCAGAATCAAGATCCCAAGAAGCACATCCAGAACCCGAATGATCCGCAGAATCGTCAGAACAAGCCGAAGTACCATCAAGAACAGGAAAAGGGTCAGCAGTAGCCAACGCGCTAGGCGTTTCGTTCTCCTTGTTTCCCTTCCCAGTGCAGCGGGAGGGGTTTCTGGAAAGTTTCTGTCTGCAATGAAAGCGCGCGAACTGATCTTCGCCGGTGATCTCCCACCCTTTGCGCCGCTTATTGACCTTGCCAGTGCGTTCCGCCTTCTCAGAAATTTGATGCCTCGACCCACCTATCGCACTGGCTTCTCGCCGTCCCTGACGACGCGTTCGGCTCATGGGTCGATGAGGAAATAGATGCTAGAGTTCTTAGGCTTCGTAATTTGCGCAATGGCGCTTACCTCGATCTATTTATTTTTTAGAGGGCTAACGCGCTAGATTCTTCAAGCTTCAGGTTTTCGAGATCCCCTACGACTTCGATCCGCACCTTTATATTGTGCATGCCTGTTGTGCATGCCTGCGAGGGCGGCCGAGTCTGTTTCCGTTGTGTAGAGCCTTCTCCTGGTTCACGGTCCGCGCCGAATTTAATTGTGTAACGTTCGATCATTGAAATTTGGCGTATGGGTCGAGTATCAAACATTGTGGAGGTTCACTATGGCGCACACCTCACAATCGAACGACCCAATGATTGCCGGAACGTCTCCATCATCCTGCTTGCCGTCCCGATCTTGGTGATGTGGCTTTTTGTGCACTATTATGGGTAACGTTATGAAGAAACCGAGAATGCGATGGCGTCCGCGTGGGAGCGTATCAATTCGCTCCGCGCCCCTTCTTGGAAACCGGGCACTCGTGAGACTGTTCCAATGATCGAGCCGGGGCGCTCACATTCGACATGATTCGCCGCAAACCGATTGACGGCTTGCACCCGTCAGCCGAGATGACCACAATCTGAATACAAGCACGACGGGAAAGGGCGAGAACTAGAAGGGCCGTCTTCGGGCGGCCCTTTCTTTCCGCCCACGGCGATGTAGAATGTCCGTTCGACAATCGGAGGCACTCTAATGGATTCGCGAGCCGTGATCGACGTGATTAAGCAGCACCAGGCGAAGTTTCGGGAACGATCAAGATCCAGAGTGGGCGTCGAGATGACCGATGAGATGCGAGTCAGTCGCTCGATTGCCGAGGAGTATGATTCGCTACTTGCGGAGATCGAGGCGCTCACGACCGAAGTGCCTAAAGAAAGTGAAAAAGCTCGCGTCCTGAATCGCGCGGACGAACGAGACAACGCGCTGGCCGAATCGCAAATCTTGGGAGATCAGGGACAATCAGGCGGATAGGGATCCGCGACGATGGCAGACGCACGCGCCCGGCCTAGTGTGAACGAAAGAATCGAAACACATTCGTCCGGGTGGAGTCCATCTACCGGCAGCTGGAATTGTTGGCCGCCAGGAGGTTCACTATGAACGCGATCGCGACGACGCTATTAATTTCATGTGTGTTCGGTGTTGCGGCTCTTGCCCAAGCGCCCAAGGAACACAGCATGACGGGATGCTTGCAGACGGGAGTCGAGCCCAACACATACATAGTTAGCGATGTTGAGGGCAGCGGGCCGAAGACGATCGGGATTGTGTCATCGACCGCCAATCTGGCGCCACATGTAGGTCACAAGATCCAGGTGACTGGGACGGCCGTTCCCGCAAAGGAAGCAGAGACGGATAAGAACGTTCCCAAGGCCGCCCATTACATGAAGTTGACGGCGATCAAGATGGTTTCAACCACTTGCCCGTAGGGGATGGAACAGATCTGAGTCGGCGGGCTTAAAAGGCAAATTCCATCAGAGTAAACGTACATCCCAGGGAGCGATCTCATGGCAAGTTCGTTGGTGTCCCACCGACTCGGTCTCCCCGCGGCATTCGAAGCGCACTATCTCCTATGGCGTTTGGCGCGGTGGATCTCCGTCGGGGTCATATTTCTCATTGCAACGACTGTTCCGTTGCCCCCTAGGGACGCGCCCAGGACGCTTCAAGTCAGGGAGCAGCTCGGACAGCTGTGTATCTCATGGGCACCGCGACAAGATGGCCGAATGGACATTAGTGATGGCGGGGTCCGCACTACGTTGAACATAAGTAGACATTTGACCGGTGTGACGTATACACGGCACAGCGACGAAGTCGAAATACAGCTGGCGGATCTGGAAACTGGGATCGCCCCTCAGTTGACTCGCTTCGTAACTTTTCGCGACAGGATTGAGACCGCTACTCTTGACAAGGAGATAAACGGTCTGCTCACGGAAACACGGCAATTGAGGCTCAGCACCCGCAACAACCAGACTCAAATCCTTTTGATGCAGCT
>Ga0070731_10002449_pt1 | contig 17734 bp, 12 predicted proteins | sample Coa_R1_2_FD_66448 | JGI IMG/M metagenome (GOLD analysis project Ga0070731, IMG submission 66448) | Surface soil microbial communities from Centralia Pennsylvania, which are recovering from an underground coalmine fire - Coalmine... | ecosystem: Environmental > Terrestrial > Soil > Unclassified ...
AATCCGGCACGTAACAAGACATCTTTGTCCCGAAGGTGCACGCAGTCTTCAGAAGCCACCGCGAAATGATGTGGCTCTTTAAGAAAAGTGCAGAAAAAAGAGGACGGTCATTCGCGGGCCACGGGTCAGCGAGCAATGGACTTAACAACGGCTTAACCTCACTCTCAAGACGACTCATCCAACCATTATTACATGCAGCGCAAACTTCATCAGTCACGCATCTGCCCAACTGACACGGCTCCATAATTTCGTCCATTTCTCCGGTCTTCACCTGATTGCCAAAACCGAGCTTCGTCTTCATGGAATACAACCCCAAATCGTTGAGAAGCCACTTTCCAACGATATGCTCTCGGCTCCCTCCTGATTGCCCGCAAAATATGCACAGTTTTGGACTGGGCATTTGCTCTTGCAACGCCGTTGCTTGAGTCGCATTAGCCTCTAGCTGCTCCTGTTGATTCATAATTTCATAACTGGCCCAGAAACGCCGCTCCATCCATCGCCAAGCAGGTTGCCGATTTCTTCGAGAGGAATTCTGGAACACCAAGTCTCGTGAATCTTGTCCACGCACTTATACGCGCGTTCAGCGTTCCGCAACGTGACCTGCTTTTCAAGGTCGGACAAATCTGCATATTGCTTGTGGCGCAAAGAATGATTTGTTGCGCTTTCCCATTACAATGAAAAACGCCAACTGGTTGCGCGGCTTCAGTACCTAATGGGTGACCCGTTTTCGTTCGCCACCCGGGGTAAACGATCAAAAAATAATTCTCCCCTCTCTGCTCCGCTGTCCCTCGCCCGCGGGAGCGGGAAAGGAACAGTGAAGCGGAGAGGGGTGGGGTGAGGAGCTCTTATTGTTTGCCGGATCGTGAAGTATTTGCAGTCGCCGAGGAAACGCATTAATTCCCAAATATTACCTCAGTCAGCTTCGAGTTAGCTTTGACCCGTTTCTGCGGCGGCGCCATAGCCACAACACAGTCGCACCGAGTCCAGCCAATGTCCCGGCAGAGGGCTCAGGAACCGGACCGATGGCGATACCCTGGGGTTGATCCAGCCCAGAAATCAGCGATGCATTAACGGTCGCCCCGGAAGTTGTGTATTCCCCGATGAAGCCACCGCTGTCGGTGAGGCTAGGGCCGAAATTCGAGATGAACAGGTCGTCCCCCGAAATCGCAATGCCAATGGGTGAATTCAAGCCGGAAATCAGGTTCTCACTGACGGTCGCGCCGGAGGTGGTATATTCGCCGATGGTGCCAAAGGGATAACGGACGACAAACAAGTCATTCCCCGAAATCGCGAGATTCATCCCGTATGTCCCGGTAATCAGAGAGGCATTAATGGTCGCCCCGGAAGTTGTGTATTCCCCGATAGTGCCGCTTGCTACATTCGCGACGAACAGGTTGTTACCCGAGATCGCTATGCCCCAGGGACTTAATAATCCGGAAATCAGCGACGCATTGACAGTTGCCCCGGAAGTTGTGTATTCCCCGATGAAGCCGCGGGTATAACCTTCGAAAAATGGGCCAGCCTCCACGACATACAGGTTGTTCCCCGAAACCGCAATGTCCTCAGGACCCTGCAACCCGGAAATGAGTGATGCGTTGATGGTCTGGCCGGAGGTTGTGTATTCGCCGATGGTGCCATTCGCGTGATTCGCGACATACATGACGTTCCCTGAAACGGCGACGCTAAATGGCCCCCCCGAGTCGGGCGTGGTATTTACCGCTTGCCCATCCAGCCCGAATTGGCCAATGGCGCCGCCCCCTGTGATGTATAGGTTTTGCGCTTTGAGAGTGACCGCCAGACTGCACGTCAGCGCCAGGGCGATTACATAGATCTTCTTCACAGTTTTCATGCTTATTACGAGAGTTGGAACATTTCGATTGAAGGCAAATGACGTGCCACAGGGTTTAATGCCGAAAAAGCTGCCCAATTCGAGTATTCCACAGCAGCGCGGTTACGGACGCAGGCGTAATGCGTGATAAGTTCACGCATTTAGCGTGAAATTCACGCGACTCGAAGGAGCGGAGAGGGGCCGGGGGTGAGGAGTCCTCGGGACCCGTGGGGGCGAAGCCGATTCTTCATTCCACACTTCGCATTCGGATGACTTTGAACCTTGAACTTTGTAAACGGCTCAGTCCTGAGTATTGACACAAATTCACTTCCTTAAGTATTCGGTGGAGTGATTGGTTCAGGCAAGGTCCACTGCATCAATTGCGGAATCTCAGCTAACGACGAAAGAGCGCATAGATCACAAAGTCTATTTTGTGTTCTTTGCGGTTAAGATTCCTCCGTTACCTCTGTTTCTCTCCTTGTCGCGTCGGAGCTTCAGCGGAGACGAATGTTCAATCCTGGTTCGTGCCAATTCGTGTTCATTCGTGTCAACGCTCCGCGGGCTCTCGCTGATTCGCACAAGGCTCTAAAACCACACATTTGGCAGGCTGGGCAGGAATTCCAAAGATGCTAGTGTCGCACAACCCTTAGAGCCCATTCCTCATTTTGATATGGGCTCTTAATCCCCAACACGAAAGCGACTGCAATGAAAATCAAGAACACAATCCTATCGTTGATTATTACTGTCTTGTTATTTGCTGCTGCAACTCTTCCAGCCCATGCCCAGAACAAAGCCGCCGACCTCAGTTGGGTCACGCAAATGGAAGCGTCGGGTTACCACTGGAAATATCCGAGTGGAAACTACGGCGATGTTTTCGCGATCTGCCACAACCTGGGCATGAACGCCTGCCGGCTGCGGGTATGGGTCAATCCTGCCGGCGGTTGGTGCGGCAAAGCGGATGTGATTGCGAAGGCAAAACGGGCTAAGGCGCAAGGCATGCTCATCCTGATCGATTTCCACTTCAGCGATACGTGGGCCGATCCCAGCCATCAAACCAAACCCGCCGCGTGGGCCAATCATACCATCAGCCAGCTTTACACCGACGTTTACAACCACGTTCGTGACGTCTTGTCCGGTCTCATTGCCGCCGGCTGCACGCCGTACCTGGTTCAGATTGGAAATGAAACCAGCGACGGATTACTCTGGCCGGAGGGTCAGGCATCAAAGAACCCGTCGCAATACGCCGGCCTCATCACCAGCGGATACAACGCCGTGAAATCGCTGTGCAATGCCTCGGTTGTGGTCCATCTGGCCGACGGCTACAACAACAGCCTTTACCGATGGAACTTCGATATCCTGAAGAATAACGGCGCGAGCTTCGACGCGATCGGCATGTCGCTGTATCCTACGACGAGTAATTGGTCGACGTTGATCAGCGAATGCCAGGCGAACATGTCCGACATGAAATCGCGCTACGGCAAATGGTGCATGCTGTGCGAAATCGGCATCGCCGAAAATTCCGGTTCAACCGGGGCGTCTTTCGTGAAAGCCGCGCGCGGCCTGGCGAACGACGTTTTCTATTGGGAACCCGAAGCCTACAACTGGCAGGGATACGGCTTAGGCGCGTGGGATTCTTCCACGTTGGAGCCGGCTGCCATCCTCACGTCCGGATGGCAATGAATTCATCACTGATTGCGGAGTGTTCCATAAGCGGGTCCGTCCTTAGTATGGACACAAATTCACTTCCTTAAACGTGTTAACCGCGGTGATTCGCAAACGGGCCGAGCCTTCGATTTGTGCGTAGCGGTTGCACATGCTGTAAAAAATCACAAAACGAACGACCGTCTGCGATCAAAGCGTCATTGATCCTCGGAATAATCTAAAAGCCAGGCCAGAGCCTCCGTCTCGGAATCGAAAACGTTTCCAAGCATCCCGCGATTCTTTGCCACCGTCACCTCAAATTTGTCCGGGCGCATCATTTCAGGCCGCACGACCAGGGCAACTTTCAGCGTCATGGCTGCTTTGACGAACAACAACGCGAAGCGGAAACGATCCGTAACGCTTGGAGGCCCGTGGCCGGTCCAGTTCGTCGTATCGACCAGCAAGTTGCGCATCCCTTTCTCCCGGGAAAAAGTGATGGCCTCCACAACCTTGCTTGCCGCATCCTCCAAAGAGCCGTGACCCGACAGCCGGAAGAGACTGTAGCCATCCATCACCTCAAAATGTTGTGGAGCCGTCATATTTTTCCGTGTCACTACGGCCAGGGCCTGTGCTCATTCTCCTTAACTCTAACGCGAGGCCAAGTGAAACGGAAGCCGCTGAGACGGTAGCAATGTTGCCCGTCGGCAAGCGCCGCCCGGTAGAACAACGCAAAGCCGGCGATCATGTTTTGATCGACTTTGGACTTTGGGCCTTGGACATTGGACTCTGCCCCGGCGCCGCTGTTACGGATAATTCGCCACCGACAACCCGCTTAACACCGCCGTCAACTCAGGCGAAAAATCCGTCTTGTCCTGATACCAAAAAAACTCCCGGTCACCTGTGAAACCTTGATAGTGATGAAAAAAATACAGGCTCTGATATTGAACCCACCGGGCGGACCCATCCGCAAAAACTTCGTTGCCACCCGCCGGCCTCGCGTGGGAACCGCGATGCGGCGGCGCATCATCCCAGGCGTATAGCGGCGAGCCTTTCACACCACCCCAACCCGAAGCCCGATCCCGAACCATCTCGTCAGCCGCCAGCACCCAATGCGGTTTCGACGAGCCGAGTCTCACCGGGCTGCACGATGGGAAGTCACCCGCGCCCGTGACCCAATTGGTCATACCTCCCATATATTCATATCCCAGCACCCATTGACCCTTTGGCAAATTCGGACCCGGATTAACCTTTGTGTCGAGATAAGGGAGTTTGCCCATACAATCCGGCCGTCCCGGACAACACCAGATGGAACTGGCATTCGTGTTCAATTGCAAAGCCGTGGCTTTCACGTTTTCCGCATCAGCCAAATTCAAAGCGCACGGGATTTCTTTGCCGAGATTATCGATCCGGAGCGGAACCACGGTGTCCTTGTTATCCAGCGCGTAAAGGCTCGTGCCGAGACCAATTTGCCGCAGGTTGTTCAGGCAGGCCGCCCGTCGTGCCCGTTCCTTCGCCGACGCCAGAGCCGGGAGCAACAGCGCCGCGAGGATGCCGATGATGGCAATCACCACGAGCAGTTCAATGAGCGTGAATGCGCGGCGTTGATTCATATCCATCTTTTGACTGTCATATGACTCTGTGACAGTCTGGCTCAACTTGTCAACAAGATTGTTCAGCGGGACGCAGGGGGAACGAAGCCGAAGGGCATGATGCTCTTGTGTTCTTTCGTTGCCCTTCGTGATTCTAAACCTCTTCTTCGCGTCTTCGCACCTTTGCGTTAAATTCGGCTCGCCCAAAGTCGGCGTTTAGCATTTGACTCCTGATGGGGTGCGGCTACTTTCCGATTCATGAAATTCGCCATCATTCTGCTTTCTCTCATCCTGGTGCAGATCGTTTCAGTCCAGGCTGGTTCGTTGTACGACATCCCGCTAAAGGATATTGATGGCAAACCCACTTCGCTGGCGGCGTACAAAGGCAAAGTGCTGCTGATTGTGAACGTGGCCTCCAAGTGCGGCAACACGCCGCAGTACACAGCGCTGGAGGCGATGCAGAAGAAGTATGAATCCCAGGGCTTCACCGTCCTCGGTTTTCCGTGCAACGATTTTGCCGGGCAGGAACCGGGTTCAGCGGAACAGATCAAAGAGTTTTGTTCCAGCACCTACAGCGTCACTTTCCCGCTGTTCGAGAAGTTGCACGTGAAGGGTCCCGAGCAGCATCCACTGTATGCGGCATTGACGGGCAAGGAATCTCCGACGCCGGGCCCCATTGACTGGAATTTTGCAAAGTTCGTGATTAGTCGGGATGGCAAGATCATCACCCGTTTCAAGGCCTCCACCAAGCCGGATACCCAGGAAGTCACTTCCGCCGTGGAAGCAGCCATTGCGGCGAAGTAACCCTTGGAAGTCCGCGTTCATCTGCGGCTAAAGCTCCCTTCGATGAATGGGTTGCCATCACCAGTTATGGCGATTGGTGAAAACCCCTCCCACAGCTAACATAATAGTGATATGCAGTGTGCAGACAATTATGGCAGTATAAGGGTGGTATGACGATTTCTGTCTCGATAGTGGAAGATGATCTCAAGGTGCGCGAAAGCCTGGCGCGTTTAATCGACGGCTCACCGGGCTATAAATGCGTCAGCCGCCATGCGAGCGGCGAGGACGCCTTGCGGGAAATCCCCCGGGTCAAGCCTCACGTCACGCTCATGGACATTAATCTGACAGGCATTAACGGCGTGGAATGCGCGCGGCGGCTCAAGCCGATTTTGCCGGATACGCAGATCATCATGCTGACGGTCTACCAGAACACGGAGCATATTTTTAACGCATTAGCGGCGGGCGCAACGGGTTACATGCTCAAGCAAACCAAGCCAGCGGAATTGCTGGCCGCCATTCGCGACGTGCATGACGGCGGCTCGCCGATGAACAGCCACATTGCGCGAAAGATCGTGCAATCATTTCAACGACCGGTCTCGCGCACAACCGAGGACCAGAATCTTTCACCGCGCGAGGCGGAAGTGCTCGACCTGCTGGCCAAAGGATTTCTTTACAAGGAAATTGCCGAAAGCATGGGGCTCACCTACGCCACCGTGCACACGCACATACGGCACATCTACGAGAAGCTGCACGTTCGTTCGCGAACGGAGGCTGTGGCCAAGCATCTGGGACAGGCGCGCCTGACGCCGAAGCCCAACGAAGCCATCACCGCAGCAAATCGTTGATTCGGTTCCTGTCTGCTTCCCGTTGGTTGTATATCCCCACAATTGGCGATACTAGCAGAGCCCCACCTCTGGTAGGATTTGCCCCATGAAACCCGGCTCGTTGCTTGTTCGGTCCTGCTCGTGCTGATTTGGAGCAAAATCCCGCTATGCCCTCTTTGAAGTGAGCAGGCGACCGCGTCGGGCGACGAAACAGAAGAACGGCACCCTTATGAAGAATTCGCAGCCGCTAACCGCGACCTCGACTCGCCAGATTGTTCCCTTTTGCAGTGCCGTGAAGAAGCGTCAAAACCCCATGAAAACCAACACCAAAGCAAACCCCACCCTCACAAACATCGTTTCGGGAGTCTCATTAGGCGCCCTGCTGCTCGCCGGCATTCTGGCCGCGCCACAGTCTGCATCCGCCGCAAACCAAACCTGGACAAACGCTCCGGTGAGCCAGTATTGGTCAAACTCGCTGAACTGGGTCGGGTTGGCTGTACCTGGTGATATCAACCAGACCGCTGCCAACACGGTGAATAACGATGTCGCCACTTTCAATACTCCGCTGGCGGGAGGAATTGGTGGGGCGGCGACTCCGATTATTACTGATGACGCGACATTGATTGGCGGCCGTAGCCGCCGCGTTGGGGGCATCACGTTTGACACCGCGAATTGCGGCGCCTACGTCATCTTCTCGCCCAGTGCGCCGAATATCACTGACGGCACCAGCACTCTAACCACGGGCTATTTGTATGTTTCTCACACCAACGCCATCCAAATCACCCCTACAGTCGTCAACAGCCAGGCGGTAATAGTCCCGATGCAGGTCAACCTGCCTTCAAGCACAGCCGGCATCTATAACTTGATCAATAATTCGACCACTCCGGGAGTGACGCTGACCATCAATTCAATCACTCACGCCGGCGCTACCACGCGCGGGACGACTTATGTTTTGGATGGCACAAGCACCGCAAACAACACCGTGACCAATCTATCGGAAGGGCCGTCCGCCGGCGGCGCGGGTAATGCCGGTGGAATTACGAAGCAGGGTGCGGGCACCTGGGTTATCGCGGGCCCCGGCACATTTATCGGAAACTCCGTTATAGCTGTCAACGGCGGCCTTTTGGCAATCGAAGACCCCGGTTCACTCGGGAATGCGAACACTGTGACAGTCACCAGCAACGCGACTTTGCGTATTGATAACGTCAGTCCGACCAGCGGGACATATACTTTGAGCCGCGGTGGTACCGTCCTCATGAACGGAACTGGGTTCATTAACGGCATCACGATGGCCAATATCGCTGCCAACACCGGAACTATAGCTACTTCCAGCTCGACGAACGTCCTGTCGATCGACAGCAACGTCAATAAGTTTACCGGAGGCGCGGCTGATACCGTCCTGCACATCGCCGGACCCGGAACAGTTTTGTTCACCCAAACAGCCAATTATATTGGCAGTGTTTCTGTAGACGCCGGCACAAACCAGATTTCTATCGCCGGCGCGTTGGGAACCGGCGTACCCAACCTGAACGTCGGCGCAGGTGCCACGTTTGATACCACGCCTCTCGGTGCCGGTGCAACGTACATACTCGACGCCAAGTCCTTCAGCGCCAGTGGTACTGGAACGGCAGTCGGTTCAACCGCCGCTAATGTTTCCTGCGACCCGGCCAGCACCATTGATTTTGCCTCGGACCCGATCACGCTGACTTTCACACCTGTAGGTTCTTTAGGAGATACCGGGCATCCGGCGCTTTATTGCTCGAGCGGCACATTGTCGTTCCACGGCAATGCGATCACGATCAACAATGCAGGCCCGGCGCTTGGGGTTGGATCTTATCAATTGGTGGTGCAGGCCAGCGGCAATATTACTACCGCCGGCGGTTTCGTGGCTCTGATGGGCGGCAACGGTCTTCAGGCCGGAAACATTGCCGAAATTCAGACGGTCGGCGGAGAGTTGGATCTGGTAGTCACCGCTTATACTCCCAAGTCGCTGACTTGGATTGGCAACGACCCGCTGCTGCCTGCCCAATGGGACCGGCAAATTTCCACAAACTGGTTGAATGGTGTCACTCCTTCCACGTTTAACATCTACGACAGCGTTACGTTCAACTCAACCGGTTCCGCCGCGCCAAGCGTCAATGTGACGGGTCTGATGCAGCCCACAAGTGTGACTGTGGATACGAGCGCCAATACTTACACGTTCGCCGGTGCCGGACAAATTGCAGGCGCAACCGGCCTGGTTAAAATCAATACCGGCGGAAAGCTGGTTGTGCAGACGGCCAATACCTACACCGGCGGGACGTTTATCAGCAATGGCGTCGTGCAACTGGGCATTGACGAAGGCATTTCCAGCGCGGGGCCCGTAGCACACAATGACGTTACGCTCGTGAGTCCCGCCGTATTCGACCTGAACAATTTTTCCAATACATTCAACGGGTTGAATGGTAACGGCACGATTGATATTACGGGCGGTGGCACCTCCACTTTGAATGTAGGTCGCAATGGCGACGGTGGATTGTTCACCGGCGTCATTCAGAACAGCTCCGGCACGCTGGGATTCGTTAAAATGGGCTCCGGAACGGAAATATTGACGTCCTCGAACAGCTATGTTGGCCCGACTATTGTCAATGGCGGAACCTTGCGCGTTTCGAATACATTCGCGTTGGGCGCCGGATTCAGCCCGGTGACAGTCAACAACAACGCGACTTTGGACATGGATACAAACCTCATTGTCACCAACCTGAACGGTAACGGCGGCGCGATCATTAACTCCAGCACGAGAACAAACATACTGACTATCCAGAGCGGCGGAGAGTACGGCGGCGTTATCAGCGGCAAGATCGGTCTGCTGATCAATAGTGGCACACAGCGGTTGGATGGGGCGAACACGTACAGCAACGGAACAATCATCGCCGCGGGCGCAGGCCTCTCCATCGGACAAGGTACTGCCAACCCGGGTCCGGGATTGATTATTGCCAGCAACAATGTGTCTATCGGCATGCCGTCCGCCGTATCGGCCAGCTCCACCTTCTCGCCTCCGATCACCAATGTTGACGGGGCTACAGTGACGTTCACTTCAGGAGAAACCGCAAACAGCTGGGGCAACGCCTTCTTCGGCAGTGCCCTGACCACAAACATATTCAGCGGCGGCGCCATGAGCATCGGAGGCGCGCTTTCGTTCTCCAATTTCCTTGGCACAGTCATCATTACCAACGGCACGGTTCGCTGGTTCAACGCCTCAGCCGGTGGTGATAACACTGTGTTTAACTTTATCGGAACCGGCGGCTGTTTTGCGCGCGATAACGTCGACATCATTCACCTCGGCGCTTTGTTCGGCAATGGTCTCATTACCGCCCCGTCGGTCAGTTTCCCGGCAACCTATTGGATTGGCGCCAAAGGCATTGATTCCGAGTACTCCGGTCAGATAACCGGATCTAACAACATCGTCAAAGTCGGAGCCGACAAGCTGACATTGGATGGTTTCACGGCGGGCATCGCTGCCACGGATGATGCGACCTTTACAAACTTCCAATTTGGGTCAGCGCTCACAAACACAGGTTTCACCACTATCAGCAACGGTGTACTGGTCATCGCTGCGCCAAATGATTTGACGGCTTCTACCCCGATAACTTTGGCAAACCCGACCGCCGTTCTTGATGTGACAAGCATGGGATTCGTGAGCAACTTCACTGACATTAACAATAATCCCGATTCGGCCATTGTTACCAACGGATTCCTCACCGTCCAGGCTTTCACCGAACTAACCAGTGTGCCTCAGGTTCTGGGCGGCGTGGGTGCGATTAAAGGTAATGGCGTGACCAATAACGGCACAATCAGCCCCGGCTTTGCCACCCAGGGCGGGACATTGACCATTTCCAACGCACTGACTGTCAACACGGGAGCAACCAACTCCTTTGGCTTGTCCGATGATCCCACTGGACTGGTGACGCCAAGCGGCGTTCTGAACGTTGGAGGAACAGTTACTCTCTCGGGCAGCAGTTTCGTCGGCCTCAACGCTTTGAATGGCTTCATCAATCCGGGCACATATACGTTGATGAAATACGGCAGCTTGGTTAACGAAAGCGGCCCGGTTCCGACTGGACCGATTCCGAACTTCACATTAGGCGGCCCGCTTCCGGCGACGACTCGCGCTACTTTGATTCTCAGCAATGGGACCGGCGAAGTGGATCTCGTTGTTGCAAGTCTCAATTCCAGCAATCTCGTATGGACCGGTGGTGTGGATCTCGTGGCACAAAGCACAAATACCTGGGATGTTGCAAAGAGCACTGCCTGGAACAGTCCCGGACCCACGCCGTCGCAGTTCTTCCAGCAGGACAGTGTTACGTTTGATGCCACGTCCGCGAACACAAACGTTGTTATATCGAACAGCGTTGCGCCTGCTTCCATCACGGTCAATGGCGCGAATAATTACCTCTTCGGTGGGACCGGCGTTATTATCGGCGACGGTACACTGGCCTTGAATGGACCCGGCAATCTGACGCTGACCAACGGTGCGAATACATTCCGTGGCGGCACAATCGTTAATGGCGGTATCCTGAAAGCCGGCACGGAAAGCGGTGCCAATCAAAATGACCTCGCGCTGGGCACGGGCAGCGTCACCATCAATGCGAACTCTGAATTGCGCTTCGGAGGCAACGGAGGCGGGACAGTGGTGAATCACTTTGTGACCAATGCCATTGTGGTTAATGGCGGCACGGTGACCGCCGCGGACGGCGCGCAACACCTGACCAATTCCACCGTCACCGTCAATGCCGGCGGCGCCACGTTCCGCACATTGTTCTCAACCAAAAACCTTGTGTTGGATTCGCCTCTGGGCGGTACTGGCAATTTAACCATTGTGTCCGCCACCAATACCACCGCCGGACAGGTGATCCTGAATAACACGAACAACACGATCAGCGGCACAGTCACCGTTGCCACCAACGGTAATCTGGCCTTGACCGGCTTTGCTGGCCTTTCCAACGCCCCCACGATCGACGTGCAGCAGGGTGGCGTGCTGGATTTCACCGCCAAGTCCAATCTTGCTTGGGCAGTGGTGTCCGGCCAGACGCTGAAGGGTAATGGCACGGTCCGCGGCAAATCTGCGACCATCAATGCGGGCGCCACTGTCGCTCCGGGTATCGCTGGCGCCATTGGAACTCTGACGTTTACCAACAGTGTCACCACCAACTTCAGCGTGTTGACTCTGAACGGCACCACCTCGATGGATATCAATCGGGGATCGGCTCCCAATGCTGACCGGATCATCGCCGGCACCAATGTGTTTGGCGGCACACTCACGGTGAACAACCTTGGGGCGGCGCCTCAGGCCGGTGATTCATTCCAGCTCTTCAGCAGCGCGATAAACACCGGTGCCTTTGCCACCGTCAATCTGCCGGCGCTAACCGGTGGCCTGACGTGGAACAACACCCTGGCGGCGAACGGAAAAATCACTGTCGTTGCCCCGGTGGTTCCGCCAACTGTTTCGGCCGTCATTACCAACTTCAGCCTGGCTGGAACCAGCATTACACTCAGCGGAACCAATGCACAGGCCGGTGCGACCTATTACCTGATGTCCACCACTAACGTGGCTCTGCCGCTCATCCAGTGGAAGACGATCGCCACAAATGTTGCTGCGGGTAATGCCTTCTTGTTCACTCAGGCAGGCGCGGTCAACTCCAGCCTCGGACACCAGTTCTACATCCTGAGCAGCACGAACTACAATCCATAAGATAGCCAGCGAAAGTCGGCAGGTCGAAGAGGCCTGCTGAGACTGTTTCGAATTATCACTCCGCCGGGCGGCGAACGCTGCCCGGCGGATTCTTACTTGGGTTTAACGCTGCGCCAGCCTTGGGGGCAACTGAGTAATTGATTCAGCCCGATACTCAGACGGTTATTCCAAATAGAAAACTTCCTTGAGCGGGAATTCGACCGGGGAGAGGTCAGGATTGACGTCCATCAGTGGCGCCATGTAGGTCCACCACTTGCGGATAATCGGCTGCTTCGAAAGTTCGGCGAATTTCTTTTCATCCGAAATCTTCCGCACGGCAAAAAGCGTGAGCGTCTTTTCATCCAGAAAGATGGAGAAATCCGAGATGCCCGCCGTTCGGAGTTCTTTTGCGAGTTCCGGCCAGAGTTCGTCGTGACGCTTCTTGTATTCGGCGGCGAACCCCGGCTTGAGCTTCATCGTGAAGGCCTGCCGCAACATCTTAGAAATCAAATTGGTTGATGTTGTCTTTGGTAAACATGTAGGGCTTGCCGAGAAGTATATTGTCGCCCTTGATGTCGAAAGTCCCCAGCGTGCCGGCCTTGAAGCTCGTGTCGTTTGTCTTGAGATTTCCGCGCGCCAGCGCGTCCGCGGCATAAACCGTTAAATATCCCAGGTCCATTGTGTTCCAAAGAATGACCGCCTGCGTCACGCCATCACGAACGTAAGCTTTGTTTTCGTTGGGCAAACCGAGGCCGATGACCTTGACCTGGCCGGTTTTGCCGGCCTGTTTGACCGCTTCGGCGCCCCCGGGAAGCCCGGGCGAGCAAATCGCCATCACCAGCTTCAGGTTCGGATAGGTGCTTAACAACGCGGTGGTCTCGCTCTGCGCCTTGTCCTTCAAATCATCGCAAGGCCGCACGGTGACCATTTTCATGTTCGGATAATTCTTCGCGCGATCTTCTTCGATATATTTTTGCCATTCCTGCTGGTTGGCGGCGGTGAGTGAGGCGGTAATGATCGCGAATTCAGCATTGCTGGAGCAAAGCTGCGCGGCTTTGTCCATCAGCGCGTAGCCGATGCCCTGTGGCGTGGCCTGGTTTACGAAAAATGTCCGCGCGTCCGGCTGCGCATCGGCATCGTAAGTGATGACCTTGATGCCTTTGGCCTGCGCCTTTCGCAACGCGGTTGAAATGCCTTCTTTGTTTTCACACGCCGCGGCGATGACATCGACGCCAAGAGTAATCCAGTTCTCGACGATTTCGTTCTGCTTGGCAGGATCGGTGTCGGTAGGCCCGTCAAAGATCAACTGGTCGCCCAGCTCGTCTGCCGCTTTGGCAGCGCCTTTTTGGCAGGAAATAAAGTAGGCGTTGCCCTTGGATTTGGGCAACAGCGCGATCATGAGCTTTTTGGCAGGCTTGGAAGTTTCGCCGGTGTTTGGCGTGCTGTTGGAACTTTTGTTGCAGCCGGAGAGAACACCGATGCTGATGAGGAGGGCGATGGGAAAGAGTTTTTTCATGCGTTTAGCGGGGCAATTTTGGGAGTGGATTTGCGTGCGCGCAAGCTGGAAATCATTTTCGGCAGCACCGAAGCGGTCAGCGCCAGGATCAGCAACACACCGGTCAGCATTCCGGCCATTTCGCTTGGTTGCAGCGCGTGCACTATCCCGCTCTGCAGGACGGCGATGGCAGCGACGCCGAGCAGCGTGCCGTGAATTGAGCCCACGCCGCCAAAAATACTCGTTCCGCCCAGCACCACAGCTGTGATGGCGAACAATTCGTAGCCGGTGCCAGCATCCGCTTTGGCCTGGCCGAGTCGGGCGGTGTAGATGATGGCCGCGATCGCCGAAACAATTCCCGCGAACACATAGGTCATACCAATTCGGCGTCCAACGGGAATCCCGGCAAAGCGCGTTCCCTGAGGGGCGTAACCGATCGCGCGAAATGAACGGCCAAAGGTGGTGCGATGCACCAACAGCCAGAAGAAAACAACCGCTACGATAAACACCGGAGCTTGCGCCGGAATCCCAAGCCAGCGTTCCTGTCCGAGAAAAAGAAACGAACCCGGAAAATCCGTAAAGGTGTCCAGTCCCCGCGTGACGGCTTCCGCCAAACCACGAAACAACGAGAACGTGCCGAGCGTGACAATGAGCGGTGGCAGCCGAAGCCAGGTGATGAGACCGGCATTGATTCCTCCGGCCAGCGCGCCAATGACTATCGTGCACGCAGCAGCCGCAGGAATGGGGAAGTGTCCGTCGCGCCAAAGTTTTCCAAATAGAATCGCGCAGAGTCCCAGGAGAGATCCGACAGACAGGTCGATGCCGCCGGTCAGGATGATGGGAGTCATCGCCAGCGCGAGCAGGCCGATTTCGCAGGAGTGCCGCAGGATGTCGCACGTGTTATCGTATGTGCCGAAATTGCGGCCGATCGCATCGAAAAAAATCCATTCCGCCACGAGCACCACGAGCAGAATCGTTTCGTGGCAGAACAGGTTTTTCTTCCAGCTTTGTTTACTCATCCGTGGTCAAGAGCCTTTCTGGTTCGCGCGCCTTCCGCCACGACCGCGAGCAAAATGATTAATCCCTGGATCGCCTTTTCCCAATACGCCTGGATGTGCAGGTGCGTGAGCGCAGGGCTGATGCATGCCAGCAGAAGCAGGCCGACAAAGACACCCCACAAATTTCCGCGTCCGCCGGAAATCGCCACGCCACCGACGACCGCAGCGGCAATGACCTTCAGTTCAAGCCCGGTGCCGGATTGCGGATCTACTTGCGGCGATTGCACGATGTTCATCATGGCCGCCAATCCGACAAGCGCACCCATGAACACAAAGACAAGGAAGGTGGTGAGTCTTGGAGAAATTCCCGAAAGCCGCGCCACTTCCGCATCTGAACCGACGGCATAGATGAACCTGCCGGCCGAGCAATGCCTCATCGCGATGGCCAGCACAACCAGGATTAATAGCGCAACACCAACAATCGTCCATTGCCCGGCTGCCTGTGAAAGTCCGAACCATTGCATGCCACTGGGCAGGTTCACGAATTCTCCCTGACGCAACCAGCGCAGGCCTTCGCGCCAGGTGACCATCGTGGCGAGTGTCACGACGATTGAAGGCAAACCAAGTCCCGCGACCAATGCGCCGTTGAACGCGCCGAAGACCGCTCCGATGACAACCGAAGCGGCAATCACCGCAATCAGCGGCCAGTGCATCGTCGCCAGCAACCCGGCGCAAACGCTGCATACCGCAAACATGGAGCCGACTGAAATGTCGATTTCGCGTGCGATAATGACGAGGGCCATGCCGCAGGCGATGATAAGACTCGAAGCGGAGTTCGCGGAAAGCGAAAGCAACGGCTGCGGTTCATAGAACGACGGCGCAAAGACCGCCAGTGCAAGCAATAGGATGGCGAGAGCCGCCGCCACGGACAGCTCACGAAAATATTTTTTCATTCGCCGGCTCCTCCCTGGCCCAGAGCGGCGGCCATGACCGCGTGCGCTTCGGATTTCGCGGGCAGGGTGGCCGTGATAGCGCCGCCGCGCATCACCGCGATACGATCGCTCATCCCCAGAATTTCCGGCAGGTCGCTGGAAATCATGAGGACCGCGAGCCCATCCTTCGCCAGTGACCGGATGATTTTATGAATTTCGCTCTTGGCGCCCACGTCCACGCCCTGCGTCGGTTCGTCGAGAATCAAAAGTTTCGGTTTGGCGGCGAGCCAGCGTGCGAGAGCCACTTTCTGTTGATTGCCACCACTCAAGGAGTTGCCGGGCGCGTCAGGTCCGGAAGTGCGAATGCTCAAATCGCGGATGAAGTCGAGCGCAAGTTGCCGTTCCGCGCCAAAGCGCAGCCAGGTTCCCGGGAAAATCTTTCGGTGAATCGCCATCGTCATGTTCTGCGCGATCGGCATCTCTAGAATGACTCCGTGACGCCGGCGGTCTTCCGGCACGTAGGCGATACCACGCGCCACGGCATACTGCGGCGAGCGAACTTCGATCCGCTTTCCATCCATCAGCATTTCGCCGGAATCAGCCGGCGTGATTCCAAAAATGGTGCGGGCCAATTCAGTTCGGCCGGCGCCAACCAGTCCGGCGAGCCCGAGAATTTCCCCCGCGCGAATTTCCAGCGACACGTTTTTCACTCCGCCCGCCGCGCAGCAAAGGTTTTTTAGAGCGAAGGCAACTTCGTGCGGCACATTCTCTGACGGGGGATAGATGGTGGTCACTTCACGGCCAACCATCAGTTTGATCAACGCACTTTCGTTGATCTGATCGACCTGATTCGTTCCCACGCTTTCGCCGTCGCGCAACACCGTGACCCGATCAGCCAGTTGGAAGATCTCCTCCAACCGATGTGAGATATAGATGATGCCCACGCCGTTTTTGCGCAGTTCGCGCACGACTGCAAAGAGCAGGTGCGTCTCCTTTTGGGTGAGCGACGCCGTGGGTTCGTCCATGATGACGATGCGGGCGCCGGCGCCCAGCGCGCAGGCGATTTCGACCAATTGCTGCTCAGGCATCGATAACGTGCGTACCTCGGCGTCCGGTGAGATTTCCGCCCCGATCCGTTCCAATAATTTGTGTGACTGCTCGCGTCGCGGATTCCAATGCACCCGCGAGAACGCCGCGGCAGGCTCCAGCCGCAGGCCGATATTTTCCGCCACAGTCAAATCGGGGAACAGCGCCGGTTGTTGATAGATGCAGGCGATACCCAGCTTGCGGGCAATCGAAGGCGAAAGCTTTGGCACCTTCTGCCCGTCGAGTTCGATTTCCCCGCCATCGGGTTGGTGCGCGCCGGTGATAATTTTGATAAGAGTGGATTTGCCCGCGCCGTTTTCGCCGAGCAGCGCATGAACTTCCCCCGCCTGCAAATCGAACGAGACACCCTTGAGCGCGCGAACGGCACCGAAGGACTTGGTAATGGCGGAGAGTTGAAGCAATGCGCCGCTCATTTCAATGGCGTCCGTGGAAACCCTGAACTTGAAAAGGGCGGCTGCTGGCAATCAATATTGGCCGATCGAAGCATTTTGCGGAGGCTGAAAATAGCAAAAAGGTTCAAAACAGCAACGGTTTGGTTTCTTTCTAATCAGTTTTGGCGATGCGGCGTTTATACCCGCAAGCAACTCCCAACGAACAAATCGAACTGAGATTAGTGGAATTATCGTAACTTTTGTACACCCCGCCAGGGCAGGGACATCGCGTTGCCTCGCCATAGCTTCTAAGCGATGGCGGACGATGTCCGCGCCCGCGTTCAGCGGGCGACTCCCGGCCCTTCAATTGTCAAAGAACCACCCTGGCCCCATGGCCGCCCTGCACGCGACTATCAGCCAACAACCGATTCTTCTAAAGCGTTGTGTGCGTTGATG
>Ga0070731_10002452_pt1 | contig 17701 bp, 5 predicted proteins | sample Coa_R1_2_FD_66448 | JGI IMG/M metagenome (GOLD analysis project Ga0070731, IMG submission 66448) | Surface soil microbial communities from Centralia Pennsylvania, which are recovering from an underground coalmine fire - Coalmine... | ecosystem: Environmental > Terrestrial > Soil > Unclassified ...
ACTTTGATCCACTTTGATCCGGTGTGATCCACTGGGATTTTTGGTGCGACCAGGTGCGACCAGGCCTGACTTGGTCGGCGTTTTGGACTGCGCAGGCACGACTGCGCTTTGGGATTGCGCGGAGCGCAGGGCATATCCGCGTTCCGAACTCCGCATTCGAATGACTCTTGGTCCTTGGAACTTCTCTGGAGCTTGGATGTTGGACGCTTGGAGCTTTATGCGCCGCCCCTTACCCGGCAGCGGCGACCAATCATTGACAACTGATAAATTCAGTCTCATCCCACCCTTTTACCACAAAGGCGCATTCTTGTAATTCCCCCGGGGGGATTTTCGCCATTTTTTTGAAAATATTTTTTGTGGACTCAAGGTAATTGAAAATCAATGGTTTGCGCTGCATTGGCAGCCCGAAGGTCCTCGCAAGCTCAAATTTAAAAATCCACTCGAGCATTCGCGCGTGAGCTTTTTTACACAATCCTGTCAGTCATTTTAGATGAGATTTCGTGCGCGACACCGGGCTTTTACCCTGCTTGAGCTTTTGTGTGTCATCGGCATCATTGCGATACTCGCCACATTGTATTTCGGAGTGTTCCCGAAAGTGTTTGGCCAGGTAAACAAGTTGGGCAAACGCCAAAAAGACTTCAACAAAGGGATTGAGGCAAGTGAGCCTAAATGAAATTTCGTCACCCAGCCAAGCTTGCATCCAGTGTTTGGCGGCATCGCGGAGCAATGCCATGCCGGTAGCCGTGGGCTTCAGCCCACGGAAAACTGGCCGCCAAACCTTCACCGCGTCGCGTAGCGACGGTTGAACGCAAGTCGAGTAGTAGAGGAAGACTGCAGCCAAGCCAATTTGGATCTTGAGATTTGAAGCTTCTCTGGAGCTTGGTGCTTGGACGCTTGGAGCTTCTCTAGTCAATTCGTCAACACCAACCGATAAAATCCCCCACTCGCATTCGCATTGATAGGCACGGTTAAAGGACTCACCACCGTCCCGGAAACATTGCTCCACGCCGCGCTCGCCAGATTCGTTTCAAACTGAAGCACCCAATTCCCCGCAGGCGCCTGCCACGACATCACGAGTGAATTGGTTGCCAACTGCGCTGAAACCATCGGCGGAACAACCACAGTTACTTGGACCTGCTCAGCCGTCTGCACCTGGCCGTCATTGGCCGCCAGTTGCAACACATAATTGCCCCCCGCGGGAAAAGCGGCTCCAGTAGTTGCGGCATTCGGACTGGCAAACGTGACCGGCCCCGGGCCGCTGACCTCGCTCCAATTAATCGACAACGCCCCCGGCGGATTCGGCAGGCCATCGTCCATGACCGAGCCAGCCAGAACGGCCGACCCGGGCCCAACGATCGTCAGATTCGTCCCGGCATTGACCACCGGCGCAAGATTCGCTGGCGGCATCGACGCCAGCACCTTGACTTCGGCGTCGCTGAGCAACCGATTGTAAATGCGCAAATCATCAATCGGCCCTTTCCACGCGCGCGTCAGCCCCACTGTATTGCCGATGCAGCCCGTCCCGCTGTAAGGCGGCTGCGTGCCCGACGGCGTGGTAATGACGGTTGGCGAAGAAATCTTTCTGCCGTTGACGTAAAGCGTCGGCACGTTCGCGAAGCTGCTGCGATCATAACTTGCCGCCACATGACACCACATTCCGTTCGTGATCGTATTCATCCCCGAAAACCAATCCCCGTTCGCCGTGCTGTAGGTCGCAAAATCAACTCCGTTCGTGCCCTGGCCGTCAAAACGGAAGAACAAACGATAACCGGGCGTATCAAAAATCCGCGGATACACACTGTTGCCCTGCGCATCACAACGCACCCACGCCGCCAGCGTAATTTGTGTCGTGTCCGGCGACGCGAACGTAGCATCGCTCGTCGTCCCATTGAAGAACAGCGCGTTCGAAAGATAGCCCGCGCCAAAAGTCGCTCCGTTGACGGTCGCATTCACGCCGTTGCCGGACGAATCGAACGCCGTCGTCCCACCCGTTTCATCCATTTTCCACCATGCGAGCAATCCATTGGCAACACCGACCGCCGGATTCACCACCACAGTTAAATTCGCATTCGTCGTGCCGCCGTTGCTGGCTGTGAACACCAGCCCATAGACGCCATTGGCGCTGAAGGACACAGAAGTGCTCAATGCATTCGAGTTGGCAAACGTCGCCGTGCCCGGGCCGCTGAGCTGTGCCCAATTGAAGGTGAAAGAACTCCCCGGAACCGTGTTGCTCGCTGTTGCAGCCAACAACAACGTTTCATTTGTGCCACTGAGATAAACAATCGGAGCGCTGGGCGTGACAATCGACGCCACCGGCGGCAGCGTGGGTGCAATCCAAATCAGTGAATCCGTCACCTGCGTCGCTCCCTTGGTGCCAATCGCCATGACCGTGTTCGTGCCGCCCGACAACGTCGCCGGCCAGCTGAAAATGCAATTCGTGCTCGTCTGGCTTCCCAGCGAAGCGCCGTTAAGGAATAACTGAACCGAATCGCAGTTTGCATAAACCTTGGCCGTGACGAAATTCGTCAACCGATTCGTAAACGTGTGGCCCGTGATATACACCATCGGGTTCGTGGTCCAATTCGCCTTGTACCAGTAGAACGCGTCCTTGCGAACCTGACGGTCATACGTAACCAATCCTTTGTCATTGCGCCCCGGTGTATCCCCCTCGTTCCGCCCGTCCGAAGCGAAATCAAACAGGTTCCAGATGAACTTCGACCACAAAAACGGCCGCGGCTTCATCTGTTGCCAATACGACTCGTGAAAGAGGTCTTGATACTCCTCCGGATGATACGGCCCCGCGTTCGGCGGCTCTACCACCGGATTCTCGCTGTGCTGATAAATGCTCGCACCTGAGCCATACTCGGACACGCCCACCGTCCGCGTCGGATACGTCGCATGGATGCCATCAGCCCACGGCCCAAAATCCGTCACCACACCATTATACCAGCCGAAATACTCGTTGAAATCGATTAACTTCGTGATGAAAGTCGATGGATCACTATTACTCGTATTCGCCGCGGCCGTTGAAGGACGCGTCACATCCTGCTGCGCCACAATCTGCGCGAGATTGGTGATCAGACTGTCGGGATTGGGCCCGGCCTGCAGCGTGATTTCATTATACACACTCCAGCACACCACCGAAGGATGATTGTATCGCTGGTGAATCATCTCGATGAGCTGCTGCTCCGCATTCGTGTAAAACGCCGCGGATTGCGTGATATAATCGATCAACGGAATTTCACTCCACAGCACGATCCCATCCTGATCCGCCAATTGGTACGTGTAATCATCGTGCTCGTAATGCGACAGCCGCACACCAGTCGCGCCGATTTCCTCGATAAAAGCAAAATTGGTTTCGCGTTGCGCATTCGTGAGCGCCCATCCGCAATTGAGCCAATCCTGGTGCATATCCACGCCATGCAAATCATAATGCTGCCCATTCAGGAAAAAGCCATTGGTCGGATCGACACTGAAATACCGGAATCCCAAAGGCTGTTGCACAAGGTCTACGACGCCGCTGCTCGTCACAACTTCAACGTATGCCTGATACAAATAGGGATCGATGCGGCCATTCCACAAATGCGGATTGGAAATTACCGTGCTGCCGACCACATTTGAAAGCGAATCCGCCGGCACAGTCACAATGTTGGTAATGATCGCCACGATATTTGTCGCCGCATCCGTAATGACAGCAAACACGCTGGCACTTTGCGCCGTCGCAGTGGCATTTGAAATCACCGTCGTCACCTGCAGATTGGCCGAATTCGAACTGACCGCCGTCGTCTGCAAATAAACCCCAGGCGACGCATAATCCAATGGAGAAATCTGCACCGGATCCGTTATCAGCAAATGCACATCGCGATAAATGCCGCCAAAAAATGTGAAATCCGCGTTGAGCGGCGGGATATTCGTGTTGAAGGCGTTGTTTACCTTGACCGCAATCACGTTGTCAGCGCCGAAGTTCACATACGGCGTCACGTCAAAAGCAAACGCCGCAAAACCGCCCTGATGCTCTCCGAGCAAATTCCCATTGATGTAAACATCCGTAACGAGAAATGCCCCGTTGAACTTCAGAAACACCTTGCGCCCGCTGTAACTGCCATCGACCGTGTAATGCGTTCGATACCAGCCAATGCCGCGATAATAATTATTGCCGCCATCCTGGCCGTCCAGATTGTTCCAGGTGTGCGGCAGATTCAGGTTCGTCCACGTCGAATCATCGAAGGTTGGGTTCTGCGCTCCGGTAACATCCTGCCGGATAAAACGCCAATTGGAATCAATGATCGTATCGACGCGATGGTTCGCCGGAGGAACATAAATTTGCGCGCGAGCCGCTGAAGCGAACAACACTGCAACAACGAATGACAATAACCCGTGGAACGTTTTCATTGTGATTTGGACACAGTTTCTGCCGCCTTGCTTTCCGCTACCCAATCGTACGCGCGAACATAATCCACCTGCATCTCGCCGGGAAAGACCGTCGTCGCATTAGGGTTGCCGCCGAATTGGCCGCCGATTGCGAGATTCATAATGACATAAAAAGGCTGGTCGAAAGGCGCCGGATACGGATTGCGAATGGCAGTATTCGTTCGGTCACTGGAACTCCACCATGAAGTTTGCGTTTCGTAAACATGATTATCTACGGACCACTGGATGGCATTGGTCGTCCACTCGACAGCGTATACGTGAAAGTTCGTGACGGAGTCTCCGCCCGTAAACTTAAATGACGGCCCGTGCGATTGATCGTGATGCCCCGGACCTCCAAAATGAATCGTTCCCAGCACGGTCGTAGCGTTGCTTCCGCGATTCTCCGTCACGTCGATTTCTCCCGACGCCGGCCAGCCTCCGTAAACGCTCTTTTCCGGCATCATCCAAAGCGCAGGCCAGTAACCCTGGCCAAACGGCAATTTCGCTCGAAATTCAAATCGGCCGAATGTTTTCGAAAAGTGATGGACCGATTTCATTTTCGCCGAAGTAAAATGAAATCCTTCGTAGGACTCCCTGCGCGCCACAATGTGCAGCATGCCATCACTCACAAAAGCATTTTCTGGCCGGCTCGTGTAATATTCCAGCTCGCGATTGCCCCACCCGCCATTGCCGTTGCCCGTGTCGAACTGCCAGTTGTTCGTATTGATGCTGTTCCCATCGAACTCATCGCTCCAAACCAGCTTCCACTCCGCGCGAACAGTTCCGCGCATGCAAAAGAACACCGCTAATAGGACGAAAACCAGCAGCGAACTTCTGAATTGATTCGCACCGTGATTCCGGGAGATGAGTGAGTGCATGTCCGAGAGCTTAATCTTTCCCGGCAGATCGTCCATAAAAACCGGCTTGCGGATTCGACGAAAAAAAAGTGGCGGAATTGACTTCACAAAGGCGCATTATTAATAGCAATATCAGTATGTTCGAACCCGATAACGCAATTTGACCCGTGTTTCGTCCGTTAACTCCATAATTCCTCTATTCGTGACCTAAACTTCCGGTGAAAAAAGTTCCGCACACTCCAGTTACAAGGGTCATCTTTTTGCTCCTCTTTTTGGCCGTCATTTTTTTTATCGCTCATCATCGAACGGGCGCGAATCGAACGCGCCTTAATCCCGTCGCTACCGCAACCAACGTTCCAATCGCTGCATCCGGAGCCGCGCACCCGGCCGTAACCCCTGCCACCGCATCAGCACCCAATCCCGATTTTCAGAAGCGTCCTTATCCTGTCAGCTACGAATCTCCCCAAATGCAGTGGACATCCGCCGACGGCTTGGACACGAACGTGATCCGGCAGCTCGCGCACAATCCCTTGGAATATGATCGGATGGTGCGCGAGAATCCCCGCTTGCTGAAACGCCAATTGGTTTACCTGAAAGAAACCGCCGCGGCCGTTTTCGAAAAGGCCAAATTGACTCATGCGTCGGTCCAGGAATTAACCCTGCCGGGCATGGACGGTCAGGAGTTTCAATTTGAAATCGTCCAGAGCGATTCCAACGGCTCGAGCCGGCACGGCATGTTCAGCGGTCATCTCGCCGGCAATCTCCAGTCCATGGTCACGATGGCGTTTCAGGATGGTCGCGAGGCGTTTACCGTCATTTCTCCGCAGGAGAATATTTTTATCGAAGGCGAACCACGCGAGCCGGGGCAGGTCATCGTCAAGGCTTTCGATCCCAACACCTATGGCACTGGACCACAAGGCGGTGGTGACGATTTCATCAAAACTCAGCCAGCTAACAATTGAAAATTTCCATGCGAACGATTGCGAATAGCTGCCGTCTGAAATGCCTGCTCGCCGAAGCGACTTTCGCTTTCCTTGCCGCTTCTGCCATGGGCGCCGTGGAACAGGACATCCTCTTCAGCTATGCGCCAAGCTACTCGGCCAGTCTCGGCGGCGAAGCCAATGCCCAGGTGAGCTTCGCGAACGTAGCCGCTGCGGTGAATTTTCTTTACGACCAAAGCGGCGCCGGTGCTCGCTGGCACATTGCGGGTTATTATCAATCCATTAACGACCCGCTCAATTTCACGACCACCGGCGGCATGGTCGGCTGGCTCTCTGGAAACAACGCCAACGTCTCTGATGTCGTCAGTTACGGAAGCACTGTAGGCGCGGACCTCGTTTTGTATGTCGTCCAAAACAGTGATAGCAGCAGCATCGCCGGTGTCACTCAACAGCCGGGGATGTACAGTTCCATCAATCCCGGCAATATCTGGTCCGGAGTCGTAGCGCACGAAATCGGCGGCCACGCCTATGGCGGCAATCATCAGGATGGCCATATCGGTCCCAGCGGTCCGCCCAAGACCATCATGATGCACAACTACTGCGTCGGCGGCGGCGCCACCCCGCCCTACTTTTTCAGCAATCCCAACATCTGGTGGAACGGCGTGCAATTGCTCGGCAACGGTCAAACCTGCCTCGGCGGCAGCCAGGTCAACGGCGGTGACAATACCTATTGCCTTTCCGCTAACGCTCAAGGGGTCACCGACCGTCGCGAACGCCCGGTGATCGGTCCGGTCTTGACCAACATGGTCCTGCATTGGTGTTTCACCAATACGCCGGGAACAGCACCGGCCGGGACGACGAACTACGATCTTGTTTCCGGCGCGCCCGCAGTTGTGCGCGGGAATGGTGCAACCTACACCGGCAGCGCCTTGCGAATACCCGGCGGAACCACCGGCAACGTGGCCATGAGCTCCATGGCCGCCTACATCGATTTGCCCAATTACATTCTGTCCTCACAGACTAACATCACGATTGAAATCTGGGCGACGCCTTTGTCCGCTCCAAACTGGGCGCGCATCATGGATTTCGGCCGTTGCACCAATGCAGGCGATGGTCTGGGCGCTCCCGGCGAATTCACCGGCAATCCCAGTGACCCCGCTCCCGGCGCGACTGCCCAATCCGATGGACTCACCCTCACGGCTTGCATCGGCACCGACATCACCCAGCAGCGGTTTGAATCGCCGCACAACGGATTCGTCGTCACCGCCGATGCCAACCTCGCGACCACGCCGGGCGTGCAGCACTACTACGCCATCACGTTCACGGACGGTGCCGGCAGCTTTGGCACTAATGGCGGCCGCTGGGAATGGTTCCGCGACGGCGACCCGGTCACATTTCTCGATGTGAGCAACCACCTCGCGTCGATTCAGGACGTAAACGATTGGCTGGGACATTCGGAATGGAGCGCGGATTCGCTCGCCAACAACGATTACTCGGAAGTCCGCATCAGCAACGTCGCCATGTCGCGTGAACAGGTCGCCGCCAACTATTCCTTGGGCCCGAACTTCAATATTTCGAACACGACAATGATGACCGCCAATGATGAATGGGCCGGCAGCACGCGCTCATTCAATACCGCAGGGAACTGGAGCGACGGCCTCGCGCCGAGCACGGGCAAAAACTACGACCTGTTTGATTTCAATTTAATTACACCCAACACAACCACACCTTTTACATTTGCCGGAAGTTCGTTGCGCGGAAACGGCGGCATTTTCTTCTGCGGTTCATCGGGCACCACAACGATCAACGTGCCTAGCTTCACCGTCGAAAATGAGGAAATCTGCAACGGCACTACCGCGAGCGGCAGCACCTTCAATCTAGCTGGCAATCTCAACGTGAACGGCAACAATGTCGTCCGCGGCTCAACCGGCCCGATCAATCTCGCGGCCAACCTGAGCGGCAACGGCTCAATCACTTTATACGGCAATACGGCGACCATCACCGGTAACAATGCCAATTACACTGGCAAGCTTCGAATCGGCAACGGAATCATCGGCTCATTACGCTTGAGCTCAGAAGCACAGTTGGGAGCCAACCCGCCGGTTTTTACGCCAGACCAATTGATTCTGAACCGCGGCTGGCTTTACACTGCCGGCAATTTTTCAATCAGCAACAGCAACCGCGGCATTCTCATCGGCGTCAACGACGGCATCTTTGACGTGGCCATCGGCACGACCTTGACCCTCGGCTCCCAACTCTCCAGTGGCATGACTCTGACGTCCGCCACTCAATTATCCACTCAGGCAGAACAATCGGGAGTGGTCGCAGGCGCTTTGATCAAGCAGGATTCCGGCACGCTGATCCTTAACAGTCCCAACAGCGGCTTCACCGGAGCACTTGATGTGGACTCAGCCAGCAGCACCGCCAATGACGGCGCGGTGCGGATTGCGAACAGCTCCGTAATGGCCAACGCCTACTCGCCTATCTTCATCCGCGACAGCGGCAGCGCCCGTTCGACTCTCCAACTGGACGGCACCCTCACCAGCATTCTCCTCCCACAAAATATCAGCCTGAACGGCCGCAACAACGTTGTGCCCGCGATTGAGAATCTCGCGGGAACAAACACTTTGAGCGGCGGCATCAGCACCTATGGCACTGGCAGCTACGTGGTCCAGGTCGATTCAGGCATCCTGAACATCGGCGGCATCATCACGAGTTCCGACAACGGCTCAGACACGATCACATTCCAAGGGAATGGCGCCGTGAACCTGAACAGCACTCTCACCGGTCCAATGAGCGTCAACAAATCCGGCAACGGCACGCTCGCATTCGGCGCTGGCAGCACTTACAGCGGCTCGACCGTCGTCAACCAGGGCACACTTGCGTTGCAACCTTCTACATTACCGGTCTTGCATCTCACCTTTAACAACGCAGCGGGTTCCGGCAACGGCGCGGTCATCACCAACACCGGCACGGGCGGCGCGGCCATGAATGGCACGCTTGTCAGCAGCGGCGGCGCCAGCATCGCAGCCGGCGGGCGATTCGGAAATGCGCTGAGCCTGAACGGTACCGGCAGCAATACTTCCAACAACATCGTCCTCATTCCCAACAAAGTCTTGAACACAGACGCCTCCGGCAGTTGGACCGTCGGCTACTGGATCAAGACCACCACAACCGGCGCAGTCGTCATGTATCAAGGCGACGGCGCATGGTCGAGCGCGGGCCAGACGACCTTCTACTTGAATTCGAGCAACACTACTTCGGGCACTCGCGCAGGCGCGGTCCGTTGGGCCGGCGGTTGGTTGACCGGAACGGCCGCCCTCAACAACAACGCATGGCACTTCGTCGCGCTCGTCGACAATGCGGGCACCGAGAAGATTTACGTCGATGGCAATCTGGACACCGTCGCTTCCACCATGGCGAATCCGTTGTCCAGTGATGCGAACCAGATCTGGATCGGCGGTTCACCGGACAGCGGTGACGGCACGGCCAAAATGAACGGGTTGATTGACGATGTCTACATGTTCAATCGCGCCTTAAGCCAGGCCGAAGTCCAGTCGTTGTTCGTCAACAACACGATCACGAACGCGTCAGTAAATACCCTGCCCGCGGCAACGCCAGTGACCGTCGCTTCAACTGGCATTTTAGACCTTGCGGGCGTTTCCCAAACCATCGCTTCACTCAGTGGTAGTGGGCTGGTGACCAACACCGGTGGCCCTGCCACTTTGACTCTATCCAACAGCAGTGGAACCACCACCTTCAGCGGTATCATCGGCGACTTCTCGGCCGCCAATGCCTTGAGCCTTGTCCAGAGCGGCGGCTCAACCACCATTCTGTCCGGCGTGAATACGTATCGCGGCGCGACAACAGTGAACGGTGGCACCTTATTGGTAAACGGAGCCATCGGCTCGGGCGCAGTCACTGTCAACAACAACGGCACGCTCGGCGGCCACGGCACTATCAGCGGCGCCCTCACCGTGCAGGCAGGTGGTGCACTCTTACCCGGCGGCGCTCTCACTGTTTTGACTGTGAATAACAACGTCACCCTGCAACCCGGCAGCACGACCGTGCTCGAGATCAGCAAGACGCCGCAAACGAACGATCAATTGGTTGTGGCTGGCGCGCTGACTTACGGCGGCACACTCATCGTAACAAATCTCAGCGGCACCCTGGCGGCAGGGGATGCATTCCAGTTGTTCGAGGCGGGTTCAACCAGCGGAACATTCAATTCCAACTCCCTGCCCTCCTTGAGCCCCGGGTTGGCGTGGAATACTTCCAATCTGAGCAGCGGCGTCATCAGCATCGTGCAAACCACGCCAGCAAACATCGTGTGGAACGTGACCGGCACAAACCTGGGCATCTCCTGGCCGGCGGGCTACGTCGGCTGGCGGTTGCAGGTGCAGACCGATTCAGTGGCTGGCACGAATTGGGTTGACGTGCCCGGCTCGAGTTCTACCAATTACGAAGTGTTGCCGGTGGATCCCACGGTGCAAAGCATGTTCTATCGATTGATTTATCCCTGAGGGTTCAACTATGAATTCTAGAGTTTTTAAACTTTTAATCGCGCTTGCGGTCCTGGCTGGCATTTCACCAGCGGCGATAGCACAAACGCTGACGATCACCAACGGCGTTCAGAAATACGCGTCGCTGACCTCCACGACGGTAAACATGAGCGGCAAATGCGAACTGTGGGTCACAAACTCCTCCGCGCCGCTGTCGGGTTGCACTATCAATTTGAATTCCACTGATTCCTGGTTGTTTTTGACCGGCGTGAAACCTTCAGTCGTCGCAGCGAGTTATCTTGCGCAAGTGCGCGTCAATGGAGCGAGCGCAGTGGCCGACAGCAATTGCAAGGTGGTGCAGTATGGCCAGTACGGCGCAATCGTGATTCCGTATTCCTCCAGTTTTCAACCGCTGACCGTTTTCACCCAACCGGAATTTGCCGGTGTGGCCACGCAATATAGTCCCTACACCTATTACACCGGCGGCGGCATCGCGAGCTTCAGTTCCTTCAAATTGAAACGTGGATATCAGGTTGTGTTTGCGCAGACCGCTGATGGCAAAAACAGCAGTAAATGCTATGTCGCCCAGGACGGCGACCTGGAAATCGGAGTGCTGCCGGATGCTCTCAGCGGGAACGTGCAATTCATTTATGTGACACCCTGGAGGTGGACAAGCAAGAAAGGCATCGCCGGCAATCCCGGCAATTCATGGCTTAATTTGTTATGGTGGTATGATTGGAATCTTGACCAGAACTCCACGCGCGATCTGGAATACGTCGCCATTCGCCAGGAGCAATTCTGGCCAAGCTTGAGCCAGAACTGGCAATCACGAGGTATCAATACGATCCTGGGCTACAACGAGCCGGATCAGGCCAATCAGGCCAATCTTTCCGTCAGCACTGCCATCTCCTCGTGGGGCGATGTGCTGGGCACGGGCCTGCGAGTGGGCTCACCCGCGACTTCTGATGGCGGCCGAAGCAGCTGGCTTTATCCATTTGTTTCCCAGGCGGACGCTGCAGGACTCCGTGTCGACTTCGTGGCAATCCATTATTACCAGAGCCACAATCCGGCGGACCCGAGCGGCTGCGCATCACAAATGCTCAGTTTCCTTCAGGACATCTGGAATAACACGCATCGGCCGATCTGGGTGACGGAATGGAACAACGGCGCGAACTGGACGGACAGCCAGAATCCGCCACCCACTTACGCTCAACAGCAGGCATGCGTGCAGGCGATGGTTAACATGCTGGAATCCACTCCGTTCGTGGAACGTTACGCTCTCTACAACTGGGTGGAGGACACCCGTTCGCTGGTTACCAGCAGCAATACGGTCACGCCCGCCGGAACGTTCTATTCCAACGTGGTCTCAAGCCTTTCCTATTCACAAGCGATGTCCAGCAACGGCGTGCGCGGCATTGCGCAGTTTCTTTTCTCAACTAACACGTGGGACTCGTCCGGCTATTGCAACAATGGCATGGCCGTTGGCGCACCGACCTATACCGTGGGACACAACGCTCAGTCACAGGCAATCGTGTTGGACGGCAGCAACAGTTACGTTCAACTCCCCGCAAACATTGCCCCGGGCAGTGGTTTTACTTTTGCCGGCTGGATCAACTGGAACGGTGGCGCGAATTGGCAGCGCATTTTTGATTTCGGCAACGACACGACCCATTATCTCTTCCTGACACCAAGCTCCGGCAGCGGCACGCTGCGATTCGCCATCAACAATGGCAGCGGGGAACAAACTGTCGAAACCAGCGCGCTGGCTTCCGGTTCTTGGCAGCATGTTGCCGTCACGCTCAGTGGCAATACCGCGACGCTCTACGTCAATGGCGTTCAGGTAGCATCGTCGAGCGGCTTTTCGATAACGCCAGCGGCATTCAATCCGATAAAGAATTGTCTGGGTAAAAGCCAATTCAGTGCTGACCCGTTGTTCAACGGAATGATGGATGCGGTGACAATCAAGGACTATGCGATGACCGCGGGTCAGATTGCGCTATTGCAGACCAACGTGCCGCCACAATTTACGAGCAGCCTCCTCACGCGATCAGGCGGAACAGAAGCCGTACCTTACTCAGACACCATTGCCGGCACGGCGGTCTCTTCCAATCCGGGCGACACGCTGACTTACAGCAAAGCCAGCGGACCGGCGTGGTTGAATGTGGCTGCGGATGGCACGCTCTCAGGCACGCCCACGTCGAGCGACGGGGGCACGAATTACTTCACCATAGCCGTCTCGGATGGCGCGGCTCAAAACGCGTTCACCGTACTCGCGATACCGGTAACCGTCTTCACGACGAGCGGCACCTGGATTGCCGACACCAACGATGTCTGGAGCCAGACGAATGATTGGAGCGGCAACGCGGTGGCTAACGGTGCCAATGAAACGGCGGACTTCAGCACAATCAACATCACCGCCGACCGTACAGTGACGCTCGACTCTTCGCGTACCATTGGTTTTTTGAAATTCGGTGACACCGCCGGCGCGAACAACTGGACGCTTGCCGGCGCCGGTGGCTCCGTGCTTTCGCTGGATACAGGCTCGGCGACATCGCCACTGATCACCGTCACGAACACGGCCACCATCAGCGCGCCGATAGCCGGCACCAACGGATTCACAAAAACGGGACCGGGGATGCTGATTTTGTCAGGGAACGATCCATTGACCGGTACGCTGTTCATCGATACGGGCAGCAACACGGGCAACGACGGAATTGTGCGTGTGGCCGGCCCGGATGCAATCGACAACGCTTCGCTCGTCAGCATTCGCAACAACAACAACGGCAATTCGACTCTCCAATTGGACGGTTCGGCGGGTAACATCACCATCAATGCGAACTTCACGGTGACGTATCGCAACAACGGTGTGATTGCGATCGAAAATCTTTCCGGCACGAATGTGATCAATGGTAACTTCCAGTTGTTTGAAGGCGGCAACTCGCACACGGTTCAATCTGATTCCGGACTGATTGTACTTACCGGCACGAATCAATATGTCGGCGCACTTACTGGAGTACGCACCAATTATTTCACCGGCCCGGGAAATCATTTGGTAGTAGGGCCGATATTGAACTCAACCAATGGTTCGCCTATAGCATTGGTCAAGAACGGCAGCGGCACGCTGACATTAGGTGGGACCAATACCTACACCAACGGCACGTTGTTTAACAGCGGCACATTGCTTGTCGACGGCGTTCTGCCGGCACCTCTCTTGATTGCCAGCGGGACCACCTTGGGCGGCAGTGGTGTGATCAACGCTCCGGTCACACTGCCCACGGGCACGATGCTCATACCCGGTGACAATTTCGGGACGCTCACCGTCAATAACAATCTGAGTTTGAACGCAGGAACCCAGACGATCATGCAAATCGCTCCGGCCGAAAATCTGGTGCCATTGACGAACGCGCAATTGAGCGTGAACGGCACGCTTTCAGTCGCCGGCGCGCTGGTGGTCACCAATTTGGGCGGTCCTCTTTCGCTGGGAGAAAGTTTCCAAGTATTCAACGCTGCAGGAATCACCGGCAATTTCGCGACGATGAATTTCCCGCCGCTGGATCCGTCGTTGGTTTGGAGCTTCAACCCCGTCACCGGAGTTCTTTTGGTCGCGCCGGCATCGAATACGCCTCCCACTATTTCATCCATTGCCAATCAATCGGTGAATGAAAACAGCGGGACCGGTCCGATCACATTCACAGTGGGCGATGCTGAGACGTCGGCGGACTCATTGATACTGAACGGAATTTCCTCCAATGCCGGTTTGGTGCCGCCGGGCAGCATTGTATTCGGCGGCAGCGGGTCAAACCGCACAGTTACCATCACCCCGGCGGCGAACAAATCCGGTACGGCCACAATCACACTCGCGGTCAGCGACGGCTTCACGAACGCAACCACGTCGTTCCTGCTGACGGTAAACTTCATCGATCAGCCACCGACCATATCGGCGATTCCGAACCAAACCTGGAACAAGAACGTCGCCATTGGGCCTTTGTCCTTCACAGTGAGCGATCCGGACAACGCAGCGAGTTCGTTGATTGTGAGCGGGTCATCGTCCAATCCCGCCTTGATCCCGCTGAGCGGAATCGTGTTCGGCGGTAGCGGCTCCAATCGCACGGTCACGCTTAATCCCACGACCAATCAGAGCGGGACCACGACAATTACGCTCACGGTGAGTGACGGAACATTGAGCACGAATACCGCATTCCTGGTAACAGTCATTGCGCCGGCAACCATCAGCAAAGCCAACAATACCGATAATCTCAACCTCGGGTCGAGCTGGGTCAGCAGCGCGGTTCCGGATACGAACGGGATCGGACTCTGGGACAGCACGGTGACCTCCGCCAACACCGTGGCGCTCGGCGCGAATCTGAGTTGGAACGGCTTGAAGGTTCTAAACCCTGGCGGGCCGGTCGCTATTGCAGCGGGCAATACACTTACACTTGGTCTGTCCGGCATCGATTTGAGTGCGGCATCCCAGAATTTAACCATCAGTTCCGGATTGACGATCAGCCCGGGGAACCAGGCGTGGAACGTGGCGGGCGGTCAATCTTTGACGCTGAACACCGGGAGCTTCTCGCGAAACACGGGCAGCACTTTAAACCTTCAGGGTGCTGGAACCGTTGCGGCAAGCATGCCAGGGTTGGCAGTCGATGCCAGCAAACCGTCTGGCGTTCTTGGCAGCTGGATATTTGTCAACAATACAAACTTTGCAACCATCACCGGCGGCAATGTGGTGCCTTACACCGGCGGCTTTGCTTCGGCCACATGGGGATTCACGGACGGAACCGGCAGCACCAACTACAATGTCACAGCGGCTTCCGGCACGACTTATGGCGCTTCAAGCCGCGTCGCCAATACGGTCCGCTACACCGGTGCGGCCGACACGCTCACACTGGGCAACAACAATTCCGGATCGCAATTGGTCGTCAACGGCCTCATCAATGCCGGGACTGGAACGCTATCGCTCGTGAACGGCACCGGCAGTCTTACCACAGCAGGACTGGCGCCGGGTGCGAGCAAAGAATTGGTGTTGAATGCGGCGACTGCGCCGATCACGGTCAGCGCGCGCACTCACAACAGCAGCAGCGGCGCATCCGCGGTCACCATCGTGGGCGCGAACATAGTGACGATGAGCGGCTCAAATGATTATACGGGCGGCACTTTCGTGAATGGCACATTGAAGCTTGGCGCCGCGAATTCGATCCCGAGTGCATCCAGTTTGACGGTAAATGGCACGCTCGATACCGCTTCATTCTCGGACACGATTGCCGCGTTGTCTGGTGCGGGTGTCATTGACAACTCCGTGGCGGGGACGCCGACGTTGACCGTGAACGGCACAGCATCCAGCACTTTCATGGGCACGATCAAAAACACGGCCAACGCGCTGGCGCTCACCAAGACAGGTTCCGGCACGCTGACTCTGGCGAGTGCGAATGCCTACTCCGGCGGCACGACCATCGGCGCGAGCGGCGGCGCAGGCGTAATTCGAGCGGCGGCGAGTCAGGCATTGGGCACTGGAAACATCACCTTCGACCCGACGGGCAACGGCAGCACTGCACGCCTGGAACTCGCCGGCGGGATCAGTCTCCCGAATACAATTTCATTCAGCGGACGTAACAATTCGACTGTCGGAATCGAGAACGTCAGCGGCAGCAACACTTTGGCTGGTCCGATTAACCTGGTGTCCGGAGGAGGAGTTTACAATATCCAGACAGATGCCGGATTGCTGACTATCAGCAGCAGCGGCGTAACGGCAATCACGGATTCAGCCAGCGGCGCACGTAGCCTCACATTCCAGGGAGCGGGCAGCGGGAGTATCGCTGGCAATATCACTGACGGGAGCGGAGCCATTTCGATCAGCAAAGCAGATATCGGCACGTGGACACTGAGCGGCGCGAACACTTATAGTGGCACCACGACGGTTAACGCGGGAACGCTGATCGTCAATGGTTCAATTGGTTCGGGAAGTGTTACCGTGAACGGCGGCACGTTGGGAGGTGACGGGATCATTGGTGGATCAGTGACGGTCCTGTCGGGTGGCACGCTGGCCCCAGGCGGCGGTCTGACGGTTCTGAGCGTGAGCAACGACGTGACATTGCAAAGCGGCAGCACAACGATTTTTGAAATCAGTGCGGCTGCGGTAGCGAGTGACCAATTGACGGCATCGGGCACGTTGACTTGTGGCGGTACTCTGGCCGTGACGAATATCAATGGCACTCTGCTAGCCGGCGATACGTTCCAATTGTTCCAGGCGGGAACGATCTACGGGGCCTTCAATTCAAACTCACTGCCGCCATTGAGCGCGGGATTGGCGTGGAACACGGCCAACCTGGGCAGCGGCCAATTGAGCGTCGTGCAGGTGGCGCCGGCAAACATATCGTGGAGCATGGCGGGCAGTACAGGCCTGAATCTGACGTGGCCGGCAAATTACATTGGTTGGCAACTGCAGGTGCAGACTAACACAGTGGCGGGCACAAATTGGGTGGACGTGCCGGGCTCAGCGCTGACCAACAGCATGCTTGTCCCGGTGGACCCCACCGTGGGGAGCATGTTCTATCGATTGATTTATCCTTGAAGAAGCTGGTAATAGTTCACAATCCATTTTCAAAAGACGACTCCGACAACCACTAAAAAGATGAAAAGCATTAAAAAGAGTTCTATTGTCGCCGCAATTTTAGCAATAACACTCGCCACCCATGCGCAGCCCGCAAAAATCTCTGTGGACGCGGCGCATCCGGGCCATCCCATATCTCCAATGCTTTGGGGAATTTTCTTCGAGGATATTAATCTCTCCGCCGATGGCGGAATTTATCCAGAGTTGGTCCGCAACCGCTCATTTGAGGATTCGCAGCGTCCGGAATTCTGGAGTTTTTCCGGTGATGGCAGCATGGCCGTGGAGTTCTCCAATCCACTGAACGAACTTAACCGGCACTATCTTGAAATCCGCTCCAGCGGCTCATTCAGTGTACGTAACGATGGCTACTGGGGCATGAAC
>Ga0070731_10002453_pt1 | contig 17691 bp, 15 predicted proteins | sample Coa_R1_2_FD_66448 | JGI IMG/M metagenome (GOLD analysis project Ga0070731, IMG submission 66448) | Surface soil microbial communities from Centralia Pennsylvania, which are recovering from an underground coalmine fire - Coalmine... | ecosystem: Environmental > Terrestrial > Soil > Unclassified ...
CGGCGATGAACCTGCTCCCCGCCGGGAAGCTCGGCGTCGGCGGGACGGGGCAGCTGGCGGGTTTCCGGCCCGAGCACGTCATGCTCGGAGACGGACGAGGCGGCAGTGCGCAGTACCAGGCCGAGGTCGAGGTGGTCGAGTATCTCGGGGACGAACAGCTCGCGCACCTGCGCCTCGGCGACACCGAGCTCGTCGTGAAGCTGCCGGTGGAGCCGCGCCTGCAGGCGGGAACGCAAGAGACGTTCTCGGTTCCGCTGCAGAAGGTCATGCTGTTCGACGAGTCGAGCAGCCGCGCAGTCGGAACGGCAGCCTAGATCGAGCCCAGGTGCCCCTGACGGTCCTCGACGGCTCGACCTTCTGCGTCTGCGACGAACGCGGCGACGTCGACGGCGTGGCCACCGCGTCCGGCTTCTTCGCCTCCGACACGCGGTTCCTCTCGCGCTCGGTGCTCACGCTCGGCGGCGAGCGCCTCGAGCCGCTCTCGCACGACCAGTCGGCGCCGCACCTCGCCGCGTTCGTCCTCCGCAACCCGCGGGTCGACGGCCTCGAGCCGAACGAGCTGTCGATCGAGCGCGAGCGCTTCGTCGGCGACTGCATGGAGGAGCGCATCACCGTCGAGAACCACGGGCATCGGCGCGTCGACGTCGTGCTCGGCCTCGAGCTCGAGGCCGACTTCGCCGACATCTTCGTGGTCAAGGAGCTCGAGCCGGGCTTCGGCTGGGAGAGCAGCCAGAAGCTGCCGCCCTCTCGGCCGCTCGAGCGCACCGGCAACGGCACGATCGTGTTCGCCGACGAGACCTATCCGGCGCGCACGATCGTCCATCTGTCCGAGCCGTTCGGCGAGACCGGCGGCGCCGCCCGTTTTGCGCTCTCCCTCGAGCCGGGAGAACGGTGGCGGCTCGTCGTCGGCGTGCAGCCTCAGCTCGACGGCATCGAGCCGCTGCCGAGCGCGTCGTTCGCGCGAGAGCTGGACGACGAGCGCCGGCGGGCCGAGGAGTCGCTCGCCGCGTGGCGCTCGTCCGCGCCGCGCCTGCGTGCGCGCTGGGACGACCTCGTGCACACGTGGAACCGCTCGGTCGCCGACCTCGCCGCGCTCCGCATGCGGGCCGCGCCGCCGGGCTTCGGGCGACTGCTCGCCGCCGGAACGCCGTGGTTCATGACCGTCTTCGGCCGCGACACCATCGTCTCGTCGCTGCAGACGCTGCTGTTCGGCCCCGAGCTCGCGGCGAGCACGCTACGCGTGCTCGCGGCGACACAGTCGGAGGTCGACGATCCCGAGCGCGACGCAGAGCCTGGGAAGATCATCCACGAGGTGCGCCGCGGCAAGGCGGCGCTCGCCTGGATCGACCGGTACTACGGAAGCGTCGACTCGACGCCGCTCTTCCTCATCCTCCTCTCCGAGCTATGGCGGTGGACGGATGACCCTGGGCTGCCGCTCGAGCTCGAGCACGCGGCCCGGCGCGCGCTCGAGTGGATCGACGGTCCCGGCGACCGCGACGGCGACGGGTTCGTCGAGTACGAGATGCGCGCTGCGAACGGCATCCGCAACCAGACGTGGAAGGACTCGGAGAACTCGATGGCGTTCCACGACGGGCGCCTCGCGCGGGCGCCGATCGTGCCCGCAGAGGTGCAGGGCTACGTCTTCGACGCGAAGCTGCGCGCCGCGGAGCTCGCCCGCGAGGTCTGGCGCGACTCCGCCACCGCCGCGCGACTCGAGCGCGAGGCGGCGGAGCTGCAGCGGCGCTTCGACGACGCGTTCTGGGTTCGGGACCGCGGCTTCTACGCGCTTGCGCTCGACGGCGACAAGCGCCAGCTCGATTCGCTCACGTCGAACATCGGGCACCTGCTGTGGAGCGGGATCGTGCCGGAGGCGCGCCGCGCCGCGGTAGCGGACGTGCTCGTCGGCGAGCAGCTCTGGTCCGGCTGGGGCGTGCGCACGATGGCGGCCGGCGAAGGCGCTTACAACCCACTCGTCTACCACAACGGCACCGTGTGGCCGCACGACAACTCCCTCATCGCCTTGGGGCTCGCCCGTGCCGGTCGCCGCCACGACGCGGAGCGCATCCTCCACACGATGATCGAGGCGGCCGCGCACTTCGACTACCGGCTCCCCGAGGTATTCGCGGGCTTCCCGCGGCATCGGACGCGGTTCCCGGTCGTCTACCCGACGGCGTCGTCGCCGCAGGCGTGGGCGGCGGCGACGCCCATCCTCCTTCTCCAGACCGTCCTCGGCCTGGTGCCGGACCGCGCGGCGGGCGCGCTGCGGTCGGACGTGACCGAGCTTCCGGAGTGGGCGGACGGGCTCGTGCTCGACGGCGTCCACGCGTTCGACCGGCGCTGGACCGTCACCGCCGACGGCGGCGGCGTCGCCGTCGAGCCTGTTTCTTAGCGGCCCCTTAGGTTGTAGGCACTCTTCTCCTGGGAGAATCTGGATCTCACCAGCGAGAGTAGGAGGAACCGTGGCCGAGGAACGGTTGGAGCAGGCGCTCTTCGAGATTCGCCGTGTGATCGCGGGGCAGGACGCCATGCTCGAGCGGGTGCTCGTGTGCCTGCTCGCGCAGGGGCACCTGCTGATCGAGGGCGTGCCCGGCCTGGCGAAGACGCTCACCATCAAGACGACGGCCGCGGTGCTCGGCGGGTCGTTCGCCCGCATCCAGTTCACGCCGGACCTCGTCCCGGCCGACCTCATCGGCACGCGTGTGTACCGGCCCGACCGGGGGACGTTCGACACCGAGCTCGGTCCCGTCTTCTGCAACTTCCTGCTCGCGGACGAGATCAACCGTGCGCCAGCGAAGGTGCAGAGCGCGTTGCTCGAGGTGATGCAGGAGCGGCAAGTCACGATCGCGCACACCTCGTTCCCGGTGCCGGAGCCGTTCCTCGTCCTCGCGACCCAGAATCCGATCGAATCCGAGGGGACGTATCCGCTACCGGAAGCGCAGATCGACCGGTTCATGCTGAAGATCCTCATCGACTACCCGGAGCACGACGAGGAGCTCACGGTCGTGCAGCGGCAGCTGTCGGATGCCCCGCAGCTGCGCGAGATGCTGAGCCTCGACGACCTCCGCGCGCTGCAGCGCTCGGTGTTCGACGTCTACGTCGACCCTGCGCTCATCAGCTATGCCGTCGCGCTCGCGGCCGCGACCCGACGGCCGAGCGAGCACGTGTCGTACGGCGCGAGCCCTCGCGGCCCCATCAGCGTCACGCAAGCGGCGCGCGCCCTCGCCCTCATCCGGGGACGCGACTACGCGACCGTCGACGACGTGCGCACGCTCGCGAGGGACGCCTTCCGGCATCGCCTCGTCCTCAGCTACCAGGCTCTCGCCGAGGGAGTGACGGCGGACGCGATCCTCGACCGCGTGCTCGCGGAGGTGCCGGCGCCCGAGGTCGAGCTCGCCCGGCCGCCGGCGGCATGACGTCGAGATCGCTGCTCGGGGAGCCGACGCCCGAGCGGCCCGGGCCGGGCCCGCTGCCGCCTCAGCTCCTGCGGGCGCTGCAGCTCGACGTGGCGCGCCGGCTCGAGAGCGTGCTCGCGGGCGACTACCGCTCGGCGAGGCACGGCGCCGGAACCGAGCTCGCGCAGATCCGCCCCTACCTTCCCGGCGACGACGTGCGCCTCATCGAATGGAACGTCACCGCGCGAATGGGCGAGCCGCACGTGCGCGTCCAGCTCGCGGAGCGGGTGCTCGTGACGTGGCTCGTGCTGGACACGTCGCCGTCGATGGAGTTCGGTACCGGCGAGCGGCGCAAGGCGGACGTCGCTGCCGGCGTCGCGCTCGGCCTCGGGCACCTCGCCACGCGCCGGGGGAACCGTCTCGGCATCGTTACGTTCGGCGACTCCGAGCCGGCGATCGTACCGCCGACGCAGGGCCGGCACGGCCTTCTCGGCCTGCTCACGGCGCTCGGACGCGAGCCCGAGCGGGCGCTCGTCGGGGCGACGTCGCTCGGGGGTGCGCTCGCACGGGCCGGCGCTGTCGCGCGCCAGCGCGGGATCGTCGCCGTCGTCTCCGACTTTCGCGGGCCGCTCGACTGGCGCACGCCGATGCTGCGCCTCCTCGACCGGCACGACGTGCTTGCGATCGAGGTGCGCGATCAGCGCGAGCAGGAGCTCCCCGACGTGGGCGAGCTCTGGCTCGTCGACCCCGAGACCGGCCGCCAAGTCCGCGTCGATACGCGCGATGCGTCGCTGCGCGAGCGCTTCGCCGCCGCCGCCGCGGAGGAGCGGACGGGGGTCGAGCGCGTCCTGACCGCGATCGGCGTCCCGCATCTCGTCCTCTCGACGACCGGAGACTGGCTCCGCCCGTTCGCGGCGTTCCTCGGCGGTCGCCGGTGAGCTTTCAGCACCCGCTCGCGCTCGCCCTGCTCGCCGTCGTGCCGCTGCTTGCGCTGCTGTGGCGCGCGTGGGACGACGGCCGGCGGGGCCGAGCACGCGCCTTCACGAACCTCGCGCTCCTGCCGAATCTCGTCGACCGCGCCCCCGGCAGGCTGCGCCTCGTTCCGCCGGCGCTCTTCCTCCTCGCACTTGCGGCGCTCGTCGTCGGATTCGCCCGCCCGCATGCCAACGTGAGGGTGCAGCGCCGAGAGGCGACCGTCGTGCTCGCGATCGACGTCTCCCGGTCGATGCAGGCTCACGACGTCTCGCCGACGCGCATGATCGCCGCCAAGCGCGCCGCGGCGTCCTTCGTCGATCGCATCCCCGACACCTACTCGGTCGCGGTCGTCGGCATCGGGAGCCGTGCGTACGTCGCCGTGCCCCCCACGCGCGACCGTCCGCTCGTGCGTCAGGCGATCAGCGGCCTCGAGCCCGGCGAGGGCACCGCGCTCGGCGATGCGGTGGCGCTCTCGGCGCAGCTCGGCAAGCGTCAACGCACCGTCGACGGCGTCGTGCCGCCGGAGTCGGTGCTGCTCCTGTCCGACGGCGCGCCCGACGGCGGACGAGTTCCGGTCGCGACGGCGATCAAGCAGGCGAAAGCGCTGCACGTCCCCGTGTCGACGGTGCTCCTCGGCACGTCTCACGGCGTGGTCACGCACAAGCTGACGGGCGGGTACACGGCGCAGATCCACGTACCGCCGAGCCCGGGCACGCTCGAGCTGATCGCGCACGGAACGGGCGGCGAGTTCTTCCGCGCCCGCTCCGCGACGTCGCTCGAGGCGGTCTACCGGCACCTGGCGACGCGCATCGGCCATCGCACGGAGAGCCGGGAGCTGACCGATCTCTTCTCGATCGGCGCGCTCGTGCTGCTGCTCGCGGGCGGCGTCTTCTCGGTGCTCCGCTTTCGGAGGGTGCCGTGAGGCGGCTTGCCGGCGTCGTCGTGGCGGCGGTCGTGCTCGCGTGCGTCTGCGCCGGCGCCGCCGGCGCCACCAACGAGTGCAAGGGGCTGCAGGTGTGCGTCCCCGTCGCCGGCCCGTGGGTCGTGGCCGGCGGGGCGGAGGTGTCGTTCCAGCTGGCGTGCCCGGCGCGGTTCGTCGTCGCGGGCCTCGACGCCGAGCTCAGCCGCAGCGGGATCGACGTCACCTTCCGCGGCTCGCTCGGAAGCCCCGTGAACCCGGGGATCACGACCTCCCGGTCGGTCGAGTTCCTCGGGCGGCTGCTCGTCGGCGGCGCGCCGGCAACGTTCCGGCCGCACATCGGCTGCGTCCCCGCCTCCGGCGGCGGCGAGCGCTTCCCCACCGTGCACAAGCCGGCGCCCGCACTCGTGCCGACCGCGATCGAGATCGCAGTCCGGCCCGGCGTCCACCGCTACGTCGAGCGCTGCGCGGCAGGTAAGCGCCTGACGGGCGCGACCAACGCGGTCGGCTTCTACACTTCCGCGCCGCCGCCCTCGGCGTTGGTGAGGAGCATCACCGTCTCGCAGGGCGTTCGGGCCGGCGTCGTGCGGCTGGCGGTGCGCGCGGGCGCGCTTCCGGGCGTGCGCGCGGTCGTTCAGGTCGAGCTCGACTGCGCATGACGTTCGGCTCGCCGATCCTGCTCGTGACGCTCGTCGTCGTGCCGCTGGCGGTGCTGCTGTACCTGCTCGCGCAGCGGCAGCGGATGCGCTACGCCGTGCGCTACACGAACGTCGACGTGCTCGCGTCGGTGGCCGGCGGCCGCGACTGGCGGCGGCTCGTCCCGCCGGTCCTGTTCCTGCTCGCGGTCGCGACGCTGTGCGTCGCGGCGGCACGACCGCGCGTGCACGCGCTCGTCCCGAGCGAGCGCGCGACCATCGTGCTCGTTCTCGACGTTTCCGGCTCGATGCAGGCGAACGACGTGAAGCCGACCCGACTCGCGGCGGCGCAGCAGGCGGTTCACATCTTCCTCGACCGCGTGCCGAAGCGCGTCAAAATCGGGCTCGTGCTCTTCGCCGGCGTCCCGGAGGAGGCGACGCCGCCGACGACGGATCACAAGCTCGTCGAGCAGGCGGTCGACGACGCCGACATCTTCCAGGGCGGGTTCGGCGGGACGGCGATCGGGGATGCTCTCGCAGAAGCCGTGAAGGTGGGGCTTGCCTCGGCGGGCGTGTCGAACGAGCGGGGGCTGACCGTCCATCACCAGGTCGCCGCCCCGGGGCCGGCCAGCACGCTCGTGACGATCCTCTTCCTCTCGGACGGGCACCAGAACCGCGGCGTGCTCCCGCCGCTCGGAGGCGCCGCGATCGCGAAACGTGCCGGTATCCCCGTGTTCACCGTCGCGCTCGGGACGTTGGGCGGGAGGATCACGAACTTCAACTTCGGCGGCGGGGGCGCGTTCAGCGGCGGCGTGTTCGGCGGCGGCCCCGGACTGCGCCAGGCGCTCGCGCCCGACCCGAAGACGCTGCGCGCGATCGCGGACGAGACGGGCGGCAAGTTCTTCTCGGCGAAGTCGGCGGGCTCGGTGCGGGACGCGTACCAGAAGCTCGGCTCCAGTCTCGGCCGCGTCCCCGGTCGCAGCGAGGTGACCGTCGACTTCGCGATCGGGGCGGCCGCACTCCTCCTCGTCGCGCTCGTCCTCGGCGCCCTCTGGGCGCCGAGCCTGCCCTGAAGAGACATGACGGGGGACACTCCCCGTCACGGGACCGCGGGAACGTCGTGACACTGCGGTAGCCGGTGCGGTGCTAGGCCCGCCGGGCGGCGAAGACGTTCTGCACCGCGGCCCGCACGCCGACCGAGAGGCCGCCCATGAGGACGGCGCCGTCGCCGAGGCTCGAGATCTGCACCTGCGGCGGATATGCCAGCCAGCCCGCCAGGAGCGTCCTCACGGTGTCGAGCAGCCCCGCATTCGCGCCGATGCCGCCGCCGAGCACGACGAGCCCGACGTCCGTCACCGCCGCGATCGGAACGATGTGCAGCGCGATGCGCCGCGCCTCCTCGGCGACGACCGCGCGTGCGACCGTGTCGCCGCTCCGCGCCGCGGCGAAGACCGAGCGCGCCTCGAACGGCGGCACGAGCACCGTGCGCGCGTCCGCCGAGAGCCGCTTCGCCACCTCCGCGAGCGCAGCCGCGCACGGGTCGAGCTCCTGCTCGAGGCCGACGCGCACGTAGTCGAGCTCGCCGGCGGCACCGTTGTGGCCTCGCTGTAGCTCGCCGCGCAGCACGAGGCCCGCGCCGAGCCCGGTGCCGACGGAGAGGAATACGAAGTCGTCGACGCCGTGCGCGACGCCGAGGCTGCCCTCGCCGAGCGCCGCGAGGTTGACGTCGTTCTCGACCGTCACCGACACGCCGAGCCGCTCTTCGAGCTCGGCCCCGAAGGAGCGGCCCTCGAGCCCTGCAACATTCAGGGCGAGCCGGATCGCGCCGCCGTCTGCTTCGACGACCCCCGGGACGCCGACGACCACCTCGTCGACGAGTGCTGCATCGAGGCCCGACGTCTCGGCCAGCACGTGCCGCAGCTGGACGATCGCGTCGAGCGCGAGATCGGCGTCGGCGACGCCGAGCTCGACATCCTGTCGCGCGCGCACCCGACCGGCGAGATCGCCGAGCGCGCCTCGGAGGAAGCGTGCGCCGAGGTCGACCGAGAGCACGAGCGCGGCCTCGTCGACCGGCTCGAAGTAGACGGCGCCGTACCGTGGTCCCCCGGGTGGGTCCGCCGCCTCCCGCACGAGGCCGGCGTCCAGCAGCGTCTGGAGGGCGAGCGAGACGGTCGGCTTCGAGATCCCCGCATGACGAGAGATCTGCGCCCGCGAGATCGGCGCGCCCGCTCGGATCGTCCGGAGGACGGCCTCTTCGTTCAGCCGCTTCAGCAGCGGTGGCGTTGCCACGAGAGGCATTGTCGTGAAGAACCCTTACTGACGCAAGGCCCATTGACACCGGATCACGAAGCTCGTAGGGTCATCTCGTTAAGGTGTCTAACAAGCACCGCACAGGAGGGAGGTTGCGATGAAACGCGTGGCCCTCGTCGCCGCGCTGCTCGCGCTCGTGCTCGCCGGGGCCGCCGCCGGGGCTCCTCGGCATCGCTCCGCGCCGACCAAGCTCACGGTCTGGGTCGGGTGGAGCGCACGCGAGCTGGCCGCGTTCAAGAAGCTCGCGGCCGAGTACCAGAAGGCGAACCCCGACGTCTCGCTGAGCGTGGTCGGGAGCATCAACGACGACAAGATCGTCGCGGCCATTCGCGCGGGCACCGCGCCGGACGTCGTCAGCTCGTTCAACTCGTACAACGTCGGCATCTACTGCGGGACGGGCGGCTGGATCGACCTGTCGTCGCTGATGAAGCAGTCCGGGATCAGCACGTCCATGTTCCCGCCGACGACGAACTACTACACGCAGTACGGCGGCAAGAAGTGCGCGCTGCCGCTGCTGGCCGACACGTACGGCCTGTACTACAACAAGACGCTCTTCAAGAAGGCCGGCATCGCCGGCCCGCCGAAGACGATCGCGGAGCTGACCGCGGACGCGAAGAAGCTCACCGTCCGCAACTCCGACGGATCGCTGAAGCAGGTCGGCATCGACCCGTTCATCGGCTTCTACGAGAACGTCCCCGAACGCTGGATCCTGCCGTGGGGCGGGACGTACACGGACTCCAGCGGCAAGGCGCACCTCGCCACCGATCCCGCCTGGACGAAGTGGCTCACGTGGCAGAAGCAGATGATCGACTGGTACGGGTACAAGAACCTCGTGAAGTTCCAGGCCGGCCTCGGTGACGAGTTCTCGGCGTCGAACGCCTTCGAGGTCGGCAAGGTGGCGATGAACCTCGACGGCGAGTGGCGCGTCGCGTTCATCAAGGCCGAGCACCCGACGCTCGACTACGGGACCGCGCCGATGCCGGCCGCGAACCCGAGCCTGTACGGCTCCGGATACATCAACGGCACGATCATCGGCATCCCGAAGAACGGCAAGCACACGCAGCAGGCCTGGGACTTCGTCAAGTGGGTCACGACGAACACACACGCGCTCGCCGAGTTCTCGAACGCGATCAAGAACGTGCCGTCCACGACGGCGTCGACGCACTCGAAGGAGCTCGTCCCCGACACGCACTTCGCGACGTTCCTCAAGATCTTCGCGAACCCGAAGTCGGGAACGTCGCCGATCGAGGCGTCGGGCGCCTCGTACACGAACCTCGTCCAGAACTTCGCCACGAAGTGGCAGGCGGGACAGGTGAAGGACCTGCACGGCGGGCTCGTCACCCTCGACAAGCAGCTCGACGCGCAGGTCTCGCAGGCCAAGGGCGGAGGCGTGCCGTAGAGGCGGTCGCCGTACCGATGGAGCGCCGGCGAGCCAGGAGGCGAGCGGCGTGGCGGAGGCGCCGTCTCGTGCTCCTCCTCATGGCCCCCTGGCTCGTCGGCTTCTCCGTCTTCTTCGGGTATCCGCTCGTGATGAGCGCGTACCTGTCGCTCAACCACTACGACCTGCTTTCGCCGCCGCGCTGGGTCGGGCTCGCGAACTACCGCTACCTGTTCAGCGTCGACCCGCAGACGTGGACGGCTGTGAAGAACACGCTCTGGCTGATCGTCGTGCTCGTCCCACTGCAGGTGCTGTCGGCGTTCGGCCTCGCGATCATGCTCGCGCGCGCGCGCCAGGGCGTCGGGATCTTCCGGACGATCTTCTACCTGCCGGCGCTCGCGCCGCCCGTCGCCGCCACGCTCGGCTTCGTCTTCATCCTCAATCCGGCGACCGGCCCGGTGAACACGATCCTCGGGCACCTCGGCATCTCCGGCCCGCTCTGGTTCCAGGACCCCCACTGGTCGAAGCCGTCGCTCGTGCTCCTCGGGATCTGGGGCGTCGGCAACACGATGATCATCTTCCTCGCCGCGGTCCTCGACGTCCCGAGGACGTTGTACGAGTCGGCCCAGCTCGACGGGGCCGGCCCGCTGCAGCGGCTGCGCTACGTCACGCTGCCGTCGATCAGCCCGGTGATCCTGTTCGCCGTCGTCCTCGGCGTGATCCAGGGCCTCCAGTACTTCACGCAGGCGTACGTCGCCGCGGGCGTCGCGGCCGGGCAGGCGTCGCAGGCGGCGGACGTCACCGCGGTCAGCCTCGGCTACCCGCTCGACTCCACGCTCTTCTACCCCGTGCTCCTCTACCAGCACGGCTTCACCGACTTCCAGATGGGCTACGCGTCGGCGATGGCGATGTTCCTGCTCGTCGTATCGTTCGCGGTGACCCTCGTCATCGTCCTCAACTCGCGCCGGTGGGTGCACGAGGGAGCGCGATGAGCGCCGTCGGCGTCGCCGCTCCACTCGTCCGCCGGAAGCCGCCCGCGCGGGTGCGGCGGAAGCGGATGCTGGTCGCGATCGCGAACCACAGCGTCCTCATCGCCGCCGCGATCGCGTTCCTCGCGCCGTTCGCCTTCATCACCCTGACGGCCCTCATGACGAACAACCAGGCGCTGTCGTCCAACCTCTGGCCGCACCCGTTCGCCTGGCACAACTTCATCGACGTCTTCACGAAGGCGCCGCTCTGGCGGTGGACGCTGAACACGATGGAGTACTCGTTCGCCGCCACGCTCGGCGTCGTCCTCTCGAGCGTGCCGGTCGCCTATGCGCTCGCGCGGATCCGCTGGCGCGGCCGCACGGTCGCTTTCATGGTCGTCCTCGTCGCCCTCATGCTGCCGCCGCAGGTGACGGTCGTCCCGCTCTATGTCATGTGGGCGAAGTTCCATCCGTTCGGCTTCAACTTCATCGGGACGCTGTGGCCGGTGATCATCCCGAACTGGTTCGGGGATGCGTTCTCGATCTTCCTGTTGCGCCAGTTCTTCCTCACCATCCCGGAGGAGTACATGGACGCGGCGCGCGTCGACGGCTGCGGCGAGCTCCGCATCCTGACGACGGTGGTCGCCCGGCTCGCGAAGCCGGCGATCGCCGCGGTCGCGCTCTTCTCGTTCCTCTACACGTTCAACGACTTCTTCCTGCCGCTGCTCTACACCGGCGAGTCGGCACACCACTGGGTGCTGTCGATCGGCCTGTCAGAGTTCCGCTCGCTCCACCAGGTGCAGTGGAACCTGACGATGGCGGCGACGCTCCTCGTCATGGCGCCGGTGATCGTGCTCTTCTTCCTCGCCCAGCGTGCGTTCGTCGAGGGCGTGACACTGACGGGAGTGAAGGGATGATGAAGCTCGCCGTCGTCGGCGCGGGCTCGACCTACACTCCCGAGCTCGTCTCGCACCTCTCGGCGCTCCCGGTGGACGAAGTGGCGCTCCACGACGTCGACGCCGAGCGGCTCGACGTCGTCGGTGGGCTCGCCGAGCGCATGCTCGCGCGCGTCGGCTTCGCGGGAGCGCTCGAGCGAACGGGCGATCTCGACCGGGCGGTGGACGGCGCCTCGTTCGTCCTCCTGCAATTGCGTGTGGGTGGACAGCGGGCGCGGCTCCACGACGAGACGATCCCCCTGCGCTGCGGCTGCATCGGCCAGGAGACGACCGGAGCCGGCGGCTTTGCGAAGGCGATGCGCACCGTCCCGGTCGTCCTCGACATCGCGGAGCGCGTCGCAGACCGCGCCGCGCCCGGTGCGTGGATCGTCGACTTCACGAACCCGGTCGGAATCGTCACCCGTGCGCTCCTCGACGCGGGGCACCGTGCGGTCGGCCTGTGCAACGTCGCCATCGGCTTCCAGTATCTGTTCGCGCGTCTGCTGGACGTCCCGCTCGACCGCGTCGAGGTCGAGCAGGTCGGCCTCAACCACTTGACGTGGATCCGCGCGGTGCGCGTCGAGGGAGCCGACATCCTCCCGCAGCTGATCGCGGACCACGGCGACACGATCGCCGACGACATCGAGCTGCCGCGCAGCGTCCTCGACGATCTCGGCGCCGTTCCCTCGTACTACCTCCATTACTTCTACGCGCACGACCGCGTCCTCGCCGAGCAGCGCGACGGCGTCCCGCGCGCGCAGACGGTCGCCGAGATCGAGCGCGGCCTGCTGGAGATGTACCGCGACCCCAACCTCGACGAGAAGCCGGCGCTGCTCATGGAGCGCGGCGGCGCTCACTACAGCGAGGCCGCCGTCGGGCTCGTCGGCTCGCTCCACCGCGGCGACGGCGCCGTGCACGTCGTCGACACGCGCAACGCCGGCACGCTCGCCGGTCTCGAGGACGACGACGTCGTCGAGGTGCCGGCGCGCGTGGGCGCGGGCGGGCCGGTCCCGCTTCCCCAGGCGCCGCTCGCGTCGGAGCTGCTCGGTCTCGTGCAGCACGTCGCCGCCTACGAGCGCCTCACCGCCGAGGCGGCGGTGACGCGCGACCACGCCACGTCGCGAAAGGCGCTGCTCGCGCATCCGCTCGTCGGCCAGGTCGATCGGGTCGACGCCCTCGTCGACTCGCTGCTCCTCGAGGGGGCGCCGCGATGAAGCAGGCGATCGCGGTCGACGGCGGCAACTCGAAGACCGACGTCGCGCTCGTCAGCGAGGACGGTGAGATCGTCGCCACCGCGCGCGGCGGCGGCAGCTCGCCGTACCACCTCGGAGTCGACGGCGCTCTGGGCGTCATCGGAGGGCTGATCGAGCGCGTGCACGAGGGGCCGCCCGTGGAGGTGGCGGAGCTGCTGCTCGCCGGCGTCGACTTCCCGGTCGAGGAGGAGGCCGTGCGGGCCGGCATCGAGGGGCGCGGATGGGCCTCCCGGGTGTCCGTCGACAACGACACGTTCGCGGTGCTGCGGGCGGGGACCGACGCGGGCTGGGGCGTCGCCGTGGTCTGCGGCGCCGGCATCAACTGTGTCGGCGTTGCGCCCGACGGCCGCCAGGCGCGCTTCCGCGCGCTCGGGTGGACGACAGGCGACTGGGGCGGCGGGGTCGACGTCGGCCGCGACGCCGTGTGGGCCGCTGCGCGCAGCGAGGACGGCCGCGGGCCGAAGACCGTGCTCGAGCGCCTCGTGCCCGAGCATTTCGGGCTCGCGAGCCCGAGCGAGCTCGCTGAGGCGGTGCACTTCGAGCGCATCGACGCAGGCCGTGCGATCGAGCTCGCTCCGGTCGTCTTCGCGGCGGCGGCCGACGACCCGATCGCTGCCGCGATCGTCGACCATCTCGCAGACGAGGTCGTCGCGCTCGCCCGCGTCGCCATCACCCGCCTCGGGCTCGAGCGCGAGCCGGTCGAGGTCGTCCTCGGCGGCGGCCTTCTCCGTCATCCGACGCCGGGGCTGCTCGGCTCGATCGCGCGCGGGCTCGCCGAGGTCGGCCCCTCGGTCACCGCGCACTCGACGTCGGCCCCGCCGATCCTCGGCGCCGCGCTCCTCGCGCTCGACGCGCTCGGCGCCGGGCCGCCTGCGTACGAACGCGTGCGCGCGCAGCTGCGCGCCGAGGAGCCGGTGCCGGTTGGGGGAGACGATGGCTGACGTTCGCTTCGACAACGCGACGTGCGTGTATCCGGGCAGCGAGGATCCGGCCGTGAACGCGCTCGACCTGCAGATCGAGGACGGGGAGTTCATGGTTCTCGTCGGGCCGTCGGGCTCGGGCAAGACGACGGCGCTGCGCATGCTCGCGGGGCTCGAGGAGGTGACGGCGGGCGCGGTGATGATCGGCGGCCGAGACGTCACCGACGACGCCCCGAAGGAGCGTGACGTCGCCATGGTGTTCCAGAACTACGCGCTCTATCCCTATCTCACCGTCGCGGCGAACATCGGCTTCCCGCTGAAGATCGCGCGCGTGAAGAAGGCCGAGCGCGAGCAGCGGGTGCGCGAGGCTGCGGAGATGCTCGGGCTGACCGACTACCTCGATCGAAAGCCGGGCCAGCTCTCGGGAGGGCAACGGCAGCGCGTCGCCATGGGCCGCGCGATCGTCCGCGCCGCGAGCGTGTTCCTCATGGACGAGCCGTTGTCGAACCTCGACGCGAAGCTGCGGGTGCAGATGCGCGCCGACATCGCCGCTCTGCAGTCGCGCCTCGGCGTCACCACCGTCTACGTCACGCACGACCAGTCGGAGGCGATGACGCTCGGGAACCGCGTCGCGGTCATGCACAACGGAGAGCTGCAGCAATGCGACTCGCCGCGCGTGCTCTACGAGCGGCCGGTCAACACGTTCGTCGCGGGCTTCATCGGATCGCCGGCGATGAACCTCGTCACGATGCCGGTCACGAACGGCTCGGTCGCCCTCGGCGGTGTGAGCATTCCCGTTCCCGCAGGGAACGGGCGCGGCACCATCGTCGTCGGAGTGCGTCCGGAATCGCTCGAGCTCGCCCCGGACGGGATCCCGGCGAGGGTCGATGTCGTCGAGGAGATCGGCGCCGACGCGTACGTGTTCTGCACCGCGGAGATCGCCGGAGAGGAGACGAAGCTCGTCGCCAGGAGCGCGGCCAAGACGGCGCCGGAGCGCGAGGCTCGCGTCTTCCTGCGGCCCGTGGTCGCGGAGGCCCATCTCTTCGACCCGCATCACGGGATGCGATTGGGCTGAGCGTGCGGCGGGCACGCCGTGCCCGTGCACAGCTTCCTCCGGTTTCTCGAGCAGCACGGCTTGCCCGACGCCGCCGCGAAGGCAGTGGCGATCGTCGCCCTGTTCGCCTTCGCGTCCGTCGTCGCACGTGGTGCCGGTGTGCTCGCCGCGCGCGTCGAGGCGCGGGCCGAGGCGGAGGGAGCGCCGAGCGCGCTCGTCGCCCTCAGCCGGAGGGAGACCGCGGTCTCGCTCGCGCAGACGACGATCCGCTACTTCGTCTTCCTCGTCGCGCTCGCGTTCGCCATCGTTGTCGTCACCAACGGGCGTGCGGTCGGCGCCGTCGCCGGTGCGTCATTTGTCGCCGTGCTCATCGCGTTCGCCGCGCAGCGCTTCCTGATGGACGTGATCGCCGGCATCGTCATGTTCTTCGAGGGTTGGTACACGGTGGGGACGTCGGTGATCGTCGAGCCGTGGAAGCTCGAGGGCGTCGTCGAGGAGGTCTCGCTGCGCGCGACGAAGATCCGCGACGTCGGCGGCCAGGTCCTCCGTGTGCACAACTCGCAGATTCTCGCCGTGCGCGTCCTGCCGGAAGGGGCGCTCGGCTACGAGATCGAGCTCTTCGTCCACGACCTCGACGCGGCGCGGGAGCTCATGGAGCGGATCGCACAGCTCGTTCCGGTCGGGCCGACGTCCTTCATCCGCCCGCCGGAGATCACGCGCGAGCAGGAGCTCGACGACGACCTTCACCGCGTGACCGCCCAGGCTTCGGTCGCGCCCGGCCGGAGCTGGCTCGCGACCGATCTGCTTCCGAGCCTGATCAAGGAGAGGGCCGAGGACGGCCTTCTCGTTCACGGCCCGGTCATCCTCCCGGTCGACGAGCAGGCGGTCGGCCGCTTTGCACGGGCCGGACGGCTCCGTTCGCGCCGGGCCTAGCCCTCTACGTCGACCGGTTGAGGTACTCGTCCACCGCCTTGGCGCACCTGCGGCCCTCGTCGATCGCCCACACGATCAGCGACTGGCCGCGGCGCGCGTCGCCGGCGGCGAAGACACCGGGGACGTTCGTCTCGAACGACGGCGCGTCGCAGTTGCCGCGCGCGTCGCGTTCGACGCCGAGCGCCTCGAGCAGCGTCGTCTCGGGCCCGAGGAACCCCATCGCGAGGAGCACGAGCTGCGCCGGGCGCGACTCCGCGGTGTCGGGGACCGGTTCGAACGGCGGCACTCCCGAGTTCTGCATCCAGTGGATCTGCTGGACGCTGCCGTTCCCGCTCAGGCCGGTCGTCGAGATCGCGAAGCTGCGGCTCCCGCCCTCCTTGAGCGCGTAGGACGTCCGCAGCTTCATCGGCCACAGCGGCCACGGGGTCACCTCGTCGGGGCGGGAGACGGGCGGCTCGCCGAGCAGCTCGATCTGCGTCACCGACGCGGCGCCCTCGCGGTGCGCGCTCGCGACGCAGTCGGCGCCGGTGTCGCCGCCGCCGATCACGATCACGTGCCGCCCGGTCGCCGAGATCGCCGGCTCCGCCGTTCCGGCGACGGCGCGGTTTCTCCCGTACAGGTACTCCATCGCGAAGTGGACGCCCCCGAGCTCCCGGCCCGGCACGGGGAGGTCGCGGGGTACGCGGGAGCCGGTTGCGAGCACGGTCGCGTCGAAGCCCTCGAGCGGGCGGTCGACCTCGGTCCGGAAATGGAATTCGACCCCTTCGTCGCGCAGCTGCTGCAGTCGCCGCTCGATGACGTGCTTCTCGATCTTGAAGTCGGGGACGCCGAAGCGGAGGAGCCCCCCGCCCGCCTCGTCGCGCTCGAACACCGTCACCGTGTGGCCGGCGCGGTTGAGCTGCTGCGCACATGCGAGGCCGGAGGGACCGGAACCGACCACGGCGACGCTCTTGCCGGTGCGGCGTGCGGGCGGGCGCGGCGCGATCCAGCCCTCCGCCCAGCCGCGGTCGACGATCGCGAGCTCGATCTGCTTGATCGTCACCGCGTTGCCTTCCTCGATCTCGAGCACGCACGCCGCCTCGCACGGAGCGGGGCAGAGCCGGCCGGTGAACTCGGGGAAGTTGTTCGTGCGGTGCAGCTGGTCGAGCGCCTCGCGGAACCGGTCGCGGTACACGAGGTCGTTCCAGTCGGGGATGAGGTTCCCGAGCGGACACCCGCTGTGGCAGAAGGGGACGCCGCACTCCATGCAGCGGGCACCCTGCTCACGGAGCTCCACGAGCGGCAGCGTCTTGACGAACTCGCGGTGGTCGCCGACGCGCTCGCTCGGCGAGCGCTCCGGCGTGTCCGCGCGCCCGATCCTCAGGAAGGCGCCGAGCTCGCCCACTAGGCCGCTGCCTCCTCGGTTTCACGGGTGAAGAAGCCCTCGCCTCCGGTGGACACGGCGCCGTCCTCGAGCGCGCGCCGGTATTCGTGCGGCATCACCTTCACGAACGCGCCGAAGTCGACCTCGACGGTGGAGTCGGTGCGCTCCCGGTGCTCGTCGACGAGCGCGCGCACGACGCGCAGGTCCTCCGCCTCGAGCTCCTCGAGCGCGACGAGCTCGTGGTTGCACCGTTCGGCGAACGTGCCGTCGCGGTCGAGCACGTACGCGATACCGCCGCTCATACCGGCGGCGAAGTTCCGCCCGGTCGGACCGAGGACGACGACCATGCCGCCCGTCATGTACTCGCAGCCGTGGTCGCCGACGCCCTCGACGACGGCGATCGCGCCGGAGTTGCGCACGGCGAAGCGCTCTCCGACGAGCCCTCGGAAGAAGGCGCGGCCGCTCGTCGCCCCGTACAGGATCGTGTTCCCCGCGATGACGTTCTCCTCGGCGCGGAACGTGGCCGTCTCGGGCGGCCGCAGCGCGAGGACGCCGCCGGAGAGACCCTTGCCGACATAGTCGTTCGCGTCGCCCACGAGCGTGAACTCGATGCCGGGCGCCAGCCACGCGCCGAACGACTGCCCCGCCGAGCCGCG
>Ga0070731_10002454_pt1 | contig 17686 bp, 16 predicted proteins | sample Coa_R1_2_FD_66448 | JGI IMG/M metagenome (GOLD analysis project Ga0070731, IMG submission 66448) | Surface soil microbial communities from Centralia Pennsylvania, which are recovering from an underground coalmine fire - Coalmine... | ecosystem: Environmental > Terrestrial > Soil > Unclassified ...
GCTGGAATTGCCTGTGGTTTCAAATGCCGAGCGCTTGCGCCAGACCCAATATCTGTCGGTACCGCGCCCGGCGGGTCCAAAATAAATTCCTTGAATCAATCATTCAATGGACAAAGCTGATCGGGAATTTTACGACGGCAATTACGGGTTTTTGACCACAATAAATGTGACGTAATTTTTCTCGCCAAGCGCGCCTGGCGCAGGCATTCGTATCCGCAGGGTAAGTGGTCCGTCCCTCTGCGTTGTCCACATGAAGCGGTGAGTCCGACGAGAGTTGGGGAGCTGCGCCGGCGGGCGCGGTTCGAAAACCGATGCAGAAACTTGTGGACATTCTGTTGGTGGAAGATGATGCCAAAGACGCGGAATTGGTATTGGAGGCGTTGCGGCAACGCCACATCTCCTCCCATGTTGTCCACGTGGTGGACGGTTACGAGGCCATGGATTTTATTTCCCACAGCGGCATGTTCGTCCATTGGAGCGACATGCACGTGCCCAAGGTCATCCTGCTGGATTTGAAGCTGAAAACCGTCAACGGCCTGGATGTGCTCCGCCAAATCAAGGCCGAAGACAACACCAAAACCATCCCTGTCGTGGTCTTTACCGGCTCGCAACGGGACATCGACCTGATTGAAAGCTACCGGCTGGGTGTGAACAGCTATGTCATGAAGCCCGCCGACTCCGCCGAATTCATCCGGGTGGTCGGCGACATCGGCAACTACTGGCTCAGCATCAATCAACCGCCGGCACATTGACCCGGCTCCGGCAAATCAGACCGCTGTGTTCCTCGAATCCAACGCAAGGTTGGGATTTCAATGCGTGGGTTGGCCTTCGGTTAATGATGGTCGTCGTGGTTTCCGCCATTGTCACTATGGTCCCCACCATGGTCGCCATGATCCGGATGGTCATTATCTACGGAATGGCCGCCGCCATGGTATCCCCGGTCGCCCCCGCCTCCCGGGAAAATACAACCGGTGCTGGAGAGCAAGGCGATGATGCATATTGAATAAAGAATGAATTTCATATGCCGAACCTTCTCACGCATTGAAGGTCGCCGCTATGGGGTGTTACCCCCATCAATCATTTTGCCATGGGGATGGGTTCTGCAGCCGCTGCGAAGCAGATGGAACGTGGTCTGGGAGAAGATTTGTCGCAAAGCCGCGAGGTATAAATAAAATAAACCGCGAAATACACCAAATCCGCGAAACAGTATTTGAAGCGTCTGTTCGTGTATTTTGTGTGGTTCGCGGTTACATGCTTTTTAGGTGAATCACGCCATGCCGGCAACATGCTCCACGAATCCGGATTGATTCTTTGAAGGCAGGATTTTTCAAATTCCGGCTGAAAAGACTTCTCCGGACCTTCAACCTCGTTTTATCCGTTTGGCCGGTTTCTTGGAACGGGCGGCGATGCCTATTGCTCGTCGCGCCCATTCGACCAGTTCCGGTGGTTGTTCCAGAACATCCGGCGGTACTTCGTGATACGTCATCGTCGTCACCTTGCCCTTTGACTCGTAGGTGAACGGCCCCATGCCGCGCGCCGTGTAATCCGCCTGCGATTGAGCGTCGGTTTTAAAGAACAACCGGCCTTCGTCCAGAATCGCGAAGAAATCTTCGCCCTGGTAAAGCCCGTGCGCACCGAACATCGCCCGCGCGCGCACGTCGGGCAATGCGCTCAACTGGTCGAGCACAAACTCTTTGAATGAAGCATCGGGCATGACCAACTCAGGCAAGGTTGCGCGGGATGTTGGCGGTGTACAGCAATCTTCCCCGATCATCAATCATCCGCACTTTCATGCTGTCGGCTTGCAGGGTCACGGCAGTGAAGCCGGAGCAGGCTTCGGCAAACTTGGTGTATTTGGTCCGGAATACCGGACGGGCCCGTGACCCGGCGCCGGAATCAAACAGGTTCACCGTGCCAGCCTTCAGATGTTGCAGGTTGTGGTCGTGGCCGTTGAAATAGGCCTGCACCTGGTACTGTTTCAGGAGCGGCAGGACGTCGGCGATGAGTTCGCGCGTGTCGCCGTGCCCCAGGATGCCGCCGCCGGAATAAATCGGGTGATGGCCGATGACAATTTTCCAAGGCGCGGTCGAGGCGGCCAGGGCTGCCTTGAACCACGCGAGCTGTTTCGGGACGTCCTGAGTACTGACGTGTTCGCGGTACCCGGGTTCGTGCCAGTAGCTCTTCACCATTGGCGTCGTGTCCAGATAGAAAAAGTCCACGGTCGTGGCAGCGTCAATCTGCCGGGACTGGGTGAAATAACGCGCGGGCATGTTCCAGCGTTGGCTCAGCTGGCCGTAGGCGATTTGCGCGTCGCAATTGCCGCGGTAGTCATGGTTGCCAAGGGCAACATACCACGGGACCTGCAGGGAAGGGGAGTGATAAACGTTTTCAAACGAATTCTGCCATTGCGGGTCGCTCGTCGAGGTCACGCCGTCTTCGTAGAAATTGTCGCCGACGGAAATGATGAATTGCGGTTTGATGGCGTTTGCGGCGATGCCCATTTGCGTCGCCACATCCACCTGGTCGGTTTCGCCGTGCCGACCCCAATCGCCAAAGACCAGGAAGTTCAGGCCGCCGGCCGGGGTGTACGCAACATCGGCGGCCCACAGGGTGTCCGGCAGAAAACGGCCAATCACCGCCGCCTGGGTGGCCACGAACAGAACGCGAACAAATTCACGGCGGGTTTGTTTCATAAACCGGCGATCAAATTACATCACCGTTTCCCGGCTAAAAATGAAAAACGGTGTAAAGTAACAATAACGCTGACACACAACTTCGGCAAGGGGTTCAGCGGGTCTCAGACCGATACTCTGTTTTCCAACAGACCCGGACGGCAACGCAGCTCAATTTCGCAAGCTCCAAACGACGAGAGCCGGACTTTCGTCCGGCCCCCGCAGTGACGAGGTTTATACGCCTTCACCGAGGCGTTCAGAAGGGTGACGTGGCCAACGTGGGTCGCTGTTCGAGCCGCGTCACGAGAGCAAAACCTCTATGCCAACCCAAAACGAACAGCGAGTTCCATGGTTAAGGTACAACCACCGCAAAAATGCCAATCAACTTATCTTGGCAAAGAATCTACAGAATTTGTGCGTCGGGAAGTCTTACGATTATAAAGAGGATCAAGTTTGAGGTGACCTTTGCCAGTTATCTGGCGGGGCAGCCCTCCGCCGTTCCGTAAGGCGTGGCCGTGGAGGACAGGACCGGGGTTCGGTTGATGTGGGCCGCAGACGTCGGTCGCAGATGGTTATCGCGCAGGCGCCGCCGGGCCACAACGGTCGACGCTGGCAATTCCCGAATTGAGTCATCGCCGCAGAAAATCTTACGGCTTCCACAACCGGTAAAAAGTGTTGGTTCCTCCCGGCGTGTTGGTGATGATATTAAAACCACCCACGACCGTCGGGGAATCCGAGCCCGGTACAGTGGTCCAGGTCGATCCGGGGGACAAATCATGCGTTTCCTGCAAAATGAACCCTGCCGGGGTCACGGGCCAGGAAATCACGACCGAACCGCCGGAAACCGTAATGCCTGCTCCGGGTGCATTGAGCACGTTGAAAGGAAGGCTTGTACCGGAGTGTCCAGGAATGCTGGCTTGAAGGATCACGTTGGAGCCAGCCTGAAGCACCGCAAGGTTGCCGGACCAGGTGCCGCTCGAGAAATTGGTGGTTGCACCCGGGTTGACAGGCACGGCAACAAAATCCGTGGCGTACCGCAAATCCACAAGGAACCAGCGGGCGGGAGATGTGCTGGTGGGGAAAACATCTCCGCCGTCATAGTAACTTTGGTTGATGGTTCCCCCCGAAAATGTCGTCGGGAGATCATCGCTCCAGAAGTACTCAAGCCCGTTTTCGTGCGTCGCTATCATGTAAGTGGTACCGGCGCCGAGCACGACGGGAGCCGGCAAGGGTGTATCCACCCAGGTGCCCGGCACGCTGACGACACTCTGGGATGCCAGAAGTTGTCCGGTGGCGGTCCAAATGGATACCTTGTCCCCGAAATAGCTCAGGACATCAGTCACTTTAAGGTTTGTGCTGGGCGTAAAGGAGTAGCCGAAGGTGTATTCATCAGGGTCATCGGGAATCGACTCCTCGGCGGTCGGAGAACCCAGGATCGTGTTTGTTCCCGGGGCATTGCCGGGAATCATAGCCGATAGCGTGGCTGGCAATCGATAGTCCAATATATTGTTGGCCGCATCCTGCGCGGTGATCGTGACGCCAAACGGCTCGCCGATCAATTGCGGGGAAGGTATGGCGCTCCAGGCGAAATGATCGGGCAACGGATTGTCATCGATGATTGTCATCGTGTTGGAACCGTCTGTCCAATTCGTGACGTGTGCGGTGACCGTGACGTTTTGCGGTCCATCAATGATGGCGTCGTCCACCAAAGTCAGGTTGAACACCGCCGACGTTTGGCCTGTGGAAATGACGGTTGTAGGCGGCACAATCAATTTCGAGGTGTCACTGCTACTGAGGGAGACAGTGACGTTTGCCCCTGCGGCAGCTCCCATGCTCACGGACCCGGCGTTGGTCAGCGTTCCCGCAGATTTGGGAGCGCTGGCCGGCAGGGCGACCGACAGGGTTGTCGTTTCATTGTCGTGAACCGTTATCGTAGCCTGCGGTGCGTTGTTGCAAATCGGAGAATTTGCCGTGATGGTTGCCGTCTGGTCCCCATCCAATATCGAGTTGTCAATAATGGTCAAATCGAACACAGCGTTGCTTTGCCCGCCTGGAATGACGACCGTTGCCGGCACAGTGACTTTGCCGGTGTTGCCCGATGTCAATGTTACGGTCAGATCATTTGTCGGGGTTGGGGTCACGCCGACGATTCCCTGTCCTACGAGCGTACCGTCGCCTTCCGTGGCTGTGGCGGGAATCGTCAAGGAAAGCACCGAGTTCGGGAAAACTGGATTTCCAGTTCCCCACCATGCTGTCCAGCGACCGTAGGTGATGCCAGCGTAACTACCGGGGTAGGTTGCGACGACTGAACTCAGGTTCGTGTTACCTGACATGAACTTATTCAAAAAGTAAGCGAGATCGTTCGTTTGGTCGTTTGGAAATGCACAGTGTGAATGTCCCCCATCGACGTTAAAGCCGAACCGGTCAGGTATGCCAAGGGTGTTAAAGATCTGCTGTGCAGCCTTGCTGCAGACATAGCACGATGGATTTCCGAGCCACGTATAATCCGTGTTTCCTGTCACGTACAGCGCACGAGGTGCGACCATGGCATCCAACTCATGGTGATCGTCCGGCAGGTACGAAACAGTGTTGCCCGAAAATTGCGTCATGGAGTCCTCAAACCAATTATAATCGGTGTTATCAATATCTTCCACGCTACCAGAGGGCTGAGTATGATTGTAACGCCACGAATTGGCGCCACCGCCACCCGACTCCTGGGCAATGGTCAGCGCGATACGCTCATCAAACGCTCCGGAGAAGAGCGCCAATTTGCCGGCATAGGAGCACCCGGTTACGGCAATATGATTCAGATCTATCTGATTCGTGCCAAGAGCACCATTCAGCTTGTACAAGCCATCAATTACACGGCTGACACCCCAAGCCCACGCACTGTATTGTCCCGTATTGGAAGGATTAAGATTAGGATAAAGCTTGTAATAAGGATTCGAGGTTTGCGGGTTACCGTAAGTCGATACCTGACTTTCGGAGTATGTAATTCCTGCGATATTGCGACCGGTAAACATGCTGGATGGAAGAGAACCATAAGGACTATCCATCCCGATACATACCGGAAAGGGGCCGCTCCCCGATGGAAGGGTGACCGGGCAAGTCAACGTGAGGGTGTTTGTGCCTACAGTTACCTTGACTGTAAGTGTCCCATTAGTGTAGCTGGCGGTAATTTGTGATGGATTAACCGTTGGCTTGGTGCCGATCTCATAATTTTGGATCAGCGCTGCGATTTCATTGCGGTGTTGTTCCCAATCCACGAAGTTGGTGGAGCGACTATTGAAAGTACCGTTTGTATAAGAACTGAGCCACATGAACGGGTCGGGCAGAGGTTGAACGAGGGGGAGATTGCTCAAGGTCGGTAAATTGGTCACCGTGAAATTCGTGCCCGTGTTCTCAACATTATAGACAAAAGGAGGGTCGGCCAAGCTATTGAACGGCAGTGCGAGCGTTACTCCCATGATGACGGCTATGAGGCAACACGTTCTCATAACCATTCCGGCAACACGCGAACGTCCACGCTCATGCCCGGTGTCGGTTTCCGGTTTCATCTCGTCTCGACTTGTTTCTGGGATTTGCATTGTGTTCCTTTGTGGATTTCCGGAGAACCAGAATCTGGATTTATAAGGCATTATTGCTTGGCCGGTTTATCAACGTTTTCCGGATCCTGGCTTTTCCTGAACCGTAATGGTCGTCTCATTCCTTCCTTGGGCCAACGATATGGTTCCGTCGTAATAATTTACCCACCTGTGCTCGCCCTCTGGTTGCTCCGGGCAACCTCCCGCCAGTTGGCCCTTGCCGCTATTTGGTGGACATGGAAGTGAAGATTACCATTAAGGACGGACATGGGGAATGGAGATTACTATTAAGATCAAAAAATTAAGACGCCCCTGGTTGATTATCCGTCGGGGCGGAGGGGCGATGACTGGAAATCCATTCTTCGGCCAGACGGTAGCCGATGGCCAATAGGGTTGGTCCGAGAAAGACACCGATGAAGCCAAAAGCCAGCGCGCCGCCAATCACACCAATGAAGATCAGGATGAACGGCATGTTGCTGCCCTGGCTGATGAGCCAGGGCTTGACGACATTGTCGAGGCTGGCCACGCCCACGCCCCAGACAAGCATGAAGATGCCCCAACCGGTCGCTCCTTGATGAAACAGCCAGAGCGACGCGGGAATCCAGACCAATCCGGTCCCCACAATGGGCACGATGGAGGCGAAAAAGGTCAGCAACGCCAGCAACGCGGCCCCGGGCACGCCGGCAATGAGCAGGCCGATGCCGGTCACGACCGCCTGCACCAGTGCAGTGCCGAGGATGCCATAGACCACGCCGCGAACGGTCTGGCCGGCCACGGTCAACAGATGTTTACCCTGTTCGCCGCCGATGCGTTCAACCGCCGTGATCAACCGGTCGGCCACAGTCACGCCGTCGCGGAACAAAAAGAACGCGATGAAAATGCTCGTCGCCAGTTGCAGGAGGCCGCCGCCCAGTGCCAGGCCACGTTGAAGCAGCCACGCGCTCACGGGTTTGATGAACCGCTCCGTTTGCGCCCACAACGTGGCGGTGTCCGCCGTCAGACCCTGCCAGTATCCCGTCACCCATGAACCGACCACTGGCAGACGGGTCAGCCAGTCGGGCGGGGTGGGCGGGCCGTTTTGGGCCCAGGCTTTTACGGCGCCGGTGAGTTGATTGATGTTGTCGGCAAGGGTGGCGCCAATGATGACGAAGGGCAGCAGAACGACGAGGACCATGGCCAGGGTCATCAGGGAGGCGGCCACGGTGCGCCGGTTGCGGACCAATCCGAGCAGCCGGCGATAAATGGGCCAGCTTGAAAAACAGAGCACAACCGCCCATAGCAGCGCGGACACAAACGGGCGCAGCACGAGTAGACAGCCGATCAGCAGGGCCAGTAGGACAATCCAGCCGAGGTTCAGCTCCAGTTTGGATCGCAACGGGTTCATGGCCGAACGAAAGGCTAAAGGCTAAAGACCAAAATCTAAATGCCAAAGTTTATGAAGATCTGGTTTCAGCCTTCAGCCCTTGCCTTTTCGCATCGAGGTTTCCGTCCCGGTTTTTGGGTTCTTTGCGATTGACACCTCGGCCTCGCTCTGGTAACAAATGACTCTGGTGAGTTAGAGCTCGGAATCAATTCTCAGTCACCCGTGCAGCGTTGAGCACAATCGATGTGCCAGACGCAAATTTCTATGAGTAGCCTGGCAGGTAATCTGTTCTGTTTGAAATAAATACCAAAACAACTACGAATGAAAACCAACCTCACATCCCGCCGTAGGCAACTTTCACGCGCCCGTTTCAACCCACTCCACGCCATCGCCGCCGCCGGTCTTTTGCTCGCAGGACCATGCACCGTGACCAGCGGTGCCGAACAAATATTGATTGATGCCCCTTTGCTTAATGCGCCTTCCGCCAATTATTCTTTTTATGGAATGTACAGTCCTTATGTCACGGCAGCCTCCTTCACGCTTTCATCCAGTTTTTATGTCTCAATGATTGGTGTCGAACTCCGTACACCAGCTGCAACAAGTTTTACCACCTTCCATTTTTCACTTCAGAGTGCCCTGGCCGACCCCATCACTATCTTCGCCAGTGAAGATCTGACGGCATCGCTGGGTGTCGCGAGCACTCAAATTATGAATGTGAATGAGACGCTCCCGGCCGGCACGTATTACCTGGCAGGCATAGTCCCTGGTTACGCTGGGTCTCCGGTAACTCCCGGGGATGTCGATGGTTGGATGCTATCCACCGGTGTCTATAGCGGAATGGCAGGCACGATTGTGGACGGGCTGTGGAGCGGCAATCCCTCAACCTTCCTCCACGCGTCGGGGTATGTCGCGCCGGCGTTTAGTGTGATTGGATTTCCCGTCCCCGAACCCTCGGCATGGTTACTACTGGCCGCAGGTGTCGCCTCGCTTCCAGCCCTCCGCCACCGGAAACAAGTCTGAGCCCGCTGGCAATCGAAGCTGCACATTTTTCATCTTTGTGCGCTTGGCGGTTGGATTTGGTGTTACGATCAGGCAAAAAACAAGAGCCGGACTTTCGTTCGGCTCTTGTCGGTGACGAGGTTCAAAACGCCTTCACCCAGGCGCTCAGAAGTGCGGTGCGACCAACTTGGAGTCGCCGCCCGAGCCGCACCGCCGGCAAAAACCTCTATGCCAACCCTAAACGGACGGCGAAATCGTGTTACTGCACAATGCGTTCCGCAACAATACGCTGGTAAATTCGAAATCTTTCAACTTTTGTGCTTTCTGCGCCTCTTTCCACTTTCGCTCAGGTTGCGACGTGGCAAGGAAAGCTCGTTCAAGGGTCGAGCGACGAGGCTCGGGAAACGGGGATTGCGATTAAGACTTCTCTGCGGTCAGGCTTTGGACCGGACGACTTCGGGGGAAGCTTCCATGCCGGGATGCGGATGGCCGTTCGCATCCTCGGCCTGACCGGCGGTGGCGCGTTCGACAATTTTGCGGTAGGTCGCCAGCGCCAGCAACGGCCAGGCGTTGCGATACATGTCGTATTTCAAATAGAAAACCTTCGGGAAACCCGTGCCGGTGGTTTCATGCTCCGTCCAGGAACCGTCGGGATTTTGCGTGCGGGTCAGATATTCAATTCCGCGTTTGAGATGCGGATTCTTCGGGTCGTCGAACGCGCACAGGCCCATCACCGCCCAGGCAGTCTGCGACGCCGTGCTCGGCCCGCGGCCCTTGAAGACCGGGTCATCGTAGGTGTTGCAGCGTTCGCCCCAGCCGCCGTCGTCGTGCTGGACACTTTCGAGCCAGTCACGGGCCTTCAACAGCCACGATTGCTGCATGTCCAGGTTCAACGCGCGCAAGCCGCGCAGCACCTGCCACGTGCCGTAAATGTAATTCACACCCCAGCGGCCGTACCAGGAACCGTCGGGTTCCTGCTGTTCGCGGACGTAATTCAGCGCCCGCTTCACGCGCGCGTGGTTCACCCGGAAATTTTCGTACCCGAGCAGTTCCAGGATGCGCGCGGTGATGTCCGCGCATTCGGGATCGAGCATCGCGTTGTGGTCGGCGAAGGGGACCTTTTCGAGGATGTTTTTGGTGCAATCCTTGTCGAACGATGCCCAGCCACCGTCCTTGCACTGGAACGTCAGCATCCAATTCATGCCGCGCCGGAAACATTCGTCGCGCCGGCCGGGATCGTCGGTGGGGATTTTGCGGAGCGCGAGCAGCACCATCGCGGTGTCGTCCACGTCCGGGTTCCATTGATTATTGAATTCAAAGACCCAGCCGCTGGGTTCGACGCGCGTGGGATTTTTGTGGTACCAATCGCCCCGGATGCGGATTTCGCGGTCCATCAGCCAGCTGGCGCACTTTTTCAAGGCGGGATGACTCTCCGAAATGCCGGATTCATGGAGGCAGACCGCGACAATAGCGCTGTCCCACACCGGTGAGAAGCACGGTTCGATGCGCACGCTGTCGGCGGTTTCGTGTTCCAGCTTCTTCAACTCGTGCGTGGCGCGGACCACCTCCGGGTGGTCGTCCGCATAACCGAGCGCCTGGAGCGCGATGAGCGAATTGAGCATGGCCGGGAAAATCGCCGCCAGCCCGTCGGAATGTTCGAACCGTTCCAGCATCCACTTTTCGCACCGTCGCAGCGCGGTCTTGCGGAACGGATGGATTTTATGCTCGGCGAACCATTCCGCGAACTTGTGCAGCCGGTCGAGCCAGAGAAAGAAATTCCGCCACGACACCGCTTCGGGGTCGGGTGCGAGGGCGAGGTCGCGTTCGTGCAGGCCTTCGGGATACAATTCGTCCAGGTCCACCTTGGCGGGGCGGGTGGGTTTGAAATGGTTGATGATGGCGAGCGGCACGAGCATGGCGCGCGACCAGTTGCTCATGTCCCAGAAATGAACGCCGAACCATTTGCCCAGCAACATCACCTCGCAGGGGATGGTCGGCACATATTCCCACGAATACAGCCCGAGCAACGCGAGGTAGAGCTTGGAGAACGTGTTCATGCGCGGCACGCCGCCGAGGTGCAATGCCACTTCGCGCGCACGCAGCATCCGCGGATCGGTCTCCGGCACACCGGCCAGTTTGAGGGCGAGATAGGCCTTGACCGTGGCGTTTACGTCGGACGGACCGCCGTAATAAATGTTCCAGCCGCCGTCGGCCAGTTGCATGGAAAAAATGTGGTTGACCGCCTTGCGCTGCCACTCGCGGTCAATCTTCCCATTCCAATGGTGATACGCCACCGTATCGGACACGAGCGTGGAATCCACCATCAATTCGCCGACCCAGTAACCCTCGGGCTTTTGGAGGCCCAAAAGATGTTCCTGCGACCGCAAAATCGCCGTTTCTATCTCTTTCTCAAATTCCGTTTGAAGCCGGGCCGCCCGAGGCGACTGCGTCGTCTGAACCCTTGATTCACTTTCAGTCAACACGCCCACATTTTGCGGAGTTCCGGCGGGGCTGTAAAGATTTTTAAGCGGCCGGTTGGCGCGCTGAAAGATTTAACTTTACGGAATTGTCCACGGCGCATCAGCAAATGCGCTTGAAGCCGCCATGGGCTTTTTAAGATTCTTCCCAGTATTCAGGAACCGGAATGATGGCTTCAAAGGCGACCTGACGCAGCTTGTCCAACTTCGTAACGCTTGAAAAGTGGCCATTGTATCCAGTGTTTTTGTAATAGACAGAACATTGGCTCAACGGTTGAACGTTTGAGGTGCAAATACCCCGGATGGTAATGCCGAATTTTTTGCTTCCCGTTCCTCGCGTCAGGTTGCACGGAAATAACTGAACAATGCCAGTCGTCGTTTGAACCTCAATGGGTATGTTGCGGTTAAAATCTTTGGGCAACGGAATGTCTTTTGGCGTTTGTTCAGTCATAACATTTAATGTTGCCACACGCCCGATGAACAAGCAAACCCCATATTGGCTGCCAGCGCGTCATCGAATTGGTACTTCAGCTCTTAGTGGGAGGCGGTGGTTTCGGGGGAATATAAGCCAAACCGGCGAATTCTCGCCGCTGGGAATCAGCGGGTCAGGTTGAAGCAGTTCGTTAATGTTGCCCTGCGGCAACGGGTGGTGAGGGTAGGTGGATAATCACTATTCAGGGACCCAGCAGCGCGCGATAGAAACGACACGGCAACACCGTTCCCATTGAGTCGGTATAAGTGAAGGGTGGGGTGTTGGTGCAGACGTTGGTCCAGTTGACCATATCCGTTGAAACCTGGACGATGGTTGAATAATACGGAGACGGCATGGTAACGGCTGCTGCCGATTGAGGCGTGGGCTGGAAAGCCAGTCAGTGGTGGAGAATGTATATATTCTTGACTTAATCATTCGATATGGTAATAATTCGCTCGTCAGCCTTACTCATCATTCTTGGGGGCGGCCAAGGTTTCTGGGCAAGCTTGATTCAGCGTGTGCAGCTATCTCTGCTGAAACGGAATCGGTGCAAACACAAGGTAATTGTGAAAACTTGTCTGTTCCGTAAATTTCTCCTGCCCGCAGTGTTAGCCAGTCTCAGCTTGATGCTGGTTGCCTCGGCGACGGCGCAACTGACAATCACTCTCTCCGGAACCAATGTCGTCTTGACGTGGCCAACCAATGACGGCGGATTCAATTTGCAATCCGCCACGAATCTGGTTTCACCAGTTAACTGGACGGCCGTCAGCGGGCAGAACGCCGTGACCAATCCTATCTCCGGCACCCAGCAGTTTTATCGGTTAATCCCTCCGGGCATGGCACTAATTCCGGCAGGGCCGTTCATGATAGGGGACACTTTGGATGGCGAGACCGATGCGATTCCCGCGACCGTTTATGTGTCGGCCTTTTACATGGACACGAATCTGGTGAGTTCCAATCAATGGCAGTCGGTCTACACCTACGCCACGAACCAAGGGTATACTTTTGTGAATGCCGGTTCAGGCAAGGCGACGAACTATCCAGTGGAACTGGCGGACTGGTATGACTGTGTGAAGTGGTGCAATGCGCGGTCAGCGCAGGCACGTTTGACGCCGGTATATTACACGGATGCGGGTTTTACGCAGATATTCACCAGTGGGGACAATGGCACGACGGTGTATGCGAACTGGGGAGCGAACGGTTATCGGCTGCCGACGGAAGCGGAGTGGGAGAAGGCGGCGCGTGGCGGGTTGAGCGGGCAGCGGTTTCCGTGGGGCGATCTCATTTCGGAAACAAATGCCAACTACTATCCTGGCTCCACCAATTCCTATGATTTGGGCGGGACGCAGATTTATGGAGGCGGGGCGTCTCCTTGGACGAGTCCGGTGGGAGCGTTTCCGGCAAACGGGTATGGATTGAATGACATGGCTGGGAATGTGTGGGAGTGGTGTTGGGACTGGTATGCCGGGCCGACGTATCCAGCCGGCAGTCCGTATTTGGGAGGCACCGATCCACACGGGCCGGTCGGACCGTTGAGCGACCGTGTGCGGCGCGGCGGGAGTTGGTTCAACGTCGCCTCCTTCGCGCGGTGCGCGTGTCGCAACGACGCCGTCCCGTACGTCGCCAGCACCAGCATTGGCTTTCGTTGTGTGAGAAGGCCTTAGATTTTGCTCTTTTACGCTTTAACCCTGTTGAACTGGTGAGCGTAAGGTGGTTCAGCAGTCACGTTCAGGTTGATCGGGTTTGGAGCAGAGCCAGCGCCGAGACAGGATCGCACGACGCTTCCCTAAATCCGCGGAAACGCCGGTTGAAATTTAATTTGTGCGGTGGCAAATCCGGAGGCAGACAGTATTCATGGACCAAGCATCGCGCGATAGAAGCGACACTGCAACGACGTCCCCATTGAGTCGGTAAAAGTGAAGGGCGGAGTGTTGGTGCAAACGCTGGTCCAGTTCACCATGTCCGTTGAAACCTGGACGATGGTTGAGTGATACGGAGACGGCATGGTAACACCGACTTGGATTACGCCATTGGTAACAGTGGCCGCCAATGCAGGCGAGGGCTCGAAGGCCAGTGCCATAGGCTGGTTCAACCCGGAGGCAAAAATACTTAGCGCTCCGCCCGGCGTAATTTCATAGATGCAGTCGTCATACTGATCCGCCACAAACAGGTCGCCTGCGCTGTTAAAGGCCAGTCCTGTAGGACCGGACGTCATGGAAAAAAGGGTTTGCACGCCCTCCGGCGTTATTTCATAAATCTCACCGAAGAAATCCGACGCAAACAGATTGCCCACACTGTTAAAGGCCAGCGCCGTAGGAGTGTTTTGATTGTGGGTAAAAGTGGTTCGCACTCCGCCGGCTGTAAATTCATAAATGGTGCTGCCAAACTCATCCCCTACAAACAGATCGCCCACGCTGTCAAAGGCCGCTCCTCGAGCATAACTAAATCCGGAGGCAAAAGGGCTTTGCGTTCCGTCTGGCGCAATTTCAGTGACGGTACTGTCAGGGGCACTCACCACAAACAGATTGCCCGCGCTATCAAAGGCCAGTCCCCGAGGATCGGAGACCGTAGTGGCAAAGATGCTTTTCGTTCCGTCCGGCGTGATTTTAGTGATGGTCAGGGCATTCGTATCCGGCGAAAGCGTGCCATTTGCAACAAACAGATCGCCTGCGCTGTTAAAAGCCAATCCATCAGGATAATTCAATCCGGTGGCAAAGGTGCTTTTGACTCCGCTGGGTGTGATTTCCGTGATGTTGTTGTTGCCGGCCTCTGCCACAAACAGATTCTGCGCCAGCGCGCTGGAGGCAATCAGTAACACCACTCCGGCACAGGCCACTGTCACAATTGGGTGACACACCGCTCGAAGGAATGAGTTAATCTTCGCTTTCATAGCTATTGCCTCATTGCCAAATAATATGGGTTTTTGACCATACAAAAGATGTGTCAAATGGGACAATAAGCAGCAATCATTCCAACAGGTTACACCGCCGCAACGAAATCAGCTTATCCCACAAGCCGGATTTCAAGACAGGCTGATTTTAATAATTACGACGGTTGCATTCGACCGATTGGGGTGGACTCCGGAGCAAATTTGTGTTTAATGGACGGTGTCATGAATACGTCCCTCGTGAAATCAGCGCCGCAAGGAGATTTTGTCGAAGTCAGCGCTCTGGTGAAGGACTGGGAAACCAAGTTTCAGATGCTGGTCAGCCAAAAAAGGCCGATCAAGTATGACATGTATCCCATGCCCAATATTCCACAGGAATTTGAGAACCGGCTTACCCAACAGGGTTATCGTGACCTGGTTTTGGAAAGCGACCGGTGGCAGCACTTTCTGGTTCCGAATTCAAATTGAGCCGGCTTTGAACTTCAATTCGGGCGGTGGCTCAGCCGTGGATCATTTGGTGGCAGCGAGCATCACTGAATTTATGGGCATTTTATCAGACATCTACATTTCGCGAGAGGACGAAGCATCCAAATATGACACCGCACCCGCTACGTTCGCCGAACGGGCGCAGTTTACAGGTATGACGCCTTTGGAGTATTCGACACTCTGGGCTATCATGCGCGGCGTTGAGTGGCAGGCAGCTTCAATGCAAGATTTCGCGTGCTTACTCGAAAAGGATGGCGGCGAGCGGCTAATTCACAGTTTTCCGGCGGCTATGCGCGCCGCACTCGCTCAGCTACACCTGACCAGATTCGGGAGGTTGCTGGAAAGTGGGCCGCGACAGATGAGTTAGCTTGTCCACCAGCGGACATTAAGCCCATCATCGAGGCGTTGGTACGTTTGGCGCGTTCGGCCACAGCGAGCGGTCGTAATCTTTATCTGTGGAATTGTGTATGATGAGGGATTTGCCGTCTTACACCGCGCTGGAGCCATCTTCAATTATTGCTTTGGTCATCCTGGCTGTGGGAAAGGGTGTGGATGGCAAACAGTGTTCGGGTTTCACCGTTCAAAAGCAGTTTCTTCGCCGCAGCCCAAAAAATATAGGCGTCAATATCCACCTCCACCTCCCGTACGACAATTCCCCGGGCCGTAAAATCCTTCAACATCTCGCGATGTTGCTTGAGCCACACATTATGGGAGGGACTCATGTCCGGGCACAATTTCTGCCACTGCGGCCATTGCCTTCGCTTGAACAACGGGATGACACCCTGGTTTTTTATCGTGTTACTCAAGGTGAGTTTGGAGCGGTGAACACGCCCACCATCAGACACTTAAAAGACAAGGTTGTCAAACGCAGACATTTCGTCCGGGTAATTTGAGGTAACCCGACGCTGGTAATCGGGTTCCGTGAGGTTCAGCGCTTTTCGGTGGAATTTATCCCATGGCCGGCTAGAATTTTTTCGTGTTGCTCATCATGACCAACCAATCGAAGCAGTTGCTCCGCATCAGCTATGTGGGGCACGTGCAACGCCAGGATTTTCACGACAATTTCGCCGACCTGACGGCGCGACTGGCCGAGTTGTCACCGGGTTTTCGCCTGCTGACGGACCTGGACCAATTGGAATCCATTCACACAGACTGTCTGCCGGACATCGGCCGTATGATGGACCTGATTGGGCAGGCCGGCGTGGGCTCCGTCGTGCGCGTCATCCCCAACCCAACCAAAGACATGGGAATGAATATCCTGAGCCGATTTCACTATCCGGCACATCTACAGATTGTGACCTGCCAAAGCACCGTTGAGGCCTTTCAAAGACTTGGCCTTTAGCGGGGTGCATGGGCTGGTTGGATGTGCGATTAGCCTCTGCGCTTTAATAAAATGGCCGCCAGCCCAAGTCCAAAGGGGATGAAAATTTCAGGTTCGGGTATGGGCGTTGCATCAATTGAAATTTGCAGGGGAAGACTGCCCTCGGAACTCCACGAGTTTTGGACGGCTGCGGACTCAAGAAGATAGGTCGGGCTAAGTTGCCAATTGTCCTGCGACACATAACTATCGTTGCTTGAATAATACCAGGGAGTGCCAACTTGCGGCGCGTAAACGGCCGTTACCCAAATCCAATAAATCGTGGACGGGGCCAGGTCAATTCCCGCGGCAAGCCCCAGATCGTTCCCGGCCTCAGGGTAATCCGATGGAAGAGATGGATTGCTGGTATTGACGAAATTGCCAAAAATCGATGGTGTAATTGGAGGGGTGGGGGTCGCACCGCCCACATCAATCGTGACGGAATTTAAATAATAACCACCGGCGTTGGTTCCGGTTTCAAATGATTGTGCCCATATTGCCCCGGTGGTGATACCCACGTTCCCTGCGGAAGGCTCCGCCGTGTTTGATAAATAAATTGAGTCTTGCGACAGCACTCTCTGCGTTACAATACCAAGTGCCAAAGCCTGAATGAAAATGACAGAAATCGCCTTCATATCCAGAATGTGAGTTACCCAAAATCCTTGTCGCGACGCTATCAATGAGCTTCTGATTTGTCAAGTTCAGAATTTTCCGGCAGTGGTACGTTTTGAAATCAATTTGAACTGCGAAACCTGAAGAACAAACCACCCAAAACAAACAACCCAAGCACGCTCGGTTCGGGAACGGAGGAAGGAGAAAACTGAATATCGTTTATATTCCAGAAATTCCCCGCGTTTGCCACGGCAGTAAATGTTAATTGCTCGGTCTGGCCGGCGAATGCCGAGATATTGCCACCGTATTGCGTATAGTTTGGCCCCGTCGAGATGGCAGAAAATGAAATATTTTGTCCACCTAAAGAAACCAAAAGGCTTGTTGCGCCAGAATTAGGTTGCGCCTTGAAAAGAAGCGATTCTGTGGAAATCGGAACTAATCCAGTTTGAGATATTGAAGCACTGACAATGTTACCGCTTCCGAAGGGGTCGAGGCCCGGCTGAAGAACGACAGTAAATTGACCGTCAATTATGCCACTTAAGTTCCAATCTGGGCCAAGTATGTCGATACTTGCGGCTCCAAGAGATAAGTCATTTTGCCAAACGCTTGTTACTTGGTTCAAACCAAGATAACCCGACCATCCTGGGAGTGCGTTAGTAATTGACACAAAGCCACCAAATTGTCCCGGAGGAACTGGCGATAAATTTGCTGATTCAAAGTCCAGATTTTGAAAGTCCTGCCCTGTTGCGTTTCGTAAAAAAACGAGTGAAACCACAA
>Ga0070731_10002455_pt1 | contig 17681 bp, 21 predicted proteins | sample Coa_R1_2_FD_66448 | JGI IMG/M metagenome (GOLD analysis project Ga0070731, IMG submission 66448) | Surface soil microbial communities from Centralia Pennsylvania, which are recovering from an underground coalmine fire - Coalmine... | ecosystem: Environmental > Terrestrial > Soil > Unclassified ...
CAGGACCGCGATATTGGTCAGCCCGTGCTCGGTCGCGAGGTAGAAGGCGGTCGCGAGCCCGTGCCCGCCGGCGCCGACGATGACCGCGTCGTACTCCGCCTTGGGCTCGGGCGAGCGCCATTGCGCCTCCCAGCCCTGGTGGCCGGAAAACGCGTGGCGAATCAGCGAGAGCGCAGAGAATCGCTGCATTCGCGCATGATCGGCCCGGGGCAGAGCGGCGGCGAGAATGCTTCGGTCGGGGCACTTGTACGGAAGCGACTGCCGTGTCGGGTCGGTGCAAAGGGAGTGCTACATAATTCCGCGGAAAACCACGTAGCCGGCCCGTATCTCTCCGCCTATGCCGATGAGATGGCGTGGCGCGAGGACAACCGTCGCCGCTCGAATGGCGAACAGTACCTGATGGCCGCTAAGGCGACGCTGGCGCATCCGGTGTCCTCGCGCTGGTGCGGGTATTGGGATCGGAAGGCCGCATGAACTGGCACGGCGTGCCGGACCATCTCGTGCATGCCGCCCTTAGCGAGCGTCGCGCTACGGTAGCTCAGCAAGCCGAGCGTGCGCGCTTCGCGCTGGCGGATGCCGAACGTACGTTGGCTGCGCTCGATATCGTGATGGCGCGAGCCACAGCCCCAACTCGCGCTGCCGGCGCCCAAGACGGCCAGGAAGACCAAATCTAGCATGGGCGATAACGTGAGCCGGAACGTGCTCGACGTGCTGCGGGACGCTACCGAGCCGATGACGCTCGACCGGATCGCAGCGGGGTTGCTCGCCATGCGCGGCGTCGAGCCGAACCGGCGGATGGTCCGGGATGCCGCGATGCGCGGCTACAACGCGCTTCAGCGGTACACAGAGAGCGGTCTGCTGCGGCAGACGACGCGGCCGGATGGGCGGCAGGTTTGGGAGGTGAGGCGGTAGCCGCCTATAGCCTTAATAAGACACTCTAATAAACTTTACAAAGCGGGCTCATAGCTTTTATAAGTGGCCGGTGCCAAAGCCATCCCGCCAAAATCCCGAAATACGGGAATTCATTCTCAGAAACATACACAACCATCCTGCAAACATAGCAGCGATCACGGCCGAGCGTTATGGCCTTTCGCGTCCGGCGGTGGCAGGCTATCTAAGGCGCCTTATAAACGAAAAGATGATTGATGTAAGCGGTACGACAAGCGACCGCCGATATAAAGCACATCCATTCACCGATATCAAATTCGATGTTCGGTTGACTATTGGCTTATCAGAGGATGCTATTTGGAGATCTAAAATACTTCCATCAATAAAAAATTCAATTCCTGAGAACGTTGTGAACATATGTGAGTATGGATTCACGGAGATGCTGAATAATGCGATAGATCATTCTGCTAGCTACTACGCACATATTTACTATACTCAAACATATGGAAACGTTACGATGGTTGTATCAGACGACGGGATAGGAATATTTCAAAAGATACAGACAAAATTTAATTTATACGATCCTAGACAAGCTCTTTTAGAGTTATCAAAAGGAAAACTTACCTCTGACCCGCAACGTCATACTGGGCACGGCATATTCTTCACATCTAGAATGTTTGATGAATTTTCTATATCTTCAGGAAATCTTTATTATTGCAGATTTCGTCAAGACGATGATGATTGGTGTATTGAGTCAAAGGATCTGCCAAACAACGTCGCAGGTACGGTGATTAGAATGACCATCTCGACCAATGCCCATTGGACAACTCGCGATGTTTTTGACAAATATCAAGATGATCCTGTTGGGTTTACCAAGACTCACGTACCAATTGACTTGGGACGATACCCGGGAGAGCAACTAGTATCGAGATCGCAGGCCAAGAGAATTCTGTCCAGAGTTGACAGGTTCTCCGAAGTCCTGCTAGATTTTAGAGGAGTACAAGATATAGGACCGGCTTTTGCCGACGAAATATTCAGAGTATTCCAAAATGCTCATCCAGATATTCATATAATTTGGGTAGGGGCAAATGACCGTGTCGATCGGATGATACGAGTTGCTCAAACAGCGAAAACGGAAGAGCCCGAAATTGAAGAACCACGACTTTTGTAGATCCGCGTCCTCCATCCCGTTGTTCCATGCGGTATGTTAGCGGGATGCCGATGCTCTGGGCCTGCCTGATCCAGGTCCCGTCACCGACATAATGCCGATTGAGCCGGCGTTGTGGAGTAGAAGCGCCATCCGCATGCCCCGTCTTTACGCCGGAGCCGGAATTTGCCACTCTGCCCGGTAATCATCGGCCGTGAACCGCCGGGACACTCGACGAACTTTGGGAGGCAAGTATGAACTGGCGACTTCTTACCCTGGCCGGCGCCGTCGCCGGGTCCCTCCTCTGTGCCGCGCCGCTGGCGGCGCGCGCCGACAGCAGCGTTACCGACATCGCGCTCGGCACCGGTGCCACCGCCGACAACGAGATCACCGGTGAGAGCACAAAATTCGCACCCGATACGGCCGATATCTTCTGCGTCCTCGAATTCGAAGGCAGCGACACGGTCAAGGCCATCCGGGGCATGCTGATCGCTGTTGATGTCGGCGCCAAGGCGCCGCCGAATTTCAAGGTCCTGGAGAAGACCCTCGATTTCAACAACGATTCGGGCAACGCAAAATTCGACTTCTCCAAGCCCAACGCCGGCTGGCCGGTCGGCAAGTACAAGGTCGACGTCTACCTCAACGACAAGCTCGCGAAATCGGCGCCGTTCACGGTGGAGTAGGGGGCAGGGGAGAGTGTGCTGATCGGGGATATGTCCCTTCGCATACACAGCGCTACGGATTGATTTCGAATGCCACGTCGGCGGCCTTACCGTAGCGCTGCCGCTGATCTTCGCGCGCCTCCCGGATCACTTGAGCAAGCTGGTCGATGTCGCACCGAAGTTCGGCCGGGCATTTCGAGACTTCGGCGATACGGATGACATAGGGCGGATCGATCCGATTGATGCCGCCATACAGCATGGAATCTATCCAGGCATCGACACTGTCGCCATGCCAGGCGGGCGAACCCAGGGCCCTCTTCAGCGCGTTGTAATAGTCCATCACGTCCCGCCAACCGGCGGCGTCGAGCTCAATCAGGCGCATGCTCGATGGGCCGCTTCTTCACGCAGTACCCGCCTCGCCGGTCACCGCCAGTGCAGCCAGATGAAGCCGCCCAGCGCGGTCAGTATCGCCGATGCGGCGGCGACCAGCAGCACGATCCGGAACGGCAGGACGCGCCACGGTGCGCTTTGCGGCCGGCTGGTCGGCGCGGATTTCTGCCGCGCGCGCTCGTTCCGGCGTTCGGCGTTGCGGGCGTCCCGGGCGGCATCGGGCTCGTCCAGCTCGCCGGGCATGCCGCGGAAGACGACCGTGGTGGCAAAGCGGTTGGTCTTGGCGTCAAATTGCTCTCTGGTGACGCGCACGCCCTCGATCGGCGTGTCGGCGCCTGCCAGGGCCTTGGCGGCGGCCTCGGCCGCGCGCTGATCGTGGTGGCGCGAGTCGGCATACCAGCGCCCCTTGCGCGACAGCTGGACTTCGAAGCTCGGCTCGATGGGCGTCATGCTGCTCCGGCCCCGCTGCCGCACCGCGATGCTGCGATAGATATTGCACCTTGCGGCTTCGCCCAAACGAATTGGTGTGCTCACGCCTAAAAGATACCGCCGCCTGCTCCGGCGACGGGCATGATCGAAGCCGGGCCTGGCGCGCGCCCAACCGCTCCGACCGAGCGACCCGCTATTTCTTCTTCTTCATGGACTTGCGGGTGTCGTCGAAATCCCACACGTCCCTGGAATACCGCGCGCCCAGCGCATCGGCTTCGTCGGTGGCCCTGCTCTCCTGCCTGTCGACCTCGACCGGTGAATTCTTGTCGGCGAAGCGGGCGGTCGCGATCTCCGAGCCGATCTTCTCGAAATCGGCGATGAGCGCCGCGGCGTTGCTCCGCGCGGCGAGCGTCTTGTGGGCGGAATCCTCGAGCGCGCGCTTCACGCCGCCGTCGGGGCCGCGGACGCGCGCCAGGTCCGCCTGAGCGTCCTTGAGATGGCGCGCGTAGTCGACCCCAAGATCGGCGGAGAGGACCTTCCGGGCCTTGTCGTCATGCTTGATCTTCGCGGTCATGTTCTTGCTCCCCAGGATGGGCGCTGCTGGCCGCGACCTCCGACGCCGTCCCCGAGCGGTCAGAAATAGGTATTGTGTCCCCGTATTCGGGCCCTGTTATGGAAGCAACTCAGCTATGCCATAGGGCATAAAGCCCGGTTGGAGCCGTCGCCGCGTCGAGTCAGGTCCGGTACGGGCGGGCGCGCCGGATTATTCCCAGGGATTTTGTCGTTCCATCGGGCGAGTCTGCGCGCTGATGCGCCCGTGGAGCGCGGTGCCGAGGTGTGTTATCGGCGAGCCGATATGATTTAGGAAATCTACCTCATGATCCTAGAAACTCTGGTTTGTCGGACCGGCGGAAGAGGAGCATCTAAACGTCACCGACCGGGCACTCCCCCGGACGTTGCATCGAAGGAACCGACTGCCATGACCGCCGCACTGACCACCCGCTTCGCCTCGGCCGCCGTCTCGATCGTCATCACGCTCGCGATCGTCCAGGCCCTCTGACCCTCTCGCCGGATCCGGGGACATGATCCATAGTTCGCCGCAACGATTTCGGGCGCGGCGCACAGCAGGATCATGTCCCCGGACTGCATCCCCGATTGCATCATCGTCGGCGCCGGCCCGGTCGGCGTCATCGCCGCGTTGGGCCTGGCACGCGCCGGCATCGCGGTGCTGGTGCTGGAGGCCGAGCCTTCGGTCGTCGAATCCCCCCGCGCCGTCGTCTACCACTGGGCAGTGCTCGACGGGCTCGACCGGCTGGGCATCCTCGCCGATGTCGAGCGCGCCGGCGTGCGCAAGCAGGATTACGGCTACCGCATCTTCAAGACCGGCGAGCAGATCCGCTTCTCCATGGCCGTGCTCGAAGGCCACGCGCCGCATCCCTACAACCTCCATCTCGGCCAGCACCGCCTCGCGGAGATCGCGCTCGACCATCTGAGGCGCCTCCCCAACGCGTCCGTGCGCTTCGGCGCGCGCGTCGTCAGGGTGGCGCAGGACGAATCCGGCGTTACCGTCACGGCCGAGACCGAAGCCGGTCCCGAAACCGTCCGCGCCGCCTGGGCGATCGGCGCCGATGGCGGCCGCAGCGCGGTGCGCCGGTTGCTGGGCCTGGATTTCCCCGGCACGACCTGGCCCGAGCGCTTCGTCGCGACCAATCTCCATTATGATTTCGAGGCCCATGGCCTTGCCCGCGCGACCTTCCAGGTCGACGACGTCGAGGGTGCGGTCATCGTCAAGATCGACGACGAGGGCCTGTGGCGCTGCACCTACAGCGAGGATGCGGCGCTGCCCGAGGACGGCGTGCTCGACCGCCTGCCGGGCCGCTTCCGGCGCCTGCTGCCCGGCAACGGCGACTGGAATCTCGTCGCCGCGGCGCCCTATCGCATGCATCAACGCGCGGCAGAGCGCTTTCGTGTCGGCCGCGTGGTGCTGGCCGGCGATGCCGCGCACGTCACCAACCCGGCCGGCGGGCTCGGCCTCACCTCCGGCCTGTTCGACGCCTTCGTGCTGAGCGAGGCGCTGGCCGCCGTGATCCGTGGCGAGACCGACGATGCCGTGCTCGACCGCTACGCCGCGATCCGCCGGCAGATCTTCCTCGAGCGCGTCTCGCCCCAGGCGGCCGAGAACAAGCGCTTCGTCTACCACTCCGGCGACCCGGCCCGGCTGGAGAGCGATCTCGCCAATCTGCGCTGCACCGTCGCCGATCCGGAACTGCTCCGCCGGCGGCTGTTCTTCCTGAAGAGCCTGGAGACGCCGTCGCTGCTTCAGAAGATTTGAGAAGGAATTGGCCCCGGGCTCGCACCGACTTTCCCAGTATTGTGGCTCTGACGGTTGTTACCTCCCCGCCCGTCACGGCCGGGCTTGTCCCCATAGGCGCTAGTGTTGTGACTCCGACGGTTGTCGCCTCTTTGTCGTCATGGCCGGATTTGTTCCGGCCATCCACGTCGGGCCGCTCGGCCGTTGCACGACGTGGATGCCCGGGACGAGCCCGGCCATGACGGTTGGGAAGCTAAAGGAGCCATCCGTTAAAGTCAGGACACTACGATAAGCTCGGATACGCTGGTGCGACCCCTCCCCCTATCCCCCTCCCGCAAGGGGAGGGGGAATTCGATGGCGGGAAACCCCCTCCCCTTGCGGGAGGGGGGCAGGGGGAGGGGGTGTCAGCCGTAATGCTCCAGGCAGCGGAAGCGCCTTATCTTGGCGCCTATGGGGTCAAGCCCGGCCATGACGGAAGAGTGGTGCCGGGGCGGCCTACCCGTCGAGCCGGATGATCTGCGGCGGGTGGCCGGTGGCCTCGAGGAAGCGATGGAGATCGGCCTGCGCGATCGCCGTCGTCGCGGTGTTGGTCAGCGGGTGGAAGGCGACGACCGGCGCCGCCGCGAGGTCCGCGTCGAGCACGAAGCGCACGCGGCGGTCGCGGTCGTTCATCAGCGCGAAGGCGGTGACGCTGCCCTGCTGCACGCCCAGCACCTCTTCCAGCGTCTGGGCGCTGGCGAAGGAGAATTTCTTGGCGCCCAGAGTGGCGGCCAGCGCCTTCAGATCGGCCCGCCGCTCGGCCGGCAGCGAGACCAGCCAGAGCCCGCCCTTGGCGTCCTTGAGGAAGAGGTTCTTGGTATGCGAACCGGCGAGGCCTGCCCAGTGCGGCAGCGCATCCTCCACCGTATGGACCGGCGGGTGCTCGATCGTGCGCACCGCGATGCCGAGCTCGCCGATATAGGAATCGAAGGCGGCGCGGCCGGGATGCATCAGGCGGCGCTCGGCACGGGCTCGGGATCGTCGAGCCCGCGATCGGCCGCGATCGCCCGGCGGCGGTCCTCCGCCATGTCCATCGACCGGCAGGCCAGCAGGTACACGATCGTCGAGACCGGCAGGCCGACCAGCATCGCGACATCGGCGCCGCCCAGCCATTGCGCGACCGGCCCGCGATAGAGCCCTGTCGAGAAGAACGGGATCATCGCCACGAAGCCCACAGCATAGGCCAGCAGCCCGCGCCAGTTCCACTGGCCGTACATGCCGTCGGGATTGAAGATCTCGCGCACCGAATAGCAGCTGTGCCGGACCACGTAGAAATCGATGAGGTTGATCGCCGTCCACGGCGTGAAGAGATAGAGCAGGATGGCCAGCAGGTCGCCGAACCCCGACACGAAGTCGCCGGTCAGGAAGAGCGCGATCGTGCTGGCCGTGGCCGCCACCGCCAGCAGGCTCAGGATCCGCTTGTCGCGCGTGCAGCGGATCGGGTGGAAGGAGTCGACGGCGCTGAGCAGCGTCAGCGAGCCGCCGTAGAAATTGATCGCGGTGATGGTGACGAGCCCGCCCAGCGCCGCTGCCAGCAGGACCGTGCCGAGCCCGTGCAGGATGGCGTCGCCGCCGGTCTGAACGGCCACCGCCACCTCGACGCCGGGGCTCAGCGCCGCCACGATGGCGCCCACCTCCATCATCCAGGCGCCGCCGATCAGCGCGCCGATATAGGTCCACAGGAAGGATTCGGTGACGCCGACATTCCGCGGCAGGTAGCGCGAGTAGTCGGAGACGTAGATCGACCAGCTCAGCTGATAGGCGGCCGAGGCGAAGAGCTGCGTCAGGAACGGCACCTTCTTGAAGCTCTCGGCATCCAGCCCGCCCCAGGGCAGGCCGGTGACGCCGGCGCCCACCGAGAACACCAGCATGCAGGCGATCAGGATGTAGGCCAGCCAGCGCTGCGCCACATGGATCGAATCATGGCCGAAGATCGCCAGCGCCACCGAGGCGCCGGTGAAGAGCACGAAGGTGAGGCGCGTGTCGGTGCCGGCGAGCTCGTGCATGGTCTGGCCGGCCAGCACCTGGTTGAAGGCGTTGAAGCCGATATAGGTGACGAGCGCCACACCCCAGACCAGCAGCGCCCCGCGCCGGCCGAATTGCGGCCGCGACTGGATCATCTGCGGCAGGCCCAGCTGCGGCCCCTGGGTCGAATGGAAGGCCATGAAGAACGTGCCGAGCGCCGAGCCCAGCACGATCGCCACCGTGTTCCAGGCAAGGTCGAGCCCCAGCGCGATGCCGACGATGCCGGTGGCGAGCGTCGCCAGATTGGCCCCGCCGGTGAACCAGACGGGCCACAGATGCCAGACCTTGCCGTGACGCTCGGCCAGCGGAATGTAGTCGATGGACCGCGTCTCGATCAGCATGCTGCCGACCGTCCTGTCACGGAACAGTCAACCCAGCGAGCATGCAGGCGGCCCGGGGATTGTACGGAACCGACATGGGAGTGGGGGAGGGGCGAAGATGGCGGCGCTGCGGAATCTACATATTCAGACACTGCTGTCCGGTTAAGCGCGGGTGATCGGCGGATAGTAGCATGATTTTGCGTGCATTTTTGGGATAATCAGGTGGTGTCGATTTGAACGCGGATTGGCACTCTTCGGGCGGTTTCCGAGGAGGTGCCTGTGAACGCCGGCAAGACGCTGCAATCCGCCGGTGCGCCGCGCTTCTTCCAATGTGATGCTCATATTCTGATGCCCGCAGCTTTCAAGAAGCCATTGAAGTCATAGTGCGTGATGTTTTCAAGAGCACATATGTCAGGGATACGTTTCCGCTTTGTAGAATTTGAAGCACTTTTTTCCATACTTATAAGCGGCAAGCCGAGACATTTTGCGAGCGCGACAACCGTCATATCGTTCAGACATATCGTATTTTCAGAGCCCAGAGAGATGTACTCTGATATATAGTTCCTGTATTTTGTGCAAAGGAACTTATTTATCTCGATATATCCTCGATAATCCCACGTAATATCTGCCACCTCAAGAACTATTAGCTCTCTATTTTTGATTATAAGATCGCCAAATTGCCCCGGTATATGACACATCTCTTCATATATTTCTTGTGTTGTTGCGATATGTCCTGAAAGTATTACGTCCGATACCTGAGTCCACAGAGAGGGATAGATATCCTCTGGCATCTGCACGAAGGGGTTGCTAAACCCTGAGTTATCAAAGCAATATTGCTTCAAGAGGATGTAAACTCCTCCCGAATCTTTTCCAAGTGAGATGGGTTTTTCAATCCCATATAGCCCGCAGCTTCGTGGTACTGAATCCGATCAGTCCCCCAAGCTTCAAGAACTAGCCCAGTATAAAACTCACCTAGGGCACTTACTTTGCGGGAAGCCCAGTAGGTAGAGCGTCCCTTACTTTCAAATTCCGCTTCCGCCTTGCGAAAGCGGGGGAGCTTATGCCCGAAGTAATATTGCTCTCCGACGTATCCAAGCTGCACAAGCCGAACCAGCATCGCGTGTTCACTGACGTTGAACGCACGTGCGAGCGTAGTAAGCCGATTGTCAGATATAAGGGGAGTCGGCGTCTGAGGTATCGCCCCAAAAACCTCTACGAGAGCGGCCTTTGGGATCAGAAAGGCGCTCGCAAACCGATTACACCATCGCTCCGTCAGCCGTCCCGCGGTCTGAGGATGCCATTCCTCATCATGATCGCTGATCGCACTTTGCTTTAGGATAACATGGGCAAGCTCATGAATAAGCGTAAACGCTTGGGCATGAGGCGATTCGTTACCGAAGACGATGATTGGTAGTGGTTGCTTTACGACACATATCCCCCGAACTCCATACTCGCCTAGATCTGTGCGTCGAAGCACCAGGATTCCAAGGCCATCCATCCTGCGGCGAAGAAAGCGTGGAAATTCTACGATTTTGTCGAGCGGCAGCCTTCGCTGATCCTCGACCGATAGGCCCATTTCCTGGCGTATTTTGAAAGAGATGGCCTCGACATCATCGGCAGTCGTAGCTTTAAGGATCGGTGAGACCGCCGGCGGCGCCTCGCCTATCTCACTCAGTAGCCCCAGCGCATTGAGTCTTTGGGCCTCAGCCCATCTATGGATCTCTTGAATTTCCCGGTAATTGGCAACCTCGTCTGCACCGACGTACAGCCTAAAATCAGGGACTACGTCAGGAGATTTAATCTCTGGGGGGCTGTCGTAGAAAAACTCCATGAAGCGACGGTCGTAAAAGGCGGCCAGTTGTCGAGCTTGACGAATCGTTGGAACACTCGACCCAGCCTCCCATTCGGCAAGTTTCTCGACCGAAATGCCAGCCTTCTTCGCAGAATCTTCCAGATTGCGGCCACGCCATTCCCGCGCCCACCGCATCATGGTAGGGTTATATGGAAGCTGGCGAGCCATGTTCGCATCGGCATTCATCGGCGTTGCAACCAGAATCTCCGGGACCAGACTCAAACAGTTTAGGGTACCAAACTCGCGTCCGTAGGTGAATCCCCTTTACCCAATTACCGCGACCTCACAACCTCCCATCAGCGCGTGAATCGGTCTACGGTTTCACCCGTAATCGCGGAGGCGGTAATGGCTGGGAATCAGACCCAGACACCCAGAGGACCAAGCTTCGTGCTGGCCATGTGTGCATTCGGGTTGCTGTGGGGATTCATAGCGTGGGGCGCCACGATCGTCTCCGCAGTCTCCCGACCGTGGGATGGGTACATAGACCAGTGGCTGACCGTCCTCTTCGTTCCGATTCTGATAATCGGCATCGTCGGGGCGATAATTCGCTATCGACGTGGAGACTGGTCAAATTTCAAAGATCAGTGGGTCGCCGCAGGGTCGCCAAGATTTGCTTGGGCCGGCATCTAGTGCGCCATAGTGATTGCCGTCGGGGTCTTGATCTTCACATTCGTCTACGGACCGTCAAATTAGGTTTTACCTGTAATCGCGGGCGACGATCTGGCGAGGCGCGTGATGTCATCGGGTGTTCTGGACCTTTACCTTGGCATCGCAGCCCTGGCGGTCATCGTCAGCGGCTTGCCCGATCTGCTTGTTGCCCGGCGGTATCTCGACTGGAAAGTCCAGACCGTCTCCCGATCAAAAGATCATGCGGGATGGTGGGTCTCAGTCATCGGCATGGGGATCATGCTTGGGCTAGCGCTTACTGGATAATAAGCACACCTGCGTCACGGGGATAATTCCCAAAGCGAAAAGGCAACGGCGCGCGGCGCCGAGGTCCTGCTCGGCGCCGTCGCCTGTGGCTAATGCGGTGCTACAGCCGATCCGCCGTTCACACGTTGCCGCCGACGCGGGTGACCTCGACGCGGTCGTTGGACCGCTCGATCCGCAACGACTGCTGCGGCTCGCCCGAAACACTCGGCACCGAGATCAGCTGCGACTGGCCGGGCTGCAGCACGGTCGAGAACCGCACCACCGCGTGGTGCTCGTCGTCGCCGCCGATGCCGGTCACCGTGTCGACGATGGTCACGACGTGCCAGCCGTCGTCCTCGCCCACCCAGTAGGTCAGGGCGGAGGCATTCGGGCTGAGCCCGGTGACGACGGCCTCGCGCTCCGCGGCGGCGTCGCCGGCCTGGGCGGGCAGGACGCTGGCCGCCGCCGTCAGGGCGAAGAGTCCGGCAAGGCTGGCAAATTTGGTAAAGCGGGTCATCTGAGGTCTCCTTGGTTCGAGGGCCGGACGCCGTAGCGTTCGGCCGGGTTGGTGCGGGAAAGCTTCGGGGACATGGCGCGGCGGGCCGCGTCGTAGGCGTTCCACTCGGCCTGGTCGGGCAGCGAGGGGATGGTGACGATCTCGCCCCGGTCGAGACCGGCGAGGGCGGCGTCGACGAGGTCGTCCACCGTCATCACCATCGCGGCGGGGAGATGCTCGACCGGCATGCCGGCGATGTCCCAGAACTCGGTCGCGATGGCGCCGGGCAGGACCGCCTGGACGCGGATGCCCTTGTCCGCCAGCTCGTGGTGCAGCGACTGGCTGAAGGCCAGCACGAAGGCCTTGGTGCCGCCGTAGACGCCGTTCAGCAACTCGGGCGCGAGGGCCACGATCGAGGCGATGTTGACCACCGTGCCACCGCCGCGCGCGACGAAGCCGGGGACCGCCGCATAGGTCAGGCGGGTCAGCGCGCCGACGTTCAGGCGGATCATCGCGTCCATCTTCTCGATGTCGGATTCGAGCAGCGGCGAGGCGCCGCCGAAGCCGGCATTGTTGACCAGCAGCGTGATCGTCCCGTCGGTCTTCAGGAGCGTCTCGATCCGGGCGACGCCTTCCGGGTCGCCCAGATCCGCGGCGATCGTGCGGATCTCGCGACCCGTCTCGTCGCGGAGCCGGCGCGCCAGCGCCGCCAGCCGCGTCTCGTTGCGGGCAACCAGGATCAGGTCGTAGCCGCGCTTCGCCAGGCGGTCGGCGTAGATGGCGCCGATGCCCGAGGACGCGCCGGTCACCACTGCGGTGCCCTTTCCGTTCCCCTTGCTCATTTCGTACCTCCGTTCGCCGAGCGATTTCGGCGTCGAGGGAGAATCTAGGCTTGAAGGGCTGCGTCCCAAATGTCATATAAACGGCGTTTTAGGACATCCCGCGGAGGGACAAATGCAGCGCGTCGGCATCGTCGTGTTTCCCGGCTTCCAGGTTGTAAGCCTCGCCGTCCTCTCGGCCTTCGAGTTCGCCAACGCGGCGGCGCCGGAGCCGGTGTACGAGCTGCATGTGCTCTCCGAGGGCGGCGGCACGGTGCGCAGCTCGGCCGGCTTGAGCGTGTCGGCCGAGCCGCTGGACGACATCGAGCTCGACACGCTGATTGTGGTCGGCGGCACCGAGGTGCAGCCCTCGACGCAAGGCCTGATCGAGTTCCTCCGCACGGTGCCCGATCGCGCCCGCCGGGTCGCCGCGACCTGCACCGGCGCCTTCGTGCTCGCCGAGGCCGGGCTGCTCGACGGCCGGCGGGCGACCACGCACTGGTACTTCGCCCGCGAGCTGCAGGCGCGGTTTCCCAAGGTGAAGGTCGAGGAGGACCGCATCTTCATCACCGACGGCCCGGTATGGACCTCGGCCGGCGCCACGGCCGGCATCGATCTGGCGCTCGCCATGGTCGAGGAGGATTTAGGCGCGGAACTCGCCCGGTCGGTCGCGCGCAAGCTCGTCGTCTATCACCGGCGATCCGGCGGCCAGTCGCAATTCTCGGCGCTCTTGGAGCTGGAGCCCAAATCCGACCGCATCCAGAGCGCGCTCACCTACGCCAAGCGCAATCTGACGGCACCGCTGAACGTGGAGCAGCTCGCCGAGGCGGCGCATCTCAGCCCGCGCCAGTTCAGCCGCGCCTTCCACGCCGAGACCGGGCAATCCCCCGCCAAGGCGGTCGAGCGTCTCCGCGTCGAGACCGCGCGGCTGATGATGGACCAGGGCCGCCACCCCATCGACGTGGTCGCCCGGCAGACCGGCTTCGGCGATCGCGACCGGATGCGCCGCGCCTTCCTGCGCCATTTCGGCCAGCCGCCCCAGTCCATCCGCCGCGCGACGAGGGCCGCCGAAGCGGCGGCCTGAAAAGACCGAAGCAGTCCCCTGAAACGGCACACGCAGCCCGGAGGGCTGCGTGGCGTCCGCGCTACACTCGCGGCGGGCGAGGACCTCGACTGCCGGGCTCCCCCCGAGGCTGACCCCGCGTAAACCTTCGAGGCCGCAACCGATCCCGCTCCCGTCCCCTGAGCGATCCGCGAGCAAGGTACGTCGGCGCCTATTTAGTCGCAGCTACGCCGCTACCGGTAACAGGAGCGCGCGGATTTCGCACGCGTAGCCGCGCTCGAAATCATCGAACGGGCAGACGGTTAGCATGCGGATTATCACAATTGCGCAGATTATAGCCGGCGATCGGCCGAGGGCAGCACGCCGAACATCCGGCGATAGTCGGCGGCAAGCGCGCTGAGGTGCCAGAAACCCCGCTCGCCGGCCACGTCGGCGATCGGCCGCCCGGCATTCTCCTCGGCCCGCAAGGCGCGGCGCAACGCATTGAAGCGCAGCGCCCGGACATACTCGTAGGGCGACAGGCCGAGCTGGCGCGTGAAAAGGGATTCCATCGAGCGCCGGCTCATCCCCAGCTCCTGGCACAGCTCGGGCATGGTGAGCCCGTCCGCCAGCCGCCCCTCGATGATCTCGCGCGCCCGCCGCAACAGCCGCGCGCGATGCTGCGCCCTGATCCCAGCGTCGCGTCGCGCTGCCGGCGCGGCGGCGCTGCGGGTCCAGGCGACCATCGCCATGAGGGTACGCTCGAAGCCGGCGCGCGCCTGCGCGTTGGCCCCGCCGTTCGCCGCGGCGGCGAACTGCCGCTCGCCCTCGGCGACGATCTGGCGGAACAGGCCCGCGTGCTGGGCGGCAGCGACGATCGACAGCTCGGCCGCGACCGCATCGCCGTCCAGGAAATCGGGCTCGGCGAGGCAGCTGTCCTGATCGACCGAAATCCAGCAATAGCGCAGCGGCCCGCCGATATGTTCGGTGTTGAAGATGCCGGGCGGCGTCAGCATCAGGTCCGACGGCGCCATCAACGTGCCGTCCAGATCCACGGGCGGCAGCACGCCCGTTTCGGGCAGGATCGCTACGTGATACCGCGCCACCGGCCACCGCGCGCGGATCCGCATCGAGCGATTGGCGGATTCGATGAAGATGCAGGTCTTGTCGGAGAGCATCAGCGACCGCCGCTCGCCCTCGAACTTTCCGCGGCCGAGCTGATCGCACCTGATATCGAAGCCCGCAAGCGATGCCGCCTGCTCGTCGACATCGGTGAAGCGCTGGCACGCCCAGGAAACGACGCCGTCCCGTCCCGGCCGCTTGTCGCCGGGGTCTAGTCCTACGGGATCGCCAAGCAGCATCGCATGGGCCCAAACTGAACGGCCGCCCAACAGCTGACGTGGCGGGACTATGACGCAGCCGGGCGGCCGTGGAAAGCGCTCCGCATCCGGGCGCGAAGGCCAGCCGCATTCGCTGCGGTCAGGGCTGGGCTCCGACATGGCGGGCCGAGGGCGTCGTCGCCGGGTCGCGCCGGTCGGCGCTGGGCGCCACGCCGAAATGACCCGAGTACCGCCGCGACAGCGCCGAGGCCGAGGAGAAGCCGCTGGCCAGCGCCACCTCCATCAGGCCGAGATCCGTCTGGCGCAGCAGCTGGCGGGCGCGGTCGAGCCTGAGCCCACGGTAGAAGAGGGCGGGCGAGGTGCCGAGCAGCGAGCGGAAGAGCCGCTCCATCTGCCGCGTCGTGATCCCGGCCCGCCGGGCCAGCGCCGAGGCTGCCAGCGGCTGCTCGAGATTGGCCTCCATCGCCGCGACGACCGCGACGACCTTGGCATTGGTCACCTGCAGCCGCGTCGGCAGGGCCATCCGCTGGTGGTCGTGGCTGGAGCGGATGCGGTCGTGGATCAGCTGCTCCGACACCGCGACGGCCAGCTCGGCGCCGTGCTTATGGCCGATCATGTCGAGCATCATGTCGAGGGACGCGGTGCCGCCGGCGCAGGTGAGGAGCCCCGGATGCACCTCGAAAAGCTCGTCGGAGACGCGGATCTCCGGGAACTGCTCGCGGAATCCCGGCACCGCCTCCCAATGCATGGTGACCGGCACGTCGCGGATAAGGCCGGCACGGGCGAGGATATGGGCGCCGGTATCGAGCGCCCCCAGCGTCGCCCCTTGCCGCGCCAGCGCCCGCAGCGCCGCCAGGAGCTTGCGGGTCACCGCCTCCTCGGGATCGAAGCTGGCGCAGACGATCAGCGTCGGCAGGCCGCGCGCCTGGTCGAGGCCGCCGTCGGCCATCACCCGCATGCCGCTGGAGGCCGCCACGGACTCGCCGTCGACCGACAGCACGTGCCAGGCGAAGAGCCGCCGCCCGGCCAGCCGGTTCGCCACCCGCAACGGCTCGATCGCCGAGAAGAACGCCATCGCCGAGAATTTCGGCACGAGCAGGAAGCCGATCGGCTCCGGCTCGCTGCCGTGATGGGTGCGGTACATGACGTCGTCTCAGCTGCTCGTCGGAGGCTTCGGCTCCGACGGTACCGCAGCGCCCATCAAGTCGATGATGTCGGCCGGCAGATCTCTCGACCGTGCCTTCAGGAGAACCCATTCGTCCGGCGGATCGCCCGTCGCCAGCATGCGGCGGAAGATCTCATAGGGATCGCTTCGGCCGCCGCGCTGGCGCAACGTGCGCTCGTCGTTGACCCAGGCATAGACGATGATCCGTGCGTGGGTGTCGTATCGGTAGAATAGACGGAAGCGTCCGAAGAACTTGACCCTCATCCAATGCCGATAGGCCGCGCCCAGAGTGTTTCCCTGGCGATACTCGGCCCGGCCCGGATCGGCGGGTATGACGACAAGGCAGAGCTTCGCCAACGCCGCGAACAGTTTGACGTTGGCATTCGAACGGAAGCTATCGGGGTCGGCCCGGCGCGCACGCCGATAGGCCGCGGATAGCGCCGCCAGCTGGCCGATCGCGGCGTCATGGAACAGGAGCGTCCAGCCATTGGCGATCATGGGCGGGCGCTACAGGTCGACCTCGCCCTCCAGCGCTTCCGCGAGATCGACCGGAACCTCGTCGATCACGCGATGCAGTGCAGCGGCGAGGTCGGTCGGGAGGTCACCGACGCCGCGGCCTGCGGCAATGTCCCTGGCGATAAGATCGAGGTAGGCCGCGAGCACAGGATCACGATGCTCGGCATCGGGGTTATGGACCGTGACGCGTCCCTCTTCGACCCGGTAGGCGATCCGGCCGCCGCAATCAACGCCGAGCGCTTGCCGGATCGCTTTGGGCACGGTGGTCTGCCCTTTCGTCGTGATCGTGCTGGTCTCTTCGATGATGGTGGCCATCGCCCACTCCTTGCACGCATGACATGTAAGGAAAAATCCTTACCACATCAAGCGAGAGCATGATCGCGCTGGACGCGTTCGGCCTGGCTCCGCTAGACGAGGCGCCATCGGCGGGGCCGGCCGGCCACCCGCACAAAGCGAACGAACCAGAGGAACCCTATGAGACCTGTTCCGCGCGTCGCGCAGAGGCCGCTCTGCGGCCTGCTGCTGACGACATCCGCGCTTACCCTCGTCGCCGCGGCGCCGGCGCCCGAGGCCGCCAACCCCCTGGCGACGCCATCGACGCTGCCCTACGAGGCGCCGCGCTTCGACCAGATCAAGGACGCGGATTTCAAGCCGGCGATCGAAGCCGGCATGACCCAGGAGAACGACGACTACCGGGCGATCGCCGAAAACCCGGCACCGCCCGATTTCGACAACACGATCGTCGCGATGGAGCGCGCCGGCCAGCTGCTGGCCTCGGCGAATCTCCTCTTCCAGAACATCGTCTCGGCCAACAGCGACGACACGCTGAACGCGCTCAATACCGAGGAGGCGCCGCGGCTGCAGGCGCATACCGACGAGATCCTGCTCAATCCCAAGCTCTTCGCGCGGGTAAAGACGCTCTACGACGCGCGCGACCGGCTGCCGCTCGATTCCGACAAGAAGTTCCTGCTGACCCGCTATTACACGCGCTTCGTCCGCGCCGGCGCCGAGCTGAAGCCGGCCGACCAGACGAAGCTGCGCGACATCAACAAGAAGATCGCCGGACTTTCGGCGCAGTATCACGCGAAGCTGCTGAAGGCGACCGACGATGCCGCGGTCGTCGTCGGCGATAAGGAAGAGCTGGCCGGGCTGAGCGATGCCCAGATCGCGGCGGCGGCCGACGCCGCCAAGGCGAGGAAGCTCGACGGGAAATACGTGCTGGTGCTGCGCAACACGACGCAGCAGCCGATCCTCGCCTCGCTGCAGAACCGGGCGCTGCGCCTGCGCGTTCTCCCGCCTTGTCGCCGCGCGTCTGGCGCAGCTCCGCGC
>Ga0070731_10002456_pt1 | contig 17680 bp, 14 predicted proteins | sample Coa_R1_2_FD_66448 | JGI IMG/M metagenome (GOLD analysis project Ga0070731, IMG submission 66448) | Surface soil microbial communities from Centralia Pennsylvania, which are recovering from an underground coalmine fire - Coalmine... | ecosystem: Environmental > Terrestrial > Soil > Unclassified ...
GTTCTCGCCGCACAGGCCGCAGCCGACGCAGCCGTCGATCACAGTGGCCACGGGGTCGCGCCGCAGAGGATCCGGGTTGTCCTTGATGGTGAGCGTCGGGCAGCCCGATAGCCGGATGCAGGAATGGTCGCCGGTGCAGGTGTCCTCATCCACGCCATATTTCACCCGGACTGTTCTTTTTCCTTCAGACAGCTGCTTTGCGACAACCGGCCGCAATTTGCGCTGGCGCTCGAGCTGGCATTCGCCCTCGGCGATGATGACTTTCAGCCCCTTGTAGTCCGTGGACATCGCCTCCTTCAGCACCTTGGCCACGTTGCCCACCCGGTAGTTGTCCACCGTCTTCACCCAGCCGACGCCGACCCCGGCCAGCGCCCGCTCGATCGCCATGTCGTCGGACTTGAATTCACTGTGCTGCGGACTCGAGGGCAGCTCCTGCGTGCCGGTGGCCGAGCTGTAGCCGTTCTTCATGATGACGAGGATGCCGTCGTCCTTGTTGAACACGGAGTTCGCGATCCCCGAGGTGAGGCCGTTATGCCAGAAGCCGCCGTCGCCCATGATGGTGAGCGTGCGCTTGCCGAACATGGTGTTGACCGCTGAATTCGAGGCCATCCCCAGGCCGTAGCCAAGCACCGTGTGGCCGATGTTGAACGGCGGCAGCGTGGCGAAGGTGTGACAGCCGATGTCGGCGGAGATGTGAAAGGCGCCGGTCGCTTTCTCGGCAACCTTCATCGCCGCGAAAACCGGGCGCTCCGGGCAGCCGACGCAGAATCCTGGTGGGCGGGCCGGAACGACCCCAAGCAGTTCCAATGCTCTCGCCTTGAGCGTCCTTACTGAATCAATTACTTTTTCCGAGTTCAAGAACTTCGAAAGTCCGCTCAATACGACTTCGCCCGTGTACTCGCCCCCGAGCGGCAGCATGTCCTTGCCGTGAATCTTGACCAGATTCGCTTCGGCGCGGCGCAGCGCTGCCTGCACCGCGTCCTCGATGAACGCGGGCTGGCCTTCCTCAACCACGAGGATGCGCTTCTTGTCCGCGCAGAACGCGACGATCTCTTCCGGGATCATCGGGTAGGCGACGTTCATGCAATAGATCGGCACGCGCGTGGCGCCGAAGGCGTCCGCGAGGCCGAGCAGCTGCAGCGCGCGGATCACCGCGTTGTACATGCCGCCCTGGCAGAGGATTCCGGTGTCAGCCATCTCGCCCGCGAATACTTCGTTGAGTTTATTTGTCCTGATAAAAGCGACGGCAGCAGGCCAGCGCACCTCGATCTTGTGCTTCTCCTGCGCGTAGGTGGCCGGCGGCAGGCTGATGCGGCCGAAATCGAAATCCGGCGTTTCGATGGGGTTGTTCTTCGAGTTCCTTGAACTCACGTTCTTCTTCGTCACGAACGACCCATGCACGTGGCAGGCGCGGATCCGCAGCTCAAGCAGGACCGGGGTATTGGAGGCCTCCGAGAGTTCGAAACCCTTCTCCACCATCTCCACAATCTTTGGCAGGTTCGGCCGCGGGTCGAGCAGCCACATCTGCGACTTCATCGCGAAGGCATGGCTGCGTTCCTGAATGATCGAGGAACCCTCGCCATAGTCTTCCCCCAGCACCACCAGAGTGCCGCCACGCACCCCAGCCGAGGCGAGGTTGGAGAGAGCGTCGGAGGCCACGTTGGTCCCCACAGTGGACTTGAATGCGACTGCGCCGCGAATCGGGTAATTGATCGAGGCGCCGAGCATGGCAGCAGCCCCGGCTTCGCTGGCGTTGCTCTCCACGTGCACGCCCAGGTCGTCCAGGATGTCGCGCGCATCGTTCAGCACGTCCATTACATGCGATACCGGGGCGCCCTGATAGCCGCCGACATAGGCGACTCCAGACTGCAGCAGCGCCTTAGTCACCGCGAGGATGCCTTCGCCGCGGAAGGTCTCGCCCTCGCCGAGTTTCAGCAGTTCAACTTCCTGCTTGAAGGAGCGTTCCATCTAGACCAGCACTTTCGGCAGCCAGACCGCGATCGCCGGCGCGAAGAACACGATCGCCAGCAGTATCAGGCTCATCGCCAGATACGGCACCACCGCGCGGAAGATGTGGCTCATCCGTATCTCGGGCGGCGAGACGCTCTTCATGGTCATCAGCAGCAGGCCGTGCGGCGGCAGCAGCAGGCCGAGCTGCATGCAGATCAGGAACATGACGCCGAACCAGACCGGATCGACGCCGTATTTCTGCACCAGCGGCATGTAGATCGGCAGCGTGATCATCATCATGCTGACCTGCTCGACGAACAGGCCCAGGAACACCAGCAGCAGCAGCATGGCGGCGATCACCGCGCCTGGCGGCAGGCCGAGGCCGGAAATGATTTCGACCAGGCCGTTGCTTGCGCCGGAGAACGACAGGATCTGCGAGAAGGTGGTGGCGCCGACGATGATGAACAGGATCATGCCGGAGATCGCCGCCGTGCCCCGCAGCGCTTTGAGCAGGTTGCCGAGAGTCAGCGCGCGGTAGGCGAGCGCGAGGATCATGGTGAACAGCGCGCCGATCGCCGCCGATTCGGTCGGCGTCGCCCAGCCCGCGGACATCGAGGCGACGACGACGACAAATATCGACACCAGCGGCAGCACGTACTGCAGGAACGGCCGCAGCTTCTCCCAGCCTTTGTATTCGGTGAACACGGTCGCAGGCGCGAGCGAGGGGTTCATTTTCACGCGCACGATGATATAGACGATGAAGGCGGCACTAAGCATCAGTCCCGGAATGACGCCGCCGATGAGCAGTTTCGAGATCGAGATGCCGGACAGGCTGCCGAGAAGCACGGTGAGGGCTGAGGGCGGGATCAGCATGTCGACGGCACCGATCGCCATCAGCGGTCCGGTTGCCATGGTGGGATGGTAGCCGCGCGACAGCATCACCGGGAGCATGAGGCTGCCCAGCATCGCGGTCGTGGCGATGGTCGATCCCGAGATCGCCGAGAACACCGTTCCCGCGACCACGGCGACCACGGCGAGCCGGCCCGGGACCTGGCGGATCAGGCGCTCGACGCCGTCGATCACCTTTACGGCGAGACCGGTGTGGAACAGAACCTCGCCCATCAGCACGAAGAGCGGGATCGGCGTCAGCGAGAAACTCGCCACCGACAGCACGCTGTTGCGCACGATCTGAGCGAGGCCCGCTTCGCCGCCCAGGAACAGCACCGCGCCGGCCAGGTTGATGACCAGAAACGAAAATGCCACCGGCAGCCCGAGGAACAGCAGGACGGTGGATCCTCCCAGCATCATCCACGCGGCAGCAGCCCATGACATGCGGTCAGCCCGTCGATACCGCGTCGTCACGCGGCGTTCGAGGGCCAAGCTGTAGCCGCCGCATGCGGAACCCCATCTCGATGGCGAGCAGGAGGAAGGCGACCGGCAGCGGTGCGAGCAGCCACCATTCCGGCGTCACCAGCGTTTTGATGGACATCGCGCCGGACTTGAAGCTGGCGAGCACCGCGTGCGCGCCGTACCAGGCTATCACCAGGCAGCAGACCAGGCCGAGCGAGTCTGAAATCCACTCAAAATACCAGCCGAGCCGCGGCGGCACGGCACGCAACACGATGTCGACGCGGATGTGCTGGCCCTTCCTGAGCAGCCATGGCGCGGTCAGCATCGTCACGAGGTAAAGCATCGCCTCGGACACCTCGTTGCTCCAGGCAATCCCGTACACCCCCGGGATGAGGCGTATGTTCCTCAGCAGCACATCGGCGCAGATCATCACCGTCATCAGGAAGATGACGGCGCAGCCGAGCAGCGCCAGCGCTTCGAGAAGTCTTCCGAAGGCCGCCGCCGCCCTTTCCATCAGCGCGCGAGCACTTTCTTCAGTTCGGGGCCGTATTGCGGCGAGGCCTTGATGGCGTTCGCCCAGCCGATCTCCTTCGCCTTCTCGACATAAGCCCTGTTCGTCGCGGCATCGAAGGTGATCACCTGGATCCCGGCCTCGGCCTGGCGCTTCGCCTCGCTCTGGTTATACGATTTCCAGAAGTCGTTCTGCGCCTCATAGGCCTGCGCCTTGCGGTCGAGGTAGTCGCGCTGCGCGGGCGTCAGCGACTTGTACTTGTCGAGGTTCATGACCAGCGAGACCTCGGCGTTGTAGAAGCCGGGGTCGACGCGGTATTTGGTCTTCTCCTGCCAGTTGAGGTCGAACAGGGCGTGGATCGGCCAGCCGTAGCCGTCGATCACGCCGCGCTCGAGCGCGGTATAGACCTCGCCGGGCGCGGTAGTCATGACCTGCGCGTTCATCGCCTGGAAGAATTCGCGGTAGACCGGGGTGATGCGGATCTTGAGGCCGGTGAGGTCGGGCTTGTCGATCTTCTTGTTGAGATAGAGATGGAAGGGCGTGAACTCGACGACCTTGGCGAGGTAACGCATGTTGCCCTTCTCCGCCCAGATCTTGTTGATGAGTTCGTAGCCGCCGTTCTTGCGCAGCTCCGCCGCGCTGGTCTCCGAAAGCTTGAGGATGTCCGCCTCGGGCATCACGTTGGTATAGAAGGCGCCCGTGCTGAAGCCGATGTCCACCACGCCGGTCTTCACCGCGTTGCCGACCTCGAAGGTCGGAATGGCTTTCGGGCCGCCGATGAAGTTGATCTGCAGCACGCCCTTGCCATCCTTGTTCACATCGGCGATCCAGTCCACGGTGCGCTTGACGTAGAACTGGTTCTCGGGGAACGCGCTGACCAGCTTCAGGGTGACTTCCTGCGCTGCCACGACAGCGGGTACAAGGGCGGCAGCGGCCACGAACGCAGATGCGGCCAGCCGATGAGTTTTCTTCATGGGTCTCCTCCTCCTAGAGGGAAAAATGCAGCCCTCAGGCTAGGAGTCCGCCCATCATTTGTCAAATCAATGCGATGCATGATATGAATCACAGTGATGAATGTTCAGGGGCTCGACCTCAACCTGCTGCGGGTGTTCGACGCGGTGCTGCGCGACCGCAGCGTCACCTCGGCGGCGAAGCACCTCGGCCTGACGCAACCCGCGGTGTCCAACGCGCTCGCGCGCTTGCGCGCGCAGTTCGAGGACACGCTGTTCGTGCGCACGCCCACGGGCATGGACGCGACGCCGTTCGCGCGCGAACTCTCCGAGCCGGTACGGCAGGCGCTGGCGCTGCTCGAATCCGCAATGGCGCACGGGCCGGGCTTCGATCCGGCGACCTCGACGCGCGCGTTCCGCTTCTACATGTCGGACCTGGGCCAGATCGAGTTCCTGCCGCCGCTAATCGAGCGCGCGCAGCGCATCGCCCAGGGCGTGCGGCTGGAGGCGGTGTCGCTGGAAGTCGAGAACATCGGCGACGCCCTGGCTGCGGGAGCGCTGGACCTCGCAGTCGGCTTCCTGCCGGGGCTCGGACCGCCGGTGCGGCGCCAGCCCCTGTTCCGCGATCCCTACGTCTGCCTGATGCGCGCCGACCATCCCGCGATCGGCGCCAAATTGACCAAGAAGCAATTTCTTGCCGCCTCGCACGCGCTGGTGTCCTACAAAGGCGGGCACCGCGTCATCGAGGAAGCCCTGGAGCGCGCCGGGCTCGCCCGCAAGATCGCGCTGCGCGTGCCGCATTTCACCGTGGTGCCGATGGTGCTGGAGCGCAGCGACCTGATCCTGATCCTGCCGTCGAAGGTCGCGCGCGTGTATGAACGGCAGGGCCGGTTCAAGTTTTTGCCGCCGCCGGTGCCGATCCCGCCGGCGGACGTGGCGGCGCACTGGCACGAGCGCTTCGAGCGCGATCCGGGCAACCGCTGGCTGCGCGAGATGATCATGGAGCTGTTTACCGAATGAAAATGCTCATCGCCGGCGCCGGACCGGCCGGCTTGTATCTCGGCTACCTGGTGAAGCGCCAGCTGCCGGGCTGGCAGGTTCGCATCGTCGAGCAGAATCCGCGCGATTCCACTTTCGGCTTCGGCGTGGTGTTCTCCGACCGCGCGCTGGAATTCCTGCGTGCCGACGATCCGGAGACCTACGACCGGATCATGCCTGCCATGGAGGCCTGGACCGACATCACGGTCGTGCATCGCGGCGCTCCGGTGGTCATCGACGGCATCGGCTTCTCCGCGATCGGGCGGCTGAAATTTCTTCAATTGCTGCGTCGGCAACTGGAGACCGCGGGGGTTTCGATTGAATTCGAAAAAACCCTGGGAGAAAAAGAAAACCTCCGGGACTATGACATCGTGGTGGCCGCCGATGGAGCCAATTCGACGATTCGAAAGACCGCCGATTTCGGCACCACGGTCGCGCCGCTGACCAACAAATTCGCCTGGTTCGGCACCACCAGACCGTTCAATACGCTGACCCAGACCTTCGTGCAGAACGAAGCGGGCGCGTTCAACGCGCATCACTACCGGCATTCGCCGTCGATGAGCACTTTCGTGTTCGAGTGCGACGCCGCGACCTGGGCGCGCGCCGGCTTCAAGCGCATGGACGAGGCGGCGACGCTGGCTTATTGCGAAAAGGTGTTCGCCGATACGCTCCAGGGACACGGGCTGGTATCCAACAAATCCATCTGGCGCAATTTTCCGAAAGTGCGCAACCGGCGCTGGGTGGCCGGCAACAAGGTGCTGATCGGCGACGCGCAGCGCACCGCGCATTTTTCGATCGGGTCCGGCACGCGCCTGGCCATGGAAGATGCCATTGCGCTGGTGAAATCCCTGTCCGAATTCAAGAACGACACGCCCGGAGCGCTCGCAACCTTCGAAGCGGTCCGCCGGCCGGTCGTCGAGAAGCTGGTAGCGGCCGCCGACGCGAGCGCCGACTGGTACGAACACTTCGCCGAGCACATGCGGCTCGCGCCGCGCGACTTCGCCTGGAGCTACATCCAGCGCAGCGGGCGCATCGATCCGGAAAAGTTGCGCAGGATCGCGCCGAAATTCGTTGCCGGTTAGCCGGCGGTTATCACTTCGGGCGAACTCGAATAGAGCTTTTCCACCAGCCCGGCGCGGCGTTCCAGCACGGCGCGCTGGTTCATGTAGCCCTTGTCGGTGATTTCGTTGCCGTCGATCTGCGGCGGCTCGATCATGACCAGAAGGCGGGTGGGGTGGGTCGAGCTGCCGCCTTCCCTGGACAATTCCTTCAGCGCCTGAACGAGCCTGGCTCGAACGTCGGCATCCTTTGCGGCGGGGCTCAGGAAAACCAGGGCGCCGATCTGGTCCCTATCGTGGCCGGTGATCACGGCATCCTGGATGATCGGGTTTCCCGCGGCGATCAGTTTCACGCGCAGCGCGCCGACGTGCACCCAGGTGCCGGTGGTGAGCTTGAAGTCCTCGGCGACGCGGCCGTCGAAGACCAGGCCGTTTTCGGGGACGGCCGGGTCGGCGAACCTCATCGCGTCGCCGATGCGGTAGTAGCCTTCCTCGTCGAACGCTTCCCGGGTGAGGTCGTCGCGCCGGTAGTAGCCGGGCGTCACGTTTGGACCCTTGACGCGCACTTCCAGCTTGCCCGCGGCAGGCACCAGCTTCAGCTCGCAGCCCGGGTTCGGCAGGCCGATCACGCCGGCGCGCTCGATCGGGTAATGCACCGCCGCCGCGGAGGGCGCCGTCTCGGTCGATCCCCAGGAAGAAATCATCGCCAGTGCGCCGTTTTTCTCCGCAAGGGCGAGCTTCTCCAGCCGCTCCCACAGGTTCTGCGGCAGCGCCGCGCCGGCATAGAACACCATGTCGAGGTCGCGGAAGAAATTGCGCCGCAGCGCCGCGTCCTGCTCGAGGTAAGGCATCAGCAGGTCGAAGCCGCGCGGCACGTTGAAGTACATCGTCGGCGAGATTTCCTTGAGGTTCTTCGCGGTGGCCTCGACCAGGCCCGGCGCCGGCTTGCCGCCGTCGATGTAGAGCGTGCCGCCGTTGCGCAGCATCAGGTTGAAGCAGAAGTTGCCGCCGAAGGTGTGGTTCCAGGGCAGCCAGTCGACGATGGTCTGCACCTTGTCCTCGAGGAAGGGCCAGACCTGCGCCAGCATCTGCTGGTTGGCGCAGAGCATGCGCTGGGTGTTGATCACGCCCTTGGGCGTGCCGGTCGAGCCCGAGGTGAACAGGATCTTTGCCACGGTATCCGGTGTCAGGCGCGAGAATGCGACCTCCAGAGTGGCGCCCGGGTTGGACTCGAGCAGTTTTGCGACCGGCGTGGAGGCGGCGCCCACGGCTGCCAGCGCCGGGGCGAATTTCTCCGGCTCGGCGGCGAATACCAGGCCGGGCTTGAGCAGTTCGAAGATGTGCTTGAGCTTGGCGAAATCCTTCGACATTAGTGAGTACGCGGGAGAGATAGGCGCCACCGGAATTCCGACGTGCATCGCGCCCAGCGCAAGCAGCGCGTGATCGACGCTGTTGTCCGAGAGGATGGCGACGGGCCTGTTCGCGTCCAGGCCCAGGTTGAGCAGCGCTTGTCCGATGCGCCGCGCGTCCGACAGCGCGTCGCGGTAGGAGACGCGCCGCCAGCCTTCGCCCTTGCGTTCGGCAATGAAGGTTCGATCCGGCGCGTGGTCGTACCAGTGCAGCAGCCAGTCGCCGACCGCGCGCGCATAGGGCTGGAGCGGCTGGGGCGAGCGCAGGACGGCCGTTCCGTCGGCGCGCCGTTCCACGCGCACTTCGGCAGGGGCGAAGCGCAGGGACGAGGTCAGCGGCGAGGCCATGGGGCGGCAGCAATTATAGTGACCGCAGCCCGCGAAACAGGAGTTGCGGAGCTAGGCGGGGCTGCCTTGCAGGGCGATGTAGCGCTTCATCCAGGCGGCGGCGGAGGTTACGCCGCCGAAGGTGAACAGATGGACGCCGACCACGTTGCAGTCGGCGTGCGCCGCGCAGTAGTGGGCGAGGGCGACCAGCTGGTCGGCCGGATCGGTATGGGTGACCAGGCGCACCGCATCCATGCCCTGGGTGCGCAGTGCGCGCAGCGAAGCGCTGACGCCGCAGCGCTGGGCGAAGCGCAGCAGCGCCACGGGATTGGTCGGGCCGGCCAGGCCCGCGTAGATCGGAATGCCCGGGGCGTTGTGCGCCATCCTGGCGCAGTAGTCGACGACGCGGGCGGGCGCGAAGGAAAACTGCGTGACGATGTAGGCGCCCAGGTCCTGCGCGGCCGCGAGCGCCACCTTCTCGGCGAATGTGCGCTCCAGTACATCGCGGGGAATGCGCGGGTGACCTTCCGGATAGCCGGGCAGGCCGATTTCCCGCAATCCGGAGGCGGCGAGCAGGCCTTCGCGGATCAGGGACGCGCCGTCGGCATACGGCCCGATGGCCTCGGCTTCGTCGCCGCCGAGGATCAGCGCTTTTTGCACGCCCGCGTCACCGACCGCGCGCGCGAGAAAATTTTGCAATTCAGCGCGATCCTTGATGCGGCGCGCGGCGATGTGCGGCACCGGTTCCAGGCCGGCTTCGCGTACCGCGACCAGCGTCGGCAGGGTGTCGAGCAGGCGGTGGCGCGGCAGATGGTTGACGTAGACCGGCGTGCCCGCCGGAAGCAGCGCGGCGATTGCGCGCGCATCCTGCGGCCGGTGCGCGCCCAGTTCGAGCGAGCCGCCGGAGACGAGTTCGGCGGCAATGCCGGCCGAGCGGTCAACCGCGTTTGCGGGAGACGACATAGGATTCATCCAGGAACCACAGGCCGCCGTGGCTCTGCAGCACGTCGCGCGTGGCGTCCAGATACTTGCGCTCGCCGACTACGCGCGCGAGGCGTTCATCGTCGATCTGCGCCACGTACACGGCGGCGTTCCACGCGGCGAACAGCGTCGAGGTGCCGATGCTGTCGGCGATCTCGGTAGGCAGCGTGTGCATGTCGTAGCGGAAGACCGCGCGCGCGTCGGCGTAGGAATTGAAATTGAAATGGCGCGCTTCCTTGCCGAGCTCGCTGCGCACCGCGCGCAGCAGGTCGTGCCGGCCGGTGGCGAAGGGATTTTCCTCGGGCCAGATTTTGCGCACTATCTCCAGACCGGGGTCCCTGCCGCAGGAGTGGATGCCAAGCAGCCGGCCGCCAAGCCCGAGCGCGCGAGAGAGCGGCCCGATCACCTTGGAGGCCTTGAATTCGACCGGCACCCGTGCGCGGTAGGGCTGCGAGGCGATCACCAGGTCGTAGTCGGCGCGCACCTTGCCCTGCTTCGGGATCGCCTCGTCCAGCATGAAGCGGAAGTCTTCGCGGTAGATCACCAGCGCCACCGGCCGTTCGTAGACCGGGTTGCCGGTCTTGGCGCTGTGGCGCGCCTGCCAGTTTTTCGCGAGGAACGGTTCGAGCGCGGCGATCTGCTCGCTGAATTCGTGCGCGGTGGTACCGGTAAGGCCGACTTCGCGCCAAACCAGCGAGGTGGCGGCGCTGACCGCCTTGGGCGCCAGCCAGGGCGCCTCGGTGTAGTACATGTTGGTGACCACCATCACCGTGGCGGGATGCTCGTAGAAGCGGTCGGGCATCTTGTCGAGCGACAGGCGCACGTCCTCGAGGCTGATTTCCTTGCCGACGAAGTAGAACGGCCGGGTCGGGAAGCGCCGGTGCATCTCGCGCATCACGCGCGTCAGCACGGTGCCGTCGCCCATGCCGGCGTCGAACACGCGGATCGCCGGCGGGCGCGGGTGGATGTGCGCGAGTTCCATGCCGACACGTTGCGCCACCTTTTCCTTCTCGCCGCAGGTGTTGACGAACAGCAGGTACTTCTGCCGGTTGTCGAAGAAACGGAAGTTGCGGGATGGGGCGCCTTCGTGCTGTGCTGTAGCGGGCGCCGCGCGGCCGGCGACTCGGATCAGCTGGCGCAGTTCAGGCGGCGCGGCGGGCGCGCTGGCGCCGTGGCACTCAAGGAACGCAGTGACGCGGTCGAGCGTCTCGGGGGTGATGCGCGCGCCGTCGCGCAGGCGCGCGACGAACTTGCCGTCGTTGACCGCGCGGCGGCCGAAAGTGGATTCGGCGATGCCGCTGCTGCGGCAAAATGCCGAGATGCTGTCGAGCAGAGTGCTGCCTTGCTCCGCGATCGCTTCCATGCAACCCTTCCTCCTGAGCAGACAGTACGGCCGGGATTGTGGGAAGACAACCACAATTCGATCAGGAAAATAGGTGGGATACTGCCCATGTCAAATAATCAAAGGCTTATAAATGACGGATGACAGGAAGCATGGCCTCGCAAGGGGGCTGACGAACTACGGCGACCCGGCGTTTTCGCTCTATCTGCGGCGTTCGTTCGCCAAGAGCATGGGTTACTCGGGCGAGATGCTGGCGCGCCCCGTCGTCGGCATCGCCGACTCGAAAAGCGGCTTCAACAACTGCCACAGGCATTTCCCGGAACTGATCGAGGCGGTAAAGCGCGGCGTGCTGGCCGCGGGCGGGCTGCCGATCGATTTTCCGACCACCTCCCTGGGCGAGGTATTCCTCAGCCCGACCTCAATGATGTTCCGCAACCTGATGGCGATGGACGTCGAGGAGATGGTTCGCGCCCAGCCGATGGATGCGGTGGTGCTGGTCGGCGGCTGCGACAAGACGGTGCCGGCGCAACTGATGGGCGCTGCGAGCGCGGACATTCCGGCCATCCAGTTGCTGGCGGGGCCGATGATGCCGACTTCCTACCGCGGTGAGCGGCTCGGCGCCTGCACCGACTGCCGCCGCTTCTGGGCGATGCATCGCGCCGGCAAGGTGGACGCGCAGGGTATTGCCGACGTCGAAGGCAATCTGGCGACGACGGCGGGCACCTGCGCGGTGATGGGAACCGCGTCCACCATGGCCTCGATCGCCGAGGCGCTGGGTATGGCGCTGCCGGGCAGCGCGGCGATCCCTGCCGTGCACGCGGATCGCCTGCGGGCCGCCGAAGCGAGCGGCCGGCGCGCGGTGGAACTGGTGAAGGATCCGATACGTCCGTCCCAGGTCATCACGCAGAAGTCGGTGGAGAACGCGATCCGCGTATTGCTCGCGATCGGCGGCTCGACCAATGCGATCGTGCATCTCACCGCCATCGCCGGGCGGGTCGGGGTGAAGATCGACCTGAACCGCCTTAACCAGCTGTCCGACTCGACGCCGGTGCTGGTGGACCTGAAGCCGACGGGACAGTTTTACATGTCGGACCTCTACGCCGCGGGCGGCGTGGGCGCGGTGCTGCGGGAACTCAAGCCGCTGCTGCACTTGGACTGCGTCTCGGTCGCGGGCGAGACGCTGGGCGCGCGCCTGTCGCACGAGGAAGGCGCCTGGGTGGACCGTGCCGTGGTGCGGCCGCTGGCGGACCCGCTGGCAAAGGAGGGCGGGCTGGTGGCGCTGTTCGGTTCGCTTGCGCCCAACGGCGCCATCCTGAAGCGCTCGGCAGCGGATGCCAACTTGTTCGAGCGCGAGGGCCGGGCGGTGGTGTTCTCTTCGCTCGACGATCTCGCGGCGCGCGTCGACGATCCGGCGCTCGACATCAAACCCGATGATTTCATGGTGCTGCAGAACGCGGGGCCGAAGTCCGGCTACGCGATGCCGGAAGCGGGCTATCTGCCGATTCCGCAGAAGCTCGCGCGCGCGGGCCTGAAAGACATGGTGAGGATTTCGGATGCGAGGATGAGCGGCACCGCTTACGGCACCATCGTGCTGCACGTCTCGCCCGAGGCGGCCGCGGGCGGGCCGCTCGCGCTGGTGCGCGACGGCGACCGCATCAGGCTGTCGGTCAGGAACCGCAAGATCGATCTGCTGGTCGCTGAAGGCGAGCTGGTGAAAAGAAAGGCGGCCTGGCAGCCGCCGGTGACTGCGCCCGCGCGCGGCTACGCAAAGCTCTACATGGACCACGTGCTACAGGCCGAGCACGGCTGCGATTTCGATTTCCTGAGGAAGGCCTGACCACCGCGCCGCAGGCGCGGCCTGCTATTTCGCGTAGTCGTACTTTAGCTCGAACTCGCCTTCGCTGTCGATCATGAGTCTGGCGGATTTCCAGCGCCGCTGCTCGGCTGTCAGCCCGCCGTTCAGATTGACGATCTGGCGCGTGATTTCCTGCGCGTTGCAGGGCACGAATTCCTCGGCGTCCTCGTCGCGGAGCGAGGCGGTGAAGTAAAACTTCGCCGTCACGGCGGGTTCGGCGATGATCGTGATCCAGGTCCGCTTCCAGTCCTGCGGCAGGCCGGGCGCGAGGCAGGAAAAAATCTGCTCCACGGTCTTCGCATCCAGCTTCGGCGGCGCAACCGGCGCAGGCACGACGGCGGCGACCACGGGTGCCGGGGCCGCAACGGGTGTCGGCGTTGGCGGTGGCACGGCGACAGGTGCAGGCACCGCAACAGGTATAACTGGCGCAGGGGCGGGTGAAATGACGGGCGCGGGGATGGGGGCCGCAATAGGCTCGACTGGCCTGCGGACAGGCGCCGGAATCGCGACCGGGAGAGGCGCTGGCGACGGCACGACGATTGGCGCGGGCGCGGCAACGGGTGGTGGTGGCGGAGGTGGCGGTGGCACCGGCACGGCAATCGGCGCAGGAGGCGGTGCTGGTGGCGGCACAGGCACGGCAACGGGCTCAGGTGGTGGAGCTGGCGGTGGCACAGGCACAGCAACAGGCGGGGGTGGTGGTAAAGGTGCTGGCACTGCCATTGGCGCGGGAGCAGGAACTGGCTCGGGCGCCGGAACGGCGACAGGCGCTGGAACTGCAGACGCGGGCACAGCTACAGGCTCGGGCGGAGGAGGCGAGGGTGGCGCGCCCAGCGGCGGCACTGGCGGGCCGTAAATCATCATGCTGGGGTTGGCCGGTGCTGCCGAACCCGCGGCCCCGCCGGTCTCCGTGTCGGGAATCGGCTCGGTGCGGACCGGCAACTTCTTGTGCTGGGCCTCGGCGGTGCCGACGACGAGCAGGGCGACCAGCGCTACCGCAGCGCGCGTTATTGCGTATTGCACTCCGCGGTCAGGCACGGCGCTCGGATGCTCCCGTCATCTCTGCGCCGGTTTGCCGTATTGCTCCGCGAGATAGCCCGCGATCGAGTCCACATCCGCCTTCGGGATCGGAGCCGCGAATGCATTGATCATCTTGTTTATCGAAGCGGTCCAGCCGGCCTTGTCCATGAAGCGCGAGTTCATCTGAATGTAGTCCAGGCTGTGGCACGCCAGGCACTGCATGGCCTTGTCCCTGCCCGCGCCCTCCTTGAGCACGACCTTCGATTCCTGGGCCGCGGCGCTTGCGGCGACGGCAACGGCGGCTATGGCGACGATGATCCGCATGGCGCTCTCCTCAGACCACTTCGACGTAGATGCGCTGGATCACGTTGTGGTGATAGCCAGCCGGGTTGTGGATCAGTTCGCCGACCTGCGCCTCGCCCGAACTGCTGGTTGCGCGCGCCATGACGACGATCGAGCCGCGCTCCCGCGCCGGCACGCTGAGCGAGAATTCGCGGAACGAGTAGCGGCCGAGATCCCGGCCGAGGCGCGCGCGCGTCCAGCTGGCGCCGAAATCGGTGGAGATTTCGACGCGGTCGATGCCGGCGCCGCCGTCAAAGGCGATGCCTTTCACCTCGATCGGCTTGCCGCGCGCCACCTGGTCGCCGCTCTTGAGCGAGGTGACGAGCGAATTCACGACCATGGTTGTGATCGGCTCGTTTGGTGCGTAGAGCTGGGAAGCGAAGGTCGGCGTCTTGAACTTGCCGCGCGGCAGGCGGTAAGCCGTGCTCATCCAGAAATTCTTCTCCGGCTGCGAGGTCACGTTGACGGTGCTGAGCTGCTTGACCCAGTAGGTCCCGGTCCAGCCGGGCACCACAAGCCGCGCGGGGAACCCGTTCCAGTGGGGCAGCGGCTCGCCGTTCATCTCGAACGCGATCAGCACCTCGTCGCGCAACGCGACGTCGAGCGGCAGCGACTTGACGAAATCGGGCGTCTTGTCCAGCGGCGCATGGTCGGCGCCGTTCAGCACTACCTCCAGCGCGCCCGCCTTCACCCCCGCTTTGGCCAGCACATCGTTCAGGCGCACGCCGCGCCAGACCGCGTTGCCCATCGCGCCAACGCCCCACTCGACCCCGGGCACATGCGGTTCGAACAGACCGCGTCGATTTCCCGAGCATTGGTTCACCGCAGTGACCTGCGCAGGCTTGAATTCCCTCTTCAGTTGCGCGAGAGTGAATTTGACCTCGCGCTCGGCGGCATCGCCGCCGATGCTGAGCACCCAGTCCCTGGCACTGATCTGGGGAATGCCCGCCAGGTGCCAGCGAACGAAGAACGCCTTGTTCGGCGTGATCGGCGTACGGAAATACTCGACCGGCGTTTCGAAATTGGGCGGACGGTAGGTTTTCTTGATCAACGGAACCTTGCCGGGGAGCGCGTAGAGGACCTGCTCCGCAAGCGTTCCATCGGGCAGTTCGGCGAGGCCCAGGCTTGCCGTGCCGCCGACCCGCGCGGCCAGGGCCCGCGGCAGTGCGCCAAGGGCGGCCAGCGCCCCTGCGCTCGACAGCCCGGCGACAAAAGCGCGGCGCGATTTACTGCGGCTGGAATTGTCCATCGAACCCTCCTGAGCCAGTAAAAACGGCCAGAGTTTGAAGCCGCCAGCTTAGCGCATTCGTCCATGGCGTGCCGCAGCAATGGCGGCCCTTGGTGTACGCTTGCGCGCGTGAAACGGACCGCTGCGAAAAACCGGGATTCGAAACGGCTGGTGGTGGCGATCACCGGCGCGAGCGGGGCGGCCTACGGCGTGAGGCTGCTGCGCGAGCTGCGCAGGGTTCCGGGGTGGGAAAGCCATCTCGTGCTGTCCGACGCGGGTGCGCTCAATTGCTGGCACGAGCTCAAGCTGGGGCGCAAGGAAGTCGAGCGGCTGGCGCATGCCGCCTACCACCCGCGCGACATCGCCGCGCCGATCGCGAGCGGCTCCTTCCTCGCCGAGGGCATGGTGATCGCGCCTTGCTCCATGAAAACGCTGTCGGCGGTGGCGCATGCGCACGCCGACGACCTCGCTTCGCGCGCCGCCGACGTCGCCTTGAAGGAGCGCCGGCGGCTGGTGCTGATGGTGCGCGAAACGCCGCTCAACCTCGCCCACCTCAGGAACATGGTCGCGGTCACCGAAATGGGCGGCATCATTTTTCCGCCGGTGCCTGCGCTGTATGCAAAACCGGAGACGATCGACGACCTGGTCGCGCACAGCGTCGGCCGCGTTCTCGACCTGTTCGGGCTGCATAAATCCGGGCTGAAGCGCTGGCAGGGCCTCGATGCCTGAGCTCGCGGCATTCTCCGATTCCTACAAGGACGCGCGCCGCAAGTTCGTCGAGGCGTCGCGCAAGGCGGGCGCGAAGCTCACCAGCTACCAGCATCCTTCCGAGCGCGGACCGTCCGGCGAGCCGATTTTCCTCGACGTCTCGGTGCTCGGACCTGGCAACGCGACGCGCGTGTTCGCGGTCGGCAGCGGCACGCACGGCATCGAGGGCTATTCCGGCTCCGCGGCGCAGCGCGCCTGGCTGCGCGGCCGGCCGCGCCTGCCCAAGGACACGGCGGTGGTTTTTTTCCACGCGCAGAATCCCTGGGGCTTCGCGCACAAGTCGCGCGTCACCGAGGAAAACGTCGACCTGAACCGCAACTTCGTCGACTTCTCCCGGCCGCTGCCGGCCAATCCGGGCTACGAAGCACTGCATCCGCTGATCGCGATCAGGGACTGGAACGAAGCCTCGGTCGCGGGCGTGTTTGCCGGGCTGGATGCGTATCGCGAGCGCGTCGGCGAGAAGGCGTTCTCGGACGCCTTCAATGGCGGGCAGTACAGCCGCCCGGACGGCATTTTCTATGGTGGGGCGCGGCCGCAATGGTCCAACAGCGCGTTCCGCGCGGCCGTCGCAACCCACCTGGGGCGGGCGCGCAAAGTCGCGTACATGGACCTGCACACTGGTATCGGCCCGTGGTGCGAGCACATCTACCTCTGTTTCCATGCGGAAGGCTCGCCTGCGCGCGAGCGTGCGCGCGCCTGGTGGGGCGAGCGCGCCGTGAACCTGCAGGGCGTGACGCACAAGAAGCTCGCCACCTACAGCGGCACCATCATCGACGCCGTGACCGAGATGCTGCCCGCGGCCGAAGTCACGAGCATCGTGGTGGAGTTCGGCACCCGGCCGCGCCACGAAATGCAGCGCGCCAGCATGGCGCAGCGCTGGATGCGCTTCGAGGGTCCGCGCGACCCGGTGCTCGCCGCGAAGGTGCGGCGCGAATACGAGGCGGCGTTCTACCCCGTCGAGCCGGAGTGGCGGCAGGCGGTTCTGGGCCAGTCGCGCGAGTTCCTCGACCGCGGCGTGCGCGGAATCAGCTTGAGCTGAGGAAATCGCGCAGCGCGCGGGTGAAGCCCTCGGGCTGCTCGATGTTGGCGAGGTGCGCCGCCTGCGGCAGCACCGCCAGCATCGAGCCCGGCGCGTTTTCGTGGATTTCCCTCGCCATCGACACCGGCGTGCCGGGGTCGTCGGCGCCGACGATCACGAGGATCGGGCACCTGATTTCCTTCAGCCGCGCGGTGAGGTTGATTTTCGGTATGGCGTGGCTGCAGCCGACGTAGCCCGCGACTGGCGTCGCCAGGATCAGCTTTCGGATGGCGTCCACCGCAGCCGCGTTCTTCCTGCGGAAGGGTTCGGTAAACCAGCGCTCGAGCGTCGGCTGCGCCAGCGGTTCCATGCCTTTCGCTTCGGCGGTCCTGATTCTTTCCGCCCAGAGCGGACCCGCCTCCGCCGGATACCGGCTGGTGGTATCGGCGAGCGTCAGCGTCCGGAACACGCCCGGATACTTGAGCGCGAAGGTCTGGCCGATCATGCCGCCCATCGACAGGCCGCAGTAGTGCGCC
>Ga0070731_10002457_pt1 | contig 17679 bp, 14 predicted proteins | sample Coa_R1_2_FD_66448 | JGI IMG/M metagenome (GOLD analysis project Ga0070731, IMG submission 66448) | Surface soil microbial communities from Centralia Pennsylvania, which are recovering from an underground coalmine fire - Coalmine... | ecosystem: Environmental > Terrestrial > Soil > Unclassified ...
GTAGCCGCGCTGATGCTCACCAATCCCAATACGCTTGGAGTTTTTGAACAGGACATTCACAAGATCGCCGACATTCTTCACGCCAAAGGCGGCCTGCTCTACATGGACGGCGCGAATATGAACGCTTTGGTCGGCAAGGTGAGGCCGGGCGATTTCGGCGTCGATCTGATGCACCTTAATTTACACAAAACATTTTCCACTCCACATGGCGGCGGTGGCCCCGGATCGGGCCCCGTGGCGATCAAGAAAGCCCTGGAACCGTTCTTACCCAAACCGGTTGTCATGACCAAGCCCGATGGCACACTGGGTTTCGACTACGAGCGCCCGCAGTCCGTGGGACGCGTGCGCGCCTTCTACGGCAACTTCGGCATGTTCGTTCGTGCGCTCGCCTACATCCAGGCGAACGGTCCGGACGGATTGCGTCAAACCACGGAAGACGCCGTGCTCAACGCTAACTACATTCGCAAAGGCCTCGAAGGCACATACGATCTGCCCTATTCAACGCCTACCATGCATGAAGTCGTTTTCAGCGATAAATTGCAGGCTAAAAAGGGCGTTCGCACGATGGATATCGCCAAGCGGCTAATCGATTACGGATTTCATCCCTATACCACTGCATTTCCGTTGATCGTTCCCGGCGCGTTGATGATTGAGCCGACGGAAAGCGAGCCCAAGGAAGAATTGGATTTATTTATCGAGGCAATGAAGTCGATCGCGGATGAAGTTGAGGAAGATCCTCAGACGGTGCTCGACGCGCCTCACTCGACTCGAGTCTCCCGGCTGGACGAAACCGCTGCCGCCCGCAAACCTGTGCTGCGCTGGAAGCCAAACCAGTAATCCGGATCGTTAAGAAAGCCTTTTCGTCTGAAGCCTCACTCAGGACCCCGCTATTGCTGCCCGACGCGCAAAGATTTCCCGCCTTCATTCTCGCAGCGCAAAGACCAACGACAGTTTGCTAGCTCTTTTTCGAGGTCACCGCGAAAAACGCGGCAGCTTCCTGCTCAACATTTGTGCTTTCGCATTCAGGGCACTTCGGAGCTTCGTTCTCGTGTTCGTTGAGACTCAGAATTAATTCGAAGGTCTTGTGGCAATCCAGGCAAACATAATCGTATACGGGCATGGGAGACCTCCCACGGGAAAGATACTGTTGGGAAAATTGTAACTCCCCACGACAATATCAGGCACACATTTTTAGAGTTTTCTTTGGAGTTGAATAGTCGCCCACGTTACTTCGCAGTGATTTGCACCGACGCTCGTGTCGTCTCCCAGTCGATGTTCATCGTGCAGCCATTCCCCGACTTCACATAAGAGATCGTGAAATCCTCCACCGAAGATGGCAGCTTCGAAACCTTCATGTCGACGCGGGCTAGTTCGTCGCTTTCGTACTTGTACGGAATACCCCACTCGCCCGTTTTCTTGTTGATGATCAGCGTCCACTTGTCTGCGTTTGGAACGGTGAAGATTGTATAGTTGCCGACCGGCACACTTTTCCCGCCAACTTCGACCTCAGCGCTGGGGACAAAAGTGGTTGCCTCATTCGCGCCCGTCCGCCATACTTCGCCGAAAGGAACGAGGTCGCCGTAGATTTTGCGGCCCCTCATGCGCGGGCTCGAGTAATTCGTAGTGACAGTTTTGCCGCCTCCAAGATCGCATGTGGCCGAGGCCGAAGGACTAGGACGGCTTTTGCCCATCTGCGCAAAAGCGGTGCTGGCGAAGAGTATGGCTACGATAACGAGAGGAACGATTCGTTTTTGCATCGATGTCTCCAGGCTCTGTGATTGACAATTAGTCGAGTGTATTTGTTCGACGTGCGAACCGCTTGGTCGAAAGCAGATTATGCTCCATTCCGTGTTGCAGTTACAATCGGCTGATGCCCGTATTCGATGACAAGCAGGAAGAATTGGAACATTACGAGACAATGATGGGAGTGCCGCGCGGACGTCTTGCCGTAACCATGGACGCGATTACTGATGCCATGGCGTTGGTTGGGCAGCACGGCGTCTACTGCCAAAGCCAGCGCTGGCCGGGCAAGCCGGTCATGGACATCCAGATCATCATGAAAAATCTGACTGACGCGAAAGAGTTGATCCAGAGCGTAATGGAAGAATTAAAAAAGAGCCGCTGACTATTTTGATATTCTCGTTTGCAAATATTCATCCCACGTCCGGAAGGAGAATTTGCGTGCCCCTGAAAAAGAAATCTGTCGTCCTCGTCGCTGCCGCAGCATTGTGCTTTGCATCAGTCTCGGTAGCTCAGAGCTCAGCTCCAGCGCAGCCGCCAATATCGACTCCGCTAACCTCACAAGAACGCGAAGCCGCTATCAAGCAGTTCGAGACCACTCGCGATAATTTTCTCAAGTCGATTTCCGGATTGTCCGAGAAGCAGTGGACCTTCAAACCCGCTCCCGATCGTTGGTCGGTAGCCGAGGTTGCCGAGCACATCACCGTGTCAGAATCCATGCTCGGCGGGCTTGTGCAGCAAAAAATCGCGCAATCTCCTGCGGCCCCGGAGAAGCGGGAACAGGTGAAAGGCAAGGATGAACTGATTTTGCAGAAGGTGCCGGATCGCAGCCACAAGGCGCAGGCGCCCGAATTTCTGCGTCCGACAGGTCGCTGGGCGAGCGAAGCAGAGTTAACCAAGGCCTTCGATGATGCGCGCGCCGCGAATATTCAATACATCAGAACCACGAATGACGACCTGCGGGATCACTTTTTCGATCATCCAGCATTCGGGACGCTGGACGGCTATCAATGGCTGCTTCTGATCTCAGCTCACTCGGCCCGTCATACTGAGCAGATCGAAGAGGTCAAAGCCGACCCGAATTTTCCGAAACAGTGAGACGGGTTACGCCAGCGAGTACCGCCCTCGTTCAATCATCTTTTGCGCGATCTGCTGCCGTAGCTCAATAGTATTGAACGGTTCGTACTTCGCCAATCGACGCAAAATTGCAAGCTGCGTGCGAAGCATATCGCCCTCCGCAACGGCGGCGATTACTTTCTTGGCAGCAGATTCCACTTTTTCCATCGCCTGCGTGAGATAAACCCGCGTCATCGCAACAGGAAGCGTAGCTGCGGCCTCACCTTTGGTTTCGGCGATCTTCTGCGCGCGCAGCACCGCCGACTCCATGGCGTAAGTCTCAATCGTCATGTCCGCAATAGCGCCCATGATCTCCTGCTGATCCTGAATCGCCTGCATGTATTTCTGCGTTGCGGCGCCTGCCGCAAACAGGCCGAGTTTCTTGGCCTGGCCCACCAGCTTGCGCTCCTCCGCAAGCGGCCCTTCTGCCTCTTCACTCGCTGCAGGCCCAGAGAGCACTTCGTCCATCAACTTCTTGATCGCCGCCACTAACGGCAACTGCCCACTCATGGCACGCTTCAGCAGAAATCCGGTGATGATCAGCCGGTTGATTTCATTCGTGCCCTCGAAGATGCGGTTGATACGCGCATCGCGGTAAGCGCGCTCGGCAGGATACTCTTCGACAAAACCGTAGCCGCCGTAAATTTGTAGCGTCTCGTCTACGACATAATTGACCATCTCCGATGCCCAGACCTTAATGATCGAGCATTCAACCGCATATTCTTCGATGGCCTTACGGGTCTCTTTCATCGCATCAGCGCCCGATTTGTCGATCTCGCTGAGCGCCTGGTCCATCATGCCCACCGTACGGTAAACGAGCGACTCGCCGACGTAAAGCAAGGTTGCCATGTTGGCGATCTTTTCCCGGACCAGGCCGAAGTCGGCGATCACTTTGTTGAAAGCCTTGCGCTGCTTGGCGTAAGCAATCGCGTGCTCCAGCGAGACCCGGCCTCCTCCCACACACATCGCGCCTAGCTTGAATCGGCCAATGTTCAGAATGTTGAAAGCGATGACATGCCCTTTGCCGATTTCGCCTAACAAGTTCTCAACCGGCACTTTGCAGTCATTGAGAATGATGGGACAAGTGGACGAGCCGCGGATGCCGAGTTTGTGCTCTTCCGCCCCGATCGAGAAACCGGGAAAATTCTTCTCTACCAGAAATGCCGTAAACTTTTCGCCATCGATTTTGGCAAAGACGGTGAACAAGTCAGCGAAGCCGGCATTCGTGATCCACATTTTCTCGCCGTTGAGAATGTAATGTTTGCCGTCAGACGAGAGCTCCGCCCGGGCGCGGCAATTCAGCGCATCGGAACCAGACGACGCTTCCGACAAGGCATAGGCCCCGACAACTTCGCCGCTGGCCAGCCGCGGTAAATATTTCTTTTTCTGTTCCTCGCTCCCGAAATAAACGATTGGCAGCGTTCCAATTCCCGTGTGCCCACCCCAGGTCGTAGCAAAGCCGGCATACTTCGCAATGTGGTCGGCAACGACGGCGGCAGTGACTTTGTCCATCTCCAGCCCGCCGTACGCTTCCGGAATCTCTACCGAACTCAATCCCAGCTCGCCGGCCTTCTTCAGCAGATTGCGCGAGACGGAGAAATCTTTGTGCTCCATCTTCTCGACATTCGGAAGAATTTCATCGACGGTGAATTCTTCCGCCGTTTGCCCGATCAGCTGATGCTGTTCGCTAAAATCTTCGGGCGTGAAAACTTCTTCCGGGCGCCGCGATTCAAGAAGAAAGCTGCCGCCGGAGATTTTGGTTTTGGGAACTGCTGTGGTGGTCGCCATCGTTCATTCCTTAAGAGACAGATTACTCACGAGAAGCCAGGACCAATGATTGTAAGCGAGAATTGGCGCGGAAGCTGCTGAGATGTGATGAGTCGGGTTACGAGAGATTTTCGAAAATCCCCGCCGCTCCCATGCCTCCGCCCACGCACATGGTAACCATGCCATATCGGCCATTGCGGCGCTTGAGCTCGCGGATGATTGTCGCGGTCAACTTCGCCCCGGTGCAGCCAAGAGGATGTCCCAAAGCGATGGCGCCTCCATTCGGATTGACTTTCTCGGGATCGAGCCCAGCTTCTTTGATCACCGCGAGCGACTGCGCCGCGAAGGCCTCATTCAGCTCGACCACGCTGATATCCGAAAGCTTCAGCCCAGCCATCTTCAACGCCTTTGGAATCGCGAACACCGGACCAAGTCCCATTTCTTCGGGCTTGTACCCAGCCGTCGCAAATGAAACATAACGAGCCAGTGGTTTGACGCCGATTGCCTTCGCGCGTTCGGCAGACATGACAACCGCTGCCGCCGCGCCGTCCGACATCTGCGAAGAATTTCCAGCCGTCACGGTCCCTTTCACATGGAATGCCGGCTTCAAACCCAGCAGCGCCTCCAGCGAAGTATCAGCGCGCGGCCCCTCGTCCACCTTGAAAATAATTTCCTGCCGCTTCGGTTTCGATCCGTTCGGAGTCGTGAAGCTTACCGGCACCGGCACAATTTCGTCGTCGAACTTGCCCGCCTGGATCGCCGCCAGCGACTTCTGATGGCTACGCAGCGAAAATTCGTCGGCTTGCTCGCGAGTGATGCCGAAGCGTTGCGCGAGGCGCTCCGCGGTAAGGCCCATGTTGAGATAAGCGTCAGGATAATGATCGACAAGCCACGGGTTGGGAGAAACCTTGTAGCCGCCCATCGGGATCATGGTCATCGATTCGGTGCCACCCGCGACAATCACCTCGGCTCCGCCGCTCATAATCCGCTCAGCGGCTATCGCGATGGCCTGCAATCCCGATGAGCAGAAGCGGTTGATGGTTAGCGCCGAAACCTCGACCGGCAGCCCAGCACGCAGCGATGCAATGCGAGCCACATTCATGCCCTGCTCGGCCTCTGGCATCGCGCAGCCGACGATTACATCTTCGATTTCCTCCGGATCAAGTTGCGGCACGCGGTCAAGTGTTCCTTTGATCGCGATCGCGGTCATTTCATCGGGACGCGTCGCCCGCAGCGTGCCTCTATAAGCTCGTCCTACGGCAGTGCGAACCGAAGAAGCGATGATTACTTCGCGCATAAAAACTCACTTAGTTAGACAATCTTTGTTGTTTCGATGCTCGTAGCTGCACTATCGAATCATTTGCCCGGTGCGAAAAAGTAATAGTCCGCCGTGTAACTACTCTTGGTCTCAGCACCCTTGTGAGCCTCGTCGCAACCGTTAACGGGCGCCTGGCCCCCGTGCGTGTGCACGCGCTGGATGCTGGTGACGTTTGACAGAGCCCCTTTTCCATCGTGACTCACCACTTTGACCAGCAGCCATGGAATTGAATCAGGATCGAGAGAGTCAACTTTCCCCGCAGCTTTGCCCGTGACTGCGCTGCCATCCTTCAGCTTCCACGTGGGGCCCGCAGAATGCTGCCCAATCACCTTATCGTTGCGGTCGTGCAGTTCGGCCTCGGGCGCCTTGAGGATCCAATTGAATTTGCCATCCGTGCCGGCCTGGCAAGTGTAGATTTGCGATCCCGTTCCATGGGCAAAAAGCACAACCTCTTCCCCACCAGGAACCTGGATTGCATCAGGAACGTCGGGCGCAGATTCTTTACCAGCAGCCGCATTCTGCGAGCCGGTTTGCGAATTTGCCAGCAACACCCCAAGGGTGATAATGCCGAGCACGATGACGAACAGGCGAACGATATACGCTGAACCTTCTCGCATGCGCCGATTGTAGCAGCCAACCTGCGATTCCAAGAATTTCCATGGTCGACAGAACCCGAGCATCTTTCGAATGCTGGCTCCGCTAGCGCGCCTGCAACTGCATCAGCATTCCATGCTTCGGCCGAAGCGTGATCAGCGGTTGCGGCTCGACTCGGTGTCCTGTTACCAATCTCAATTTCCATTTTTGCGCGAGCGTAGCCAGAATTAACACGCCTTCCATCCATGCAAACGATTCACCGATGCACTGTCTCTGTCCGGCTCCGAATGGAAAATACGTGAACTTTGTCCACCGAGCCTTGCCCGCCTCGGAAAAACGCTCAGGATCGAAGCGCAGCGGATCGGGAAAGTAGCGCGGGTCGCGGTGGGTTACGAACTGGCTGATCAGCACCGTGGTTCGCGCGGGCAGAAAATATTCTCCCAGGGCGAAATCGTTGAGCGCATAGCGTCCCATCGCCCACGCCGGAGGGTAAAGCCGCAAAGACTCCGCCATAACGTTTTCCGTATAGTGCAACCGCGGAACATCGTAAAAGGTGGCAAGCTTGCCACCCAAGCCCTCGTCGACTTCTTCCTGAAACTTTGCTTCGCAACCAGGGTTCTGGGATAACAAGTACCACGTCCACGAGAGCGCATTCGCCACCGTCTCGTAACCCGCCAGAAAAATTGTAATCACCTGGTCGCGAAGCGATTGGCGCGAGTCTTTATCAGCGCTGGAAGATCCTGCGAGCATCAGATCGAGAAGGCTCCCGGAATCGCGCCCCCGCTTAACATGGGCGTCAATCATGCGATAAACAACGGCGTCGATCCGCCTGCGCGCTCGCACAAATGCCGCCAGCCCGGGCGGCCGCAAATGCACCAGCCACTCCGCCGCCGGCAGCATGACGAGAAAGTTGTAAAGCCCCATGATTCGATTGATGGCCGCCGCAAGTTCATATACCTCCCGCCGGAGATCGGTCGCGAACAAAGTACGCGCCACGACATTGAGCGTAAGGTGCATCATGTCGACGGCAATGTCGCGCTGCTCGCCGTCGCACCACGAGTCGCGCATGCGTGCTGCTTCTTCAACCATAACCTCCGCATATTTCGCAATGCGCTGGCGATGAAATGCCGGCTGCGCTGCCATTCGCTGAGCGCGATGCAGCGCCCCTTCGCTGGTGATCATGCCTTCGCCCAGCAGCATCTTGGTGCGTTGCACCGTTCGTTCCTTGATGAAGTTGTCGTTCTGCACCACTAGCACTTCGCGGATGTAATCGGGATTATTGATAAAGACAATATGGTTATGTCCCAGCTTGTAGTGAGCAATGTCGCCGTAGCTTTCAGCCAGATGCTGGAAAAGAATAATAGGATTGGCCGGACGGAACTTGCGGAATGCATACCAGAGAAGATTGCGTTGAAAACCTGGAGGAAATCTGTAAGGCGCTCCCTTGTCAGAAGCTCCGCGCGCCGGTTGCCGGACCGCTGTACTCATCACACTAGTTTACAGGGCGGCGGCTATCGCTTCTGCAGTCCATCCAGGGCCACAAGAACTTCCTGGCTGTGCCGCGCAGGGTCGACACTCGCATATGTTCGGGCAATCTTGCCCTCCGGATCGATGACAAAGGTGTGCCGCGCCGCAAATTTTACGACGCCAAGATTCGTCAGCGAACCATAGGCCTTGCTCACATTGCCGCCGGTATCCGCGAGGAGTTTGAAGTTCAATCCTTCCTTGGCACAGAACTTCTTATGCGAAGCCATGTCGTCCAGGCTCACCCCAAGAACAACCGCGTGATGCTCGGCATACTTCGATTGGTCGGCCTGAAACTTGTGCGCTTCCAGTGTGCATCCCGGTGTCTGATCCTTGGGATAGAAATACAACACCACCCAGGTGCCGCGATAATCCTGCAAGCTGACGAGATCGCCGTTCTGCGATCTCAGCGCAAACTCAGGCGCATCGCTGCCAACGCTCGGAACCGCCCGCGAGGCCCGGAACAACCTCGGAATCAGAAAAGCAAGGATAACGATTACTAGCGCGAGCAATATGATTCGCAATATATTAAATTCTCCTTTCCCAGCTACTCGGATCCCGGCCGCCTGACGGGCTTTCCGTCATTGTAAGGCGTCTGCCCGTTACTTCCGTTCAGCAAAATTCCTTGTAATTGAATATCATGGGAATATTCCGCATCATTCTTGACTGGGGTGGTCCGACGTGGCGCAGACGGAAACTGATGGTCTCGAGGTATTGGAAACCCGCGAGTGGGTGGACTCGCTGGATTACGTTCTTTCACAGGGTGGTCCGGTTCGAGCCGGCCGGCTGCTACAGCAACTGGCATTGCACGCGCGGCGCGCAGCAGGAGTCAATCTTCCGTTCTCGGCGACCACTCCGTACCAGAACACCATTCCATCGCTGCAGCAGCCGCCATTCCCCGGCAGCCAGGAAATGGAACGCCGCATTAAGAGCCTGGTCCGCTGGAACGCACTGGCGATGGTGGTACGCGCCAACAAAATTCAGGAAGGCATCGGTGGCCACATCTCCACCTTCGCGTCTGCCGCCACGTTGTATGAAGTTGCTTTCAATCATTTCTTCCAGGCCAAGACCGAAAGCGGCGATCGCGACTTCGTTTATTTTCAGGGCCATGCGGCGCCCGGAATCTACGCTCGCGCTTTTCTTGAAGGCCGCATCCCTCGCGAGAAGCTCGAAAACTTTCGCCGCGAACTGAAACCCGGCGGAGGTTTAAGCTCCTATCCTCATCCCTGGCTCATGCCCAATTTCTGGGAGTTTCCCACCGTCTCCATGGGCCTCGGCCCGATTCAAGCGATTTATCATGCGCGTTTTATCCGCTATCTGGAAAACCGCGGACTGAAAGAATCGAGAGGCGGCAAAGTTTGGGCCTTTCTGGGCGATGGAGAAATGGATGAACCGGAAGCGCTCGGTTCCATCACGCTCGCTTCACGCGAGAATCTCGACAACCTGATTTTTGTCGTGAACTGCAACCTGCAGCGCCTCGATGGTCCGGTGCGCGGCAACGGAAAAATTATTCAGGAGCTCGAAGCCATCTTTCGGGGCGCAGGCTGGAACGTAATCAAGGTCATCTGGGGCTCCGACTGGGATAGTCTCATCCGCAAAGATCGCGACGGCCTGCTGGTTCGCCGGCTGGGAGAAATCAGCGACGGCCAATATCAGAAATACTTCGTCGAGAGCGGCGCTTACTTCCGCCAGAATCTTTTCGGGAGCGATCCCCGCCTGCTGAAGATGGTCGAGCATCTCTCCGACGAGCAACTGGCCCGCATGCGGCTGGGCGGGCACGATCCCATCAAAGTGCACGCGGCCTATCGAGCCGCGGTCGATCACGAAGGCTCGCCTACCATCATCCTCGCAAAAACGATTAAGGGTTACGGCCTCGGCGAAGCGGGTGAAGGCAAGAACATTACCCACCAGCAAAAAAAGCTGAATGAAGATGAGTTGCAATTGTTCCGCTCGCGTTTCGGAATACCCATCCCCGACGACGAATTGCACAACGCGCCGTTTTATCGTCCCTCCGATGAGAGCGCCGAAATCAAATACATGCAGGCTCGTCGTCAGCAACTTGGCGGCTACATGCCGCAGCGCACAGTTCGCGCCAATCCGCTCAAGCCGTTATCGGAATCGCTCTTCGAAGAGTTCTACAAAGGCACCGAAGGCCGCGAAGTTTCTACGACGATGGTTTTCGTGCGGCTGCTGGGCAAGCTGTTGCGTGATCCGGAAGTCGGCAAACTGATCGTTCCCATCATTCCCGACGAAGCTCGCACCTTCGGCATGGAAGCTTTATTCCGCCAGGTCGGCATCTACTCCAGCGTTGGCCAGCTTTATGAGCCGGTCGACATGGACACACTGCTTTATTACAAAGAGGCGAAGAACGGACAGATCCTGGAAGAAGGCATCACTGAGGCTGGCTCGGTGTGCTCATTTATCGCCGCCGGCACCGCTTACGCCAACCACGGCATCAACACGATTCCCTTCTTTATTTATTACTCGATGTTCGGCCTGCAGCGTATCGGCGATCTGATCTGGGCAGCGGCCGATATGCGTTGTCGCGGATTTCTTGTCGGCGGAACGGCTGGCCGCACCACACTCGCCGGCGAAGGCTTGCAACATCAAGATGGTCATAGCCATGTGCTCGCGCTTCCGGTCCCGAACCTTATGGCGTACGACCCGGCATTCGCCTACGAAATCGCGATCATCATTCAGGATGGCATCAAGCGGATGTACGTCAATGGCGAATCCATCTTCTATTACCTCACCGTCACCAACGAACCGCTTCCCATGCCCGAGATGCCGAAGGATGGGGACGTCCGCGAAGGCGTGTTGCGCGGCCTCTATCGTTTCAAAGCCGCCGAAACCGAGAATACAAAACTGCGCGCCCAGTTGCTCGGCAGTGGAACTATTATGTTCGAGGTGCTGAAGGCGCAGACGATTCTGCAGGAAACATACGGCGTAGCCGCCGATGTGTGGAGCGTCACCAGTTACAAAGAACTGTACCGCGATGCCAACGATTGTGAACGCTGGAACATGCTCCATCCCGGCGAAGCTCCCAAGACTCCATACGTCACCCAGACATTGAAAGATGCGCCCGGGCCCTTCATTGCTGCATCTGACTATATGAAGGTGCTTCCCGAGTCTCTGGCCAAGTGGGTGCCGGGACAATTAGTTTCTCTTGGGACCGATGGCTTTGGCCGCAGTGAGAGCCGTGCCGCATTGCGCGACTTCTTCGAAGTGGACGCCAAACACATCGTGCTGGCTACGTTGGGCGCCCTGGTGCGCGAGAAGAAAATCGGTGTCGATCTGGTAAAGAAAGCTGTTGCTGATCTTGAGATTAATGCCAACAAAGCAAATCCGGCCACGAGCTAAAAGATAAAACAGAGCGCGAGAGATAAAGATACAAGGGATGGATTCAGTGATCGAATTTAAGCTTCCGGCACTCGGAGAGAATATTGAACAAGGCGATCTGGTCCGCCTGATGGTCGCTCCGGGCGCAGATGTCAGCGAAGGTCAAGCCGTGATGGAACTGGAGACTGATAAGGCCGTCGTAGAAGTTCCTTCGTCGGTGAGTGGAAAGATCAAGGAGATACTGGTCAAGGAAGGCGACAAAGTCAAAGTCGGGCAAACGATTTTCACTGCGGATGGCAATGGTGCTGCGGCGCCAGCTCAAAAATCTGAAGCGCCGGCAAAAACTTCTGCTGCCGCGGCGCGTGCCACATCGCGCGCCCCGGCAGCGGTTGCCACCCAGTCAAAAACGGTCGAGGCGTCGGATCTCCCATCGCAAACCTCAGTTCCACGGGCGCCCGCGGAAGCTCGTCCCACAACGCAACGAACCCGATTCACCGACACCGCGTCGGCGACCGAATTTCGGCTGCAAGAACTTGGTGAAAACATCTCCGAGGGAGACTTGGTTCGTCTGATGGTCGCGCCCGGCGCCAAGGTTTCAGAAGGCCAGCCCGTCATGGAATTGGAGACCGACAAAGCCGTCGTCGAAGTTCCTTCGACCGTCAGCGGCACCGTAAAGGACGTCAACGTTAAAGAAGGAGAGAAGATCAAAGTCGGGCAAGTGATTTTTACCCTCGAAGGCTTGGCTAAATCGCAAAGCGCACCGGTCCGTCCGCCGAGCCAGCCCGTTGAGCATGTCTCTGGTCAACACGCTGCTCGTCTTGCCTTTCAAGCCGCTATTCGCGCCGAAGGTAAGACCGAAGAACAGGCGCTGCCACCGGATCAGCCCCAACAACGCCCCGCTTCATTCTCGATGCCAGTTCAGCTCGGTAAAGTCGCCGGAACCGAGCATCGTGAGGCGATCCCCGCGGCCCCACATACTCGGCGTTTAGCGCGCGAAATTGGTGTGGATATCTACGAGGTAAAAGGCACCGGCCCCGGGGGACGCATCAGCGAAGAAGATGTCAAGGCTCATGCCAAAGCCGCACTTGCAGCAGCGGCATCCGCCGCGCAGGCTCCGGCCCGTGCCGGACACTTCGTTGCACCCCAGCTCCCTGATTTTTCGAAGTGGGGGCCAATCGAGCGCGTCTCTATGCGTGGCATTCGCCGCAAGACTGCCGAGCATCTTGCCGAATCCTGGAACACAATTCCTCACGTCACCCAGCATGATCGCGCCGACATTACCGAACTCGAGCAATTGCGCGCGCGCTTCGCTCCCAAGGCCGAACAAGCCGGCGGCAAAATGACGGTGACCGCGATCGCCTTGAAAGTCTGCGCCGCCGCCTTGAAAGTTTTTCCGCAGTTCAACGCCACCATCGACATTGAGAAAGGCGAGATCATCTACAAGCAATACATAAATATTGGAGTGGCGGCCGATACGGATCGCGGGTTGCTGGTTCCCGTCATCCGCGATGTGGATAAGAAAAATATCGTCGAGCTTGCGGTGGAGCTTTCGCAGTTATCACAAAAGGCGCGCGACAAGAAAATCACGCTCTCCGATATGGAAGGTGGCACGTTTACCATTACAAACCTGGGCGGCATCGGCGGCACCGCATTTACGCCCATCGTCAACCATCCCGAAGTGGCGATTCTCGGTCTCTCGCGTTCGCGCATGGAACCAGAATGGATCGATGGGAAATTCGAGCCGCGGCTGATCCTGCCGCTATCGCTATCTTATGATCATCGCCTGATCGACGGCGCCGACGCCGCGCGTTTTCTACGCTGGGTTGCCGAGGCGTTTGAGCAGCCTTTCCTTCTTTCGGTTCAAGGATGAGCGATTCCAGTGCAAAGGATCCTGAGTTTGATTGCCAGCCGGAGCAATGATTTTGTTTCGCGAAAGCCAAGCAAAACCGCATTCGAAGGTCGCCACTGTGAAAAGCACGCTGGCGCTTTCGGGATGCGTGCTTGCCCATTGAGCTTTGAAACCTTGACAGTTTGAAACGTGGACGGCGACTCCCTACACATGTCCGAAACTTCATCCTTAAAACTCGCAGTCATCGGAGCCGGTCCGGGGGGCTACGCAGCAGCTTTCTTGGCCGCGGACCTCGGCATGCAAGTCACGCTGATCGATCCGGAGGCGAACCCCGGCGGCGTTTGCCTCTATCGCGGTTGCATTCCATCGAAGGCGCTCTTGCACGTCGCAAAGTTGATCGAAGAATCGGAGCAAGCGAAAAACTGGGGCATCGAGTTCCCAGCTCCAAAAATCGATCTCCCCCGCCTTCGCTCCTGGAAGGAAAATGTCGTCAAGAAGCTTACAGGCGGCCTGGGGCATCTTTCGAAACAACGCAAAGTTGGTTACGTTCAGGGTCACGCTGCCTTCGAAAATTCCAACACCCTTCACGTGACGAAGCACGACAAAACCGAATCAACAGAAAGCTTCGATCGCATCATTGTGGCAACCGGCTCGCGGCCCGCCACAATCCCGACATTCAAAATAAATTCCCCGCACCTGATGGATTCCACCGGCGCTCTCAACCTCGAAGATATTCCCGGCACACTTCTGGTTGTCGGCGGCGGTTACATCGGGCTTGAGCTAGGTTCAGTCTATGCCGCGCTGGGCACGCGGGTGACAGTCGTCGAAATGCTCCCAGGTTTGCTTCCCGGCGCAGATCGCGATCTCGTAGTGCCGCTTCATAAGCGCCTCGAAAAGATGTTTGAGGCAATTCTGCTCGACACCACGGTCGTTTCCTTGAATCAAGAAACAAAGGGCATTCGCGCCAGATTCGAAGGTCCCACAATCAACGATGCAAACCGCGAAAAAATTGTTGATCGTGTGCTCGTTTCCGTGGGACGCAAGCCAAATTCCGATATTCCCGGCCTTGAAAATACGCAAGTGAAGATCGGCGCGCGCGGCTTCATCGAAGTGAACCGGCAACTGCAGACCGCCGATCCTTCGATCTATGCCATCGGAGATGTAGTCGGCGAACCCATGCTCGCGCACAAGGCCTCGCATGAAGGTCGGGTAGCAATCGAAGCGATCGCCGGGCACAAAGTCGCTTTCGAGCCTAACGCCATTCCGGCTGTAGTTTTTACCGATCCGGAAGTTGCCTGGGCTGGACTAACCGAAAACCAGGCCGAAAAAGAAAAGCGTGAAATCAAAGTTGCGAAATTTCCCTGGGGGGCATCCGGCCGCGCGGTCACGCTGGACCGTCCAGATGGTATGACGAAATTACTCATCGATCCCCAGACTGAACGCGTCTTGGGGGTCGGCATTGTCGGCGTAGGCGCGGGAGAGCTCATCGCCGAAGGCGTCCTTGCCATCGAGATGGCAGCGCTCGCCAGCGACGTGGCCATGACGATCCATCCTCATCCCACTCTCTCCGAAACGGTCATGGAATCGGCCGAAGTTTTCTTCGGAACCAGCACCCATGTCTTTCGCCCAAAGCGCGGCTGACCTCATCCCGCTGCCAGCTTTCGATACAATGAACTTCACTGGTTTCGAGTTGGAGCAGCGACTCACCCCTTCGCGCTCAGTGCGGCGTCGAATACAACATGTCCAGACATTCCAAACGACTAGCCCCCATTGTTCTCATCATCGCACTCTGCACGCCCGCTTTTGCGCAGAGCCCGCTGAGCCAACTTCTGTCCCCTGCAGCCTCCACAGGTTCCTCCAAAACGCCCTCCGACCGTCTTGGACGCGACACTCCTTATGGCACGATCTTCGGTTTTCTCCAGGCCGCGCAAGCTGGAGATTACAGCATTGCCGCTCAATATCTGCAGATGAGCAACGCGCGCCGCATGGCTCAGGGCGACGATCTGGCGATGAAGCTCAAGGTCGTGATGGACCGGTCGTTCTCCGGCAACCTGAAGCCAAGCCGTCAACCCGAGGGCACGCCGCAGGAAGACGTTCCGCTGGATCGCCAGAAACTGGGCATTATGTCGTCCGGCGATGTAGAAGTCCCGCTCGAGTTGGTGCGCGTCTCCGATCCGACCGCGGGAAAAATCTGGCTGGTCTCAGCTGACACTCTTGAGAAAATTCCCGAACTCTACGATCAGGTCGAAGCGCGGCAAGTAGAAACCCGGCTGCCCAGTTGGGTCGTGAAACACCAGTTCGCAGGAATGCCCCTCTGGCAATGGTTCGCCCTCCTGCTGATGATTCCCGTTGCCGCATCCATCGGTTGGCTGCTGCTGTTCGTATTGCAAATCCCTCTGCGCTGGTGGGCGCACCGACACGGGCAGGACCGGGCGGCGAATTGGCGTTCGGTTTCTGGGCCCGCATGGCTGCTGGTCGCCACATTGGTTCACCGCATTCTCGCCGCCTATCTCGCCATGCCGCTGCTGCAACGCCACTATTACGTACAGGTAACAACTGTCGCTGTCATCATTGGCGCCAACTGGATTCTCTGGCGTGTGATTCGCTGGTCCCTCCGCCGGGTGCGCACCCGCTCTCTTGCCCGCGGGCGCGCCGGAACCGCTTCGCTCATTCTGCTCGGCGAACGCATCATCAAAGCGCTGGTTTTTATAATGGCGGCGTTTTCCATTCTTGGCATCCTCGGATTTAACATGAGCGCAGCCCTTGCCGGACTTGGCATTGGCGGCATCGCCATCGGCTTCGGCGCCCAACAAACCATCGCAAATTTATTTGGCGGGGTTTCCGTCCTGGGCGACGAAGTGATTCGCGTGGGCGACGTCTGCAAGTTTGGCGATCGCACCGGAGTCGTCGAGGATATCGGCCTGCGCTCCACCCGCGTGCGTACCGAAGAGCGAACCCTGCTCGCAATTCCTAACGGCACCGTCGCGACCATTAATGTTGAAAATCTCAGCCGCCGGGATAAAATTCTTTTCAAAACCGTGCTCGGATTTCACCTGGAGACGACCGCGGACCAGCTTCGCGAGGCGCTCGCCGAAATTCGCCGCGTCTTAACCGGCAATCTCAAGGTAGAAAAATCCAGTGTCCGGGTCCGGCTTATGGAACTCGCATCGGCGGCTCTCAATGTGGAACTACTCTGCTATATTCTGACGCGCGATTTCAACGAGTTCGCCGAAGTGCGCGAGGAACTTCTGCTGCAGATTGTGAAGTTCGTTGAGAATTCCGGAACCAGTCTCGCCTCGGCATCCCAGACGCTCTACTTGAGCCAGAATGAGGGAGCAGGCCAGGACAAGATCAATAGCCTGGCTCGAAAGGCCCTCGAAGCGAACGCCGGTTCGTCCCAAGCCCCCGCCAAGCAATCTTAATTTCTCTTCGGCCATCCTCGCGTGAGCCATAACAAAAACCGGTGCGTAGGGAAAAAAATCAAAGCAGGAACGGCGACGAAATAAGCCAATAAATACAAAGCTCCGGGCACGGCATGTTGTGCACGAAAAAAAAGCCCTCGAGCCCAGTTCACATCGGATTGCGGCCGCCAGAAATAATTCACCGGTACCACAATCCACGTGGTGAGCGTCGCCAACTTCCAGCCTCGACTGTCGTACCCCAAACGCCAGATCGCCCACAGCAGCAATGGCGGCGTCGCAACGTGAAACAAGCCCAGCAGCCGAATCCACAGCGCGATGCCTGGATCGAACATGTATTCCGTTCCGCCAATGTAGTGATGACCGGTCAGGAGAGCCAGAACGAGGTCGACGACAAACAAAATCTGAAAAAGCAACAGCTCGCAAGCCTGCCACGAGAAGATCAGCGGGCTTTCCATCCAGAGAGCGAACGCGATCAGAATATTCCCGAGATCGCAGAAGAAAAGAAAGTTCTGCAAGCCATACTGCCGGCAATAGATCGGCGCCCACACCAGGGTCCACACCGTCCAAAACAGCTTCAGCCAAAGTGGGATGCGCATCAGCGGCATTGTATCCGCAAAACCCCGCATCGCCATCGGCAAGCCCCAGAACCCTTTACCGGCAAGGTAAAGCGCTCGTTTCGGAATTACCACCGTAACTTGATGCGACTTACGGGTGTACCTACGATGACACTAATATGAGTTACCAAGCCCTGCTCTTCTGTCCTGATGAAAAGACCGCCCGCACCGTAACCCAGGTTCTCGGCGAACTGGATTTCAGCGTTGTAGCCTGCACCGAACCGTTCGCTGCCGTGAAGAAATTAATGGGCGAGCGTTTCGATGCGGTTGTCGTGGATTGTGATAACGAGCAGAACGCCACGCTCCTATTCAAAAGCGCCCGCAACTCTCCAAACAACCAGGCAGCGCTGGCGGTCGCGGTTGTCGAAGGGCAGGCGGGAGTGGCCAAAGCATTCC
>Ga0070731_10002459_pt1 | contig 17676 bp, 20 predicted proteins | sample Coa_R1_2_FD_66448 | JGI IMG/M metagenome (GOLD analysis project Ga0070731, IMG submission 66448) | Surface soil microbial communities from Centralia Pennsylvania, which are recovering from an underground coalmine fire - Coalmine... | ecosystem: Environmental > Terrestrial > Soil > Unclassified ...
CCGAGGATGTAGCCGGCCAGCGGCCCCTCACCGGAGAGCCGCCGCGAAGACGAAACTGTTTCGCGGCGAAGCCGCGAAACAGTTTCCGGTCAGCCCTCCTCGGGCGGCGCGTCCGGCGCAGCCGAGACGCCGATCACCTCGGGGGGCGCCGGCGGCACGACCGAGATGTCGACCTCCTCGTCGTCCTTGCGCGCGACGAGGATGGTCGACCCGGTCTCCAGCTCGCGGCCGAGGATGTAGTCGGCGAGCGGATCCTCGATGTACCGCTGGATCGCGCGGCGGAGCGGCCGGGCGCCCATCGTCGGGTCGTAGCCCTTCTCGACGAGCAGGTCTTTCGCCTCGTCGGTGAGCTCGACGGTGACGCCGTGCTCGGCCATCTGGACGCGCACGCGGTTCATCATCAGGTCGACGACCTGCAGGATCTCGTCCCGCGACAACTTCGGGAACACGATGATCTCGTCGATCCGGTTGAGCAACTCGGGCCGGAAGACCTTCTTCAGGTCGCCCATGACGCGTGTCTTCATGTCGTCGTAGCTGAGTCCCTCGTCGGCCGAGATGTTGAAGCCGAGCGTGACGTTCTTCGAGATCGACGCCGAGCCGATGTTCGACGTCATGATCACGATCACGTTCCGGAAGTCGACCTTGCGTCCCTGCGAGTCGGTCAGCTTCCCGTCCTCGAGGATCTGCAGCAGGATGTTGAAGACGTCCGGGTGCGCCTTCTCGATCTCGTCGAAGAGCACGACCGAGTACGGCTTGCGGCGCACGGCCTCGGTGAGCTGGCCGCCCTCGTCGTAGCCGACGTAGCCTGGCGGCGAGCCGACGAGCCGCGAGACCGCGTGCTTCTCCATGTACTCGGACATGTCGATCTGGATCAGCGCGTCCTCATCGCCGAACAGGAACTCGGCGAGCGTCCGGGCGAGCTCCGTCTTCCCCACGCCGGACGGCCCGAGGAAGATGAACGAGCCGGTCGGCCGCTTGGGATCCTTGATGCCCGCGCGGGCGCGGCGGATCGACTTCGACACGGCCACGATCGCCGCGTCCTGCCCGATCACGCGCTTGTGCAGCTCCTCCTCCATCCGGACGAGGCGCTTCGACTCGGCCTCCGTGAGCTCGAACACGGGGATGCCCGTCCACATCGAGACGATGTCGGCGATCTCCTCCTTGCCGATCTCCGGCTGCTCGACCTGCTCCTGGTCGCGCCACTGTTCCTCGAGCTCCCGCTTCTTCTGCGTGAGCTTCCGCTCCTTGTCGCGCAGCGACGCGGCCTTTTCGAACTCCTGGTTCTCGATCGACGCTTCCTTCTCGGTGCGGATCTTCTCGATCTCGTCCTCGAGCTCGCGGTAGCGCGGCGGCGCCGTCATCGTCTTGATGCGCATGCGCGACGCGGCCTCGTCGATCAGGTCGATGGCCTTGTCGGGCAGATGCCTGTCCTGGATGTAGCGGTCGGCCAGCGCCGCCGCCGCGTCGAGCGCCTCGTCGGTGATCTTGCACCTGTGGTGTGCCTCGTAGCGGTCGCGGAGCCCGCGCAGGATCTGCACGGTGTCGTCCGTCGACGGCTCCTCGACGCGGATCTGCTGGAACCGCCGCTCGAGCGCCGCGTCGCGCTCGAGATACTTGCGGTACTCGTCGAGCGTGGTCGCGCCGATGGTCTGCAGCTCGCCGCGGGCGAGCGCCGGCTTGAGGATCGACGCTGCGTCGATCGCGCCCTCCGCGGCACCCGCGCCGACGAGATTGTGCAGCTCGTCGATGAACAGGATGATGTCGCCGCGCTGGGTGATCTCCTTCATCACCTTCTTCAGGCGCTCCTCGAACTCGCCGCGGTACTTCGAGCCCGCCACCAGCGCTGCGAGGTCGAGCGTGTAGATCTGCTTGTTCTTGAGGATGTCGGGCACCTGGTTGCCGGAGATCCGTGCCGCGAGGCCCTCGACGACCGCCGTCTTGCCGACGCCCGGCTCGCCGATCAGCACCGGGTTGTTCTTGGTGCGGCGCGACAGGATCTGCATCACGCGCTCGATCTCGGTCTGACGGCCGACGACGGGGTCCAGCTTGCCCTCGGCCGCCTGCTTCGTGAGGTTGCGGCCGAACTGGTCGAGCAGCTTCGAGCTCTTGCCCTTCTCGCTCGCCGCGCCCGTGCCGCCCTGCCGCCGGCCGGGGCCGGACAGCATGCGGATGATCTCGTTGCGGATCTTCTCCGCGTCCGCGTCGAAGTCGAGCAGGATGCGGGCGGCGACTCCCTCGTTCTCGCGGACGAGCCCGAGCAGGATGTGCTCCGTGCCGATGTAGTTGTGGCCGAGCGACAGCGCCTCGCGCAGCGCGAGCTCCAGCACCTTCTTGGCGCGCGGCGTGAACGGGATCTGACCGGTCGTCACCTCGTCGCCCTGGCCGACGATGCGCGCAACCTGCGCGCGCACCTCCTCGACCGTGATGTCGAGCGACTCGAGCACGCGGGCCGCAAGGCCCTCCTCCTCGCGGAGCAGCCCGAGCAGGATGTGCTCGGTACCGATGTAGTTGTGCTTGAGCGCACGCGCCTCGTCTTGTGCGAGGACGACGACCTGGCGAGCCCGTTCAGTGAACCGTTCGAACACTCAGTGACCTCTCTTCCGTCACGCCCGGCGGTGCAAACCGCCTGCCCTTTTCGAGGCGCCCATGGTACTCCGGCCGGCGGGGGTCCCGCGCCGCCCGAAGGGGTGGAGTGCCCTACGAGCGCTCGCGGAGCGCCGGAAAGAGGATCACATCCCGGATTGCGTCGCTGCCCGTCAGCACCATCGCCAGCCTGTCCATGCCGATTCCGCAGCCGCCGTTCGGCGGCATCCCGTAGGACATCGCCTCGACGTAATCCGGGTCGCCCGGCTCCGCCTCGGCATCGCCGGCCTCCCGCTCGGCCTCCTGCAGCGAGAAGCGCCGCGCCTGCTCGTCACTGTCGTTGAGCTCCGAGAACGCGTTCGCGAACTCCATCCCGCCCACCGCCGCTTCGAACCGCTCGACGATGTCCGGATCGTCGTCGGTCGTCCTCGCGAACGGCGAGAGCTCGATGGGCCAATCCTGGACGATGGTCGGCTGAATGAGGTGAGGCTCGACGAAGTGCGAGTACGCGTGGTCCGCAAGCTGCGACCATGTCCGGTCGCGCGCCGTGTCCACACCCGCCTCCTCGAGCCTCGCGCGCAGCTCGTCCGGGTCCCGCGACCAGACGCCGTGCGCGTCGAGTGCCTCGACGAACTTCACGCGCTGCCACGGCTTCGCAAGGTCGACGTCGTGCCCGCGAAACCGCACAGCCGTGCCGCCGACGGTGGCGAGCGCGGCGCGCTCGACCAGCTCCTCCGTCCGCTCTGCCGTGTCGCGGTAGTCGGCGTAGGCCTCGTACCACTCGAGCTGCGTGAACTCCGGCGAATGCTTGTACGAGATGCTCTCGTTGCGGAAGTCCTTCGAGAGCTCGTAGACCTTCTCGAGACCGCCGACGATCAAGCGCTTCAGATACAGCTCGTCCGCGATCCTCAGATAGAGCTCGGTGTCGAGCTCGTTCGAATGCGTGGTGAACGGCTCGGCGAACCCACCGCCGTAGCGAGGCTGCAGGATCGGCGTCTCGACCTCGACGAAGCCCTCGCCGTCGAGATAGGCGCGGATCGCCGTGATCATCCGCGTGCGCGCGAGCGCGACGCTGCGCGACTCCTCGTTCATCAGCAGGTCGAGGTACCGGCGCCGGTAGCGCTGCTCGACGTCCGTGATGCCGTGGAATGTGTCGGGCAGCGGTGCCCGGCTGCGGGCCAGCACGACCAGCTCGTCGACGATCAGCGACGGCTCGCCGCGGCGGCTCTTCGCCGGGTGACCGACGACGCCGACGATGTCGCCGAGGTGGACGTCGACGTCGCCGGTGCGTGCGGCCGGGCAGAGCAGCTGGATGCGGCCGGAACGATCGACGAGATCGAGGAAGACGAGCTTGCCCATGTCCCGCCGCGCCATCACACGGCCGGCCAGACGCCGCTCCTGCGGCGACTCCTCGTCGTTCCCGAGCGCATCGGCCTCCGTGCGCACGGCCGCGACCTGGTCCCGGTCGGGGAATCGCTTCGGGAAGCTCACGGCGTTCTGACCATAGCCCAGGCGTGCGGCCCGTCCTCGGGCGTGTCGCCCTCCGCCGCGACGACGAATCCGTGCCGCTCGTAGAACGGGAGGTTGCCCTCGTTGTTCGTGAGCAGCACCGCCGGGACACGGTCGCGGTGCGCCCCCTCGACGCCGGGCCGGAGGAGCGCCGAGCCGATCCCCTGTCGCTGGGCCCGCGGCTCGACGCCGATGCCCGCGAGGTACCAGTGCGCACCGGGCGCGACGCGCAGGCGGAGGTTCTCCACCGAGCGGCCGTACGCGAAGAAGCGGTTGGTGGCCGCGCCGAGCCGGAGCGGCGTCGCGACGAGCGCGCGCAGCGTCGGCCCCATGCGGATCGGCGCGCGCGACGGCGGCAGCCAGCGGGCCGCACCGAGGATCGTCCCCGCAGTCGTCCAGACGTCGGCAGAGGTTGCGTCGAACCCGGCGCGGAACAGCCAGGGCAGCACGCGCGCGCGGCGCTTCTCGTCCGGGAACAGCCAGATCCACGCCGGGTCGTCGTGGAACGCGCGCGCGAGCACGGCGCTCGCGTCGCCGAGCTGCGACGGCTGCAGGCGCACGATCTCCATAACGCGCGAACTTAGTTCATCGACGATGAACCGAGTTCTTCGAGCTACGCAGCCTTGATTTCCAGGATCTTGAACTTCAGGCTGCCGCGCGGAGCCGCGACCTCGACGACCTCGCCCTTCTTGCGGCCCATGATCGCCTTGCCGACCGGCGACTCGTTCGAGAGCTTGTTCTCGGCCGGGTTGGCCTCGGCCGAGCCGACGATCCGGTACTCGAACGTCTTGTTCGCCTGCATGTCGCGCAGGCGGACCTTCGAGCCGATCGAGACGGCGTCCTTCGAGATCTCCTTCTTCGAGATCACCCGCGCCGAGAGGAGGCGCTCCTCGAGCTGGGCGATGCGATGCTCGAGCATCGCCTGCTCGTTCTTGGCATCGTCGTACTCGGCGTTCTCCGCGATGTCGCCGAACTCGCGGGCGACGCGGATGCGCTCGGCGACCTCGCGGCGTTTCTCGCCGCGGAGATGGTCGATCTCGCGCTTGAGCGTCTCGTACCCCTCGGGGGTGAGGATGACTTCCTTCACCTGACCTCCATGAAAAACGGGCGGGAATGGTAGCCGGGCCGTCCAGGCTGCCGCAAGGCCGGCGATACGATTCGCAAGTCGTGAACCTGGATCTGCGAGAGCACTGGTTCCTGGGCGGGGTCGAGATCCCCGGGAGGCTCGTCCTGGCGCCGATGGCGGGCGTCAGCGTCCAGGCGTTCAGGCGCCAGGGACGCCGCCACGGGGCCGGTCTCGTCTGCTCCGAGATGGTCTCCGTGGCCGGCATCCAGCACCGGAACGAGCGGACGCTCGGGTACCTGCGCGTCGCGGCGGACGAGCACCCCCTTGCGATCCAGATCTTCGGCTCCGAGCCGGGGGCCATGGCGGAGGCGGCCCGGATGGTCGAGGCCGCGGGCGCCGACGTCGTCGACGTCAACTTCGGCTGTCCGGTGAAGAAGGTGACGAAGACGGGCGCCGGCGCGTCCCTCCTCGACGATCCCGATCACGCCTGCCGGCTGATCGAGGCGATCGCCGCGGCGACGACGCTGCCGGTCTCGGTGAAGATGCGGCGCGGAGTCGAAAACGGATCGCGCCGCTGTCTCGATGTCGGGCCGCGCTTCGTCGCCGCAGGTGCCGCGTCGCTCACGCTGCACCCGCGTTCCGCGAAGCAGATGTACACCGGCGTCGCCGATCACGCGTTGACGGCCGAGCTCGTCTCGCTCGTCGACGTGCCGGTGATCGCGTCGGGCGACATCACGTCGAGGGCGAAGGCGCAGGCGGTGCTTGTGAGCACGGGCGCGGCGGCCGTGATGGTCGGCCGCGCGGCGCAGGGCAACCCGTGGGTCCTGCGGGAGATCATGGGCGACGAGTCGCCGCCGACCCGCGAGGAGGTCGTCGCCGAGCTCGTCCTCTTCATGCGCGAGACGGTCCGCGAGCTCGGCGAGCCGCGCGCGACCGGCTTCCTGAAGAAGTTCTACGGGTGGTATCTCGGCCGCGGCCGCTTCCCGCGGCCGTTCAAGCAGGAGCTGGTCGTGCTCGAGTCGCCGGCCGACGTCGAGCGGCGGCTGTTCGCGGCGGCACCCGGCGCGCGCTTCATCCTCGAGCGACTGCTCGACGAGGTGCCCGACCCCGCCGACGAGGTGCTGCTGGACTCGCTGCCGATCTCGCTGTACGGAGGGGGTTGAGCTGGAAACTGTTTCGTGACGACGTCACGAAACAGTTTCGTGGTTCTTGTCCCACACCAGCCGAAGCCCCTGCAGCGTGAGCTCGGGGTCGACGGCCGTGATGGTGCGCGAATGTGGCGCGATCAGGTCCGCGAGGCCGCCCGTCCCGACAACCGGAGCGTCTGCCGCGCCCAGCTCGTCGCGGATGCGCTCCACGATCGCGTCGACCTGGCCCGCGAAGCCGTAGACGAGGCCCGACTGCAGAGCCGCCGTCGTCGTCTGGCTGATGACGTGCTCGGGCGCCACGAACGGCACCTTCGGCAGCCGCGCCGCCCGTGCGAAGAGCGCGTCCATCGAGACCTCGATCCCGGGAGCGAGCACGCCGCCGGCGAACTCGCCGGCCGCGTTGACGATGTCGAAGTTCGTCGACGTGCCGAAGTCGACGACGATCGACGGCGCGCCGTGGCGCACACGGGCGGCGACCGCATTGGCGATGCGGTCCGAGCCGACCTCGCGGGGATCGTCGTAGCGGATCGGGACGCCGGTAGGGACGCCGGGCCCGAGCACGAGCAGGTCCGCCCCCGCCCAGCGCTCGGCGAACGCCTCGTACTCGCGCACGAGCGGCGGCACCGACGAGCAGAGGACGATCCCGTCGAGCGACTCGAGATCGACGAACGCACGCAGCATGACTGCGAGCTCGTCGCCCGTATGGCTCCGGTCCGTGCCGACGCGGAACTGCTCGCTCAGCCGGTCGCCGTCGAACAGCCCGAAGACCGTCTGGGTGTTCCCGACGTCGATCGCGAGGAGCATGAACATGGAAACTGTTTCGCGACTGCGTCGCGAAACAGTTTCAGAGGTCTTCGATCTCCGACCGGCCTTCGCCGATGCGCTTGGCGAGCGCCTCGGCGGTGAGGACCGGCTCGTCGCCCTCGCCGCGCAGCTCCTCGATCGTCACGTCGCTCGAGGTGTACACCTCGGCGCGCGGGATCATCCGCGTCGGGCGGTTCTTGTCCCACACCCACACGTCCTCCATCCGCAGATGGAAGAAGGGGTAGCTGGGCTGCGGCACGTACTGGAAATCGAGCTTGTTGCAGAGGTAGGTGGCGTCCTGGGTGAGGATGCAGTAGCGGAAGAGCCCGAAGACGGCGCTGTACTCCTTCTTGAGCCGCAGCTCCGCCTCGGCCTCGAACTCGTCGAGCTCGTCGAGGTGGCTCACGCGGTCGATTGTAGCCCGGCCAGGAGTGCCTGGACCGTGCCGTTTCCGGGGATTTCCAGGGACGGAGCGAGCTCCGCCAGCGGCTCGAGGACGAACAGCCGCTCGTGCAGGCGAGGGTGCGGGACGGCGAGGCCCGTCTCGTCGACGACGCGGTCGCCGTAGAGCAGGAGGTCGAGGTCGATCGTCCGCGGCCCGTAGCGAGGGCCGCTCCGCTCCCGGCCGAGGCGCCGCTCGACGGCGAGCAGCTCGTCGAGGAGCGCCCTGGGCTCGAGCCGGGTCTCGACCTCGGCGACGGCGTTCAGGAAGAGCGGCTGGTCGGAGTAGCCCCACGGTTCGGTCTCGTGGATGGACGACAGCCGACGCGCGCCGATCAGCTCCGCCGCCCTGCGGATCGAACGCTCGCGGTCGCCGAGGTTCGCGCCGAGCCCGACGTACGCGAGCGTCACGGGCGCGCGACGGTCACGGCGGAGTGCTCGACCGGCATCCCGGCCGGCCGCTTTCGCACCTTGACGACGACCCGCTCCACCGGGAAGCGCGCACGGAGGTCGTCCGCGACCGCCGTCGCCAGCGCCTCCAGGAGCTTGAACTCGCGTGCGTCGCTGATCGCGCGGATTGCCGCTGCGACCCTCGTATAGTCGACCGCGTGCGGGAGCTCGTCGTCGGAACCGCGCTCGCCGACCTCGAGCTGGACGTCGAACCAGAACGGCTGCCCGCGGCGGCGCTCCTCTTCGTAGGCGCCGTGATGGCCGAAGACCTCGAGGCCCTGCAGCTCGACGATCACCCCGCCACCGCCCTCGCCGCGGTGAGCGCCTCGACGTGCTCGCGCACGTCGTGCGCCCGGATGATCGTCGCACCGTGCTCGTAGGCCGAGACCGCGACGCCGACGGATGCCGCCGTCGATCCCGTCCGTGCGTCCGGGTTGCCGAGGATCCTGCCGAGCGAGCTCTTTCGCGAGAACCCGACCAGCAGCGGCCGGCCGAGGTCGGCGAGCTCGTCGAGCCGCCGGACGAGCTCGAAGTTCTGCTCGACCGTCTTGCCGAAGCCGATCCCGGGATCGAGGCACACGAGCTCCTCGTCGACTCCGTGCGAGACGGCGAACGCGAGCCGCTCCTCGAGGAAGCGCTTCACGTCGACGACCACGTCGTCGTAGCGCGGGTCGAGCTGCATCGTCCGCGGCTCCCCGAGCATGTGCATGAGGCACAGGTAGCAGCCCGACTCGGCGACGACATCGACCATCTCGGGGTCCTCGCGCAACGCGGTGACGTCGTTGACGAGCTCCGCCCCGAGCTCGAGCGCGCGCCGCGCCACGACGGCCTTCGACGTGTCGATCGAGAGCGGAGCGCCGTTCAGATCGCGCAGCACCGGCTCGACCCTGCGCAGCTCCTCGTCGGCGCCGACGCCGTCCGAGCCGGGCCGGGTCGACTGTCCGCCGACGTCGACGATCGCCGCGCCGGCGTCGAGCATCCCCCATGCCGCCGTGACCGCCGGCTCGACCTGCAGGTAGACGCCGCCGTCGGAGAACGAGTCGGGCGTGACGTTGATCACGCCCATCACCGACGGGCGCGGGAACCTCTCTTCGATCGCGGGTCTCATCCGGCGGAAACTGTTTCGCGGACATGTCCACGAAACAGTTTCGAGCCTAACTCGCTTCGGGCTCGGGCGGCTGCATGGCGGCGCCGCCGGGCAGCGGGAACGGCCGCGGCTTGGGCTGCGGCCGGCGCTGAGGCTCGGGCTCCGGCTCGGGCTGCGGCTCGGCCTCGGGCGGGAACACCGCATCCTCCTGCTCGCCGGCGAGGAGCCGCTCGAACTGGTCGCGGTCGATCGTCTCGCGCTCGATCAGGATCTGCGAGATGCGGTGGAGGTCGTCCATGTGCTCGCGCAGCACGCGCTGGGCGAGGTCGTGGCCCTCTTCGATGATGCGGCGCACCTCGTCGTCGATCTCCCGCGCGACCTCCTCGGAGTAGTCCGGCTCGGCTCCCATCTCGCGGCCCAGGAACGGCATGTCGTGGTTCCGGCCGAGCACGCGCGGGCCGAGCTTCTCCGACATGCCGAAGCGCATGACCATCGACTTCGCCGTCTGCGTCACCTTCTCGATGTCGTTGGCGGCGCCCGTCGTGACCTCGTTGAAGACGAGCTCCTCCGCCGCACGGCCGCCCATCGTCATCGCGATCTGCTCGAGCAGCGCCTTGCGGGTCGTCAGGTAGCGGTCCTCGGTCGGCAGAGAAACGGTGAGACCGAGCGCCTGACCGCGCGAGACGATCGTGATCTTGTGCACCGGGTCGGTGTTCTCGAGGAAGTGGCCGACGAGCGCGTGGCCCATCTCGTGGTAGGCCGTGATCCGGCGCTCCTTCTCCGAGAGCAGCCTGGCCTTCTTCTCCGGCCCGGCGATCACGCGCATGATCCCTTCCTCGAGCTCCTCCTGCTCGATCACCTTCTTGCCGCGGCGCGCCGCGAGGAGCGCGGCCTCGTTGACGAGGTTCGCAAGGTCGGCTCCGGTGAAGCCCGGCGTGCCGGCGGCGAGCGCGTCGAGGTCGATCGACGAGTTGAGCGGCTTGCCCTTCGAGTGGACCTCGAGGATCTTGCGGCGCCCGTTCCGGTCGGGGCGGTCGACGACGATCTGCCGGTCGAAGCGTCCGGGGCGCAGGAGCGCCGGGTCGAGGATGTCGGGACGGTTCGTGGCGGCGATCAGGATGATGTTGTCCTTCATCTCGAAGCCGTCCATCTCGACGAGCAGCTGGTTGAGCGTCTGCTCGCGCTCGTCGTGGCCGCCGCCGAGGCCCGCGCCGCGGTGACGGCCGACCGCGTCGATCTCGTCCATGAAGACGATGCAGGGCGCGGCCTGCTTCGCCTGCTCGAAGAGGTCGCGCACACGCGACGCGCCGACGCCGACGAACATCTCGACGAAGTCGGAGCCCGAGATGGAGAAGAACGGCACGCCCGCCTCGCCGGCCACCGCGCGGGCGAGGAGCGTCTTACCGGTACCGGGAGGCCCGTAGAGAAGCACGCCCTTCGGGATGCGCGCGCCGAGCGCCTGGAACTTCTTCGGGTTCTCGAGGAACTCCTTGATCTCCTGCAATTCCTCGACCGCCTCGTCGACTCCGGCGACGTCCTTGAACCCGATCTTCGGCGAGTCCGGCGCCATCCGTTTCGCGCGCGACTTGCCGAAGCTCATCACCTTCGACCCGCCGCCCTGCACCTGGTTCATCAGGAAGATCCAGAAGCCGATCAGCAGGAGGAACGGCAGGAACGACCCGATCAGCGCGGTCCACGAGAACCCACCGGTCCCCTTCGAGTTCCAGGTGACGTTCTGCTTGTCGAGCAGCGCCTGGATCTGCGCCGCCGCCTGGTCGCCCGGGTAGTGGACCGTGGCCGTCGTGTTGTCGTTGTAGTGAACGGACAACTCGTACTTGCCCGGCGTGAAGTCGACCTCCTTGATCACCCCCGGGTCCTCGCGGACCTGGGTCAGGACTTGGGAGGTCGTCTTCTTGACCGCGTGATGATTCTTCGGGATCAGGGTCTGGCTGGCGAGCCACACCAGCACCACGATCACGATGAGGGGGACGAACGCGCTGCGGAAGAGACGGTTCACGATTCTTGAGCCCTCAGGGTAGCCGAGGAGAGGTTCGAGGGGGTACCCGCATAACCCTTTCGGAGGGTCCCCGGTTACGCTCCTTCAGGCAGCAGATCCGCGTGCAGGACGCCCACGTAGGGCAGGTTTCGGTACCGCTCCGCGAAGTCGAGGCCGTAGCCGATCACGAACCGGTTGGGAATCTCGAAGCCGATGTACCTGACCGGCACCTCGATCTCCCTCCTGGACGGCTTGGTGAGGAGCGCGCAGATCTCCAGGCTGGCCGGCTCGCGTGACTCCAGGTTCCTGAGGAGGTACGAGAGGGTGAGCCCCGAGTCGATGATGTCCTCGACCACGAGGACGTGGCGCGACTCGATGTTGATGTCGAGGTCCTTGAGGATGCGGACGACGCCCGAGGAGTCCGTCGACGCGCCGTAGCTCGAGATCGCCATGAAGTCGATCTCGCAGGGCACGCTCAGCGAGCGCATCAAGTCGGCCATGAAGAAGACGGCACCCTTGAGGACGCCGACGAGCAACAGCTCGCGGCCTTGATAGTCGCTCGAGATGTCCCGGCCGAGCTCGCGAATGCGCTCCTGCAGACGCTCCTCGTCGATCAGGATCTCGCCGACGCCGCGCTCGACCTCAGTCATCGACACGGCTCGCCCGCACCCCCTCCCGCTCGACGATGCCGGGCACCGCGACCACGTCGTCGCCGCGCACGACCAGCGGCCAGCCCTCGCGGTCCGAGCGCGGCACCTTCGCGTCGACGAACACGTCCTGCACCTTCCGGCTACGCCCTTCGAGTCGGTCGCCGGGTCTCCACCCGCGTACCTTAAGCCCTGGCAGGTCGGTTTCGATACGCCACGCCCCCCACTCGACGGTCCCGCGCAGGTCGACCGGCGAGCGCTCGAGCCACAGGCGGTCGTGCTCGCGGACCGCCTGCATCCCACCGCCGAGGTCGACTCGCTTCGAGCCGGCCGACGAGTCGAGCAACTCGGCGAGCGCGGGCGGCATCGTGCGGCGCTCGTCGAGAGCCTTGAGTACGTTGCGCTGCGCGCCCGGGTGAATGCGCTCGAGCAGCGGCACCAGCTCGCGGCGAATCACACCGCGGAGGGTGGCGTCGTTGGTCGAGTCCTCGCGCCACTCGAGCCCACGCTCGCGGCAGAACGCTTCCGTCTCCTCGCGCCAGACGCACAGCAGCGGCCTGACGACGCCGTCCTCGCGGCGCACCTTGATTCCCTTGGTGTTGCCCGACGACGCGAGCCTGTAGAGGATCGTCTCGACCTGGTCGGAGAGCGTGTGGCCCGTCGCGCGGAGCCGGTCGGCATGGAAGGAGTAGCGCACGTCGCGGAGCTCCGCCTCGGTCGGGCAGCGTGCGGCCGCCTGGACGACCTCGGCGTCGAAGCGCCCGGCGCACCAGCGCGCATCCTCGTCCGACTCCTCGCCGCGCAGGCCGTGGTCGACGTGCAGCGCCGAGACGCGGTAGCCGAGCTCGCGCAGCGCGTGGAAGAGGCACGTCGAGTCGGCGCCGCCGGACACGAGGCACAGCACCTCGCCGCCCGGCTCGATCAGCTCGTGGCTGCGGAGGTGCGCCTCGATCCGCTCGAGCAGCTCCATCCGCACAGTGTGCCCGGAAACTGTTTCGCGGCTCCGCCCGGAAACTGTTTCGCGGCGGAGCCCGGAAACTGTTTCGCGGCGGAGCCCGGAAACTGTTTCGCGGCGGAGCCGCGAAACAGTTTCAGAACAGGACGCTTCTGTACTCGAGCGCGCGGCGCATGCCGACCGACTCGTAGAGCGCGATCGCGGCCGCGTTCTCGCGGCGGACGAACAGCGTCACCGCCGGCGTGCGCTCGAGGAGCAGCCGGCAGAGGTCGCGCAGCCCCCGATTCCCGTAGCCGCTCCGGCGCGCCTCGGGGTCGGTCCACACCTGCTGCACCTGCACCGCCGACGGCGTCCACGCGGACGCCTCGGCCTTGAAGAGCACGACGTCGTCCTCGAGCCACACCCACGACCGTCCCTCCTCGATCTGCGCGAGCGTGCGCCAGCGAAAGCCGTCCGGGTCGCGCTCCATCGGGTCGACGCCGAGCTCGAGCTCGTGGGCGGCGGCGCACGCGGGAACGAGCCGGTCGAGATCCTTCGGCCTCGCCGCGCGGAGCCCCGTCCCGCCCGGTTCGGGCGGAGTATCGATCACGTAGACGGGCTGCGCCGGCCGGTCCTCGCGCGGCGGCGGCAACGCCGCCCTCGCCGCCTCCCACAGAGCGGTGACGGCATTCGACTCACCGATGATCATCCTCGTCTGCTTGCGCCCGAGGACGCCGGCGAAGGTCTCACAGCCGCTGCCCGAGGGAACGATGTTCGCTCCGACGTGGCACAGCGCCGACAGCGTCCCGTCCGCCTGCTCGATGCCAGTGAAGCGTCCGAGACCGCGCCGCGCGACGTCTTCGAGAAAGACGCGCTCGATCGGGTCACGCGAGCAGTACTCGAGCACCTGGTCGAGCGTCGGTTCGATCAACGCCGAGGAGGTCACGTTTCCAGTGTTTTACAAGGAGGGTCTGGCGGACGGCGCCCGGCGTCCGCCAGACCCTCCTATAGAGTCGCGCGCGATGCCGATCCACGTTCGCGCCGAGCCCGGCGACTACGCAGAAGCCGTCCTGCTGCCCGGCGACCCGCTGCGGGCGAAGTACATCGCCGAGACGTACCTCGAGGACGTCGTCCAGCGCAACTCGGAACGCGGCCTCCTCGGATACACCGGCACGTTCGAGGGGAAGCCCGTCTCGGTTCAGGGAACGGGCATGGGCTGCCCGGGCGCGACGATCGTCTTCGAGGAGCTCATCCAGATCGGCTGCAAGAAGCTGCTTCGCGTCGGCACGTGCGGCGGCCTGCAACCCCACCATGCGCTCGGCGACCTGATCGTCGCGCTGTCTGCGGTCCCGGCCGACTCGACGGCGATGCACCTCGTGGACAACGAGCCGCATTGCCCGACCGCGTCATGGTCGCTCGTGCACGGCGCGGTACACGCCGCGAAGGAGGTGGGCCAGGAGATGCACGTCGGCCCGATCGTGTCGAGCGACCTCTTCTACAACCCGAACGAGGGACAGTACGAGCGCTGGTCCGCCCGCGGCGTCCTCGCCGTGGAGATGGAGGCTGCCGCCCTCTTCACCGTCGGCGCGTTGCGCGGCGTCGACGCCGGCTGCCTGCTCACGGTGAGCGACATCGTCGTCGAGGGCGTCTTCACGCGGATCAGCGACGACGACCTGCGGGCGGCCGTCGACCGCATGACCCGGATCGCGCTCGCCGTCGCCACCGCTGACTAGCGAGCTCACGACCGTCTTCCTCGTCAACCCCGCGTCCGACAACGGCGCGACCGGACGGCGCTGGCCGGAGCTCGCTCACCGCGCCGCGCAGCTCGGCCTCGAGGGCGAGGCGCACTTCTCCGAACGGCAGGGCCACCTGATCGAGCTCGCGCGGGACGCCGTGGACAGGGGCGCACAGCGTGTGGTCGCCGTCGGGGGCGACGGCACGCTGAACGAAGTCGTGAACGGCGTCGCGACAAGCGGCGTCGAGCTCGCCACGATCCCCATCGGCACCGGCATGGACTTCGTGCGCACGTACCGCATCCCGACACGCTTCGACGACGCCGTGCGGGTCGCGCTGCACGGTGACGTACGCACCATCGACGCCGGCCGCGTCGCGTATCGAACCTGGGACGGCGCGGACGCGGAGCGCTGGTTCGCGAACGTCGGCTCCGTCGGCATGAGCGGCGCGGTGGCGCAGCGTGCGAACGGCATGTCGAAGGCACTCGGCGGGCGCGCCACCTTCTTCTATGCGCTCACCCGTGTCTTCCTCGAGTGGCAGAACGGCGAGACCGTCGTCACGCTCGACGAGGGCGAGCGCCGAGGACGCATGCACGACGTGATCGTCGCGAACGGGATCTGGCACGGCGGCGGCATGATGCTGGCGCCGCAGGCGCGGCCCGACGACGGGCTCTTCGACGTGGTACTGATCGGCGACGTCTCGAAGCTCGACTTCCTGACGACCGCGCCGAAGATCTACAAGGGACGCCACGTCGGGCACCCGAAGGTCGAGATCGTCCGGAGCGCGACCGTCCGGGTGGACGCAGACGAGCGCCTGCCGATCGAGGTCGAGGGCGAGCAGGTCGGGACGACGCCGGCGTCGTTCCAGGTCGTTCCCGCGGCCCTGAAGCTGCGGGTGCCTAGCTCGCCGGCGGAGGCGGCGGAGGCGACTTAGGAGCCGCCTTCGGCGTGCGCTTCGCGGCTGCGGACGCGCTGCGCTTCGCCGACTCGAGCTTGGCGATCCGCTTCTCGAGCTGCTCGATCCGGCGCTCCATCGCTTCCAGCCCCCGTACGCGCCGGGTCAGGTCGTCCACCCGATCCTTGAGCTGCATGGCGCTCGACACCAGGCGCGACGTCGCCGGGTTCTGCGCGGCCTTGCCGATGACCTCTTCGCCGATGGAGGCGAGCTGGGAGAGCGGGTTGCGTGTCATGGCGTTCCTTTCTCCGTCAGAGGACGGGTGTAACCGTATACGCCTGTGCTGATCGTCGCGCACCTCGACCTGGATGCCTTCTTCGCGGCCGTGGAGGAGCTGGAGAACCCGGAGCTCCGCCACGTCCCGCTCGTCGTCGGCGGCGACCCTCACGGGCGCGGCGTGGTCGCAACGGCGAATTACGTCGCGCGCGGATTCGGAATCCACTCCGCGATGGCGTGCGCCGAGGCGCTCCGACGCTGCCCGCACGCGACGTTCGTCCGCCCGCGCCACACGCTCTACCGGGACTACTCCCGGGAGGTGTGGTCCCGTGTGCGCGAGATCGTGCCGACGGTGGAGCAGGCGGGCATCGACGAGGGCTATCTCGACCTCGGCGAGGTGGCGCCGGCGTTCGCCGACGCGCGCGCCGTCGCCGAGGCCGTGCAGACGGTCGTCCGCGCGCGCACGCGGCTTTCCTGCTCGCTCGGCGTCGCCACGTCGAAGGTCGTGGCGAAGGTGGCCTCCGACCGGCACAAGCCCGGCGGCCTGACGGTCGTGCGTCCCGGGCGCGAAGCGCAGTTCCTCGCCCCGTTCCCGATCAGGATCCTGCCCGGCGTCGGCCCGAGGGCGGAAGAGCGGCTGAAGCGCGCCGGCGTGACGACGATCGGCGACCTCGCCGCACTGGGCGACGACGAGCTGCGCGCCGTGCTCCGCGGCAAGGTCGGGCTCGAGCTACGCGACCGCGCGCGGGGGATCGACCCGCGGCAACTCGAGGTGTCGACGGAGCGAATCTCGATCTCCAGCGAGGAGACTTTCCCGCGCGACGTCGGCGACCCGGAGCGCCTTCACGACGAGCTGCGGCGTATGGCGGAGAACCTCGCAGAGCATCTCCGGACCCGTGGCCAGGTGGCGCGGACCGTGACCACCAAGCTCCGGTATCCGGACTTCGCCATCCGGACCCGTTCGACGTCGCTGCCGGTCGGCACCGCGGACGGCACCCGGATCGGTGAGCTCGCCTGCTCGCTCCTCGACCGCGCGCTCCGCGACAGGCCCGGCCCGCTGCGGCTCGTCGGGGTCGGCGTCAGCGGCCTTGCCGGCGACGTCCAACTGTCGCTGAGCGAGATCGTCTAAAGGGTGTAACCCTCGGTTCACCATCTGCCGATTACCGTGCTAGGTGATGAAGATGTCGTCCGACCCGAAAACACACGAGCACGTGACGGAGCGAATCCACGTGCTGCTGCAGAAGGCGGGCATCCCGTACGAGATCGAGGTGGAGGTCTGCGCGGACTGCCACCGGATCGTCGCCGAGAAGCCCGTCAAGCGACTGGCAGCCTGAGCACGTCGGCGGCTGCCGCGAGCACTTCTCCCGCGGGGCCTCGCACGACGAGCGACGCCGCATCGTCGTACGGCGTCGGGTCGCGGTTCACGATCGCCACGACTCCACCCGCGGCAAGGGCCTCCTGGGGCAGCCCTGCGACGGGCCACACCTCGAGAGACGAACCGACGACCAGCAGGAGGCCGGCTCCGCGGGCGAGCGCCGTTGCACGCTCGATCGCCGCGACCGGCAGGAGCTCGCCGAACAACACGACGTCGGGCTTCACGACCGCGCCGCAGGCCGGGCACTCGGGCGCCCGCGACGTCGCGAGCAGGGCCGTGAGCTCGTCGGGCTCGAGCCGCGTCCCGCAGCGCACGCAGGTCGCCGAAGAGATGGTGCCGTGCACCTCGACCACGTCGCGTGAGCCGGCCGACTGGTGCAGGCGATCCACGTTCTGCGTCACGACGGCCTCGACGAGCCCCGCCCGCTCGAGACGCGCGAGAGCGCGGTGTCCTGCATTCGGCTTCGCCTTGCCGAGGACGTCGAGCCGCTTCGAGTAGAAGTCCCAGACCTTCACGGGGTCGCGGCGGAATGCCTCGATCGTCGCGTACTCCTGCGGGTCGTAGCGCTTCCAGATCCCGGACGCGCTCCGGAAGTCGGGGATGCCGCTCTCGGTCGACACCCCGGCGCCGGTGAGCGCGACGCACGGCTGCTCCGATGCGATCAGTTCTGCGAGCATCTTCCCTTGGTGCATGGATTCAGTTTCTCAACCGACGTGCGCGTGCGGTTCGCCG
>Ga0070731_10002460_pt1 | contig 17671 bp, 14 predicted proteins | sample Coa_R1_2_FD_66448 | JGI IMG/M metagenome (GOLD analysis project Ga0070731, IMG submission 66448) | Surface soil microbial communities from Centralia Pennsylvania, which are recovering from an underground coalmine fire - Coalmine... | ecosystem: Environmental > Terrestrial > Soil > Unclassified ...
TTGCGGGGCGAGAAACCGGATTTGCTGTTGGAAGCCGATGCGACCGATCCATCCGCCGTCGGCTACGCGATTGCGGCGGTGAACCAACTGTCAACCACGGTGTTGAACCGCGACCTAACGGGATCATTGGAAGACCTGCGCGGCGCGCCGCCGCCGTTCAATCTCGTCGTGCATCAACATTACAATCCAGAAAACAACACCCAGTACAACATCGTGCCCGGCCTGATGGGCGTCATGCTGACCATGACCATGATTATCATCACCGCCCTGGCCATCACCCGCGAACGGGAGCGTGGCACGATGGAAAATCTGCTGTCCACACCGGCCCGGCCCGGTGAGGTCATGATCGGCAAAATTGTCCCTTACATCACGGTCGGTTACATCCAGATTTTCCTGATTCTGCTGGCAGCACGTTATTTATTTCATGTGCCGATTGTCGGCAGCGTGCCTTTGCTGGTGGTGCTGGCGTTTCTGTTCATCGTGGCAAACCTCGCCGTCGGCATCACGTTCTCAACCATTGCCAGGAACCAGCTTCAAGCGGTGCAGATGGCGTTTTTCTTCTTTCTGCCGTCGTTGTTGTTGTCCGGCTATATGTTCCCGTTTCGCGGGATGCCGGATTGGGCGCAGGATGTTGGCGAAGTGCTGCCCCTGACGCACTTTCTGCGCGTCGTACGGGGGATTTTATTGAAAGGAAACGGATTCATGGATGTCATGCCGGATCTGTGGCCGATTGCCTTGTTTTTAGTGGTGATGCTGACCGTGGGCATCAAGCGTTACCGCCAGACGCTGGATTAAGTCTGATTGCGCTTTATAAGCGACCCATAAATCCATCAAGGGTCAATCGTGAGGACCGGCCCGTTCCCGATAAGGCCGGCCGGATTGGTAAAGTTTTAGACGCTGATTGAGGACAGCCGTTTCCAAACCGGCGGTTTGCGCCAGTTGAATGGCGCGCTGTTCAATTTGTTGGGCCTCCTCGAAGCGACCGGTTTCTGCGTATGACATGGCGAGGACATCAAGGACGGAAACGTCATTGCCACCCGTCATCACGTTCGCTTTTTCGGCCAGCGTAACGGCCGCCGCACCGTTGCGGATTTGAGGATTATCATCTGAAGCCAGGATTTCCGCCAGGAGGATTAACGCCGGTACGTTTGATGGATCCAACCGCAGCGCTTCGCGAAATTTGTCGACGGCCTCCGCATCGTCGGACCGCATAAACAGCAGCGATCCCATTTCACAATACAAGGATGGATTATCAGGATGATAGCGGGCAGCTTGATTATATTGACTCATCGCTTCGTCAAAATGTTCCAGTTTCGCCAACAGCGAGCCTAACAAATAATGCAACATCGCCGGTTGAGGGTTCAAATTGATTGTTTTTTCAGCCTCTTCGCATTGAATTAACGCTTCATTGGTGCCACCCATGGTGGCAAGAAGATCCCCCAGAAAAATATGGCCGGCGGCATTGTCGGGCGCGACCCGGACTGCTTCCTGGAACTGTTCCAACGCTTCGGTCTCGCGGTTTTGTTGGGCAAATGTGATGCCCAGATTGATGTGGGCGCCGCTGTTATTTTTTGCAACCGCAACGGCATGACTGAAAAGCGTCTCACTGTTGCGCCAATAACCAAGCTGACGTTCGGTGAGAAACAGACAACCGCTCAAAATCAAACCGACTGCAATGGCGGCCGGAACGATTTCAATTTTATGATGTGCGATCAGATCTTTAACCCCAAAGGCAACGATTATGAAAATTCCGATCAGGGGAACGTACGTGTAACGATCTGCAATGGATTGAAAGACCAGTTGCACGAGGCCAATCACCGGCACGAGTGTTATCAAAAACCAAAGCCAACCGACGACCCAATATGGATACCGCCGACGCATTCGCCAGACAAACCACGTGACCACCAGCAAAAAAACAACGGCGGCCGTTGCCTTGCCCCATTGCAACTGATGTGAAAATGGATATATGAGGGAAAGGTTGACCGGCCAGATGGTTTTCCCGAGATATTGTGAGTAGTCCAGGAATGCATTTCCCAATCGCAAAGGGATTGGAGCCTGTTGAAGGGTGTTCACCAGGCCTTGCCGATGCTGCGCCCAAAGGGTCGTGATGCAGGAAAATGCGGTTAACAAAAAGAACGGCCATTTTTCGATTACCAGACGACCGATGGTTGAAAACCCCGTACCGGGATTTGGAAATCGGTTCAGCGGCCAATAATCCAACAGCAACAGCAGGAACGGCAACGTCACCAGCATGGGCTTGGCCATCAGTCCCAGCGCGAAACAAACCACCGCCGGCCAGAAGAAAAGCGACCCGCGTCCCGAAGCTTGCGATAAACCCGATGGAGGTTGTGGGGCTATTTGTCGCCTCTCATCGCTCACGGATTGCGTATACCGGGTGTAAGCAATGAATACCAGCATTTCAAAGAACGTGCTCAAGACATCTTTTCGCTCGGAGAGCCATGCGACGGATTCGACGTGCAGAGGGTGCCAGGCAAACAACGCTGCCACAAAGGCGCTCGGCCACAAAGCACCGGTGGCGCGAAACAGCCAAAGCAAAAGCAACACCGCGTTGGCGGCATGGAACAAGACATTCACATAGTGCTGTGCTCCGCTGTTCAGGCCGAACAATTCGCAATCCAGCATGTGCGAAATCCAGGTGAGAGGATGCCAGTTGCCCGTGTGCCACGTCGTGAACGCCCATTTTAGGCCATCCCATGTCAAACCACTTTGGACAAAATGATTGTCAGTGACGTATTGATTGTCATCGAAATTCAAGAAACGGTCCCGCGTCACCGGCAGGTATGCCACAAGAGTGATCAGCGCAAGCAACAGAGCGATCAACCGGAATTTCCCATTCGATAGTTCGCCCGCGGCCAGCGCGGGCTTATTTTCAGGATTTTGCCCCCCCTCAGCCACGATGAAACCACCAGATGTCATGAAATATTCGCTCATAAACGCAAACAGGGTATAAACGGCCAGGCCTCACGATTGACGCTTTCACCCTCGTTTCCGGGTCGTCGCCAGGCCATTCGATACATTCGTCCAACTTCCCATCCGGAGCCGTTGCGCAATCCATTTCAACGTCATAATACTTCGCCGCCGCAGCCACAACCAGCCTGTCGTAAAGCCTCTTTTCAAAGAGGTGAATCACGTCCTTCTTCTATCACGACGCTTCTGAATGGCACATGACTAAAACTTTCTTTCGTTGCAAACGACTTAAAAGCACATAGTAATCCCACGCCACCAAATAATGATATCATCAATACAACTTCTTGTTGGTCAGTAAGTTTCGTACTTAACTTGCAAATTTCCGCCGCTTCGGTTCTCCTTAGCCGAAATGTGGCGACGAAGTTGCCTGATTGTGACGGTGGTGATGGCCTTGACGAGCCGGGTGACGGCCAGCCCGGAGTCTGGTGACGTCAACCTGGATTATGTCATCAAGCGGGCCGAGGAGCGGGCGCGCCACCCTTTCCATTCGCCGCGCGCCGACCTGCCAAAAGTCCTGCGCCAGGATAATCTGGATTATGACAAATACCGGCAAATCCGGTTCCGCCGCAATCAGGCCCTGTGGCGGGTGGAGAATCTGCCCTTCCGCATCGAATTTTTCCACCCGGGCTATCTTTACCAGGAACCGGTGCACGTGTACGAATTCACGGCGACCCATTTGCAGCCGATCCGGTTCGTGCAGGACTTTTTTGATTACGGCAGCCTGAATATTCAGGATGAAATTCCCGCCAACACCGGGTACGCCGGTTTTCGGGTCCTCTACCAGCTCAACGAAACCAACCAATGGGACGAGTTGGGTGCCTTTCTGGGCGCGAGTTATTTTCGGCTGCTGGGCAAGGACCAGAATTACGGCCAGTCCGCACGCGGGCTGGCCTTGGATTGCGGTGAAATGGACCGGCCGGAGGAATTTCCCATCTTCACCGACTGGTGGCTCGGCAAACCGGAGGCGGACGACAAGGAACTGACGCTGTTCGCCCTGCTCGACAGCGTCAGTTGCACCGGCGCCTATCAATTTGTCATCCACCCCGGCGTAACGACCACGGCCGACGTCGAGGCGGTCCTCTTCTTCCGTGAACCGAAGGATATTCTGGAGGCGAATCCGCAAAAACGGCTGCCCGTCAAAACCATCGGGATGGCGCCGCTGACCAGCATGTTCTGGTATGGGAAAAATTCGGAACGCAAATTCGATGACTATCGCCCGGAGGTGCATGATGCCGACGGCCTGCTCGTGCACATGGACAATGGTGAGGTGCTCTGGCGGCCCTTGGACAATCCGTCCGTCCTGCGGCACCAGGTTTTTCATGCGCCGAACATCCGCGGCTTCGGCCTGTTGCAACGCGAACGCTCCTTCACCGCCTATCAGGACATGTTCAACCTGTTTCAATCAGAGCCCAGTGTCTGGGTGGAACCGCATGGTGATTGGGGTGATGGTGATTTGCATCTGGTTGAATTGAGTGCGAATTACGAGGGCTTGGACAACATCGTCGCGTTCTGGGATCCCAAGGACAAACCCGCGCCGATGGAGCAGTATCGCTTTGGTTACACGCTCCGTTGGGAAATGGGCGAGGCGGACGTAAAACTATCCGAAAACCGGGTCGTGGCCACCCACCTCGGCCTGGTGCCCGGGGACACCAGCACCCGGCTCATCGCGATTGATTTCGAGGGGCCGAAACTGGATACCATTCCGCTCAACAACCCGCCGGTGGCCATCGCCAGTTGCAGCACAAACGCCGCGATTGTGGAAAACCAGGTGTTGCGCAATACTTTCCTGAACACGTGGCGGGTTATTTTGAAAATGCAGCCAAAACCAGGTAACACCGATCCCGTGGACATCCGGTGCACGTTGCAAACGGGAACCAACATTTTGAGCGAAACATGGACCTACCAATGGAGTCCGCCATAACCGGCCCGGGCGCGTTGACGGGTGTGGCCGGCCGGCTGGCCGGCCGGCCGTTGGAAGAATGGAATGCCGCCTATGCCAAGGTGGAAAACTATTTCCACGCCCTGCGCATTCGCAACAAGGCGCTGCTGGGCCAGCTGGTGCTTCGCGTGCTGGAACGCGCCATGAAACGCGCGCCCGCCGAGCCGGACCATTCCGCCACCCACCTCGCCGCCGAGGAAATGGATCGCACCGTGACGGAATGGTTTGCCGAGGTGTTACAGGAACCTCCGACCAACGCCGACCAGATGCTTTCCACGCGCGGGCGGCTGGCCCTGCTGCTCGCGGACATGCCCGGCAAATGGCAGGACCAATTCCTGCGCCCGCCACCCTGGCCGGAGGAATTCGTCAGCGCCATGCGCGAAACCTATTTGCGCGCCGGGCCGGATTTCCAACTCTCCAAAATGTCGGCCCGCCCGTTTGACCTCGGCCCGATCACCACCCTCACCAACCTGGGCCGCGTTCCCTATTTGAAAATGTCGCTGGCTTGGACCTTGTTTGTGCTGTTCCTGATCGCGATTTTCTATTTCACCCACTGAACCATGCCGGGCGCCGCCCCCCAGTCCGTTCCTGCATCGGACCAGTCGCCGCCACTGGTGACCAGTCCCCTGCCCCGGGTTCACCGCGGCTGGCGCGTGTTCATCTTCTATTCCTCCGCGCTGCTGTTGACGGGATTGGTCTCCATGCTGTTCGCCGACCTGCTCTGGCGCACCGGCTGGTCCGCCTCGCGCACCATCCTGTTCGTCGTATTTGTCATTTTGTTTCTGCTGATTGCCGTCGGCTGCATGCATGGCGTGTTTGGTTTTGTCCTGCGCGCCTTCGGCGATCCCCGCCGCATCACGCAGACGGATTACCGCAACCAAAGCATGGCCGGCACCAGCACGGCCATCGTTTTTCCCATTTATAATGAGAACATCGTCCGGGTTTACGAAGGCCTCCGCGCCACCTACGAATCGCTCGAAAAAACCGGCCAGCTCGAGCACTTCGATTTTTTCATCCTCAGCGATTCCACCGATCCGGACAAATGGGTGGAGGAAGAGCGGTGCTGGTATGAATTAATCCGCGAACTCGACGCCCTGGGACGGATTTATTATCGCCGCCGGACGGACAACGAAGGCCGCAAGAGCGGCAACGTGCGCGACTTCCTCAATACCTGGGGCCGCCGCTACCGTTATTTCCTGGTGTGCGACGCCGACAGCGTCATGCGCGGCGGAACGCTCGTGGACCTGGTCAAATTGATGGAGGCACACCCGACGGTCGGCCTGATTCAGACCGTGCCGGCGCTCGTGAACGCGGAGTCGCTCTTTGGCCGCATCCAGCAATTTTCCAACCGTCTCTACGCGCCGTTGTTCATCGCCGGTCTGAATTACTGGGCGTTGAATCTGGGCAATTACTGGGGGCACAACGCCATCATCCGCACCGAACCGTTCATGCAATTCTGCGACCTGCCGCAATTGCCGGGACACAAGCCTTTTGGCGGCCAAATCCTGAGCCACGATTTTGTCGAAGCCGCGTTGTTGTCGCGGGCCAACTGGGAAGTGTGGCTGGCCTATGATCTGGAAGGCAGTTACGAGGAAGTCCCGCAGGGCATGATTGAGAACGCGCAACGCGAACGCCGCTGGTGCCAGGGCAACCTGCAACACGGACTGGTATTGTTCGCCAAGGGCCTGCGCGGCGTGAACCGGCTGCATCTGCTGCTGGGCATTTGCGGTTATCTCGCGGGGCCGCTGTGGCTGGTGTTTTTGCTGACGTTCAACTGGATCCACTGGTATCAAAAATATACCGGCCTGTCGAACATCACGGTCCACGCCTTTACGCCGTATCTGAACCTGAGCGGCATCGCGCACGCCTTCTTGGTCTTCGTTATTTGCATGGCCGTCCTGTTTTTGCCCAAGGTGCTGGCCTTGATTGACCTGGCGTTCGACTGGGAACGCCGTCGCGCCTTCGGCGGCCTGGCCCGCGCGACAGTCGGCGTCGTGGGCGAAACGGTTTTCTCCACGTTGCATGCACCGTTGCTGATGCTCTGGCACACGCGTTTTGTCGTCACGAATCTGTTTGGCGTCAGCGTCGGCTGGAGCCAGCAAAAACGCGGGTCGGATGGCACGACCTGGTGGTTTGCCATCCGGCGGCACTGGGGCCACACCGTCATTGGTCTGGTCTGGGGCGCCTTCATGTGGCAGTTGAATCAATACCTGTTCTGGTGGTTTACCCCCGTGTTCAGCGGCATGGTCCTTTCCATTCCGCTCAGCGTTTGGACCAGCCGGCGCAGTCTGGGCGCACGCGCGCGCAAACTCGGGCTGTTTCTGACGCCGGAGGAAACCAAACCGCCGGTCGAACTCGTCTCCCTCCGCTCACAGATGAAAATTCACGAGATCACCGACGACACCACTCCGCGCCGCCCCCACGCCGGCCTGGCGGAGGCCGTGCTGGACCCTTACGTCAACGCAATTCACGTTTCGCTGTTGCGCGAAAAGCGGCTTAATCCCGTTTACGCTGAACAACTCAACAAACTGGGGGTCGGACGTGAAACCGTCCGGGTTCTCGGGGAAAGACTGCTCGCCGAAGGACCGGCCCAACTGGCGCCGGCGGACCGGACCTTGATCATGACCGACGCCCACGCCATGGTCTGGCTGCATCAACAAACGTGGCTGCGTCCGGGCGAATCCCTCGCCCCGTGGTGGCGGACCGCCATCCAGGAATACAGCCACCGTGATTGACCGGACAGCCCGGCATCACTTCGATAACGGCGTCGGGAATATCTTAAGGCCCGTCACCGGAGGTTACGGAGCCGGAATGATTTCAATCCCGTTGATTTCCGGGCTTTGGATGTTGGGCGTGAAAGTAATGTTGAGCACACCGTTGGTGATGTCCGCTTCAACGGTTTCAACGTCCGCACGCTGCGCCCCGCCCGCCTTGGCATAGACGTCAAAATCCTTGAATTCCTGTCCACCGACGCTGAAGGAAAAAACGCGCTGGCCCGCCCCGGTGATTTCTTCATACGTCTCGGCAAAATGCAGCTTCACCGTATATTTGCCGTTGGGAACATTTTGGGAGAACGCAGTCATATCGTAATGTTCGGTGCGGTAAATCATCGGGTCTTTCGTGTTGGCAATGGGCAGGTCCCCGTCCCGGGCCACCACTTCTCCATCCGCAAAACCCTGGTCCGGCAGCCAGACATTGCCTTCGGAATCCACGTAGTTTGTGTCCGAACCGGCATCGATGCGAATGGCTTTCAACGTCGATCCGGGCGGTGTGGCCGGCGCCGTCATGGCGGGCGTTGCCGGCGCGGCCGCCGTTGCGGTTCCAGCGCCGGATGATTCCTTGCCGGACTGGCAACCGGCGAATAAAAGTATTGCGAACGTTGAAATCAACGTCCCGCCTGACCACAGGGTTAAACGTTCTACACGGTTCATGGTAATTTTTGGTTTGGATTTGGATTTGAGAGTGGTTTTCCGAATGCTGCAACGCCGGTCGCGCAACGACAAGTGAAAAACGGTCTCCGGATAAATTTTCAGTTGCCCGCCGGCTGGTGCTTATTGTTTCTCGAGCCGCAGCATCAGGACATCATGCCCCGGCAACCCGGCATTCAAAGGTTCCCCGGTGGTGCCCAAATCCCGCTTCGTCCAGAGGTCGCGGATGCGATACACGGTCGTGTCAAACGCGGTTTCCCGCTTGGAAAGCTCGTCGCTGACTTTTTCTTTTTTCCAGTCGAAAAAGACCTTTTGCGGCCGGGTGCTGCGATTCAGCACACACATGGCCCAATCCCCGTCCGCGAGCGGTTTGAACCAGACTTCCCGGGTGCCGTCCGTGGAATACCGAAACCCTTCGATGCCCAGCCGGTCCTGATCCACCGCGATGGCATCCTTGTTGGTCAGGATTTTCAAGGTGTCCGGAGACATGCTCCCCAAATCGTTTCCGGCGATGAGCGGGGCCGCGAGCATGCACCACATCGAAAAGTGCGCGCGGTCTTCATTGACCGTCATGCCGTTGCCGACCTCCAGCATGTCCGGATCATTCCAGTGGCCCGGCCCCGCATACTTTCGCAACCCTTCCTGCAGGTCCAGAATTTGCAGAACGCCCCATTGATACCAGGTGCCGTGATCTTGTTTGCAATCGAAGCAGGGATAGATGTCCCCGGTCGTTCGCCACAGATTGCCAACCGCGCCGCCCCATTCCCACGGTTTGTTGTTGCCCCATTCACAAATGCTGAAAACCATCGGCCGGCCGGCGGCATGCAACGCGTCCCGCATGGTGGTATAGGCACCTTTGGCGTTCAAATCTTCGCAGCCGCACCAGTCGTATTTCAGGTAATCGATTCCCCATTGGGCGTACCTCTGGGCATCCTGATATTCGTGTCCCCGGCTGCCCGCCCGCCCGCCGCAAGTCTGGGCGCCGGCATCGGAATAAATCCCCAGTTTCAATCCCTTGGAATGGACGTAATCGGCCAGCGCCTTCATCCCCGAAGGAAACCGTTTGGGGTCGGGCTGGATAAAGCCCTGGGGGTCGCGCTCGCCCTGCCAGGTGTCGTCAATGTTGATGTACTCGTAGCCCGCGTCCTTCATGCCCGAGGACACCATGGCATCGGCAGTTTGCCGGATCAGTTCCTCACTGACGTTGCTGCCAAATTTGTTCCAGCTGTTCCAGCCCATCGGCGGGGTCAGGGCACAATCGGGAAATTTCTGACCATAGGCACTGGTACAAACCAGACAGAGAAACAGAAGAATTTTTTTCATGGTGGTTGAAAGATTCGTCTTGAGGATACAGGGTCAGCCGGCGGCGTAAAGCACGACCAGCGCGCGGAAAACGCAAGGGAACCACAAATACCGGGAACCCTGGCGGGGACCGGCCGGTTAGTTTTTCAAACGGAAGAATTGCGGACTGCGGGAAACCGGCATCAGCACGGAAATCGTGTTGCCGTTGGTGGACAAGGTTTGCGTCACGTTCAACCAGACCACGGGCGAAACCAGGTTGGTCGTGGACTGAAGCTGATAGCCGGCGGCGGAGCTGGGCCAATAGACAGCAGGTTTGGCAGCAGCGGCTTTTTTGGCCATGAACGGAGATTAGGAAATATCCCAGTCCCGTTTCTCCCGATAATCATCCAATATCATGGAATCATCTGTATTCAACCAAGCTCCCGCACAAGGAACAGATACTTTCTTCGAGATAGGTAGTTCAAAATGTTGATATGACCCGTTAGATCAATACGAAATCCCCGGAACAGAGTCACGACTCGGATTTAAGTTGCTGACCGAGAATTCATGCGCCACACTTCGTCTCACATGAGGCAGCAGCTGGAAAATCGGCACCTCGTTCTGTGGCTTCGCAGGCCGCCCCTCGACGATCATGTCGCACGCACTGTCGCGGCGCTCATTTGCATCGTCGGATATGTTGCCGCAGCTTCTATGGCCCTCTGGTTGTTTGTAACGCCTGCCCAGGCGCAGCAACTGCGGACTTTGCCAAGCCACGTGCCGCCGGCAGTGGCACACTTGCAACCAATAGACCGCGTGCCAGGGTTGACGCGGCTGAATTTGGCAATCGGGCTGCCGTTGCGCAACCAAGAGGCACTTACGAAACTGCTCCAGCAGATTTACGATCCCGCTAGTTCCCAGTATCGCCACTACCTTACGCCGGAGCAGTTCACGGAGATGTTTGGTCCCACAGAACAGGATTATCAGTCTCTCATCGCTTTCGCCAAGACCAACGGTTTCACCGTAACCGGCCTACACCCCAATCGCTTGTTGTTGGACGTCAATGCGACCGTGGCCGACATCGAGAAGGCCTTCCACGTGAAGATGCGCGTCTATCAGCACCCGACGGAAGCCCGCAGGTTCTATGCGCCGGATGTCGCGCCGTCAGTCGGAGTGGATCTCCCGGTGCTGGACATCAACGGCCTCAGCGATTTTACACGGCCGCATCCCGCCAATCTCAAACTGGCGCCGCAGCAGGCGACGACACACGCCCGGCCGGCCGATGGCTCGGGAACGAGTGGCACCTACCTGGGGTACGATTTCCGCGCCGCCTACGCTCCGGGGGTCGCGCTCACCGGAACGGGACAGACGATAGGGCTGGTGCAATTCGACGGCTATTACCCGAGCGACATCACCGCCTATGAGAGCGAGGCCGGACTGCCGAACGTTGCCCTGACGAATATCTACATCGATGGGTTTGATGGTACTCCGGTCGATACCGACGGCAATATTGAAGTCTCGCTGGACATTGAGATGGTGATTTCCATGGCCCCAGGACTGGCCAAAGTAATCCTCTATGAAGCGCCGACCAACGGCATACCAAACGACATTCTGAACCGGATGGCCACGGACAATCAAGCCCGGCAACTCAGTTGTTCCTGGGGTTGGGGTGGCGGTCCCGATACAAACGCCGACCAGATCCTCCAGGAAATGGCGTCACAGGGTCAGTCGTTCTTCGCGGCTTCGGGCGATAGCGACGCCTATTACACGTCGACGGCCACCAACTTCCCGGCCGATGACCCGTACCTTACGAGCGTCGGCGGGACAACCCTGACGACGACGGGTCCTTTGGGACCGTATGTGTCGGAGACCGTGTGGAACTGGGGTGTGGAATACGGTCAGGACGGTATGGGCAGCGGTGGCGGGATCAGCACTTCCTATCCGATTCCAATCTGGCAGCAAGGCATTGCGACGGGCGCCAACGGTGGATCGACGACCATGCGCAACATTCCCGATGTCGCTTTGACCGCGGACAACGTCGACGTCATCGCCGGTAATGGCATCGATTATGGAGATCAAGGTGGCATCGGTGGCACCAGTTGCGCCTCGCCGTTGTGGGCGGCATTTGTCGCGCTGGTCAACGAACAAGCCGGGACCAATGGCCCGGTCGGGTTCATCAATCCGGCCATCTACCTCATCGGCACGGAACTGGATTATACCTCTGACTTTCAGGATATCACGACCGGCAATAACGAATGGATCGCCAGCCCAACACAATTCACCGCCGTGCCCGGCTACGATCTCTGCACGGGTTGGGGAACACCAGCGGGCAGCAACCTGATCAACGCGCTCTCCCGGCCACTCGACGCTCTGAGGATCAGGCCGGTCACGGGTTTTACGGCCAGCGGCCCGGCCGGCGGCCCGTTCAACGTGACTTCACAGAACTACGCCTTGAGCAATGCGGGAACAACCACACTGAGTTGGTCCGTGCTCAACACGCCGGCGTGGCTCAGTGTGTCCCCGAGTAGTGGCACATTGACCTCCGGCGGAACCCCGAAAACTGTTACCGTGAGTTTGAATTCCGCTGCCAATACCATTGCGGCCGGCATCTACCCGGGGAACGTGACGTTTACCGACGTGAGCAGCGGTGCCACGCTGAACCGGCAGTTTACGCTGCAGGTGGGGCAGCCACTCGTGCAGAATGGTGGCTTTGAGACCGGCGATTTCTCGTTCTGGACGTTTACGGGCGACGCCTCCGGCAACTCCAGTCTGGTCGACGACGGGTCGACAACCGGCATCACGCCGTACGACGGGAATTACTGCGCGGACCTGAGCGAGTTCGGCTCGGTCGCCGACCTTTCCCAAACGCTGCCGACGCAGATGGGAAAGCCTTACTTGCTTTCGTTTTGGCTGGAGAACGTGGACGTCTTTGGTTTTGGCACGAGTGCGAATGAATTTTTGGTATCGTGGAACGGAAACACCATCTCCAGCCAGTTCAACCAGCCTGCCTATGATTGGACGTATGTACAGTTTGTGGTGGTCGCCACCACTACCAGCACCGTGCTCCAGTTTGGATTTCGAAACGATTTGTTCTTTTTTGGCCTCGACGACGTCAGCGTGACACCCCTTCCGGAGCCGGTATTCCAATCGGTAACGCGCACCAACAACACCATCGAACTGACTTGGAACACGGTGCCCGGGTTGGTGTATCAGGTGCAGTACACGGCCAGTTTGACCCCAACCACCTGGAGCAATCTGGGCGGTACAATGACCGCCACCGACAACACTCTGTCTGTCTCCAATGCCATCGGGACGGCGACCCAACGTTTTTATCGGGCCGTTCTATTGCGGTAGAAGGCAGAGAGTCGAGAAGGTTTCCAAATCTTCAACAAAAGGTGTTAAGCAGGCCATAGGACGCCCGCCTTCGGAATCATCGTCAGTGAAGTTCCGAGTGAATTGTTCGTTCCGTGATACATATCGCCCGCCAGATAAACCGCATTGCTGTCCACCCCCAAGGTGGGGAAGTCGGCGAAATAGCTGTTGTCCGGGTCGGCCCGATCACTCCACTGGGGTCTGGCGGCAATGCCTGCGAATTCGTCAAAAGAGAACTGCCGGTGAAATTTAATCCAACCTGAACCGTCACTTGTGCCCGGGCGACGGACGGGAGCAGGCAGAAAACGGAGAAACATGTCCACCAACGAGGGATTTTTCCGCCAGGGTTCGTTACGACTTATAGGATACCCATCAATCCGGATTTGTCGAACCGGCCGTTCAACGGGGTACGGTCAAATTTTGTGCACTTCCACCTCCCGGGCCAGTCGCTTGACATCTTCCTCGTCCACCTCGCCGGGCATCAACGTGAGCGCATTGGCCGCCCCGGCGGCGGCGGCCCAGCGGCAGGCTTCCCCCAGATCGTCCCCGCGCACCAGACGCAACACCAGCCCGGCGGTGCACGCATCGCCCGACCCGATCGGGTTCATCACCTCAATTTGCGGCAGGATGATTCTCCAGAAAACCTTTCCATCAAAGGCCAGTGCCGGTTCCTTTCCCGCCGTCACCACCACCCGTTGCGCGCCGCGTTCGCCCAGTTCGCGCATGGCGCGCATCACCCCGGCTTCGTCCTTGAGTTCGCGCTCCACGGTCGCCGCCAGTTCGGAACGGTTCGGCTTGACCAACCCCGGCCGCGCGGTCAACGCCGCGACCAGGACAGCCCCTTGCGCGTCCACCACGGAAAGCGCTCCGGCCTTTTCCGCGAGTTGCGCGCAATCGAAATACAAATCCACCGGCCCGCCCGTGACCATGGTTCCCGACATCACCACGGCCCGGCATTCCGACACCCGCCGGCGAATCACTGCCAGGAGTTTGTCAAAGTCAGCCGGCTGGACCGGGTGGCTCTCCTCCACCAGTTCCGTGTGCGTGCCGGCCAATTCGTCAATGATCGTCAGGCATTGCCTCGTCCGGGTGGACACCGTCACGAAATCGGATTCGATGCCTTTCTCCATCAGCGCCACCCGCAGAAATTCACCGCGGTCACCGCCAAGAAAGCCGGTCGCCACCGGTTGGCCGCCGAGGGTCTTGAACACCTTGGCGACGTTGATGGATTTGCCCGCCGCCCCATCGAGCGTGGCCGCCGCCCGGTTGACGGCATCCAGCGTCAGTTTGCGGAAAACCATCACCCGTTGCACGGCGGGCGTGGTGCCAACGCATAAAATCTTCATCAAATCCATTTTGAACAAATGTCCCCGTGGAGGAAATCAAATTGCCACCGGTCGGGGGTGGGTCGCCACCGGGTGTCACGCCGCAAGCCGGGAGACGACCTTGCCGGTCCAGAGCGAGGCGAACTGGGTAAGCATGACGGAGATAAAAAACAGAAAAAAGCCGACGCCCACCCTGATGTTGGCGACGCCGCTGGATTTGATCGTCAGCACCAGGATGGCCACCACAAAAACGTCGAGCATGGACCATTTGCCGAGGTTTGATACAAAGTGGAACAGCTTTCGGGCGCGGTCGGTGCCCACCCGCGGATAAAGCCATAATGTGAGCATCGCCGTGAGTTTCACGAGGGGAAAGCAAACGGTGAACACAAACAGGATAAGAAACAGGAACAGCTCGCCGGCCTGCCACAAAATGATCAAACCGTGATACACCGAAATCTGATTCTGGAACAGCCAGAGCTTCGTCACCGAGGTAAACGGAAGAAAAATCCCGGCGACGAAAAAGGCCACGGCCAACACCAGCATCAGCACAATCGCAATGCCGGACCGGAAGTAAGTTCTGACCAATGCCTGTCTTCCAATGTCGCCATCCATATCTTTAATCGCGGGCTGAGACGTGCCCGGAAACCGTCACCCCGGCAACGTTCGCCCGCCACCGTGGAGTTTGCGTTCAGCCCTCCAGCCGCGCGTCCATCGTGACGTTTGCCTTGAGCAGGCGCGAAATGGGGCAACCCAGCTTGGCCACGTTGGCAATGCCGAGGACCTGGGTCCGGTCGGCGCCGGGAATTCTCGCGACCACATCCAGATGCGACGCCGTGACCGTCCAGCCCGCGTCGGTTTTGTCCAGCGTGACCGTGGCCGTGGCGGAAATGGATTCCGGGGCGATCCCGGCCTTGCCAAGTTCCGCCGAAAACGCCATGGCAAAACAGCCCGCGTGGGCGGCGGCAATCAACTCTTCAGGGTTCGTGCCGATGCCGTTCTCGAAACGCGTGTTGAACGAGTATTGCGCCTCCCGAAGCACGCCGCTTTCAGTGGAAAGGCTGCCCTTGCCATCCTTCAATCCCCCGCGCCAGACCGCCAATGCTTTGCGTTTCATAAATTCCTTTCTTTCATTCCCGGAACACGAATTCACTCCAATGCCAAAGAGACTAACGAAGGTCCAACATAATCTCAAGCCAAGCCACCGGATTCTTTAAACCTCTGATCCTTGGGCCGGGCATAACGGTATCATCATCAAAAGAAGGTTAAAGGCCGAAACGACCCCGGGGCGGTTGGATTGCGAGTCGGGACACCTCGCACGCCGGCCATCGGTTTGAATTTTAAAGCAGAACCCGACCGACTCGTTCCGGTAATGGCATATTTCCCGGCCGCACAATAATTTTTCCGGTCATTTGCGAATGAACCGGACAACAGTAATTGTTCGTGCCCGGCGCGGTGGAGCGGAACGAAGCTCGCTTCAGGAGTGCGCCGGTTTTGGGTCGATGGTCATTTCAAAGACTGGATATAGGCAACCAGGGCATCAATCTCCGCCGGCTGGAGTCTGCCGGCGAAAGCCGTCATTTGGCCTGCCTTGCCTTTGCGGATCCGGTTGGTGATCCATTCGTCGGTAAGACGCAGATCGTGCAAGTCCGGCCCATCGTCACCATGTGCGTCGGCACCATGACAATGCGCACAGTTTCTCAGAAAAAGAGTGCGACCATTGATGGCATTGGTTGACGGCAGGGTCGCGTCCGCGCCGTGGAGGTCCGGTTTGTTGGTTGGGTGAGCCCTGGAAGCCAACCCGAACGCCACAAGCGCGGTAGCCGTTAAAAACCTTACAGCCATGGTTGCCGGTCAGCTTAACGTCGTGTCCACCACGGCCAGCGAACTCCCGCCCGCGACGTAATTCACATCCGTGATGCCGAGGTAATCGTTCAGTTTGCCGGGTTCCACTTTCATCGGACCGGGCTTCGGCGCCTTGCCGGGTTCGGGTTGCGGGAACGCGGTGGACATCGCCGTGTGGAAGCTCATGCGACCCTCCACTTTTTTCACCACCTGATGGATGTGACCGTTGAGGACGGTGACCGAACCAAAACGCTTCAGACAGGTCAGCGCCTGCGCGCCGTCATCGGTGCCCCAACCCCATTCGGGATAAACCATCCAAAGCGGAATATGTGCGAATACGACGATGGGCGTCTCACTGGAACGGTCCTTCAAATCCGCCTGCAACCAGGCCAACTGGTCCCGCCCAAGCGCGCCCAGGCCGTTTTGCCGGATGTCCACCACGTTCACGAGACCGATAAAGTGAACGCCGTTATGGTCAAAACTATACCAGCCCTGGCCCTTGGTGTTTTTTCCGAAGCGGTCGAGATAGGATTTGCCGTTGTCGCCGGTGACATCATGTTCACCGGGCACATAAAAAACTTGCCGGGTTCTTATGGTCTTCATCAATTGGTCAACCGTGTCGAATTCCTCCGGATCGGAAAGATGGGTGAGATCACCCGTGTGCAGGACAAAATCAGGCGCCACCGGGAGCGCGTTGATGCGCGTAATCGCCTGCCTGAGCGTGCCGACCACGTCCTGGTTGATCACCTCCTTTTTGAAGCCGATGTGCGAATCACTGATCTGGACAAAACTGAAGCTCCCCCTTTGGATCAGGCTGTCGGATTCCGCTGCCCCCGCCCGCCGGGGCAAAAGCGTCGAGCCGAGCACTCCGCCGGCGACGGTCCAAAGCATTCCGGTGCCCGCCCAGGCCATGCACTTCAAAAAACCGCGGCGGTCGACCCCGTCGTTTTCGGTTTTTTGGTTGAGGTCGACGGCATCCACCGGCAGCTGCCGGAACTTGTTAAACTGGTCGTTTTTCATAAAATCGGATTTGTTCGACGTTCCAGACTGCCGGCCGACGGTGATTATTCCCGCAAACAAAAAAATAATTCCGGGAATAAATCTTCCCAAAGAATGGTCTTGCCAATTGATGTCCTGGCGAACAAACAGGACGGGTGGACGAGCGCGAACGATTGAAATCCTTTGAACACACGGTGTTGCCGAATCTGGACGCCGCCTACAACCTCGCCCGCTGGCTTGCCGGCAATGACCACGACGCGCAGGACGTGACGCAGGAAGCGTGTCTGCGGGCGGTCAAGTTCTTTGGCAGTTTCCGCGGCGACAACGCCCGCGCGTGGCTGCTCACCATCGTCCGGCGTACCTGTTACACGTGGCTCGGTCGCAACCGTTCGCATGTGCCGCTTACGGATTTCGAAGAAAAGGAACTCGACATCGAAGACACGGCGGTGAACGCGGATACGCTGATTAATCGCAGTTCCGACGCCCAGCTTGTCCGCGCC
>Ga0070731_10002461_pt1 | contig 17652 bp, 19 predicted proteins | sample Coa_R1_2_FD_66448 | JGI IMG/M metagenome (GOLD analysis project Ga0070731, IMG submission 66448) | Surface soil microbial communities from Centralia Pennsylvania, which are recovering from an underground coalmine fire - Coalmine... | ecosystem: Environmental > Terrestrial > Soil > Unclassified ...
CAGGATGTGATAGCCGGCGCCGAGCGGATCGCGGTCGGGGTCGAGGAAGGTGTAGAGCCGGGTCTTCTGGTAGTCGCGCAAGAAGCTCCAGCCGAGCGGCGCCGCAGCCGCCGCGGCGAGCGCCGCGGCGCCGAAGATCCACAGGCGGACCCCGCCAAGGAAAAACAGCACGGCGCCGGCCGCCAGCAGCATCATCGCGGTGCCGAGATCGGGCTGCTTCAAAACCAGCGCGGTCGGCAGCAGCACCATCAGGGCCGGCGCCAGGAGATAGCGCAGCCGTCCGCTGTTCTCCGCCGGCAGGCCGTGGAAATAGCGGGCCAGCGCCAGCACCAGCGCGATCTTCATGATTTCCGAGGGCTGCAGCTGAAAACCGCCGAGATTGATCCAGCGCTGCGCTCCGAGCCCCGCGCGGCCGTGCAGATCGACCGCGACGACAAGCAGCAGCGCCGCCCCGTAAATCCAATAGGCGCCGCGATACCAGCGGCGAATGTCGATCAGCGCCGCCGCGATCATCGGCGCCAGCGCGATCGCGAACCGCATCATCTGGCGCGACGCCCACGGTTGCAGGCTGCCGTTGGCGGCCGAATACAGCATCGCGAAGCCGATACCCGAGATCGCCGCGACCAGCAGCACCAATCCCCATTGGATCGCCCGCACCTTGTCGACGAGCTTCAGTTCGCGCCGGCCGATGTCGGGAGCAAGGCTGGTCATTGTCTGACCTGGGGCCTAACCGCGGCCTAACCGGGCGCTGCGGGGGGCGCCGGCGCAGTCGCGGGCGGCGACGGCTGCGGCGACGCTGCACCCGCCACCGGTCCACCCGCCACCGGTCCAATCGCCGGCACCTGCCGCGCCGGATCGCGCCGCTGCACCTCGCTCAGCACGTCGCGGCAGATCGGCGCCGCGACCGCCGAGCCGCCGCCGCCCTCGGCACCGCCGTGCTCGACGACGACGCCACAGACATAGCGGGGAGCGGCGACCGGCGCGAACGCCACGAACAGCGCGTGGTCGCGCTCCTTCCACGGCACCTCGCTCTCCTTGCGCACGCCGTGTTCGCGCTCGTATTCGGTGATGCGCCGGACCTGCGAGGTGCCCGACTTGCCGCCCATCGCCAGCGCCGGATCGGTGATCCGCGCGGCATAGGCGGTGCCGCCGCGCTCATTGACGACCGCGTCCATCCCGCCGAGCACCAGGGCGAGATGGTTCGGCGCGACGTCGAGCGGCGCAAAGGCGGGGAGTTGCGGGTCGCCGCCCTGCGGCAGCAGCCCGTCGCGCACGAGGTGCGGCACGACCGCATGCCCGGTGGCGAGACGCGCCGCCATCGTCGCGATCTGCAACGGCGTCGCCAGCACCGAGCCCTGGCCGATGCCGGCGATCAGGGTTTCGCCCGGCTGCCAGCTCGTTCCGCTGGTCGCCAGCTTCCATTCGCGGGTCGGGATCAGGCCGCCGCGCTCGCCCGGCACATCGAGCCCCAACGGGGCGCCAAAGCCGAGGCGCCGCGCCATCGCCGCGATCCGGTCGATGCCGGTGCGGCGCGCCGTCTCGTAAAAGAAGACGTCGCAGGATTGCTTGATCGCGTCATGCAAACGCAGCGTGCCGTGCCCGCCCTTGCGCCAGCAGTGAAACGTCGCGTCGCCGAGTTCCAGATAGCCAGGGCAGGTGATCGCGGTATCGGGGGTGATCGCGCCAGCCGCGAGCGCGGCCAGCGCCACCACCGGCTTGAACGTCGAACCCGGCGGGTAGACGCCGGCCAGCGTCTTGTCGGTCAGCGGCTTGCGCGGATCGGACGACAGCTCCTGCCAGGCGGCCGACGACAGACCGTTCGAGAACAGCATCGGATCGAAGCTCGGGCTCGACACCAGTGCCAGCACGTCCCCGCTCAGCGCATCGAGCAGCACGCAGGCGACGCTTGGCTCGCTGGCGCAGCGCCGCATCACGAAATCCTGCATCGCCAGGTCGAGCCCGAGCACGACGTTCTTGCCCGGCTGCCCCGGCTGGTGGGCGATTTCGCGGACCACCCTGCCATAGGCGTTGACCTCGACTTCGCTGGTGCCGGCGGCGCCGCGCAACGCCATGTCCTGCGATTTCTCGACGCCGCTCTTGCCGACCCGGAAGTCGGGCAGTTCGAGCAGCGGGTCGCCGGTCAGCTCCTTTTCCGAAGCCTGCGCGACATAGCCCAGCACATGCGCGGCCGTCGCGCCGTAGGGGTAATTGCGGATCATCCCCTGCTCGATCGCGACGCCGGAGAGTTCGGGGACCGCCACCTCGATGCGCGCCATCTCTTGCCAGGTGAGGTTCGAGCGCACCACCACCGGGACGAAGGCATGCTTGCGGCGCGCCTCGCGCATGACGCGCTGGCGATCCGCATCGCCGATTTCGATCAGCGTGGCGAGCGCCGCCAGCGTCTGGGCGAGATCGGCGGTCTGCTCGGGCACCACGACGACGCGATAATTGCGCCCGTTATCGGCGAGAACGACGCCGAAGCGGTCGAGGATCAGCCCGCGCGGCGGCACCAGGAGGCGCAGATTGATGCGGTTTTCATCGGACAGCAGCGTGTAGCGGTCACGCTCCAGGACCTGCAGCTGGTACATCCGCCCGGCCAGCGCCGCCGCCAACACCGCCTGGCCGCCGGCAAGCAACGCGGCGCGGCGGGTGAACAGCTTCTCGCGTTGGGTTTCGCGGGGCACGGCCCTGGGCTAACCCGGACGGCTCATGCGGCGGCGCCGATCAGCGCGCGCTGGCCGCGGCCCAGCGCAAAGCTCGCCGCCGGGAACAGCGCGACCGTCAGCACCGTGCGGAAGATCGTCGTGCGCAGGTCGAAAATCGTCAGCTGCAGGACGCAGTGCAGCGCCCACAGACCCAACCCCGCGGCGATCCCGAGCAGCGTGAAACCGCCCCACACGAAGGCGAAGGTGCGATTGATGAAAAAGCGCCGCTGGCGCAGCACCGCGGCGCGCGCCAGGAGCAAGAGCAGGGCATTGACCCCGACCGCCCCGCCGCTCAGCAGGTCCTGCGCCAGCCCGACCGCGAACAGCCCAATCGGCGGCAGTAGGTCGGGGCGGTAGATCGTCCAGTGATAGACCGCCATCAGCGCGAACGCCGGGGTCAGCGTCGCATAGCCCGGGGCGCGCACCGGCAGGATTGCGATCACCGCCGCGAGTAGCGTCGTCGCGATCGGCAGCAGCCGCGCGAGCCCGCCATTGACCCGCGGCAGCGAAGGGATGCTGGAGACCTTGAGCGCCATGGCTCAGCGTACGCTGGCCTCGTCGGCGATCGCCGGCGCGGCGCGCGGGCCGCGCCGCGCGGCGACGGGGGCTGGCTGCGGCAGGCCGCCCGCCAGGCCGTAATCGACGATCAACAGGTGGCTCAATTGCGACAGCTCGACATAGGGCTCGACCCGCGGGCCGCCGCTGCCGAGCGCGGCGACAACACCAATCGGCAGGTCCGGCGGAAAAACCCCGCCTTCGCCCGAGGTGACGACGCGGTCGCCGATCTTGATGCGATCCGGCTGGCTGGCGTAGAGCAGCCGGGGCCGACCGGAATTGTCGCCGGCCAGCACGGCGTTCTCGCGCGAGCCCCCCACGACGACCGGGATGCGCGAGTTGAGGTCGGTGATCAAGAGGATGCGCGCCGCCCGCTTGCCGACCTCGGTCAAGCGTCCGACGAGGCCCTCTTCGGTGATCGCCGCCTGGCCGCGCGCCACGCCTTGCTCAGATCCGGCGTCGACCATCACGGTGCGGACAAAGCCGCCCCCGGAATCGCCAATGACGCGGACCGTGACGTAAGAGGCCGCGTTGTGCGGCACGACCTTCAGCAGCCGGCGCAATTCGCGGTTGTCAGCCGACAGCTTGAGCGCGATCTGTTGCCATTGCAGCAGCCGCGCGTTGTCGCGCTCGAGGCGCAGATTGTCCTCTTGCATCATGAAAATGCCGCGCACCCGGTTGACGATGGTCGCGGCGCCGCCGACCGGCCGCGACAGCACATTGAGCGCCGGCGCGAAATCGTCGCTCAGCGCCATCCGCAGCGAGGCAAACATCGTCTCGTCGGCCTTGCCGAGCACGATGATCACCACTGACAGCAGGACGAGGAGCGGCGGCGCGGTGCGCTGGATCGTCGCGCGCAGCTGTGCCGATGGCCGCAGCACCGGCACCCCCCTCAGCTTTTTCCGCCGCCGAACCCCCCGGTTCGGCGCGCGCAACAACGCTGATAGTCCATATTCCCCGACACCCCCCAGCTCGGAGCTTAGCCCGAGATAAGCGCCCTCACCACATGTTGATCAACAGGTTTTTAAGCGTCTTCATTTCTTCGAGCGCGCGTCCCGTTCCCAGCGCGACGCAGCTCAACGGATCGTCGGCGATCGACACCGGCAAGCCGGTGGCGTGCCGCAACACGAAGTCGAGGTTGCCGAGGAGCGCGCCGCCGCCGGTCAACACGATGCCCTTGTCGACGATGTCGGCGGCGAGTTCCGGCGCGGTGTGCTCGAGCGCCACCTTGACCGCCTCGACAATCGAGCCGACCGGCTCGGCGAGGCTTTCGGAGATCTGCCGCTCGCTGATGACGATCTCCTTGGGCACGCCGTTCATCAGGTCGCGGCCCTTGATCTCCATGATGCGGCCCTCGCCGTCCTCGGGCATGCAGGCCGAGCCGATCTCCTTCTTGATGCGCTCGGCGCTGCCCTCGCCGACGAGGAGATTATGGTTGCGCCGGATATAGGCGATGATCGCCTCGTCCATCTTGTCGCCGCCGACCCTGACCGAGCGGGAATAGACGATGCCGCCCAGCGAGAGGACCGCCACCTCGGTCGTGCCGCCGCCGACGTCGACGACCATCGACCCGGTCGGTTCGGTCACCGGCAGGCCGGCGCCGATCGCCGCCGCCATCGGCTCCTCGATCAGGAAAACCCGGCGCGCCCCGGCGCTTTCCGCCGATTCCTGGATGGCCCGCCGTTCCACGGCGGTCGATCCGGAGGGCACGCAGACGATGATCTGTGGACTGGCGAAGCTGCGCCGGTTGTGCACCTTGCGGATGAAATGCTTGATCATTTCCTCCGCCACTTCGAAATCGGCGATGACGCCGTCGCGCAGCGGCCGGATCGCCTGGATGCTGCTGGGCGTGCGGCCGAGCATCAGCTTGGCTTCCTCGCCGACCGCGAGAACCTGCTTCCTGCCCTTGACGCTGGCGATCGCGACGACCGAGGGCTCGTTGAGCACGATCCCGCGCCCCTTGACATAGACAAGGGTGTTCGCCGTACCCAGGTCGATCGCCATATCGGCGGACAACAAACCCAGCATTCTCCCGATCATTGTGATGACAAATCCAAAGTTGCAGCCGCTCCGGAACCCCGGCGCGCCCGGGGGTCGCCCCTTAAATCGCCTTGCCGATCAATGACATTAACGACCGCCCCCGGCAACGGATAGTTGTTCTCCTGGGGGGACGCCAGGGTGAAAGCAGGCCTCGCTTGTGCCGTTCCGATCGCGATCCTTGCGGATTGCCCTCACTAATTCAAGCCGGGCGTCGAGGAGGCCGCGCGCCGCCCGCCAAGCGCTTGAAAAATTTCCGGTACCGAAAATTTCCCGGGCTTGCCATCGTAGGGCGCGATGAACAGGGCGTCCTTGGTCAAGCACTCGGTGCGCATCGCGGGGCATGCGACCAGCGTCTCGCTCGAAGTGGCGTTCTGGACGGCGCTGCGCGAGATCGCGGTGCGCCGCGGGGTTAGCGTCAACGCGCTCTTGGCGTCGATCGACGCCGAGCGCGGCGGTAATCTGTCGAGTGCGATCCGGCTGTTTGTGCTGGACAGCTGCCGGCGCGGCGAGCTGCGTGAGGCGGCCGCCCCGCGACCGCCGCCGTGAGGGGGCCGGGGGGTTGCGCGCGAGGCCGGCGCACCCCACTCTCCCCTGCCAACCGCCCGGCCGAGCGCGAGACCGGTGGGCGAGACACGGAAGAGGCACGAGGGCGAACCATGGCGTCGGTGATCAATCTGAACCGCTTCCGCAAGGCAAAGGCGCGTGCCGAGGGGAAGCGCCGCGCCGCGGAAAATCGCACCGCGTCCGGGCGCAGCAAGGCCGAGCGCGAGACGACCGACGGCGAGCGCGAGCGCGCGGCGCGCGATCTCGACGGCAAGCGGATTGAGTAGCGCGGAGCACACGAGGCCACATGCGCTTGTATCGACTTCAGCTGGCGATCGGCGCGCTCGGGTTGCTGGTTGCCGGCGCGGCGGCGGCCCAGCAGCCCGACCAGCATTCCCAGATCCAGCTGCAATACCACGAGCTGGTGCCCGCCGGGCATGATTCGACGGCCGTGTTTCTCAAGATCTTCGATCGCATCCGCACAGATTGCGCGCTGGTTGGCAAAGCATTCGGCAAAACATGCGTCATCAACCAGCTCAATATTTATACCAACGCCAATTATTCCGGCGAGATGGCCGGCTCGAAGATGGTGAACGCGACCGCGACGATCGCCCTGGCGCCGGACGCTGGCGGGCCTGCGGCCGCGCCGGCGGCGGCGGCCGCGGCGCCGGCCAAATAACTGGCCGGTCACCACGTCATTACAGTCGGCGCGCCGTTAGTGGTAGAGAAACGCGAAGCTGGGGGCATCGTCCGGTTCGCGTTCGGCGATCCGGTCGTGCTCTTCGGCCTGGTCCAGCAATCGCTCCCTGGCAGCGGGCGTCGCGACCTCGTCGGCCAGCGTGCGCAGGCGCGCGGCGATGCGTTTGTGCAGGTCACGAAATTCAGACTTTGTCATGCTGCCCGCTCCGCCAGCACCTTCGTCATTGGCGGATATTGCACGAGTTCTGGGAGAATAGAATATTCTATTGCTTAAAATGTATCGAATATTCATCTAAGATGTTGCAAATGGGCGGCGCGGCCGCACAAAAAGAAACCCGGATCAACTGTCGCCGATCCGGGGTCAAGTATGCGGGTGGCAAACCCGCGACAGGGAGACTTTGCCAAGCCGGACCAGGGATTTAGAGGCAAGAGTCCGGCGCTCGCCTAGCGTCGCGCGAGCGCGACGCCTCAGAGCTAACGCGCCGGCCGCGATCAGGTTCCGCAGGAATGCATATTTCCCGCGCGAGCGGCGGCTCAGCTTACCGCCGCATGCGCCGCCCGCTTGCCGCCCCCGCCCGCGCGCAGTGCCGGCATGGCCGCCCGGTGCGGAAAGCGCTGGCTGCCACGGCGCAGTGCCGCAGGTTCCGCCATGACGATCTCGGCCTGCCGGTCCGGGACAATCCCGATCAGCCGCCGCAGCGCGTCGCGCCCTCGCGACAGGCGCGAGCGCACCGTGCCGACCGGCACGTCGAGCACCTCGGCGACTTCCTCGTAGCGCATGCCCTCGAGCCCGACGAGCAGAATGACAGCGCGCTGTTCCTCGGGCAATTTGGCGATAGCGCGTTCGAGATCGCGCAGTTCGAGGTTCCTCGCCTGATGCGGCGCGCGCATCAGCATCGGCTCGGTTTCGCTCAGCCCTACGACGGCGCCTTCGCGCACCGCGCGGCGCACCTGGTTCACATACTGATTGTGGAGGATCGTAAACAGCCACGCCCGCAGGTCGGTGCCCTCTTGCCACAAATGCAGCTTGCCGAGAGCCCGGGCGAGGCAATCCTGCACCAGATCATCCGCCGCCGCGACGTCGCGCGCGAGCGCGCGCGCATAACGCCGCAGGCGCGGAATCTCGGCTTCGATGCTGCGATGGATGTCGGCCACGAATACACCTCCCGCTCGCCGTGACCGGCCCGCCGCCGGTCTAAAGTGGGCGGGACTTTATCGGGGGGGTGTAATCCGATGATGTCATCGGCTGCGGATTTGTGTAAGAAATTGTAACCATATGTGCGAGCACCCACATGCATCGGCTGCGGCCGTTCCTTGTCGATAATTGTCAGTATGTCCGGGCCCAGGCAGGACCGCGGTGATGAATGAGAGCGCACACATTCTGGTGGTCGACGACCAGCAGGAAATCTGTGACGTCGTCCAGGAGTACCTGACCGGCGAAGGCTACCGGGTGTCGACCGCACATGACGGTGGCGGAATGCGCCGGGCGCTGAGCCAGGCGCCGATCGACCTGGTGATCCTCGACCTGATGCTGCCGGGCGAGGACGGCCTGACCCTGGCGCGCTCGCTGCGCAGCGAATCCGGGATCGGGATCATCATCCTGACCGGTCGCGGCGAGACCGTCGACCGCATCATCGGTCTCGAGATGGGGGCCGACGATTACCTGCCGAAGCCGTTCCATCTGCGCGAATTGCTGGCGCGCGTCAAAAGCGTGCTGCGCCGAGTCCAGAACCGCGCCGAGGAAAGCCCACATCCGGGCCGCACGCGCGCCCACTTTGCCGGCTGGAACCTCGATATATCGAGCCGCGAGCTGACCTCGCCGGGCGGCGAGGAAGTGCGGCTGACCACCGGCGAGTTCGATCTCTTGACGGCCTTCGTCAACAACGCCAATCAGGTGCTGTCGCGCGATCGCCTGCTCGATCTGGCGCGCAATCGCGAGGCCGGGCCATTCGACCGCACGATCGACGTGCAGGTCGGCCGGCTGCGCCGCAAGCTCGAGGACGATCCGCAGAACCCGAGCCTGATCAAGACGGTGCGCGGCAGCGGCTACATCTTCACCCCGTCGGTCGAGCTGAGCTGAGGCGCGGCACGCCGGAAGGCGGCGACAAAGCCGGGGCGGCCGCGGTAGGCGAGGTGCGCCAGCTCCGCCCCAAGGCGCCGCAACCCCTCGAACTGATGGCGCAGGTAGCCGCAGCTGATGGCGCTACCGGCAAGGCTCGCCACCCCGGTCGGCGGAAAGTTCGGCTCGCGCCGCCATGTCCCGAAGAGGACGTCCCACAGCGGCAGGATCACCGCGAAATTGCAGCCGCGCGCGCCCTCGAACGGCGGCCGCGCGTGCTCGATCGCGTGGTGCAGGCGGTGATATTGCGGGCCGACCACAAGGGGTGTGCCGAGCCGGCCGAAGCCGAGCCGAACGTTGGTGTGGGCGAGGCTCTCGATCAGCCGGAACAGAACCAACACCAGCGGGTATTCCTCCGGCGCGACCCCGATCAACAGCGCCAGCGTGCCGCTCCACGCGGCCGCCAGCACGTCGTCGAGCAAGTGGTTGCGGTCGTCCGACCACAGCGTCATCTGGCGCTGATCGTGATGCAGGCTGTGCAGGGCCCACCACCACCCCAGCCGGTGCTGCAGCCGGTGGCGCCAGTATTCGCCGAGGTCGAGCAGCACGATGTAGGCGAGCAAGGTGACGAACGGCCAGTCGCGTAGCGCCGGCAGCAGCTGCTCGAGCGCCCGCGGAATATAGCCGTGGAACCGCAGGGAGCCGTCGACCATCACGCCGATCGGCGCCAACACAAGAAACAGGATCGCCGGCACGACGCCGATGCGGTGCACCAGCGTGTAGACGACGTCGGTGCGCACCGCGCGCCGCGCCTCTCGATGCCCCGGCCTGCGCCCCGGCCGCTTCTCCACCGGCCGCCACCACTCAAGCGGCCGAAGCAGCAGATAGGCGAACGCGATCTCCAGCCCGCCGAACAGCGCAAAGCCGACGCCCTCGAAGACGTCATCGGCCCAGTCCATCAGCCCGAGCTGGTAGAGCGCCGGCTCGACCATCCGTTCGAAGAGCGCTCCCTGCGCCTCGCCGATCAGCCGCAGCACCCCGTCGATCATCGGCGCCGCCCGCGTTCCCTGAAGCTTGCTAGTTCACCGCGATCCCGTGCGGCGAGCGGCCGACCGGGATCGTCGTCTTCAGCGCGCCGGTCGCGAGGTCGATCACATCGACCGAGGCCCGCCAGCGCCCGGTCGCCCACAATTCCTTGCCGTCGGCGCTCAGCGCCATATCGTCGGGGCCACCGGGCGCGCCGAGCGTGGCGGTGACCCGCAGCGTGTCGGCGTCAAGCACCGAGATCGTGCCGGCGACCCGGTTCGACACGTAGAGCGTCTTGCCGTCGGGCGAGAGCAAAAAGTTATGGGCACCGCGGCCGGTATGGACGAGGCCGACGATCTCGCCGTCGGTCGGGGCGAGCTTGACGATGTAGTCGGCCCCCATCACCGCCACCAGGATCGCGCCCGAGGGGCGCACCAGGACGCCGGCCGGCTGGCGGCCGACCGGAACGGTCCACCGCGGCACGCCCGCGGCGAGGTCGATCGCGGTCACCCTGTCGGTGCCCTGCAGCGTCACATAGAGCGTGCCGCTGTCCGGCGCGAAGCCGATATGGCTCGGCATGGTCAGGGCCGACAGCCGGTGCGCCAGCTGGTAGGTCTTGGCGTCGTAGATGTCGATGCGGTCGAGGCGCAGCGAGTTCGCGACAAACCATTTGCCGTCGGGGCTGAAGGCGATCTGGTAGGGGTCGCTCGCCTCCTGCCGTTTCTCGACCGCGCCGGTGTTGCGATCGATGAAGACGAGCTCGTTGCCGCCGGCCATCGCCGCGATGAGGCTCTTGCCGTCGGGCGTCGCGATCAGGTGATGCGGCTGGCGCCCGATGTAGCTGCGCGAGGTTTCGAGGTGGCTCTGGGTGTCGATCGTGCTCAGCGAATCGTCGTCGGAATTGAGGACGATCGCCTCCTTGGCGAGCGCCGGCAGCGCGGCGGCGCCGGCGATCAGGCCGGCCGCGAACAGCCGCGCGAGGGAGAGGCGGCACAGGGCGAGTATGGTACAGCAGAGCACGACAGCACCGACCGACGCAGCCCGCGGGGCGCCCGCGAAACCGACGCGCGCATTAGACAACGCTCACCGCGGTTAAGAAAGCCCGACCAAAGCGCCGCGAATGGAGATTCGATCTTCTAGCGCAGGCGTTGCGGCAATGCCGCGATCGCGGCGTCGACGAGCGCGGCGCCGCGCTCCTCGTCGAGCTCGGCGGCGATGACCTCGCGCGCCGCGGCGACCGCGACATCGACCGCAGTGGCGCGGATCTCGTCAAGCACTTTTGCTTCGGCCTGCGCGATGCGCTCCTCGGCGAGCCGCTGGCGCCGCGCCAGCGCCGCCTCGAGGTCGCGCTCCGCCTGCGCCGCGATGCGCCGGGCCTCGTCCTCGGCGCGGACGATGATCGCCTGCGCCTCGGCGGCCGCCTCGCGCTCCTTCGCTTGGTATTGGGCGAGAAGTTGCTCGGCCTCGTCGCGCAGCCGGCGCGCCTCGTCGAGCTCGCTCCGGATCCGCACGGCGCGCTCGTCGAGGCTGCCGATCAGCATGCGGCGCACCGGCTTCCACGCGACCGCGACGAAAATGGCGGCGGCCACCGCCACCCAGAATTCGGGGTCGCCGAAGAGACGCATCAGGAGGCCCGCCCGGCCGGCGCATCCCCGGCCAACGCGGCGTCGACCGCCGCCGCCAGCTTGGCGGCGTCGGGGGTGGCGCCGGTCAGCTTCTCGACCATGGCGCGCCCGACATCGGCGGCGATGCCGCGAACATCGGCCAGCGCCTGATCCCTGCCGGCGGCGATGCGGCTCTCCGCCGCCGCCACTTGCCGCGCCAAGGTGGCGGCCAGCTCGCGCTGGCGTTCGGCGGCTGCGGCGGCCATCTGCTCGGCGGTCTCGCGCAGCCGGGTTTGCGCCTCGCCGCGCGCTGCCGCCAGCGCCGTTTCATAGCCGGCGAGGACGGCCTCGGCCTCGGTGCGCATTGCCGCGGCGCGCCCCAGATCACCGTCGAGCCGCTGCCGCCGCGCCTCGATCGCGCGCCCGACCCGCGGCACTGCAAGGCCGCGCATCAGCAAAAATAGCACCAGAAAAATCACCGCCAGCCAGAACAGCTGCGGCACGAACCCGGCGGGATCGAGTTGCGGCATGGCGAGGAACCGCCCGCCTGCCCTAGACCGCGTAGAGGACGAGGAACGCGATCAGCAGCGCGTAGAGCGCCACCGCCTCGGTCAGCGCGAAGCCGAGCATGCCGATGCCGAACACCTGGTCGCGCGCGGCCGGGTTGCGGGCGATCGAGCTGACCAGCGTCGCGAAAATATTGCCGATACCGACGCCGGCGCCGGCGACGCCGATCGCGGCAAGTCCGGCGCCAATCATCTTCGCGGCGGTGGGGTCCATGGCGGTATCCTCAAGTTGCGAAAGTTGCGGAGCGAATGGCGGCGCGGGCTCAGTGCAGCGGGCTCAGTGCAGATGGATCGCGTCGCGCAGATAGAGGCACGTCAGGATCGTGAACACATAGGCCTGCAAGGCGCACACGATCATCTCCAGCGCGAACATCGCGACATTAATCGCGATCGGTAGGAAGCCGAAAATCCCCAGCGTGATCGTGAAGCCGGCGAACACCGCCATCATCGTGTGCCCGGCCATCATGTTGGCGAACAGCCGGATGCCGAGGCTGATCGGCCGCGACAGGTAGGAGATGATCTCGATCGGCACCAGCACCGGCGCCATGAACACCGGCGCTCCGGGCGGAAAGAACAGGGTGAAGAAGTGCAGGCCGTGGCGGATCACCCCGACGACGGTCACCAGCAGGAACACGAAAATCGCCAGCGCGAATGTGACGACGATCTGGCCGGTAAACGTGAAGCTGTAAGGGATTAGGCCGATGAAGTTGCCGAACAGCACGAACATGAAGATCGAGAAAACCAGCGGGAAGTACTCGATGCCCTCGGTGCCGACGTTCTCGCGGACCATGCCGGCGACGAATTCGTAGGACAACTCGGCGAGCGATTGCAGCCGCCCGGGCACCAGCGCGGCCCCGCGGGTCGCACCGACGAGCAGCGCCATGATCAGCGCGACGACGACCGTCATCAGCAAAGCCGAGTTCGTGTAGGAGATGTCGAGCGAACCGATGTGCAATGGCACCAGCGGCTTGATCACGAACTGTTCAAGTGGAGCACTAACTTCCGCCACGTTCTTCTCGACCTCGCCCCAAGCCCCTCATCCGCCGCGGCCGGCGGGTGGGCCGCCGCCCATGCCCCGCACCGCCCGGAATACATTCATCATTCCCGCCGCGCTGCCCAGGAAGAACCCCAGGATCAAGCCCCACGGCCGGGTCCCGACATAGCGATCGGCGAGCCAGCCGAGCGCCAGCCCGACGCACAGCGCGGCGAGCAGTTCGATCCCGACGCGCAGGCCAAACCCGAGAGCGTTACCGCCCGCGGTGACGTCGCCCCTGCCGGCCGGCCCCTCCTCGTCCGCGCGCGAGCGCGCCTGATCGATCTCGTCGCCAAGCCGTCGCAACGGGTCGGGTGGCCCGCTCTCGCTCATCTGTTGCGCGCAGCCATCCTCGCTAACCGGGCCGGCCTCGATGGGCCGGCCGGAGCGGCGCGCACCATAGTCAGCCGCCCGCGGCCTGTCAAACGGAAGGCGGCGCGCCGGATGCCGCTGCTCACGCGCTCTGCCGCAATTCGGCGGCGCGGGCGAGATCGACCGAAACCAGCTGCGAAACGCCGCGTTCCGCCATTGTGACGCCGAACAGCCGGTCCATCCGCGCCATTGTGACGCGGTGATGGGTGATCAGCAGGAACCTGGTGCCAGTCGCGTCGGCGATGTCGGCGACGAGCCGGCAGAAGGCGTCGACATTGGCGTCGTCGAGCGGCGCGTCAACCTCGTCGAGGACGCAGACCGGCGCCGGGTTGGTCAGGAACACGGCAAAGATCAGCGCGATCGCGGTCAGCGCCTGCTCGCCGCCCGACAACAGCGAAAGGGCCTGCAGGCGCTTCCCCGGCGGGCTCGCCAGGATGTCGAGCCCGGCGGCGAGCGGATCCTCGTCGCCGGCCCAAGCAAGTTCGGCCTTGCCGCCGCCGAAGAGGCGCGCGAAGAGCTCGCCGAAATGACCGTTGAGCCGCGCGAACGCGGCTTCGAGGCGACGCCGCCCCTCGGCGTCGAGGGTCGCGATGCCGCGCCGCAGCCGGGCGATCGCGGCAGTCAAATCGTCGCGTTCGCGGGCGAGGCCCTGGAGTTGCGCCTCGACCTCGGACGCTTCGCGCTCGGCCAGCAGGTTGACCGGGCCGATGCCGTCGCGCTCGCGCATCAGGCGGTCGAGGCGTGCCGCGAGGTCGCCGCTGTCGGACGGCAGCGCCTCGCCGCTCTCGGCGGCCAGCCGGCAGAGCTCCTCGGGCGTGCTGTCGAGCCGCTCGGCGATCTCGCCGCGCAGCCGCGCCAGCCCGGCGGCGGCAGCCTCGCAGCGCGCCTCCAGCCGAGCCCGCTGCTCGCGCGCCAAGGCGACCGCGGCATCGGCCTGGCGGGCAGCGTCGGCCGCGAGCCGCAGGCGGCCCTCGCCACCGGCCAGCGCATCCGCGGCGGCCGCGTCCGCCGCCGCGGCGGCTTGGGCGTGCGCAGCCAGCGCCTCGCTCTCGGCAGCGATCGCGGCCGGCCGGTCGGCGAGACCGGCGAGTTCGGCGGCGAGCTCCTCCTGCCGCTCGGCCAGCACACCGCGCTGGGCGGCGCAGGCTTCGCACCGCTGGCGCCAGGACGCCGCTTCGGCCGTCATCGCGGCCAGCCGCCGGCGCCGCGCCTCGGCCTCGGCGGCGAGGCGATCGAGCCCGCTGCGCGCCTCCATTTCGCGGCGGCGCGCCGCGCTCGCCTCAGCCCGCGCCGCAGCGAGCGCACTGCGCGCCAGTCCGGGCTCAGGCAGCAGCGCCAGCGCGCGCTCGGTCTCGCTCGCCTGCTGGCCGAGCTCGGCCAGCTCGCCGGTGAGCTTCTCGACCGTGTCGGCGACGCCGGCGAGGCGGGTTTCGGCCGCCAGCCCGCACCGCGCCAGCTCCGCTTGGGCGGCGCGCGCCCGGGCGTCGCGGTCCTCCGCGGCCCGCAGCGCGGCGACCGCGGCGCGCTCGGCCGCCGCCGCGGCGTCGCGCGCGGCGCGGGCGGCAACGGCGGCTTCGCCGGCGCGTTGCGCGTCCGCCGCCGCCGTGGAAATCTCGCCCGACAGCCGGCGCAGCTCGTTGCGCTGGCGCAGCCGCTCCGCTTCCGCCGTCGAGCTTGGCGCCAGCCGGGCAAAGCCGTCCCAGCGCCACAGCCGGCCGGCGCGGTCGACCAGGCTCTGGCCGGCTTCGAGCAGCGGCTGCAGGCGCCAGCCGTCGGCCGGGCTGTCGACCCAGCCGGTGCGCGCCAACCGGCGGGCGAGCGCCGGCGGCCCCGAAATCGCGGCGCCGAGCGGGTGCGCCCCCGGGGGCAGCGGCGCGGCGGAGAGCGGCGCCAGCTCGATCCAACCAGCCCCGGCCTCGCCATCCGGCTCACCCGGGCCCGGCAGCAGCGGCGCCGCCAGTTCGCCGTCGAACAGCGCCGCGGTCGCCGCCTCGAACCCTGGCGGCACGTCGAGCAGCGACAATAGGGCCGGTCCGTCCGCCGGCGCCGCGGCGGCTGGCGCCAGGACCCGCGCCAGCGCCTCGGCCTCGGCCTGCAGCCGGTGGCAGCGACTGTCGGCGACACGGGCGGCGTCGGCCAAGCCGGCCTCGCGCTGCTGTGCCAATGCCAGCGTCTCCCCCGCCGCGGCGGCCGCTGCGCGGGCGCCGTCGATCGCCACCGCAGCCGTCGCCACGGCGGCGGCGGCCTCGGCCAGCGCGGCCGCCGGGACGAGGTCGCGCTGCAGCGCCAGTCGTTGCGCCTCGGCCTCGGCCAGGCGCGCCCGCAGCCGGCCGGCGCGCTCGGCGAGATCGCGGCGCTGTCGTTCGAGCGCGGCGCGGCGCGCCTCGCCGGCGGCGCAAGCCTCGGTCATCTGCTGCAATCCGGTTTCGGCGAGGCGCAGCGCCGCCGCCGCCGCTCCGACCTGCGCCGCCGCGTCGCGTCGCGCCGCCGCGCCGGCGCTCTCGCCCTGCTCCAGCGCCTGCCGCTCGCCGGCCAACGCGGCGAGCGCGCCTTCGGCATCGAGGAGCCGGCTGGCCTCGCGTTCGAGATCGGCGGCGAGCTGCTCGCGACGGTGCTCCACCTCGGCGCGGGCGGCGACGACGTGGCGCAGCTCCTGATCGAGCGCTTCACGGGCATGCGTCAGGCGCTGGCGCGCCGCCGCGGCGGCGGCCTGCGCCAGGCGCAGCGGGGGCACCGCCGCCTCCGCTTCGGCGCGCTCTCGCTCGCGCGCCAGCGCCGCTTCGGTGGCGGCGGCAAGAGCGCGCTCGCTCACCCGCAACTCGCTGGCAAAAGCTTCGCCCTCGGCGGCGGCGGCGCGCCAGCGCGCGTCCAAGAGCTGCGCCTCGGCACGGCGGATCTGCTCACCCAGCCGGCGATAGCGCTGCGCCTGCCGCGCCTGCTTTCGCAGAATCTCGATTTGCGCCGCGAGGGTTGCGATGACGTCGTCAAGCCGGGCCAAATTATCGGCGGCGCCCGCGAGCTTCAGTTCGGCCTCGTGGCGCCGCTGGTGCAGCCCAGCGGTGCCGGCGGCCTCGTCGAGCAGCAGCCGGCGCTCGACCGGCTTGGCGGCAATCAGCGCCCCGATCCGCCCCTGCCCGACCAGCGCCCCCGAATGCGGCCCGGTCGCGGCGTCGGCGAACAAGAGCTGCACGTCGCGGGCGCGCGCCTCGCTGCCGTTGATCCGATAGGCCGAGCCGCCGCCGCGGACGATGCGGCGCGTGACTTCGAGCGTCGCCGCGTCGCTGTCGGCGAAGGGCGCATCGCGGGCGCTGTTGTCGATCGTCAGCGCGACCTCGGCGAGGTTGCGCGCCGGCCGGCTGCCGGAGCCGGCGAAGATCACATCGTCCATCTCGCCGCCGCGCAGCCGCCGCGCCGAAGCTTCGCCCATCACCCAGCGCAGGGCCTCGACGAGATTCGATTTGCCGCAGCCATTGGGGCCGACGATGCCGGTGAGCCCGGGTTCGATCGCCAGCTCGGTCGGCTCAACGAACGATTTGAAGCCGACGAGGCGGAGGCGCTCTACCTGCATCGCCGCTCGCTCAGGCCGTGTCGGGGTGCAGCGTCATCGCGGCGTCACGATTTCCCGGCAAGGCCCGAGAGCAGCTGATCGAACGCCTCGAACGTCGGCTCGCCCTCGAATTTCTTGCCGTTAATAAAAAACGTCGGGGTCGAATCGACGCCGAGCTGCTGGGCCGCCTGCAGGCGGCTGCCGGCGACCTGGTCCTCGAGCTTGTTGTCGGTGAAGCAGGAATCGAACTTCTGCTTGCCGATGCCGGCGAACTGCACGAGGCGCTCCAGCGCCGCCCGCCAATCCTTTGCGAGCACCCATTTGTCCTGGTTCTCGAACAGGCTGTCGACCAGCGGGTAGTAGCGCTCGGGCGGGGCGCAGCGCGCCACCATCTCGGCCCGCAGCGCCTCCTGGTCGAGCGGAAAATCGCGGAACACCAGCTTGGCCTTGCCGGCGTCGATCCATTGCTTCTTGAGCTGCGGCAGCACCGTGCCGGCGAAATGGGCGCAATGCGGGCAGCTCAACGAGCCATACTCGACGATCGTGATCGGCGCGTCGGGCTTGCCGAGAATGCGGTCGCTTTGGGTCAGCGCCAGCGCCTTGTCGATGTCGGCCGCGGTGGGCGCGGCGGCAGGCTTGGGCGCCTGCGCGGCCGCCGGAGGTACCGCCGCGACCAGCAGCCCGAAGAGCGCGACAAACCAGATTTCCCGCATTGGAAGGGTCCTCATACCAGATGTTGATGCTAGCCGCTTCGCGCGGCCCGCGCAATCTCCGTTGCCGGAAGCTCTAGGTTCCAGACTCAATCATAACCACCAGATAACGATGGCGGCGAGGGTCACCGCGGCGGCGAAGTTGGCGGCGAGCTTGTCGTAGCGGGTGGCGATGCGGCGCCAGTCTTTGAGG
>Ga0070731_10002462_pt1 | contig 17648 bp, 15 predicted proteins | sample Coa_R1_2_FD_66448 | JGI IMG/M metagenome (GOLD analysis project Ga0070731, IMG submission 66448) | Surface soil microbial communities from Centralia Pennsylvania, which are recovering from an underground coalmine fire - Coalmine... | ecosystem: Environmental > Terrestrial > Soil > Unclassified ...
GTCGATCATCTGCCGGCGACCTACAGCCGCGAGCACCAGGCATTTAGCAAAGGCGAGCCGGAGTGGGGCGCTCATCTCGCCGACGATCTGCAGCGCATCATCGCGTTGCATGACGCATCGACCATTGCGGCCGTCATCGTCGAGCCCATGGCCGGATCGACCGGCGTGCTGCCGCCGCCAAAGGGTTATCTGCAGCGGTTGCGGGCCATTTGCGATCGGCACGGCATTCTCCTGATCTTCGATGAGGTGATTACCGGCTTCGGCCGTCTCGGCCACGCCTTTGCGGCCGAGCGCTACGGTGTCACGCCCGACCTCGTCACCTTCGCCAAAGGCATCACCTCGGGCAGCGTGCCCATGGGCGGCGTGATCGCGCGCCGGCACGTCTACGACGCGTTTATGCGCGGCCCCGAGCAGACCATCGAACTGTTTCACGGCTACACCTACTCGGCGCATCCGCTCGCTTGCGCCGCGGGCCTGGCGACGCTCGATCTTTACCGCGACGAAAGGTTGTTTGAACGCGCAGCCAAGTTGGAGCCGATCTTCGCCGATGCCGCCATGGGCTTGAAGGAACTGCCGGGCGTGCTCGATATCCGCACCGTTGGACTTACCGCCGGGATCGATCTGGCTTCGCGTCCTGACGGATTCGGTGCCCGGGCTTATGAGGCGATGAACCGCGCCTTTCACGACGAGGGTGTGATGGTTCGCATCACGGGCGAGACGTTGGCGCTGACCCCGCCGCTGATCGTCAGCGAGGAGCAGATCGGCGAGATCTTCAACAAGGTGAGCCGCGTGATCAAAGCGGTGATGTAGCCGCCCGTCATTGCAACGCGTGCGGCTCATTGCGGCTTCAATATCGCCCAGCCGAAGCGCTCAGGAGGTGTGCCGAAGCGGCGGCGCGGCGGCAGCATGAGCGAATCGCCGACTTGTGCCGAGGGTGCGATGGAGGCGAGCGGCGGTGGCAAACGGTCGAAATCGCCGCCTTCCCAGACAAGGATCGCGCCCTTGGCGCGCAGATCGTCGAGATCAATCCACGGCGCGCGGCGCGGTAGCCCATCGATCAGCACTCCCGGGTGATCCGGAGAATAATGGGCTATGTTTCCGCCGAGCCACATAGAGCCGATTACGTAGCTCAGCCTCTTGCCGCCGGTCGCGTCATGGAAACGCTGCGTCAAATCCGCCGCCAGCGCGTCGCCGGGAAAGAACGCGGCGCGGTAGCGATGATCGACCATAGGCAGCACGGTGTAGTCGGCGGTAAACGCCAGCACCAAGAGAACGAAGATCGCCGCCCACGTGCTGACGATGCGGCTGAGCCGCGGCGCATCCAACGTGCGCGGGAAACACAGGACAATCCACAGGCCGAGGAACAGCCAGAGCGGATAGCCCCACATGGTGATGGTGCCGCGTCCGCTGACACCGATCAGCACCAACATCGCGGCCGCGGGACCGAAGGCGAGCACGGTGACGATGCGGCGGTCGAAGTCGTTAGCGCCGCGTTCGCCGGGCGGCGCGGCGATCGGAGTTGCTGGCGTGGAGCTTCTCGGCTCCCAGGCCCAACCGCTTCCCACTGAAAGGAATGGCACGCCCGCCACTGACCGCGGCCACACCCACATCGCGGCTATGACCAACAGCGGCAACATGAAGAAGATTTGCCCGGCAGCAAACTCCAGCGGATGCCGGATGTGATCGAAGAAGCCGCGCGCCGGAGCGGCGCGTGCATCAACGTAGTGGAACGGCGCGAAGTCGTTCTGAACTAGCCAGATCAGGTGCGGTGCGGTCAGGATGAGCGCCACGGCCGCGGCGAGCCATGGGCCCGCGGTGCGCAGTGCCGTCCGCGCGTCTCGATCGAACAGCAGGAACACCGCGTACGATCCCGCGATGACGACCACAAAATATTTGGCCCAGAGTGCGCCTGCGAAAGCGATGCCGAGCAGGAGCCAATGCCCGATATGTCCACGCCGCAAAGCGGCATGAAAGGACCAGCCGGCCAGCGCCCAGAACGGCAACTGAATAACGTCGTGATTGAACTTCGCGGCCGTGTATTGAAAGTAGTGCAAGCCGTCGATGATCAGCACGGAGATCAGCGCGCCGGTTGTGCCGACTAACGGTCGCGCCGTTTTCCACACCAGGACGAAGGCAATAATGACGACTGCCTCTGCCAGCGCGTAATAGGCGATGTCGGCGCCGAACAGCCGGTGCATGATTTCGACTAGCCACCACGGCAGCGGCGGCAGCTTGTCGGAGCCAAGCACCCATTCGGGGCCGTAGGTCAGCGCCTCGATGAGGTCGAGCGGGAGATTGGCGTAGAGCAGCGTCGGCAAAGCGGTCCAAACCACAAAATGCAGGGCCAAAAAGGTGCCGAACGCAGCGTTGGGCCGTCGCGCGATCCACGCGAAGAGGCCCGGCTGTGGCGACAAACTCGGCCCGGCCGCTGAAATGACAGAGTGCGGTGCTTGGGTCATCGAACACCAACCGCCGCTGAGCCCGATCGCGGCCTGAACGGTACGCCCGCCGTTGCGCTTCCTTATAGAAGCGAGCACGAAATTTAGCTACGATGCGATGGGGGGTACGCCGCGTTCGCGCTGCCGGTATTGGACTGCGATCGGCAGAGTATGGTCTAAACGACCTAGCGTTTTTCGGCGGGTAAGTCCGGCGTTAAGTCTGGGGCATAATGGAGTCGGGCATGGTGCGGTTTGGCGCCGTCTTTGTAGCGATGTGTATGGCGCTGATCGCCGTCTCGCTGGGGGGCGTGTCCTATCTTCGCTTCGGCTTCAACGGCCCCGAGGCGTCGCTGATCGGCATTGCGGTGCTGATGGCGCTGGTGGCTTACAGCGCGCTTGCCGCACGAATGCGTGACCGCGCGGACGCAACCGAAATGATCTCGGGACTGAAGCGCAGCTCCGGCGACATGATACGCCAGCTTGCCGAGTTCGGGCGCCGCATCAATGCCATAGACAACAGGGTCGAGCGAGCGTTCGAGCGTTCAGGTGAGAGCGCGCAGCCTCTCGCGTCCGAGCTTGCCGAACTTTCGTCGCAGGTGAAGGGTCTCGTAGGTTCGGTTGCGGCCCATGATGCCGCGCTTAGCGCCGCCGGCGGTGATCGCCAGCAGGTTGGGGGCGCCGCCGACCTCGGTCCGGCCGACGACCCTGTGGCGGCAGCCGCCCGTGCAGTGTCCGACAGCCAGGCGGTGCACAGGGTGGACGCTTTCAGCAGGCTCGATCAGGACAGCATCATTGCGTTGGTCCGCGACGGTATCGAAGCCGGCAGAATCGATCTCTATCTGCAACCCATTGTTACGCTGCCCAAGCGCAACGTGCGCTACTACGAGGCGATGTCGCGGCTGAAGGCCGAGAGCGGCGAGGTGATCGCGGCCGCCGATTTCCTTAAATATGCGGAAGCCGGCTCGCTTATGCCGAAGCTCGACCATATGACGGTCATGCGCTGTGTGCAGGTCGTGCGCAGGCTTCTGCTGAAGAATCGCGACATCGGACTTTTTTGCAATCTCTCGAGCGCGACGTTGACCGATTCCGGATTCCCCCAACTGCTTGAACTCCTCGAAGCCAACCGCGCCATCGGTCCCTCGCTTGTTTTCGAGTTCACCCAAAGGGCGGTGCGCGCCATGGGACCGGCCGAGCACGAAAGCCTTGCGGCGCTCGCCGAGCGGGGCTTCCGTTTTTCCATGGACAACCTCGTCGATCTCGACCTCGAGCCGGGCGAACTGCAGGAGCGCGGCTTCCGCTTCATTAAGGTTCCGGTGACGCTGCTGCTTGGCGGTGACGGCTCAGCCGCGTCCGATCTATCGAGCATGTTCGACGGAGTAGGTGTGGACCTGGTCGCCGAACGCATCGAGAGCGAAAATATCGCGGCCCACGTGGTCGAACGCGGCTTCCGCTTTGCGCAGGGATTCTTGTTCTCGCCGCCTCGGCCGGTGCGGGCGGAAGCATTGCAAGGTGAAAACGGCGAGGGTGCTAAGGAAACTGAAAAAGAAGCCGCAATGCCGGCATCAGCTCCAGGCGAACAGTCGCAGTCAAGCGCCGACCTTCTCGCCTCGGCCGCGGCTGCAGCAGGCGACTCGCTCGGCGCCTCGCGCAATCAAGCCATTCGCACCGGCGGGCGCCGTTGATCGGTCCGATGGTTTCTGGTCAAGCCGCGCATGAATCCGGACGGTGTTTGCGCCGTGCGCCTGCGCCGCTCCGCACGTGGCAATGACCTCAACCCCGCAGAAAGCCATTTCGCCGCAGACAAGCGTGCCCTTGGTCGAGCGGTTTGCGCCGCTCGCACGCGGCTATGACGTGCTCTTCTGCGACGTCTGGGGCGTGGTTCACAACGGTGTTGCCGCTTTCGCCGATGCGTGTGATGCGCTCACGCGCTTTCGTTCGGGCGGCGGCACCGCGATCCTGCTCACCAATGCGCCGCGGCCGGCCGCTGCGGTCGAACGCATCCTCGACCGGCTCGGCGTTCCGCGCACGGCCTACGACGCCATCGTCAGTTCCGGCGATGTCACCCGCGGTGTCGTCGAGCGAAAGCTGAGCGAGAGCCTGTACCATGTCGGCCCTAAACGCGATTTGCCGATCTTCGCTGGGCTCGACGTTGTCTTTGCACCGATCGAGAGTGCCGATTACGTGGTGTGCTCTGGTCTGTTCGACGACGAAACGGAGACGCTGGAGAGCTATCGCGAGATGTTGGCGCTCATGCGCGCGCGGCAATTGTTTATGGTCTGCGCGAATCCGGACGTAGTCGTCGAGCGCGGTGACACGCTGATCTATTGTGCCGGCGCGATCGCCGACGCTTATGTGGCACTGGGCGGTGAAGTACTCTACTGCGGCAAGCCGTATGCGCCGATCTACGAGGTGGCGCTGGACAGGGCTGCTGCGTTGCGCGGCGGCACGCGGCCGGCGCTCAGCCGCGTGCTTGCTATTGGCGATTCGGTCCGCACCGACCTTTCCGGCGCGGCGGCGTTCGGCCTCGATTGCATATTCGTCACTTCGCGCCTTCATGCCGCGGAATACGGCTCGCGCGAGACGCCCGATCTCGCCGCCTTGAATGCCATGTTTGGCGCCGCCGGCGTTGCGCCGAAGGCGATCATCCGCGGACTGGTGTGGTGACGGGGTCTTTTGTGGTGACGGACGTCTTCAGGCGGCCGTGTCGGCCTACTCGGCGAAAACCGCCTCGATCTTCGACTTCAACGTCTGCGCGTTGAACGGCTTGACGATGTAATTGTTCACGCCGGCCTTCTTGGCGGCGATTACGTTTTCAGTCTTGGATTCCGCCGTGACCATGATGAACGGTGTATCGCTGAAGCCGGGGTCCGAGCGGACTTCCTGCAACAGGTCGAAGCCGCTCATCGGTTCCATGTTCCAATCGGAGATGACGAGCCCGTAGCGTTTCGCGCGCATCTTGGCGAGCGCGGAGGCGCCGTCATTCGCATCGTCGATGTCGGCGAAGCCCAGCTGCCGGAGCAGGTTGCGAATTATACGGATCATCGTGCTGTAGTCGTCGACCACGAGCACTGGCATTGACGGATCAAGAGCCATATCTCGCTCCTGGCGCGCAATTGCGCAAAGCCGACGGCGTCGGCGAAGAACTCGGGGCGCAACAATCGGGCAGGGTCAGCCCCACGAGCGACCCCTGCCAAAGGGTTCGTACAACTACCATCGCGTGCTGAAGAACGCGTTAACCGGTGCGTCTGCGACGCCGCCGCGGCCCCACAAGGTCCCCCTTATCCTCCCTTGACTCGATGGCTGCGGCGGCGGCACGTAACGGCCGCCAAAAGTTTCTTAACCATTTGCCGTTGATGCCGACGAAAAGCTTCATCGTCGTGCGCGATAGCGCGCCCGACGCTTCTTTGCGCGGTGCGGTCGTCGCCATCGGCAATTTCGACGGCGTGCATCGCGGCCACAAGGCCGTGATTGCTGTGGCGCAAAATCGCGCCAAGGCGCTCGGCAGAAAAGCGGCGGCGTTGACCTTCGAGCCGCATCCGCGCGACTTCTTCAATCCGAAGGAGCGGCTGTTCCGGCTGACCGACGAGACAGCCAAGTTGCGGCTTCTTGCCGCGACCGGGCTCGATGGGGCGATCGTGCTGACTTTTGACGCGGCGCTCGCACGGTTGACCGCTGAGGAATTCGTCGCGCGCATCCTGGTCGAGCGGTTCGCAGTGAGCGGGGCGGTGATCGGATTCAACTTTCATTTCGGCGTCAGCCGTGCCGGCTCGCCGGATTTTCTGATCGCCGAAGGAAAGAAGTGCGGCTTCACTGTCGATGTGGTGCCCCCGTTCGAGGAGAATGGTCGCCCCATCTCGTCCGGTCCGATCCGCGCCGCACTCGCCGCCGGTCGCCTCGACGAGGCGGCCGAGTATCTCGGTTATCCGTGGTTCGTGTCCGGCGAGGTGGTCCATGGCGACAAGCGCGGCCGTGAACTCGGCTTCCCCACGGCAAATCTGACACTCGATGCAGCTTGCGGTCTGCGCCACGGCATCTACGCGGTGCGGGTCGGATTGGCCGGCCGGCATTACGACGGCGTGGCAAGCTTCGGCCGCCGCCCGATGTTCGACAGCGGTGTAGTGTTGCTGGAGGTCTTTCTGTTCGACTTTGCCGGTGACCTCTACGGCCGCACAATCGACGTCGCGTTCATTGCATGGTTGCGCGCGGAAGCGAAATTCGGGTCGGTCGACGAACTGGTGCGGCAAATGCAAGAAGACGCGCGCCGCGCCAGTGCTACGCTGTCGCAGCACCCCAATGCGTTCCCTCCCATTTAGGAAGATTCTTCAGAAAGGTCATCTTCACTATGAGCCGAGCGACTGCCGTTCTTCATCCGGGTGAGTCGGTCACCCTCGCTCCGGGCGCGGGCATCAGCTTCGAGATCGAGCCTGGCCAGAGGCTCAAGCTGACTCAGCCCGAGGGAGAGCAGGTGGCCGATCTGATTTCATTTAATCGCGACGATGTGCGCGAGCTGCTGTCCATGCTCTCCAGTCGCGCCGTCAACTTGTGTTGGAAGCTGACCGCTCCACACGTGCTCTACAGCAATTGCTCCCGCAAGATGTGGCAGATCGAAGAGGATCTCACCGGCGAGAATTATTGCGGCGGCGGTTATTGCAGCGAGCAGCTCAACGTGGCGCGATACGGCGACATCGGCAAAGGCGCCGCGAATTGTCAGTCCAACCTTGAAGCAGCAATTCGCGGTTATGGAATGGACCGTTGGAATTTCAACGTCGACGCCTGTTTCAACGTCTTCATGACGGTGGCGTACGACCAGAACGGCGTCTGGGAGATCCGTGCGCCGAAGGGCAGGCCCGGCGATTACATGGTCATGCAGGCGCTGATGCCGCAGATCGTGGCCGTCTCCAATTGTCCGGTGCTGTTCAACGCTTGCAACAACTATCGGCTCAAGCCGCTGACGCTGGAAATTCTGCAATAGCCGCGGATCGGATTGCTGCCCTAACCCGCATTACTTGGCGCTGCGCCGGTGCTCGCGATACTCGCGCAACCATTGCGCCGCCACGAATCCGAAGAGTGCAACGGGCACGACCCGCTGCCAGCCAACGGAGCGGCCGACTTGGACCGCGAGCGTCAGCAGCTTCGGATCGAGGAGTCCGGAACCGGCGCGCGCCCGTGCGGCGCGTTCCAGGATGGCGCGCTCACGCGCGCGCTGCCGTGCCGCCACGCCGATGACCACGGCGATGATGGCGACGACTACGAAGATCGCAGTCATGAGTAGCGCTGCAAAGATGCTGCCGAACTGGATTGAAAACCAGTCGTAACCGGCGACACAGAGGAACGCGAACGCGGTCAGCGCCGCGGTTGCGGCGACGGCTATACAGACAAACAGCGTAAGGGATGCGCCGCTGCGCGCCTGGATCGCCAGCGTGATCTCGCGCGTCCAGTTGTTGATCATGGCAGTTCGCCAAGCGCTGCGGTGATCGGGCGTCCCGATCAGCGCCGCCACGCCGCTCCGAAGATGAAGCCGACCGCCGCCACCAGCGCCAGCGTGGCATAAGGTCGGTTTTTGATCGACTCATCGACGGCGTCGACAAAGTTGTCGGACACGTCGCGCACGGCATGAGCCGCCTCGCGACCCCTGTCCTGTGCGTCCGAAACCACGCCATCGACGCTCGTCTTCGCGCGCCGCCACGCCGCGTTGCCCTTGGCCGCGACGATCTCGCCAACCTGCTCGGCAAGGCGTGAGAGGTCGTCCCGCAGCGCTTGCAGATCCTTCTGAATGTCGCTCGAGGCCGCGGAAGCGGCCTTGCCGACTTCGCGCAGGCCTTCGCGCGCATCTCCCGCGGTGTCTCTTGCCGCCTCGCGCGCGTGTTGCGCTGCCGTTGAAGTGGTCATGCGTGTTCTCCGTGCATGGGAATCTGAATTGCCCGGATAATAAGCGTTCGGCGGATGGAAAAGTTCCATTCAATCCGGGAGCTTGACCTCTTCCGCCGGGAATAAATGGCTGGAGACGACGAGGCCCACGATCGACAGCGGCACTGCGAGGAACGCACCGATCGGGCCCCACATCCAAGTCCAAAATGCCAGCGCCAGCACAACGACGAGCGGATTGAGCGTGATCCGCCGGCCGACGATTGTCGGCGTGATGAAATGCCCTTCGAGCGTGGTCAATCCGATGAGCGCGGCCGGCGCAATGACCGCGTGGCTGAGCGAGGGGAATGTCACGAGGCCGACGCCGAACAGGACCAGGACCATGATGGCCGGCCCAACGTACGGTATGTAGTTTAAGAAGGCGGCCAGCAAGCCGAAGATGACCGGGTTGGGCAAGCCGATGAGCCAGGCGCCGATCGCAACAATGGTCCCGAGCACAAAGTTGATCACGGTAACGACAGCGAGGTAGCCGGCGAGATTTCTTTCTATGTCCCCCATGATGCGCAGGAAGCGAAGCTTGCCCTCATGGCTTGGGAAGAGCAACACGAGTTGATTACGCAGCTCGAGCTGGCCGGCGAGAAAGAACAACAATGTGCCGAAGAAGAGCAGCAACTGGCCGGCCGCCGGCGTCAAAAAGGCGACGACGGGCAACACCACATTGGGGGCCGCCACGGTCTGCGCGGGTGCGTGGCCGCCGAATACAGCGGTTTCCAGTTCGCGCAACGCTGCAAGCGGCGGCTCGAGCACCGAAAGTCTCTGCTTAATGGTCGCGCCGATCTCGGGAGCACGTCCGATCCATTCGCTGACCGGGGCGGCCATCGCGGTCGCTGCCAAAGCGAGCATGCCGACGGCGAGGACGACGATGAGGATGGCGGTGATCCAGGGGGAAATACCGTGCCGTTTCCCCGCCTTGATCAGTGGCGCAAGCGTCATAGAAACCACCGCCGCGATCAGGATTGGCAGCAGGATTTCCCGCCCCACGCAGAGAAAACCGCCAAGAAGGAGGAGAAAAATGCCGATGTTCGCCCCTTGGCCGGCGGATACCCACATATTTTGGACGCTGCCGACCGGCTGGGGATCGCTGATCACCAGTGCGCGGCGCGCTGCGCGGTAGGCGCGGATATATTCCACGGAAGTGATCTCCGGCGTCGTCCCCGCGAACGCCATTGTTTTCTTGATATTTCGCTGGGATTAACGCGGCGGCGGCGCGCAGGGTTCCGCCGAGCCACGAGGGTTAGACGCGGTGGCCCTTTCCGCAGTGCAATCGGCTTGTTAGAAGGCGGCCCCGCGACAAGGCGCAGCATGACCGACACGCCAACCAAAGCGCGCAATTACAGCGAAACGCTGTTTTTGCCCAAAACCGACTTCCCCATGCGCGCCGGACTGCCGCAGCAGGAGCCGAAGCTCCTTGAGCGCTGGCAGAAGCTTGACCTCTACGGCCGGTTGCGCGCCGCCGCCAAGGGCCGCACCAAGTTCGTACTGCACGATGGGCCGCCCTACGCGAACGGCCACATCCATATTGGCACCGCGCTCAACAAGATCCTCAAGGACGTGGTGACGCGCAGCCAGCAGATGCTCGGCTACGACTCCAACTACGTCCCAGGCTGGGATTGTCATGGTCTGCCGATCGAATGGAAGATCGAGGAAGAGAATTATCGCGCCAAAGGCAAGGCCAAGCCCGATCTCAGCAATCCCGAGGCCATGGTGGCGTTTCGCGGCGAGTGCCGTGCCTATGCGGTGCATTGGCTCGGCGTGCAGCGCGCCGAGTTTATGCGGCTCGGCGGCGTCGGCGATTGGATGCACCCGTACACCACCATGAGCTTCCCGGCGGAAGCGCAGATCGCGCGTGAATTGTTGAAGTTCGCGGCCAACGGCACGCTCTATCGCGGCTCAAAGCCAGTGATGTGGTCGGTGGTGGAGAAGACCGCGCTCGCCGAGGCCGAGGTCGAGTACGAGGATTATGTCTCGGATCAGGTGTGGGTGAAGTTTCCGATCACCAGGACGGTTGCTCGGGGCGGCGAAGGATCGCAGGACCTGCGCGACGCGTCGATCGTGATCTGGACGACGACGCCATGGACCATTCCGGGCAACCGCGCCATCAGCTACTCGCCGAAAATCGAGTACGCGCTCTATGAAGTTACCGATGCACCCGAGGGCAATTGGGCCAAGCGCGGTAATAAGTTCGTGCTGGCGAAAAAGCTCGCCATCGATGTGATGCGCCAAGCGCGCGTGCTCGCCTATCGCGAGCTGAGGCAGGTCGCGATCGATGAACTTGCACTTTCTTGTTCGCATCCGTTGCGCGGATTCCACGGCGGATACGAATTTAAAGTTCCTCTGCTAGCCGGCGATCACGTTACCGACGATGTCGGTACAGGCTTCGTTCACACCGCGCCGGGACACGGCAGTGAAGATTTCGACGTTTGGACAGCGAACGCGCGCGATCTTGCAGCGCGCGTCATCAACACCACGATTCCCTATACGGTCGATGCCGACGGGCGCTTCACCGATCAGGCGCCCGGCTTCACGGGCAAGCGCGTGCTCACCGAGAAAGGCGATAAGGGCGACGCCAACGAGGCGGTGATCAAGGCATTGATCGACGCCGGCATGCTGATCTCGCGCGGGCGGCTTACGCACCAATACCCGCACTCGTGGCGTTCAAAGAAGCCGGTGATCTATCGCAACACGCCGCAATGGTTCATCGCGATGGACAAAGACATCGGCGGGCACGGCGACACTTTGCGCCATCGCGCCATGACGGCGATAAAGGCGACGCGCTGGGTTCCCGAGCAGGGGGAGAACCGCATCAGCGGCATGATCGAGAGCCGGCCCGATTGGGTGATCTCGCGCCAACGCGCGTGGGGTGTGCCGATCACGCTGTTCATCAAGGAGCATCCGGACGCCTCGGTCGAGGTTCTCGACGATCCGGACGTCAATGTCCGCATCATCGAAGCCTTCGAGCAGGAGGGCGCTGATGCCTGGTATAAGCCGGGCGCCCGCGAACGCTTCCTCGGCAAGCGCGCCAACGAACCCTGGGAGAAGGTCGACGACATTCTCGACGTCTGGTTCGATTCCGGCTCCACGCACGCGTTCGTGCTCGAAGACCCAGTGCACTTTCCCGGGCTCGCCGGCATCAAGCGCAAGTTGGACGGCGGCTCCGACACTGTGTTGTATCTCGAAGGGTCCGATCAGCACCGCGGCTGGTTTCAGTCCTCGCTCCTGGAAAGTTGCGGCACGCGCGGCCATGCGCCGTTCGACGTTGTCGTGACCCACGGTTTCACGCTCGACGAGGCCGGCTACAAAATGTCGAAGTCGCTCGGCAACGTGATCGCGCCGGAGGATGTGATCAAACAGTCGGGTGCCGACATCTTGCGCATGTGGGCGTGTTCAGCCGATTACTGGGACGACCAACGCATCGGGCCGGAAATCCTCAAGACCACTGTCGAGACCTATCGCAAGCTGCGCAACACGCTGCGCTGGATGCTCGGCAATCTGGCGCATTTCCACGCCGGAGAGCGCGTCGCCCACGATGCAATGCCGGAACTCGAACGGCTGATGCTGCATCGGCTGGCGGAGCTTGATCCACTGGTTCGCGGTGCTTACGCCGATTTCGACTACAAGCGCATCTTTGCGGCGCTCAATGCCTTCATGATCGTCGATCTCTCGGCGTTCTATTTCGATATTCGCAAGGACGCCCTCTACTGCGATCCCTATTCGTCGCTTACGCGCAAATCCTGCCTCACCGTGCTCGATCAACTGTTTCGCTGCACGGCGACTTGGCTTGCGCCGATCCTGTGCTTTACCGCCGAAGAGTCGTGGCTGGCGCGCGACCCTTCGGCGACTTCGGTTCACCTCGAATTATTTCCCGCCGTTCCCGAAGCTTGGCGTGACGACGCGCTCGCTGAGAAATGGCGGAAGCTGCGCAACCTGCGTCGCGTGGTCACAGGCGCATTGGAGGTCGAGCGGGCGGCCAAGCGCATCGGGTCATCGCTCGAGGCGGCGCCGGTCATCTACGTGGCGGATCCCGATCTGTTTGCCGCCGCAGTCGACGTCGATTTGGCAGAACTGTGCATCACGTCGGCGGCGACGCTGGTTGAAGGCGAGGGGCCGCCTGGTGCGTTCCGGCTCGACGATGTGCGCGGCGTCGCGGTGGAGCCGCAGCGCGCACAGGGGCGAAAATGCGCCCGCTCGTGGAAGATCAGTGAGGCGGTCGGGCTCGATCCGCAATTTCCCGACGTCACGCCGCGCGACGCGAGCGCGCTCCGCGAATGGGAAGCAATGCGCAAGGCGGCTGAGTAGGGAGCGTAAGCGTGACCGATGCGGCGCACGGCAAAGCCAGCCGGTCCTACGCGTGGGGGCCGTTAAGTGCGTTCGGACTACTGGTCGCAGTGGTCACCATGATTGCCGATCAGGGATCGAAGTTCTGGCTGTTGTCCGGATTCCATCTCGACCTCCGGGCCCCCGTTTCGGTTCTGCCGTTCCTCGATTTGGTCCTGACCTGGAATACCGGGATCAGCTATGGGCTGTTTCCCCAACAGGGGCCGGTCGGACCCTGGGCGCTGCTTGCCTTCAAGATCGCGGCGGTTGCCTTTCTGTGGGCTTGGCTGTCCCGGGTTCAGGCGCGGCTGACTGCATTGGCGCTGGGGCTCATCATTGGCGGCGCGGTCGGCAACGCCGTCGATCGGCTCCACTGGCCCGGCGTCATGGATTTCGTGCTCTTGCACGCCGAAATAGGCGGACGGAACTTGCGTTGGTATGTATTTAACCTCGCCGACGTGGCCATTGTTGCCGGGGTCGTCGGACTTTTGTATGAATCGCTGCAGCGCGGCGACGCCGCAAAAGCGCCCTGAACAGGGTATATTGCCGCCTTAAGTGGGATAGGTTCTTGGGGCCGAATTGAGATTCGGCCCGGAGGCCTTGCCGGACTGGCTTCCCAGGGTGAGATGATGTCGCAGTACAATGTTCTACGCCGCAACATCGGCCAAAGGTCGTTGATGCGCGCCGCACGGGTCGCCGCATTGGCCGCCCTCATCATAGGCGGCAGCGCTGCCGCAGTGCGCGCCGGCGACGATGATCCCAACGCTACACAGAGCTCGAGCAGGTCGCTCTACGACAGGATGCTGGACGTGGTCGGCCTGGCCGGGCAGGGCGCCATCCAGTACAGCGAGCGCTCTCCGCTCGTGGTGCCGCCGACGCGGGATTTGCCGCCCCCCCGCGCCAACGCACAGCCGGCAGTGCCGAATTGGCCCAAGGATCCTGACATCGCGCGAGCCAAGCAAGCTAAGGTCAAGGAAAAACCGGGACCCCATCCGGACTGGGTTATTGAAAGTAACCGCGCACTCACCCCGGCAGAGCTTAGCGCGTCCGGCTCAAATCCCGCCGCCACTCCTACGACCCCAGGCCCGGCTTGCGGGCCGGCCGACTGCCCGGAACAGCTGGGACCCAGCAAGAAAAGCATCTTCAACTTCGATTGGATGAAGAAGGAGCAGTACGCGACGTTCACCGGCGAGCCGCCGCGTACAAGTCTGACCGAACCGCCGCCTGGCTATCTGACCCCGTCGCCCGATCAACCCTACGGCATTGGCCCGGCACAAAAGCAATACAAAATTCCGACGGTCGGCGACCGGATGACGCCGACGGACGGCACTGCTGGCGGGCACTGAAGACGCAGGTTGAATTTGGTTGACGTCGGAAGCTTGGCGGGGCGTGTTTCAGCTCGAGCCTTGGGAGGTCGAATTTTGTCTGAACCGTCCGCGCGAGGAATCGCGTCCAAAGTCGTGCGAAGAGTATCGCTGCCAGCCAAGTTGATGCTCGCTCTCACGCTAGCCGTCGGCGCAGCCGTGACGCGTGCCGAAGCCGCGCCGCAGGTTGCCGACTTTACGCTGGCCAATGGCCTTGAAGTCGTCGTGATACCCGACCATCGCGCGCCGGTTGTCACCCACATGATCTGGTACAAGGTCGGTGCCGCCGACGAAACTCCGGGCAAATCTGGTCTGGCGCATTACCTCGAACATCTGATGTTCAAAGGCACGCAGAAGAATCCCGGTGACACGTTCTCGCAAGCCGTTGCTGCGATCGGCGGCCAGGAGAATGCCTTCACTACCAGTGACTACACCGGATTCTATCAGCGGGTGCCGCGCGATCATCTCAAACAAATGATGGCATTCGAGGCCGATCGCATGACCGGCCTCGTGCTGACTGACAAAGTCACGAAACCTGAACTCAACGTCGTGCTCGAAGAGCTCAACATGCGAGTCGCCAACAACCCGTCGGCGGAACTCGAACAACAGATGGATGCGGCTCTTTATCTCAACCATCCCTACCACCGGCCGGTGATCGGATGGCGCCACGAAGTCGAAAAGCTCAACCGCGACGACGCGCTGACATTCTATCGGCGCTTCTATACCCCGAATAATGCTGTCGTCGTCGTCGCCGGCGACGTCACGCCCGATGTGGTCAAGGCCGACGCCGAGGAGACTTACGGCAAAGTCGCGCCGCGGAGCACCATTGGTCCGCGGGTACGTCCGATGGAACCGGTGCAGGATGCGCCGCGCAGCGTTACTTTCGCCGACGCGCGCGTCCAGCAGCCGACCGTCAATCGCTACTACCTAGCCCCCTCGGCGGCCACCGCCAAGAGCGGGGAAGGCGAGGCGCTTGATGTGCTGGCGAATGTGCTTGGCAGCGGCTCCAACAGCCGCCTCTATCGCACTTTGGTGATCGACAAAGGTCTCGCACTGAATGCGGGTGCATTCTACTCGGATACTGCACTCGATTACGGCAAGTTCGGTGTCTACGGTTCGCCGAAGCCGGGCGTATCGCTGCATGCGCTTGAAGCGGGAATCGATGCCGTGCTGGCGGACGTTATCGAGCACGGCGTTACGGCCGACGAACTCGAGCGTGCCAAAACCGGTCTCGTCGCCGATGCGGTCTACGCCCAGGACAACCAGGCCACGCTGGCACGCTGGTACGGCGCTAGTCTGGTAACCGGCGAGACCGTCGAGAAAGTCAGCACCTGGCCGGACCGCGTTCGCGCCGTGACTCCCGAGGCCGTCCAACAGGCGGCGCGGCAGTGGCTCGACATGCGCCGGTCCGTAACCGGCTATCTGGTAAAAGATCTGCACGCTGAGGAGAATCGCTCGTGAATCGTTTGGACCTTGCATCGTCCTGCCGCCGGCTTTTCCTCGACGAGCGAAGATGGGCCCGGCGTGCCACCGCAGCGATTTCTGTTCCGCTTTTGGCGATCGGCCTGTGGGCCGATCCTGCACACGCCACGACGATTGAGCGCATTGTCAGCCCCGGCGGTATCGAGGCTTGGCTGGTGCGGGAGCCGGCGGTTCCTCTGGTGACCGTCGATTTTGCCTTCGCGGGCGGCTCCGCCCAAGATCCGATTGGCAAGGCCGGCACCGCCTTTCTGATGACGTCCCTGCTTGACGAAGGGGCCGGCGATTTTGACCAAAGAGCCTTTTCTGATCGGCTCGACCGCAAAGCGGTACAATTGAGCTTTCACGCCGATCGCGATCATATCAGCGGGACGTTACGCACACTTTCGCTGAATCGCGATGAAGCCTTCGACGATTTGCGTCTGGCGCTGACGGCGCCGCGGTTCGATGCGTCTGCTGTCGAGATCAATCGCGCGCAGATCCTGTCCGCGCTGCGGCGGCAGCAGACGAGCCCGACCGATCTGGCAGCTTTGCGCTGGTGGTCCACGGCCTTCGCCGGCCACCCCTACGGCCGGCCGGTCGCCGGCGCGCTGGAATCGGTGCCGGCGATTACCATCGACGATCTGCGGACCTATCAACGGCGGGTGCTGGCGCGCGATAATCTCAAGATTGCCATCGTCGGCGACATCGATACGGCGACGGCAAAGACCATGCTCGACCGCGTGTTCGGTGCGTTGCCAGCGAAAGCGGAACTGACGCCGGTTGAATCCGTCGTGCCGCAGGGCGTGGGACAGCATATTTCCGTCGATCTCGACGTGCCGCAAACCGTGATCGATTTCGGTTGCCCCGGCATCGCGCGCAAGGATCCGGATTTCTTCGCCGCCTACATCGTCAACGACATTCTCGGCGGCGGTACGTTTTCCTCGCGGCTGTACAGGGAAGTACGCGAGAAACGCGGCTTGGTCTATTCGATCTATGACAGCCTGTTGTGGTTCGATCATAGCGCGGTGTTTTTCGGTTCGACTGCGACGCGCGCCGACCGCGCCGATCAGACCGTCACGTTGGTCGACAAGGAAATCCACCGTCTCGCCGAAGAGGGACCTACCGCTGACGAACTCACCAAAGCCAAGGCATATCTGAACAGCTCGTTCGTGCTCAATCTTGACACATCGGGCAAGGTTGCGGGTCTCCTTGTTCAGCTGCAACTCGACAACCTCGGGATCGATTACATTGACCGGCGGCCGCAAATGATTGCCTCGGTGACGCTCGATGACACGCGCCGCGTCGCCAAGCGCCTGCTCGACGGCGGGCTTCTGTTTACGGTGGTGGGCCGCCCCGGCGGTGTGGCGTCAAATGTAGGCGGACCGAGCGGCGCTGCCGCTCCCGCACTCGCGGCTCCGGGTGGCAGCCTCGGTGGGCCGGTCGGAGAATTGCGCTGAACTGACGCGCGTATATAACGGCAGCGCCAACGATGGCGGCGTGCCCTCGGGCATGCGAGGGGCGTTGCCATGATCCGTATCAGCCCGAAGATCGCTATCGACGAGCGAGAGCTCGAAGAGAGCTTTGTGCGCGCCTCGGGACCGGGCGGTCAGAACGTCAACAAGCTTTCCACCGCGGTGCAGTTGCGCTTTGACGTCCGGCATTCGCCCTCTCTGCCGCCGGACGTGGCGGCGCGGCTTGAGCATTTGGCCGGAGCGCGCCTGACAAACGAGGGCGTGCTGGTCATCACCGCACAGCGTCATCGCACTCAGGCGCGTAACCGCGAAGACGCGCTCGAGCGTCTCGTGGATCTCATTCGCCGCGCGGCGGTCGCTCCCGTGCCGCGCCGGCCTACCAAGCCTACCAAAGCCTCGCGCGTGCGCCGGATCGAGACCAAGAAGCACCGCGGAGGGATCAAGCAATTGCGCCGCACCAAGCCATCGTTTGATTGAGTTGGATGTACGCCCAGATTTCGCCGGCCCTTAATCCGGGCTACGGTTTCTTGACAAGCCGAGTCGCCCATGCCCGTCCGCCAACTCTCCGAAGCTGTCGTCAATCGCATCGCCGCCGGCGAGGTGGTTGAGCGTCCGGCGAGCGTGGTCAAGGAACTGGTCGAGAACGCGCTCGATGCCGGCGCGCACCGCATCGA
>Ga0070731_10002463_pt1 | contig 17647 bp, 11 predicted proteins | sample Coa_R1_2_FD_66448 | JGI IMG/M metagenome (GOLD analysis project Ga0070731, IMG submission 66448) | Surface soil microbial communities from Centralia Pennsylvania, which are recovering from an underground coalmine fire - Coalmine... | ecosystem: Environmental > Terrestrial > Soil > Unclassified ...
GTTACTCCGGCGATCACAACCGGCCTTTTATCTCTGGTGGACGCGATTCGAGGAATGCTTTCACAGATTGCTGAGAATGGCACGGAAGGAAGCGGCGACTATGCTCGACTGGTCGAGACGCTCACTCACTTGCAAGAGGTCGCGCACGCGGGAAAAGACCCCCCTACGGACGCTCGTCCTGAACTATTTATCGCAAACCAGCCGGTGCAGTTCGACAATCCGACTGACGAGCGCACTCGCGTACCCCGTCTAGCCACTAGGCCCAGAGCCACCGAATCCAATGGTGAGAACTCCGCGATCGACGTGCTGGAGCACCAGGAGACACAAGCCGGCACCCTCCTTAGCACTACCCTGCGAGTGCACGTCCATCAGCTTGATAGCTTGATGGAACTTGTTGGTGAATTGGTGCTCGCTCGCAACCACATCCTCGAACTTGCGGCCCGTCAGGGTGACCCCGATTTTGAAGAGGCTTCTCAACGCCTCAACTCGATTACATCCGAGATGCAGCAACGGATCGCACAGCTTCGCATGCAACCTATCAGCACCGTGTGGCGTAAATTCCCGCGCCTGGTGCGGGACTTAGCCGTTCAATGCGGCAAGCGGGTACGCCTGTCAATGCATGGCGAGGAGACCGAACTGGACAAGGTGATCCTTGAAATGATTCAGGATCCGCTTACGCATCTGGTACGCAACGCAATCGACCACGGAATCGAAAGCCCCGACGTACGCATCGCAAACGGCAAACTGGAAGAGGGCACCATCAGGTTGCGAGCCTTCCATGAAAACGGACAGGTGAATATCGAGATATCGGATGATGGCGCCGGCATCGACGTGGAGCGCGTGAAAGAACAAGCGCTGAGCAACAAGCTCATCACCGCGGAGATGGCGGCCCGACTGAGCCCGCGGGATTCACTGCATCTGATTTTCCTTCCTGGGCTTTCCACCGCGAAAAATGTCACGGACGTTTCCGGCCGCGGCGTGGGGATGGAGGTGGTGAAGAGCAATATCGAGCGAATCGGCGGCACATTGGATGTTGAGACTCAAGACGGCGCGGGGACGAGCACAAAGATCGCTATTCCCCTGACACTCGCTATCGTTCCGGCACTTCTGGTCACATCCGGTGGCGAATGCTACGCGGTCCCGCAAGCGAGTGTCGTGGAACTGGTGCGGCTGAGCCATCGCGCGGAGAAAGACCAGATCGAGCATATCCGGGGGGCATCGTTTTACCGCCTGCGATCAGAACTATTGCAATTTGCCTCGCTCGAGGATGGGGTTTGCTCAAACGTGGCTGACTTGGCGCACCCTCGGCCAGAACGCGAGGTCGCGGGTTGCGTAATGGTCGTCCTTCAAGGACAGAACGGGCGGTTTGGTCTCTTAGTAGACGAAGTAAACGACACCCAAGAGATCGTAGTCCGCTCCATCGGGAAACATTTGAAGCACATCCCCGTCTACGCAGGAGCCACAATTCTTGGCGACGGTCGCGTCGCGCTGATTCTGGATGTGTCAGGGCTGGCCTGTCGTGTGTGTACAGGCGCGGAGATTGAAAGTCCCGCTCAACGAGCTCAGCCATCTGATTCATCGGAACGCATTGTCGAATCAGAACTGCTGCTCATTTTTGAACATCCCGAAAGCGAAAGATTTGCGCTGTCTATTTCCCAGGTCTCGCGCTTGCAGCAATTTCCACGATCACACATCGAACGGGCTGGAGGGCAACACCTAGTTCAACACGATGGCGAAATACTGCCGATTTTCAAAATTAGCGACGATCTCTCCACTGATCAGCCGCGTCGTGGAAAGTCAAGTGCCACACGAACGACGGACGAGAACATTGGTCTAATCGTATGCCAGCACCGCGGCCGCTCCCTCGGCCTGGCTGTCGATAAGATTGTGGATATCGTCGATGAATGCCTCCCGCCTTTGGGTCCCACTGGCGTTCACAGTGACTCTCCGCAGCGGATCATAGACGGCCACGTTACAACGGTTCTCGATTTGGAAGAATTGTTGACGCGCGCAAACTTGGTTGCGTCCCAAGGACCCGTGCTCACGGAGATTGGTGAGCATCATGAGTGAGTATCGACAGTTCTGTTCATTTATCGTCGATGATCTGGTATTGGGCGCCGATGTGCGGAAAGTCCAGGAAGTCGTTCGTGGTCTTCCAATTACTAAAGTGCCTTCGGCGCCATGGGCACTGCGCGGACTGGCAAACCTTCGTGGCCAAGTAATCGAGGTAATTGACCTTCGCCGCTGTCTCGGCGTTGCGGATTCCGCGCTTGAGCGACCTTCATTTCACATCATCTTCCGCACGTCAAATGGACCCATAAGCCTCTTAGCGGACCAAATGGGTTCGGTGATCGAGATCGATGAAACTTCCCCATCGGTCTCCCCGGATACTCTAAAGGGCCGGGTGCGTGAAGTCGTGTCACTTGTCTATCAGCTACCGGACAGACTCCTGCCCGTCCTCGATATTGATCGGCTTCTGAACAACCTCAGTGCCGTTGAAAATATAGCAGTCCCTGGAGGCGTCGCCTGATGGGAAGGCGGCCGGGAATCTTTTGCTCCCTTTCCTTGCCGATCTTATTGACGACAACGGTCTATGTGCCTTGCGTTGGGTCCCAGGTGGAGGCTAACCGCAAGACGGTCAAAACAGTGAAGCCGGAATATCCGGCACTGGCGGACAAAATGCATATCACGGGTTCTGTAAAAATTGCGGTAATCATTTCGCCAGATGGGAAAGTGAAAAGCATGCGCGTGGTCGGCGGTCATCCACTGCTAATTTCTGCCGCTACCGATGCAGCGAAGCGCTGGGAGTTTGCGCCTGACGCCAAGGAGACCTCCCAGGTGATCGAGTTCAAATTCGATGCCGTCGACCATTAGCAAGAACGGACCTCGCAGGGCAATGCCGCCCTGGGCAGAAGTCAAATGTCAATGACGATAGGCGAAAAGCTTTACTACGGATACGGGACCGTTGTCGCGATGCTGGTGATAATTTTCGCGATCAATGTCGCGGCGACTCTGCGTGAACGCTCCGCCAGAGCGGAGGCCGCTTTCGCTCTGGAGAACGTACATTCGGTGGAAACGATACGGTTCCAAATCATGGAGGACCGCGTTTCTTTGCTCAACTATTTACTTAGCGGAGACTTGCGCGAGGAAAAGGAGACGAATGACGGCATTCACGAGCTCGCGCGAATGTTCCAAAGGATGATTCCAGACTCCATCTCAGAAAAGACGGCCGACTCGCTTCGCCAAGTTGACAATAACGAGGAACGCTGGAACGACGAATTCGCGAAACCACTGATCGCGAAACGGGAACAGGTTGATTCAGGAGACACGACCGTTGCTGACTTGCAGATTCTCTATCTACAGAAAGACCCGAACAGGTGGATAACCAAATCCAGCGCCTTGCTCGATCAAGCCGAAGACGGCATCCGCAAGGCACAGGAAAAATCCGCCGCCTCCGTTTCCACTGCCGCCGCCATCAGTGCCAGTATCAGCACCCTGGGTGCAATAGCCGCCATTCTCCTTGGGCTCACGATAGCGTATTACTCCGCGAAATCCATTACGCACCCTTTGAAGGAGACAGTGTTAGCTCTTAAAGACATTGCTCAAGGCGAAGGCGATCTGACTCGCCGCGTTGGAGAGGATCGCAAGGATGAACTAGGTGAATTGGGACGATGCTTCAACACCTTCATAGGAAAACTAGAAGACCTGGTTGCACAGATCGCCGATAGCACGCAAGGAGTGGCGGGTTCGTCCGAACAACTCATCGCGGTGAGTCGTCAGATGGGATCGAATGCGGAGGAAACGTCGGCGCAGGCGAGCGTCGTCGCCACGGCTGCTGAACAGGTGAACGTAAGTTTGAACGCTGTTGCCACGGCAACGGAGGAAATGACCGCGAGCATTGGTGAGATTGCCAAAAACGCTGGTGAGGCGGCCGAAGTCTCTACTTTGGCTGTTCGCAAAGCGGATGCGGCGAATATAACGATGACCAGACTTGGCGAATCGAGCGCGGAGATAGGAAGTGTCGTTAAGCTCATCACTTCGATTGCCCAGCAGACCAAGCTACTCGCGCTGAACGCCACAATCGAAGCCGCGCGGGCCGGGGCCGCCGGCAAAGGATTTGCAGTGGTTGCAAATGAAGTGAAAGACCTCGCGAATGAAACCGCCAAGGCCACCGATCAGATTACCCAAAACATTCAGATGATTCAGCACGGCACCGGAGCATCGATGGAAGCCCTCGCGGACATTAGCGGGGTGATCGCACGCATGAACGACATATCCAGCACGATCGCTAGTGCGGTGGAAGAGCAGACTGCAACGACTAATGAGATTGCGCGGAACGTTTCGGACGCGGCCAAAGGTGGTTCGTTGGTCACCAACAACATCGAGTCGGTCGCGCAGGCTGCAAAAGGAACCGCCGAGGGAGCGCAGGAAACACTGGGCGCGGCAGGCGAACTTGCGAAAATGGCCGCCGAACTTCAAAAAATGGTCGCTCAGTTTAAGTACCACTCCCGCAACGGTGACACGAATTGGGACACATCAGAAACCCTGGAAACTTTTCGGCCGCCTTGGACGCGAGCATCTCGTGCCGAACAAAGGGCCGAACTAGTTCACGCCACCGTGAACAATCAGGCTGCGCGAAGGCGGTTATATCCTCTGTAAGCCTAACGATGCGGCGAGCAACCGCGAAGGAGCCCTGTGAATGCCCTTGTGATAGACGACTCGAGCACGATGCGACTGATCCTGAAACGTTTCCTGGACAAGATGGGCTTCCACGTGGTGGAGGCGGCGAATGGCCGCGAAGCATTGGAGCGGCTTCGGGAAATGGGGCAGACCGACCTCGTACTCGTCGACTGGAACATGCCCGAAATGAACGGGGTGGATTTTGTGCGATCGGTCCGCGCGGATCGCAGTTTCGATGATCTTCCACTAGTAATGGTAACGACCAACACCGAGTTGGAGCATGTGGCCGAAGCTCTGGAAGCGGGCGCGAACGAATACGTCATGAAACCATTCACGATGGAAGTGATTCGCGAAAAGCTGGGTCTTCTGGGATTTCTGGAAGCCTGATTCATGCGCAAAATGCGTGTTCTCGTGGTGGACGACTCGGTGGTGACGCGCCGCGTCCTCGCAAATGTGCTCTCCAGCGACCCTGCAATCGACGTCGTCGGTACGGCCCCGAATGGACGAATCGCGCTCGCCAAAATCGCTCAGGCTACGCCGGATTTGGTGACGCTCGACGTCGAAATGCCGGAAATGGGGGGCATGGAGACTCTTGCGGCCCTGCGCAAAACGAATCCATTTCTGCCGGTTATCATGTTTAGCGCATTTATTGAGCAAGGATCGGCCGCTGCCGAAAGCGCGATTTCCTTCGGCGGCGTCGAATGCGTGGTCAAGCCTGCGGGGGTCCTCGATGCGGCCTCCACGGCAATACGCGATTATCTCATTCCCAAAAATCAAAGGACATTTGTCGCGTGGGGCGGCTGCCGCTGCACCTCTCCCCAGCCCTGATTCACCGCGATGGGTCTTTCCGGACAAGACATTTCCTGCCCACACGACCCGCGCTGTGCCCCGTGTCGACGTTGTGGTCATTGGCACCTCGACGGGTGGACCTAGTGCCCTCGAAAGGCTTCTGGCATTTCTTCCGGACGACTTTCCTGTTCCGATTCTCATCGTGCAGCATATGCCTGCCGGATTCACTGCACTCCTTGCGAATCGGCTCGCCGCTAAGTGCAAGATCTCGGTGGCGGAAGCGCGCGCTGATCAGACTTTGCGCGCTGGTCACGCGTGGCTGGCCGCCGGCGGAAGACACATGATTGTGAACGTTACGAACGGCGAAGCCCACGCCAGGATATTCGATGGACCGCCGGAAAATTCGTGCCGACCGTCAGCGGATGTCCTCTTCCGCTCAGCGGCAGACGTATTCAAGGAGCACGTGCTCGCCGTGGTGATGACGGGGATGGGCCAGGACGGTCTTCGAGGCTGCGAAAAAATCCGTGAGGCTGGGGGCCAAATACTGGCCCAAGACCAGGCGAGCTCCGTGGTATGGGGCATGCCCGGACTAGTTGCAAACGCGGGCTTGGTCAACCGTGTCGTGGGACTCGATGAACTTGGCCGCGAGATATTGCGACGAGTAATGTTTTTGCGTCCCACGCAGCACATCGGACCGCAAGAGCCCACGCGCTAGAATCCAATCATGAAGATCACGAGCCGCGACTTCGATTACGTTCGAAAACTCGTCCTCGAAAGTTCGGCGCTGGTGCTCGGGCCTGGCAAAGAATATTTGGTTGAGTCGCGCCTGAATATGCTGGCCTCGCACGAAGGTTTTTCTTCCCTGCATCATCTTATCCAAGGTTTACATCTTGACCGATCTGGGATGCTGAAGGGCAAGGTCGTCGAAGCGATGATGACTCATGAAACTACTTTCTTCCGGGATATGCGGCCCTTCGAGACGCTGCGTAGAGTCATCGTCCCTGCCATCATGATGCGGCGCGCTTCCGAGCGCTCGCTCAACATATGGTCCGCGGGTTGTTCGACCGGCCAGGAAACTTATAGCATCGCCATGCTGCTGATTGAACATTTCCCTGCCCTCGCCGGATGGACGGTCTATTTGACGGGCAGCGACATATCCAAGCGGGCGATTGACCGTGCGCGTTCCGGGCGCTATACGCAACTTGAAGTCAATCGCGGTCTCCCTGCTAACCTACTTGTGAAGTACTTTCAGAAAGCAAAAGGGGAATGGCAAATCAATGGAAGAATCCGACGGATGGCGGTGTTTCAGGAAACAAATCTGGCCGGCCCCTGGCCGCGCTTGCCGCCTATGGACGTTATATTCCTCCGGAACGTGCTGATTTATTTCGATGCTGAGACCAGAAGAGATATTCTCGGGCGAGCGCATCGCCTCCTCAACCCGGATGGCTACCTGTTTCTGGGAGGATCCGAGACGACGGCTGCCGCCGAGGATAGATTCGAGCGATTGCCCGACGAGCGTTCCACTGTCTTTCAGCCAGCGGAGCGCTGCAACATCTCCAGAAGAGCGAAAGAGCAGTTGCTAGAGACTTAGAGATGGCCTTGTGACTGACCTCACATTCTGCCGATCTTGGCGGTACAGCGCTCACATCCACTTGTCGATCGATGCGCTCCTGCTGTGATTCATGTTCGCTACCTGGAAAAAGGCATTGGTTTGGCCGCCGCAAACGACGAAGTTAATGTTACTGGCTTTCGGGAACCACGGGATCAACGTGTCCTCTGGAACCTTGTACCAGGTGGCATAGGGCTCCCTTCCTTCGAGTGCGAGGGGATATGTGTACACGTAGGCCAGGGAGGACTCGCGGTAGTCCTTCGCCGTGCGCATCGTGTTCTTCCACAACCACTCGGCGAGCTTTTCCTTTGTGTCGTATCCCTGCTCCACCAGCCGCTTCGCCACCAGCGGGTCGCAGACCACCAGCGCGCCGCTCGTTCCCGCCATGGTGCGGAACATGTCGCTGATCTGTTCGTCGAACATCGGATTCACGATTGCTCCCGCGCCCTTCGCGCCATGACCCTGGCGGATGTCCCATCCGAGAAAGAAGCTCACCACGTTCTCCTCAGGCTTGAATCCCATCTGCACGTGAAACGGAGTCCACGGGCTGTTCTTCTCGTCCTCGGCGATCACCAGGTTGTTGTAGTCCAGATTGTTGCCCTGCGAACCTTGGTACGTGTCGCCGGGTATACCGCCAGAGCTGAGGTTCTTGCTCATCAACGTCCAGACTCGCCCGATCGTCGCATTGGACTGCGCGAACGGACTTAGCGCTCCGATCCCGTAATTCATGCTGAGCTTGTCGCGGATCGGACCGTTGATCAGGATCGCGCTGCTGGCCGACGTGGTCGACCCGAAAAGCCCTAATTCGCCCACGGACGCCATCGCCAGCACCACCGGAAAATATTCCGGCCTGCATCCCGCCATCACTGCGTTCACCGCTGCGTGCCTCACCGTGTACCCCCACTGCGCGGACTCATAACCCACGCCCTGGATAGCTTTCTTTAGCACTTCGTCTGGATGGTGGCTCGTCCCTTTGAGCATCGCTTCTACTTTTTCTTCGGTGGGAATAATGACCGGCATGTAATCCGTCATTCCATTATTCATAAAGATTTCTTGCAGGTTATCCAGAGTGTCCGGACCGTAGACAGCCGGCCCTGCCGAAACATTCTCGATTCCGGTCTTCTTCTCTGCTTCGGAAAGCGGCGTGGTTAGATTATCCACAATCTCTTTCATGATTGGTTTGCCCGCCACAGGATCGGGACCACTTACCATTACCGCCAGTTCTGCAGGTGTCTTGCCCCACACAGGATGCGGAGTGAACACGATTGGTTCAAGCGGCATGCCTCGCTTTGCCGCCGTGGTTTTCGATAACTCTACGAAGGCCCTCGTACACATCGGAACTGCGGGGATTCCCATCTTTTCAATAGTTATGCAGTGACCCACGGTCGCTGGCGCGCAACCACCTCAATGGCCAATTGCCATGATTGCTGCGTTGCCTTTTGCCTTGATTTCTGCCCAAAGTGGCGGGTCATCCGCGGCCCAGCCCCCGGCCTTCTTTCGAAAGATGGTCTTGACCATCGGCATGTTCTGCTGAAACCATCCCTGCATTTCTTGGAGCAGCAGGCCGCCGCCAAAGAAACCCGTATCAACCAGGTAGATCGTCTTCCCATCCAGCGTGTCCAGCCGAGGAGCCATCGAGTAGAGCTGCACGGCTGGCGGCGTTCCCTTGGGACTGACCGCCGTGAACTTCACGTCGCTCCCAGTACCGCTACGCACACTCTTTGTCTTCGCTTCCGTCTCCACCACGGAGCCGGCCAGAAGCGCCGGAGACGTACCCAGCAACGATAAGAGCCTTCTTCTATTAATTTTCATGGAATGAACTGCCTCCTATCCTGCGATCGCGCTCTTGAGAATCCTGAGCGCGTACATCCACAAAGCCGTCGGCGGAGAAGTCTGTCTCGTTTTAGTTCAGCGCCTGAAAAATACCGAACGTGTTTGGGTGAAAGTTCAGGTGAAGCCCACGAGGGAACTCAGCAGAGTCGGTTGCGAGGTGAAACACATATGGCCCAAATCCATCTTACTTTTTTCTCTGCCCCTGAATCAGCCACTCCTGATTGCTCGACGCGAGGCGGAGGAACAGCGTTTCTTTGAATTGCACGGGAAGACCCGTAAGCGGAGCGTGGCTGCGCGCCACGCTCCGCTCGAGGACCTAAATCGATACTCAGAAGATATATTTGACCGCGAACTGCATGATTCTCGGAGCAACGTCGGATTTAAGCTGACCGAACGTGCTGCTGTTCAGAACCGTGCCGTTGGTCCCTCCCGCCGCAATGCCGGAAGTACCGGGATTCAGCAAATTAGTGTGATTCGCAATGTTGAAGGTTTCCCATCGGATCTCTATGCCCTGCCTCTCCGTGATTGCGAACCGGCGCGACAGAGCCATGTCCACATCGACATACCCTGGGCCCTCCAAGCTGTTCATCTTCGTATTTCCGAGCGTGCCTGCCGCCGGCTGAGCGAACGCTTTCCCGTTAATGTAGCAATTGACGGTCGTGGGGTGGCAGTAAGGATTTGCGAGCACTTGATTCGGACGCTGCGCGCCAATTCCCGTCAGCGCGTCGTCCAGACCCGTGGTCACCGTGAAATAGCTGCCCGAGTGCCAGCCCACGATGGGTGCGAGCTGCCAGCCTCCGGCGATCAACTGCATCGCTCGCGACGAAAAATGCGGCGACTGAAGAACGCCGGAAAGGTTGAAGTTGTGGTGAATGTCAATGAACGGGCAGTTCCCGCGGTCAAACCGGGGATCGGCGGGATTGGTGTAAACCGGGCCGGAAAGCTCCGTCGTCTGAGAGTCGGCGATACAATGCGAATATGTGTAATTGGCCAGCATCGAGAAGTTGTTTGAGAGGCGGTGTTCTGCCGAAACGATCAGCCCGTTGTAGCTGCCCGTCCCGGAATCATCCAGGTACTCGGTCGTTCCGTAGAATGGCCCCTGACTTGGATTTAGCTGCGTGAACAGACGCCGCTGTTGGGTATTGCCAGTGTTCGAGCAGGGCCCCGCCGCTTTCAGGCCGAATTGACCCGCTGCGCAGTTACCGGGGACATACACCGCCGGATTCAATTCCTTATCCATCCAAAGATGTACGATGTCGTTGCCCAGGTAGCTCGCTTTCAAGAGCCAGCTTGGCCCCATCTGTTTTTGAATCGTCAGGTTAAACTGTTCCACGTATGTGTTGCTGACGTTGAGCGGAACGGTCTCGTAGTATCCACCCGTCGGGTAAGGAGTGCTGGCATTCTGCGTGGTTGGAAATGGGCTTACGCCAGTCGGATAGAAGGCCCAGGGAGTTGCGAATGTATTCGCTGTCCCCACTGGAGGGATAATTGTGATGCCCTCTCCCCAGAGTGGTTGCGACGAGGCGTTATAGTAGAAAAGAGTTTGAGGCATATCGTAGAAGATTCCCCAAGACGCCCGAATCAGCGTTTTTCCGCTGCCCGTCGGATCCCATGCCAGGCCAATGCGCGGCGCGAAATCGGCCCATGCTGTCTTGTTGGGCCGGGAACCGGTTGGGAACTGGGAGTCGCCCGGATAGAATGTTCCCGCGGGAGCATTCGGAAAAACCGACGAATGCACGTTGTTGAGGAAGTCTTGCATAATGAAATGCGAGATCTGGTTGTTATGGAAGGTGCCGTTGAGATAAGGCTCCCAGCGCAGGCCGTAGTTCAGCGTCAGGCGCGAACTGATCTTCCAGCTGTCCTGCGCGTATACTCCCACGTACCTCCAATACTCGTTGTCATGCGAGATATTCAACTGGGTGAATGAACTGAGCGCCCCAGCGATGAAATCCGACATGGCGTTGCCGGTATCCGAGCCCGAGAAGGTAAATAACCCGTTGCAATAAACGCAAAACGTTGAAGTCTGCCAGGGACGAATAAAGCTCACCCCGAATTGCAACTGATGCGAGCCCTTGGTCAGGCTGAAGTCGTCCGCGATCTGGTAGGTCTTGGTGTTGACCAGACCGGGAGTAGCGAATCCACCAGCGCTCTGAAAATCTCCGCTGATGTTAATATTCGAAAAGTGGGTGAAGGGAGCCGCGGAAGTGTACAGGCCCTGTACTCCGAGATCGGTGGGATTGACAATCGGCACCTGAAACTTCGTGACGCCGTCTGTATTGTACGAGAAGTGGAATGTGTTCAGCGCGTTGGGACTGATTAGATACGTGTGGCCAACCACTAGCGAATTCACTAGGTCATCTGTACCCGCGTTCTGCACCGATAGCTCCGTTCCGGTGAAGCTGGATGGCTGCAGACTGTGAGTCCCGAAATACCGCACAAAGAGCGATTGCTTGGAATTGATCTGGTAATCGACTTTCGCCAAGCCCATGTGCTCGTTTTGATTTTGAATAATTCGATACGTAACGTTACCGCACGGTCCCGGGCCTACGGCGAAGTGGCTGGCGAAGGCCAGCGCCTGCGGACTCACCGGAGTTGTGAGTTTGTTGCCCACGTACAAAGGTCCCTTCAACGTCTGAGGCGTGGCGAAGCAATTCGCTTCATACGCCGTGAAGTCACCGGTAAGCTCCGCCGCGGTCGGTAGAACGGCGGCGAGCGCCGCCGGCTGCGATCGAATCAACGTGCCCTGATAGCCGAGGAAAAAGAATAGCTTGTTCTGCTTGATCGGCCCTCCTATCGTGCCGCCGAACTGATTGCGTTTTAGGTTGTCGCTCGCCCCATTTGGAGCGGTAGGCGAGAAGGTGAAGTAATCTCTCGCGTTGAAATCCGCGTTGCGAACGAATTCGAATGCGTCTCCGTGAAACTGATTGGTGCCGGATTTGCTGACCATGTTGATCGCACCCGCCGAGTGCTGTCCGTACTGGGCTGGTAGCGCGCTGGTCTGCACATTGAATTCCTGTATTGCGTCTGGGAAAGGCGTTGGCAAGTTGAGGTTATTAAACGGATCGTTGAACGTTCCACCATCCAGCAGATAAGTCGTTCCATTCAGCAGCCCACCGCCAACGCTTACCAGCGCCTCGTTTGGGTAGCTCTTGCTGGAAACCAAGTTTCCCACGCTCGGTGCCTGACCAAAGCCGTACTGCACGGCGTTGGACGCGCCAGCCAGCGTGATCAATTGAGTCACTTGGCGACCGTTGAGCGGTAGGTCGACAACGTCCTGCGAATTGACGACCTGCCCCACGCCAGTAGAGGAAGTCTCGATCATCGCTGCCGCAGCTTCCACCTGGACGGTTTGGTTGACGGCACCCACCTTCAACACGGGATCGATGGTCGGGCCCTCGGCGACTTGCAAAACGATGCCCGACTGGAGGTACGTGGTGAAACCGTCCTTCTTGACCTCCATCTGGTAGGGACCGAGTGGCAGGCTCGGCAGCGAATACACCCCGTTCGCATCCGACGTCGCGGTCCGACTGACTCCCGTCGCCGTTTGCGTGACGGTAACCTCGGCTCCTGCTATCACTCCTCCCGAGGCGTCCTTCACTGTTCCGGAGATCTGCGATGTGGCCTGCGCGAAAACTCCGGCGCAATATCCCAAGCACAACACACTCACTATCACTATTTGAGCCAAGATTCGCTTCATGATCCCCTCCTAGTAGTGCTGGATTCGGAGCGCCGCCGTCCTTGAACGCGTGAGGAGAAAGCAGTAGCAGGTATGCCGTAACACACTAGAACTCCCCAGTGAAACCTGAAATCACCCACCCATTGCCACCACAGTGCGCCTTTCCCTTACCACCCGGCCCCGATTGTTGTCAAGTCTAAACAGTGTCGCTGCAAAGTCACGATTTTAGGTTTGTAAAAGCCAGTTTGGCTCTCCGGGCAGCGTTGCGGGTGGGCATCGATCAGATCGACTCGGCTGGAGTGAAGCTCAGTCGCGACGCCAGCCAGAGCGCCAGAGCCGCCGACTACACTTTGGGCAACCTAACGACTGGAAGCGATACGGATTCAACCGTTCTCGACCTCCGCGAGCGGACGATTATATCCTTCCCACGAGGAGCGCAGATGAGCCAACGTCCTACTTCCGCGAGATTGAGGGGTATTAGGGCCGATTCACGTTGGGTTATTCGCCGACGGAGGGAATCTGCGCGCGGGTCCAGCCACCACCGAGCGCTTCGACCAATTGCACGCTGTCTGTGATTTGTTGCATTTGGAGATTGACCAAAGTTTGCTTGTTGCTTAGGAGCGTCGTTTGGGCAGTGATCACATTGAGGTATGGGTCGATCCCTAATCTGTAGCGCTCCGTTGCCAAGTCTAGATATCTTTGAGAGGAATTGATCGCGACGACTTGCTGTTTGATTTCCTGCGATAAGACGCGCAACGCCGCCAGATTATCCTCCACTTGCTGAAAGGCGGTCAGCACGGTTTGCCGGTAGTTCGCAACGGTTTCATCGTATTGAGCGCGGTACTGTTCGACGGTCGCTTTGCGTAATCCAGCGTCGAAGATTGTTTCGGCCAAACTCGGGCCAACCGACCAAAAGCGGCTCGGCCAATTGAACCAATCCGTGATGGAGGAGGATTGAAATCCGGCTGACGCACTCAAGGTGAGGGTCGGAAAATATGCGGCCCGCGCGATTCCTATTTGCGCATTGGCTTGTGCTACTAGACGCTCGGATGCCGCAATATCCGGGCGGCGCTCCAGTAACTCAGAAGGCACGCCGAAGGGGACTGGCGGCGGGGCCGTATCCAACGCCTTTATCGGGATCGAGAAGGTCGATGCAGGCTGTCCGAGCAGCATTGCGATAGCGTGCTCATACTGCGATCTAAGGACTCCGACGCCGGTGTCCTGAGCCTCGGTCGTCTCAAGCTGGGTTTCCGCCTGAGCGACAGATTCGTCGCTATCGATACCCGTTTCAAAAAGCGCTTTCGTTAGATCGAGGGATTGCCTGTAGGCCTCGACGGTGGAGTCTAACAACTGCTTTAGTGCATCCTGTGAGCGGAGTTGAAAGTAGTCCACGGCCACTTCCGCGTGGATGGTCAAGCGAGTGTTGGCCAGATCGGCGGCACTCGCCTGCGCCGCATAGGCATTGGAGTTAATCGTGTTACGAACTTTTCCCCACAGATCCGGAACCCATGTGGCGTCAAAAGGAAGAGAGTAATCTGTAAACGCGCTTGTGGATCCGGTGGTCGTCCCAGTGCCTCCAGTGCCCGTCCCACCGCTGCCTTGCCCAACGAACTGTTTCAGATTTGACGATTGGCGCTGCCGGGTGATCGAAGGATCCGTGGTCACGGTTGGAAATAGTTGCGATCTCGCTTGCTTTACTAGTGCACGGGCTGCTACGAAAGCCGCTGCGGCCGAAGCGATCGACTGATTCGATTTGTCCACCTGCTGTTCTAACTGATTCAGCTCGGGATCATTGAATATTTCCCACCAATTTCCGCGGATGACAGCATCGCTAGGTTGAGCGGCCTTCCAATTGTCAATATCCTTGGCGTTTTCTGTAGTGACTTCCTTGTAGGCGGCGGGCGCTTGGACCGTGGGCGTGTGATACTTCGGGCCTACGTTGCAACTACATAGGAAAACGACAGCGCCAGCTAAGGCAGGCAGTAGCAGAAGATGCCGATCCGCTTTGTGTAGTAACGAGGTCATCGCTTAATCGGTTCCCTGTGGTGCGATGGTCATTTGTTTGTTGTGTGATCTTTGCCACCGGACGCTGAACCGGTCCATGTAGAGATATACGACTGGCGTCGTGTAGAGAGTCAGCATCTGGCTGAAGACTAGGCCTCCGACAATAGTAATTCCAAGTGGACGCCGCAATTCGGATCCCACTCCCGTACCCAGCGCGAGTGGCGTAGCTCCCAGCAGCGCGGCCATGGTAGTCATCAGAATCGGGCGGAATCGAAGCAGGCAGGCTTGATAAATCGCTTCCCTTGAGGTTTTCCCCTCGTTACGTTCCGCGGCAAGGGCAAAGTCGATCATCAAGATCGCGTTCTTTTTTACGATTCCGATCAGGAGAACCATGCCAATGATTGCGATCACGTCGAGATCCGTGCGAAAAGCGAATAGGGCCAGCACGGCGCCGACGCCTGCTGAGGGAAGCGTAGATAGTATGGTGATGGGATGGATGACACTCTCGTAGAGTATTCCGAGAACGATATAGACCGCGAGAATCGCGGTAGCAATTAGCAATGGCTCGGTTGCTAGCGACGCCTGATACGCTTGCAACGTGCCGGAAAACATCGCGTGAATGGTATCCGGCATCCCGATTTTCTCTTCCATTTGATTGATTGACGCGGAGGCGTCGCTCAAAGCCACGCCAGGTGCAAGATTGAACGACACAGTCACGGAGGGAAATTGGCCTTGATGATTGACAGCGAGTGCAGCCGTCGTGGGTTGATAGCGCGTGACGGCGCCCAGTGGGACTTCGCCGCCGGTCGCCGGGTGGATATAGATGTCATTCAGGCTTCTCGGGTCTTGCCAATACTGTGGTGCGACCTCCATCACGACGTAATATTGGTTCAGGGGCGTGTACATCGTTGAGACCAACGCCTGCCCGAAAGCTTGATAAAGCGTCTGATCGATGAGCTGCGGCGTAATACCCATTCGCGCCGCCGTGTCCCGGTCAAACGTGAGGTAGGCTTCCAGGCCGCTGTTCTGCTGGTCTGTATCGACGTCCGTAAGCATCGGCAGCTTCTTCATTTCGGCGAATAATGCGGGACCCCACTTCACGAGATCGTTCACGTTATCGCTTTGAATTGTGTATTGATACTGCGCATTGCTCTGCCTGCCGCCTATACGCAAGTCCTGTCCCGCTTGCAAAACAACTTTTGCCCCCACCAGGTTGTTGAACTTGGGCCGCAAGCGATCGATCACTTGGCTCGACGTGAGCTTTCGCTGGTTGAGCGGCTTCAACCCCATATAAATGTTGGCTGTGTTTGTGGAGCCCCCGCCCGTGAACGCCATCACATTAGCTACTGCTGGATCGGTCTCAATAGTGTCGACGACCTGTTTTGTCAGCTTATCCATGGCCTGGTAGGAAATGTCCTGCTGGGCGCGAATGCCACCGCCGATTGTTCCATTGTCTTGCAATGGAAAGAAGCCTTTCGGAACGATAATCAGTAGATAAACGTTCACGCCAATGGTGATCAACAGAACAGTTAACGTCAATGCTGCATGTTGCAACACCCAAGCCAGCGTCCTTTCATAAAGTCCCAAAAGCCACTCGAACGCTCTCTCGCTCGCTTGATACAGCCGGTTATGTTGTTCGCGCGGTTTGTGCGCAAGAAGGCGGGAACACATCATCGGCGTCGCGGTGAGAGATACGAGTAGTGAAACTAGGATCGCGACCGAAAGCGTTACTGCAAATTCTCGGAATAGGCGGCCGACGATGCCTCCCATCAGAAGAATTGGAATGAACACAGCAATCAGCGACAGGCTGATGGAAAGGACGGTGAATCCAATTTCTTCCGCCCCTTTCAGCGCCGCTTTCATGGGACTGAAACCCTGTTCGAGATAGCGCGTGATGTTTTCGATCACGACGATCGCGTCATCGACGACAAACCCCGTCGAAATCGTAAGCGCCATCAGCGAAAGATTGTCGATGCTGTAGCCGAGCAGATACATCACGCCGAAGGTTCCGATCAGCGACACAGGAACCGCCACGCTGGGGATCATCGTGGCGCGTAGACTTCTCAGGAACAGAAACACAACCAGAATGACCAGCGAGATGGAAATCCCTAGTGTGACTTCGACGTCCCGAACCGAAGCGCGAATCGTAGTCGTCCGGTCGATGATGATTGTCATGTCGATGCCAGCCGGAATAGAAGCCTTCAGCGAAGGCATTGCGGCGTAGACTTTATCAACGGTGTCGATGATATTTGCGCCCGGCTGGCGGAAAATGATCAGGTTCACGCACGGCTTTCCATTCACGTAGCCTGAGTTGCGTATGTTTTGGTTCGAGTCTTCTACATCCGCTACATCCGAAAGTTTGATTGCGGCTCCATTGTGATATCCGACGATCAGCGGCCGATAGAATTCAGCCTTGAGAAGCTGATCGTTTGAAAGAATGTCGCGAGTCGTCACGCCGTCCGAGATTTGCCCTTTGGCGAGGTTTGAGTTCTGGCTCGCCAGCATGCTGGCCACGTTCTGCAAGCCAAGCCCGTAGCTGTTCAATTGCGTCGGATTCAATTCAACCCGCACGGCGGGAAGCGAACTGCCGCCCACGGTCACCTGGCCAACGCCGGGAACTTGCGAGATGCGCTGCATCATGATCGAAGACGCAGCGTCGTACATTTGCGCGCGGTCGTAGATATTCGAGGTCAACCCGATGACCATAATGGGCGAATCCGCCGGGTTCACTTTCCGGTACGTCGGGTTGGAAGGAAGATTGGCCGGCAAATAGCTGCGCGCGGCGTTAATTGCCGCCTCCACGTCGCGCGCTGCGCCATCAATATTGCGGTTCAAATCGAATTGAATCGTGATGCCCGTGCTTCCGATAGAGTTGGTTGACGTCATCTCCGTGATACCGGCGATGCGCCCGAATTGCCGCTCCAGGGGTGTGGCAACGGATGAGGCCATGATGTCTGGGCTCGCGCCTGGCAGGCCTGCCTGCACTCGGATCGTGGGAAAGTCGATCTGCGGAAGTGGCGAAACGGGCAGGACCTTGAACGCAACAGCGCCTGCCA
>Ga0070731_10002465_pt1 | contig 17619 bp, 13 predicted proteins | sample Coa_R1_2_FD_66448 | JGI IMG/M metagenome (GOLD analysis project Ga0070731, IMG submission 66448) | Surface soil microbial communities from Centralia Pennsylvania, which are recovering from an underground coalmine fire - Coalmine... | ecosystem: Environmental > Terrestrial > Soil > Unclassified ...
GTGCGCCGAGGGCGGTGGCCGTCGAGAGCGTCCCCGCCAGCTCCTCGCCGGTCGCTCGTCGGCGCCAGAATCCGATCGAAGAAGCAGCGAGCAGCAAGACCGAAACGAGCTGCAGGGCAAGAATCGCCGGACGGCCGACGAGCAATTCCCGCTCACCTTGCACCGGAGAGAGCTGCGGCGAGATCGCGTTTGGCAGGCGCGACGTCGTTAGTCCGACCCCAAACGCGATCAACAGGATGACTCCGACGAAGGCGCCTCCGACAAGAAGTGCGCCACCCAGCTGTAACCGCAGCTGACGTCGGGTGAACGCCGCGGCTGCAAGGCCGACCGCGCCGAGCACGTCGCTCACAACCGGCGCCCAAGTCGAGAAACGGGTGATATGGCCGCCCGCCAGAGCAGCCGGCAGCAATGAAAAACAAAGGCCGCCGACCGCGAGAGTGAGCAGCGAGAGAACGAGCAGTAAGTCGGTGAGCGAGCGGCTCAGTTGGTAGCGGCCGAGGAAGAGGTACGCGGCGACCGTGCAGACAACCGCGGCGACACTCTCGATCGCAACATGGAGCGTCCAACTCTGGTACGCGACGTCAAACGGCCGAATGAACACCACCAGCCCCGTGAAGAGCGCGGCCGAGGTCCCGGCGACCAGCGGCGACCACCGACGTAAGACGACCAACGCAGTCACCTTCGAGGTGATCTCGGGCCAGAGCCTGCGCCGGCGAGAACGGGGAACGCCGACCCGCTGCGGTCGAGCGCGTACGGCATCAGGTGAGACGCTAGCAACACCTCGGCCGCCATCCAGTGTGAGTCTTGCGGCCGGCGGGTCGGAGGGTGGGTGTTGAGAAAGACCAACACCGACGATCCGTCGACCGCGTCGGGTTCGACGCTTCACGAAGCTATCGTCGAGCAGGTCGTGGCGGAGCTCGACAAAACCTGTCCGCCGGCAGATTCGCGGACGGAGCCGCTGTCGAACAGCTGGGGAGGAGCCGGCGACCATCAGGGGTCTCCTCAGCCCTGATGCGGACGACGCTCAAGCGTGGGGTCGGGCGCAGCGCGGCTGCGGACGGCAGCGGTCGCGCCGTGCTACCGCCGTCGGCCGTGAGCGCGGTCAGCCGGTACCGGCAGCCGCCGCCGGCACGCGTCTCGGGCCTCGGGATTCTCCGGAGGGTTCTCGTGGGGACGGTGATCGTGCTTAGTTCGCTGGCGTTCGGGATCGCCGGTGGGGCGTACCTGTGGTTTCACCAGTCGATCTCCGACGTGCAGTCACATCCTGATCTGGCCAGGGTCTCGAAGTCGCTCGATGTGCCGCTCCCGAACGCGCCGGCGACCGCGTTGGTGATCGGCTACGACCATCGTGTCGGCATCGGCGGGCCGTCGCGTTCGGACACGATGATGCTGATCCGCGCTGATCCGACCGACAAGACGATCTCGCTGCTCTCGTTCCCGCGCGACCTGTTGGTGCCGATCTATTGCAACGACGGCGCGCCCGTGGCGAGTGATCGGATCAACTCGGCGTTCGCGCGCTGCGGGCCGAGGGGTTCGCTGGAGACGGTGCGGCGGCTGACCGGCGTTCCGATCAATTACTTGATCACGGTCGACTTTCACGGCTTCAAGGAGGTGGTCGACAAGCTGGGCGGTGTCTGGATGGACGTCGACCGCCGCTACTTCAACCAGAACGTCGGCACGGCGGCGACCGACTACTCGAACATCAACCTGCAGCCCGGCTATCAGCTCCTGACCGGTGGCTCGGCGCTGAGCTTCGTCCGCTTCCGCCACACCGACTCCGACTTCGTGCGGCTGGCCCGGCAGCAAGAGTTCGTGCGCGCGTTGAAGGAGCGCCTCTCGAGCGGCTTCTCCTACACCGATGTCTTCGGAATCATCAACGACCTCGTGCAGAACGTCGAGGTCGCCGCGGGGGGCCACAAGCTGAGCGGAAGCGATGTCGTCAAATGGGCGTTCTTCGCCAAGGACCTGCCCGGCGGCCATTTCTTCCAGCCGCGTATCCAGGACGTCACCGGCTACTACGAGGTATCGGCGCCGCAGTCCGCGATCCAGCAAGCCGTCGCCCAGTTCGAGCATCCCGACGTCGGCTCATCGAAGACCGCCAATGCCGCGGCACTCGGCAAGAAAGCGAAGCAGCAGGCACCACCCCCGGCGCACGTGACCCTCACCGTGCTGAACGGCAACGGAGTCGCGGGCGCCGCCGCAAACACCAGCTACCTGCTCGGGCAACGGGGCTATCAGACGGTGCCGCCACCGAACAACCTCGAGCCGAACACCCCGACCCAGAACTACTTCCACACCAAGATCTACTACGACCCCAGCCAGCCGCGCTCACGTGCGGCAGCGGCTGCGCTGCAGCAACTGGTGCAGCCCGCCGACGTCGCCAGACTGCCGCGACGCACCTGGCTCCTCTCGCTCGACCCCGGCTCGATGCTGATGGTCGTACTCGGTTCGACATTCCACGGAACGATCGCAGAGCCCCCAGTCACCGAAGCACCCAGACACGAGCCGCCGGTCGTGCGCTACGACCCTGGGCAGGCTCTGCCTTTGCTCCAGCCGCTGCAGAAGAAGGTGCCGTTCCCGCTCGAGGTGCCGACCGTCCTCGAGCGCAACTCCTATCCGGACACCTTGCCCGGCGACGTGCCGGTGCGCCTCTACACGATTCAGGGGCAGCACAAGGCAATCCGGCTTGTCTTCAACAGCGGCCAGAACGGCCAGTTTTGGGGCGTCGAAGAGACCGATTGGGGCGGGGCGCCGATCCTCCGCGACCGCAGCTTCCGCCACGATCTCGAAGGCCGCGAGTTCGACCTTTACTACGCCGGCTCACGCCTGCATATGGTCGTCCTGAAAGCGAACGGCGCCACCTACTGGGTGGTCAACAGCCTGCTCGACTCGCTCTCGAACGAGACGATGCTCGCGATCGCCGAAGGCTTGAAACCGATCGCGGTCGCCGGCGGAACTGGGTAGCGCGCATCGGGCGCGCCGCGCCTAGCTCGCCAGCGCCTTCGTGAGCGCTGCTCGCGTGACCGGCCCGACCACGCCGTCTGCGGTGATGCCTTCCGATTGTTGTAGCCGCACAGTCCCCTGCTCGGTCGCGTTGTCGTACCTCCCGGTAACGGCGAGCCGTGCGTGTCCCGACCGGCGGAGCCAGCGGTTCAACTGACTCTGCCAGGCGGAGACCGCCGGACCGCTGCTGCCCAGCTTCAGCGTCGGCCCCGTCTGAGCAGACCGGTGGCGCAAACGATCGAGCAGAGCCGCCATCGAATCGGATGTCGCCAAGTCGGGCTCGGCGAGAAATGTCGAGCTCGGCGCACGTGCCCCGTGGGCGCCGTCGAGGGCAAGTTGCGCCTGCACCTGTTCCTGGAAGAAGTCGCGCCAGATGACGTCGCTGGTCACGAGCCGATCGGCGACGAAGGAGAGCTGGGCCGGAGTCGTCGAAGCCGCATCGAACGCCCGGCGCAGTCCGGCGAGGCCGTCGACGCGCAGGCTGAGCGCGTCGAGCGCATTCCGCTGTTCGGAACGAAGCGTCGGAGCCGGAGCAATACGAGTCGCGATCTCGAGATCGCGCTGCTGTCGTCGGAGCAGACTGCTCAGCGTTGCCTGGAGAGTGGACAACGTCAACGTCCTGCTGCGAAGACGTGCTGACAGTGCGCTGCCGACTTGCGCGGAATCGCGAGCCGGCCGAACTAACTGGTTCAGATAGCTGCGATCGGCGCCCGACGGATCGTTGCCACCGACGACCGTCGCGACCACGACCGCCACGACGATGACGACCGCTGTCGCCCCAGCCAGCCGCCAGACTGCCCAACGGCGAACCGGCGGACCCTGTGGCCTTCGAACTCGTGTTGGTCTGTGGCGGCGATCGTCTCGGCGCTGCCAGACGCGGCGCGGCAGCTCGCGAGTCTCTTCCTCGTCGAACCAGCTGTCTGGCTCACGATTGCTGCTACTCACCGCGAGGCCGATGCCGCAGACCCGATGGCGGCGATCACCGAAGGATCAGGTAAAGCCCGACGACGACAGCGGCGGCGATGACCACACCAAGGCTGAGTGTGAACAGCAGCCGATCATCGCGGCCTGGATCGGCTGCGAAACTCGGGTCGAGGGACCGCCGCGATTCGCTGTGATCCGTGGCGTCGCGACCGTCAGGCATCCGCCGCCCTCCGACAACGCCCGCCGCTCGGGCCACCCTCCTGACCCAGAAGGAACACTCGATCACCGTAGCGGCGAGTTGCGTCTGCTAGTGCCGCCAGATCGATCGCCGCGGTGTTTGGACGTTGATCTTTCTCAACGTGTTCGGGTAGCGATGCAGTTGCGCCTCTTCCAGTTCGGACGCGTCGAACCCATCTCTTTCGGGCTAGATGTGTTCGGGAAGACCGAAGCGGCGGGGCAGCGCGGGGTCGGCGAAGAGGGTGATCTCGTCGACCTTGTTGCCGCTCAGGGTGAGGACCATCATGCCCCAGGGCTGGGAGCGCAGGTAGCAGCAGAGGGCCGGCTGGCCGTTGGCGCGGGTCGCGCGTACCTGTAGCGGGGCGCCGCGGACCTCGGCGCCGCGGTCGAGGTATGCGCCGATCGCCTCGCGTCCGATGAGTTCTCCCGGTTGCGGCGGCATGGTCACACGAGCGTCGGGGCTCAGCAGAGTCAGGAGGCGTGCCGTGTCGCCGGTTTCGACGGCGTCGCTGAAGGTGGCGAGAAGGTTCCGTTCGGTCGGCGAGTCGGGCAGCGGCGCCTGCTCGCGTTCGACGGTGTACGAATCGAGCGTTGCGCGTGCGCGTTGAAGCGCGGCCTTGACCGACTGCGGCGTCGTCTCGAGGATCGAGGCGGCTTCGTCGGTGTGGAAGCCGAGCACGTCGCGCAGGACGAGCACTGCACGCTGATTCGCAGGCAGCTGCTGCAGCGCGACGATGAAGGAGAGCTGGATCGCTTCGCGCTGCTCGTAGCGTGCTTCAGGTCCGGGGGCGGGATCCGGAAGCGCGCTGTCCGGGTACGGCTCGAGCCAGCTCGGCTCGACGGCGCGGCGGGTTCTCGACGGTCTCATGGTGTCCTCCGTGGCTGGGCGGCGCCCGCGTGCGCGAATCGCGTTGAGACTCCGGTTGGTTGCGATCCGGTAGAGCCAGGAGCGCAGTGACGCCCGCTCCTCGAAGCCGTCGAGTCCGCGCCAGGCGGCGAGCAATGTTTCCTGGACGAGATCCTCGGCGTCCTGCACGGAGCCGAGTAACCGGTAGCAATGCAGCTGAAGCTCGCGCCGGAACGGCTCGACCAGCGACGCGAACGCGCGCTCGTCGCCTGCCTTGGCCCGCTCGAGATCGACGGTCATCGCATCAATGACACCAGGTTCGTCGGAAACGGACCGGCGGTCCGTTTCGCGGCATCGCGGTGTCTCTGACGTCAGCACAACCGTGATCGGAGATGAGCTGATGCAGAAGCGACGTTGGAGCAGCGCGCTCACACGTGTGTTCGCCGTTTGGCGCACGGGCCTACCGAGGCCCGTCCTCGTTCTTCAGGCCGGGAACGCGCTCAACTACTTCGGTACCGGGCTGATCCTCCCCTTCGAAATCGTCTACCTCCACGCGGTCCGCGGCTTCTCGACGGCGACCGCGGGGCTCGTGTTGGCGACGGTCATGGGCACGGCCGCCGTGGTCACCCTCCCTTCGGGTGCGCTCCTCGATCGTTTCAGCGCGAAACGGCTCCTGATCGCGGGCAATGCCGTGAACGCACTCGGCTACGGGGCCTTGGCCTTTGTCGACCGTCCTTGGCAAGGCTTCGTCTGCTCGGCCGTCGGCGGTGCCGGCTTCGGATTCGTGGGAACCGCGGGCCAGGTCCTGACCTTGACCCTCGTCCCGGCGGAGCAGCGCGCCGCATCGACCGCGCTCCGCCGAGTCGCAGGCAACTTCGGTCTCGGCCTCGGCGCGACGGTTGCGGGGCTCATCGTCGCGGCCACCCACCATCACCTCCAGGCGTTCCAGGGCCTCTATCTCTTCGATGCAGTCACGTTCGTCGTCTTCGCGCTGGTTGTGCTCGTCAGCGTCCCGGATCCGGGCCTCGCGGATGCTCCCTCGGCGAGCGAGGACGCACAGGGTTTCCGAGCTGTTGCTCGGGATCGGCTCTTGCTCGCCCTGCTCGCGGGCAACCTCGCCCTCGTGATGATCGGCGGCGCGTTCTTCTCCAACATCCTCCCGCCGTTCGCTCTGGCGCATACACCTGTCGGGGCCGGCGAGATCGGTGTCGTCGTCTTCGTCAACACCTTCTTCATCGTCGTAGCGCAAGTGCCGGCGACACGATTGGTCGCGCGGATGCGCCGCACTCACGCGTTGTTCGCCACCAGCGCCGTATTCGCAGTCGGCCTGCTCGCGGTCCTGCTCGCAACACAGACGCGATCGACGCTTGCTGCGACCGCCGTCCTGATCGCCGTCGCGATTGTGATCGCGATCGCCGAGTGTGGCCAGTTCGTCGTTCTCGGCCCGCTCGTCGCAGAGCTCGCACCGCCGCATCTGCTCGGCCGCTACATGTCGCTCTACCAGCTCAGCTTCATGGCAGGCGTGGCTCTCGGCCCCGCGGCCGGCGGCGTGCTGCTCGGAACGTCACCCGGCACCATCTGGTGGGGTGGCGCCTTCGCGCTGGCACTGACCGGAGCCGGCTTCCTTCGACTCGGAAACCGGATACCAGACCCGCTCTTGCCGACGAAATCCCCGCCGCTGCAGGCCGCGTCAGAGGCCGCCTGATGCGCGGCCGGCTACCGCCGGAAGACCTGGGGCGGTACGTCGCGATGGTCGCGGCTCTCCGCCGCAAGGACATCGAGTAGGACCGGGCCGCGATTGAGGCGCTGAAGGCGCGACTCGCGCGCCGCCGCTAAGACTCGCTCCGCGCTCCATGCCCTCGCAACTTAACGCGATCTTGACCGAGCGCTTACGGAGAGCCCTCGCGAAGCGGTTACCGAGTCTGAAGAGAAGAGTCGTCGGAAGGAGGACGCCTGATCGTGCCAAGAAGTCTTTGTGCCGTGCTTTTCTCGGTGGCTGCGCTTGCCGTGTTTCCGGTCGCGGGTGCCCATGCGATGGCGCGCATGCCCGTCGGCTTCTATGACGATCCGAGTTTTCGCTGGTCGCCCGAGGCGACGGCCAACTTCGCGTCTGCGCAGCGCGCGGGGGCGACGATCGTGCATACGCTGGCCGACTGGTCGCAGATCGCCCTGACCAAGCCCGCGCAGCCGCTGAACGGCAGCGACCCCGCCTACCGGCTCGGCGACCTCGACCAGTTCGTCGCGGACGCGGAGTCGCATGGCTTGCAGGTGCTCGTGACGATTACCGGCACGCCGCGCTGGGCGAACGGCGGCAAGACGCCGAACTATCCGCCGAAGAACATGACGACGTTGACGCAGTTCGCGCACATGCTCGCTGCTCGTTACGACGGCGCGCACGACGGCTTCGGCGCGGTGACGCGCTGGTCGATCTGGAACGAGCCGAACCTCGGCCGCTTCCTCGCACCGCAGTACCGGGGCAAGAAGATCGTGAGCCCGGCCACGTACGCGAAGCTGTATCTGGCGGCGTACAAGGGGATCAAGGCTGGGAATCCGATCGCGCAGGTCGCAGCCGGCGAGACCTCGAACCGCGGCCGCAGCCGGCCGACCGGCGTCGTCGGCCAGGACACCGTCGCGCCGGCGCTGTTCGCGCAACTCGTCGCGAAGGCGAACCCGCACCTGCCGTTCGTAGCCTGGGCGACGCACCCGTACCCGAGTGTTTACGCACTCGGCCCGGGCCAGAAGGTCGCATGGCCGAACCTCGGACTGTCGACGATGACCCGTTTCGGAGGGTCGCTGAAGCAGTGGTTCCACCGCAGCGTTCCAATCTGGATCAGCGAGTACGGCGAGCAGACGAGGCCCGAGTATCCCAGCGGCGGAGTCACCTACGCGAAGCAAGCGGCAGACCTGCAAAAGGCGATGCAGCTCGCGCAGCAGAGTCCGTACGTGCAGATGTTCATCTGGTTCGTCTTCCGCGACAGCACGAGCGCGACATGGGCCAGCGGCGTCGAGAAGCGTTCCGGCGCGAAGAAGCCGTCCTACGCCGCATTCGCCAGGCAGGCAAAGCAGACGGCCGGACAGACGCAACAACTGACGAAGAACCGGAGTGTGTCGGTCAAGGTCGCCGTGCCGCTCCTCTCGAGCCTCGACCCGGCCGGCAGCCTGATCCGCGTCAGCTACGCACTGCTCGCGGGCGCGAAGCCCGTAGAGAAAGGCGCCCAGGCCGCGAAGCTGGCGCCCGACCAGACGGTGACCGTGAAGCTGACGCGGCCCGCGACCGCGAAGAAGACGAACTACACCCTCACCGTCACCGCGACAGACGGCAACGGCGAGCGGAGCAAGCAAACGATCGCGTTGCTTACCGCCTCCTGAAAGGTCGCCGCCAGCCTTTCGCACTTGAAGGGTGGGGAACCCAATCTGACCTACTTAGCCAAGCAGGGGACCCGAGGAGCGGTTCGGCCAGCACGAGAGGGGCGTGAATACAGACGACGACGGGAGCGACGGGACTCGAACCCGCGCTTTACCCCAATATCGAGATACGGCGTCGGCCATTGTCGTGACGATCAGTCGGCACTCCGTCATCGATTGAGAAACGCGAGGACCGCGAGCACGCGCCCGCTGTCCTCGGCGCTCTCGCGGATCCCCAGCTTCGCAAAGGTGCCTCTGATATGCGTTTCGGCCGTCTTAGGACTGGCCAGAGTGTGCGGCGGATCGCCTGGTTCGATCGGCCTTTCGACATGAGGGCGAGAATCTCGCACTCACACGGTGTCAGATCCTCGAGGGGATCTCGCCGGCGGCGGCGGGCAATGAGCTCATCGACAACCGCCCGGAGTGACGCCGTTGCCTGCCCACACAGGTGCCGATCCACAGTCGAGCGTGACACGTCTCACGCCCACCGGATACTCGATCCGGCCCAGAGCGCATAACGCAACACTCGCGTAGCGATCACATTCTTCGAACAGGCCGGTGAGAAACTCCTAACGGTGCGCCTGACCGTCCTCGTGCTGCTCCTTGTCGCAAGCGGCCTGGTCGCCAGGACAGTGACGGCTAGCGCGAACGGGTCAGGGCCAGTACGCCCTGCTGAATGGAAGTCCGCCCTCAACGATGCGGTCGCCCACAAGAGACTCTCTGCACGTCACTCGTGCGCAGCAGTCGTTGTCGCGCGAACCCACGCGCCTCCGACGTACAAGGAAGGTAGCCCGGTTGTCCATGCTCTCGACGCCTTCCTCTACGCGAGCTGCCGTAGGTTCGGGCGTATCGTCGTGATTCGGACCGGCATGACCGACCGCCAAGTCGTGAACCTCGCAGGCGCTCCCGTACCCTGGCTGAGCGGGCCGACGTGCTGGGTCTACCGAGGGCGCTCGTTCGACGCCCTCCGTCTCTGTTTTTCGCACTCCCGAGTTGCCAGCGTTCGATTCGCCGACCACGGCTGAGGCTGCCTCTACTTGACGGCTGCGTAGACTCGCGAGATCGCAAACCTCAATGACACGCCCGAGGTATCAGCCGAAGGTCTAGCTTCGGTGCGGGTCGCGGAGCAGGCAGGAAGCGAGCGTCTCGGGGCGAGTCTTTACGAGCTTCAGCCGGGGCAAGGGATGGTCTTCCATTACCACCTTCAGCGCGAGGAGCTTCTGATCGTGCTCGACGGAACCCTTGCCCTCCGAACTGCGTCGGGCTGGCGCGATCTGCCGGAGGGCGAGGTTGTTGCATTCCCGTCTGGTGAGCGAGGAGCGCACGGCTACGAGAACCGAAGTGAGCGTGTGGTGCGGTTACTGGTGATCAGCGAACAGAACGCCCCGAACGTCAGCGTCTATCCCGACACGAACCAGATCGGCATCTTCGACGCCGCAGACCGAGCCTCGCGCCGGTTCGGTGCTCTCCTCAACGTCTCCGACGCGGTCGGCGACTATGGGCGCGGTCGGGCTGAGATCGTTCCTCCCGCCGAGCCGTAGTTCTGCGCGCGGCCACGGGCCTTCTCGCCGCAGTCGATCTCTCCGGTCGTCCGGTCAGCAGCGACAATCGAGAACGTCCCAGCGTGGCTGCGGGGCTCCATATGGACGCTCGACGGATTCTTGTCTACGGCGTTACCGGCTCGGGGAAGACCGTGCTCGCCCAGCGCATTTCCGCTGTCTCGGGCCTCTCCTGGCACGCTGTCGATGACTTGACCTGGGAGCCGGGCTGGACGGAGGTTCCGGACGACGAGCAGCGACGCCGTATCGCGGCGATCTGCGCTGGTGAGTCCTGGGTACTCGACACGGCCTACGGGAAATGGATCGACATCCCGCTTGCGCGTGTCCAACTGATCGTGGCGCTCGACTTTCCGCGCTGGCGCTCGCTGCTCCGGCTGTTGCGTCGCAGCATCGCGCGAGCAATCGACGGCCAACCAATGTGTAACGGCAACCGCGAGTCGTTTCGGAACCTGTTCTCGAGGCGGTCGATCATCCGCTGGCACTTCAAATCGTTCAGCAGGAAGCGACATCGGATCCGCGCCTGGGAGTCGGGTCCGAGCATGCCGCAGGTCGTGCGGCTGACATCACCGCGCGAAGTCGAACGCTGGCTCGCGCGGCTCGGTAACGCACCGTCTGAGCAGGACTGACGACCGTCGAGAGGATGCAGGCCGACGAGCTTCAGATCGAGGAGGCGCTGGTGCATCGTCTTCTCGTTCAACGACGAGAGGACCCGTTACTGGCTGGCAGAATTCGACGGCGACCCCGCCGTCATAGGGGTATGGGAACGCGCGCTCGCGACGCCACTGTGGGACGGCCCTCCTGTGTGGCACCAGGGTGATCTCGACGTGCGCAATTGGCTTGTCCGTGATGGCCGCATCAGCGGCGTGATCGACTGGGGGGCGATGGGCGTCGGCGATCCCGCCTGCGACGTGATGGTCGCATGGAATCCACTCTTCTGCGGCGCGCGATGCGTTTCGCGAGGCCCTGCCGACGGATGGTGCGACGTGGGAGCGAGCCAGAGGATGGGCGCTCTCACAAGTCGTGGCGATCCTCGCCTACTACACGCCGGAGAACAATCCGGCCCTGTTCCACGAAGCGGAAAGCTGGCTTGACCTCGTGTTGTCAGAGTCGCCCTGAGTACCCGGTCGCCGGCGAGGGCGATAACTGCAATCGCTTGCGTCGCCACCGCGCCGATGCGCGGTATCAGCGAGGCGAACGCCCGCGCCCTGAGTAATCGAGGCTGCCAGCCGCAGAACGCTGACTCATGCGAGCAGTCTCCAACTCCGCTTCGAGACGGGCGGCCTCCTGCGCGGCGGCAAGCTCCTCAGGCGTCCTTGGTGCCGGGCGAAGCAAACTGAACAGTCGGTTCAGGAGATTCATCGTCGGAAGGGTACGCGGAGCTCGGCGGTCGGCGGAACCGGGACTTGTCGCCTCGTCTGCGTCGTATCGAGAACATGGTCGCGAGGGGATCGACTGGACGTATCTGCAAGGCGGCAGCCCTACTGGTTCTTACAGGGCTTGTGTTCGTGGGCAGCGCTGGCGCGCGGGTCGAGGGCGGCTCCCCGGTCGCGTTGGTGACCGCTGAGAGCACGAATCAGGTGATTGCGCTGTCGTTGCCGGGCGGCAAGGTGTTGCGACGGGTGCACCTGCCTGATCCGCAGACGATCACCGCGGACGCCACGGGCCCGGCGGTGGTGGTCAGCCCGGCGGGGTCGGTGACGATCCTGGCCTGGCGCAGTCTGCGTGTGCTGGCGGTGCTGCACGGTTTCCGCTCCCCGCAAGTCGCGGCGATCACACCGGACGAGAGATGGGTGTACGTGACGGACGCGGCCAGCGGCGATCTCTCCGTCATCTCGCTCAAGACTCGGCGGATTGTCGACCGTGTCTTCGTCGGCGCCGGCGCTCACCACCTCGCGATCAGCCCCGATGGGCGGCGAACGTGGGTGGCGCTGGGTGAGCGCGCCAGCGCGATCGTCATGCTGGACAGCTCGCGGGAGAACCGGCCACGTGTGGTCGGCCGCATCCACCCGGCGGTGTCGGCGCACGATCTGGCCTTCGCTCCGGACGGGCGGACAGCCTGGGTGACCTCCGAAACCGCCTCCTCCGTGTCGGTGCTCGACGCGCGCTCGGGGCGGCTGGTCGCGTCGGTTCCTGCGGGGGCGCCGCCGCAGCACGTCGTCTTCATCCCCTACGAACGCGCGCGCGCCTACATCAGCAGCGGCTACGGCTCCTCGCTCGAGTTGGTCGACCCGCGCACACGGCGCATCCTCAAACGCGTCGAGGTTCCCTATGGGTCGTTCAACCTCGCCGCCTCCGGCGACCTGATCGCGACCGCCTCCCTCCTGAACGGGCAGGTCAGCGAGTTCGCCGGGCCGACGCTCGCCCACTGGATGACGGTCAAGCTCGCGCCCGAGACGCGCGACGTCGCGATCAGCGTCTGGTGAGCGTGTCACGCCGAGGTCGCGTCGCTCTCGGGGTGCCGCTCGTAGCTCTCTGCATCTCCGCCGCGCCATCGAGCGCCGCGACCCCGACGTGGCCGCGCGGGGAGGTGATCGCGTACAAGTGCGCCGACTCGCTCTGCCTGACCGAGCCCAGCACGCGAGTGCGGCGGCGATTGCTCGCGTCAACCCGGCCGTGGCCGCAATGGGATCCGGCGTTTTCACCCAACGGTCACCAGATCGCCTTCCGTGGCTACTACCAGCCCGGATCCGACGGCGCCTACGCGCTCTATGTCGCCCCGATCAGCGGTTGTGCCGCCAAGCGGGTGACGCGCGGTGTTGCCGGCGACCCCTCGTGGTCACCTGACGGCGGCTGGATCGCCTACGACACGAGCGGCTACGGCGACATCTACAAGGTGCGGCCGAACGGCACCGGGCTGACCGAACTGTTCGCGGGACGCGGGGTCAATGAAGGTTGGTATCCAGCCTGGTCTCCGGACGGTCACTGGATCGCGTTCGTGATTGACCGCCGGCACGGCAGTGAGATCTGGCTGATGCGGCCCGATGGCAGCGACAAGCACCTGCTGCACACCGACACGACCGCGGTCGACCAAAGCCTCGCCTGGTCGCATGACGGCCGACTGCTTGCGTTCGTACGAAGCCCGGCGACCGACGACGGGGCGATCGCGGTCATCCGCACCGACGGGACGAACGTGCGCACGCTCACCCGCGCGATACCGGCCTGGAATCCCGTGTGGCTGCCGGACGACGCCGGCATCGCCTACCTCACGGCGACTCCGCTTGCCAACGGCAACCTCGGCATCGCGCGTGTGCACGAGATGCGCACGGATGGAACTGGCGGGCACATCGTCGCCGGGCCGCGAACGATCCAGTTCGCCTCGACCTCCGGCAGGCTGACGGTGCGCGCGTGCAGATGATCCGCAGCCGCTACTTCTTGCGCCGTCGGCCCGCCGGCAAGGGCATGCTGGCGCTTGGCGCCGCGGCGGCGATGCTCTTGGCCGCCTCTGCTGTTCATGCCGGTGGGCAGATGGTCGATCTCGCTGTCGGCGGCGACCGTGTCTGGCTTGTCGGCGACCCGGGGGTTCAGGTGCTTTCGGCGTCAACCGGTCGCACCGTTGCAGCGCCCTCGCTGCCGAACGCCGCATACCCGTTAACGGTCGCTCTGGCGGGCGGTGCGGCGTGGGTGGGGAGCGTCGCAAACGGCTTCGTCGACGGCACGCTTACCCGCATCGACGCGCGGACCGGCAAGGAACGGATCCTCTGGCGCAACCAGGAGAGCTCGGTGCAGTACGTCGCTGCCGGCGCCGGCAGCGTCTGGGCACTGATCGGATTCAGCGGCCAAGACCGACGTTCAACCGCGATGAAGGTCGCACGCTTCGACACGGCAGGGCGGCTGCTACATGTCTGGAAGGTTCCGCTCGGTGCGGGACGGATGGCGGCCGACAGCAGCGGCTGCTGGATCTCGAGCAACGGCGCGCTGCTCCACATCGATTCCGGCGGTCACCTTCATTCCGCCTTGCAGGCGCCCTTCGGAGACGTTGCGACAGGCGGCGGCGCCGTCTGGCTCGCCGAGAGCAACAGGGTGCTCCGGATCGACGAGCGAACCGGGAAGGCGCAAACGATCGCAACCGGCACGCTCCGGCTCGGTGGCTTCCAGCACGACCTCGCCGGCAGCAGCGACGCGCTCTACCTCCTCCAACACACCTATACCGGTCCAAGCGTCTCGCGGCTGGTGCGGATCGATCTGCAAACCGGCGCTCGGGCGCGCAGCGTCTCGATCGACGGGATCGCCGACGCTGTTGTCGTCGCACCGCGCGCGGTCTGGGTTGCCACGTCGACGTCGAACGTGTACCGGTTCGACCCGCGCTCGCTTCGCCGCACCTTGTCCGTCAGCGTTCCGTGACACGCGGGGTCGCGCTCAGCGGGTTGCGACGGTGCCGACGGCGCTGCGCGGCGGCAGTTGCAGAACGACCTGGGAGCGCGAACCCGTAGCGGGACGATCCACGAGGACACGGACGCCGGAGTCTGCAGCGAGTGCGAGCGTCAGCCGCGAATCCCAGGCGTCGAGCGCTTCGATCCGCGCTGGCTGGACGAGTCGCACCACGTGGCTGAGAGGCCCGGCGCGGCCGAAGCGGAAGACGAACACGCTTGATACCCGTCCGTTGAGCGCGACAGCGAGGTTCCCGTCGACCCAGCCGAGACCCGCGACCCCGTTGTCGCGGAAAGCCGCCGGCAAGGCGCGTCCGTTCACGAGGACGCTGTGACGCGTCGCGATCGCGAGCTGGTCGCCGCGAGGGGCGAATGCGAGGAACACCGCGTCGCGAGCGGCGGCCGACGAGACGAGGACGTGTGCGTCGTGTGCGAAGTCGAAGATCACCGGCCGCCCTCCCGCCGAGACGTATGCGAGCGCGAGGGAATCGGCACGCCAGGTCGGTCGGGTGCTGCGGACGGCGGTGTCGAGCAGACGGCTGTGCCGCCCGTTGCCCTCGATTGCGTAGAGCCGGAAGCGGCCGCGGGCGTTGACGATGTAGGCGATGCGTAGCCCATCAGGGGCCCAGGCGATCGCGGACACGCTGCCGGGCGCTGTGTACGACCATGCGCGGCGACCGTTCGGTGCCATCGCGACGAGGGAGTGGCCGATGCCGACGGCGACGTAGAGGGCGTGCGGCGACAAGGCCGCCGCAGTGACGGGCAGCCCTTGCAGACGGAGCCCGCTCGCCGTGGTCAGCCACAGACGGCCATCGACGGTCGCGGCGATCCCACCGCTGCCGGCGGGAACCGTCAGCTGAGCGGCAGACGACACCACGCTCCGCGGCGAGCGGTGGGTCGCCTGTCCGAAGCTGACGTGCAGGGCACCGACTGCTGCAAGCGCCCCGGCGCTGGCGGCGAGAAGCGCGACCACAGCAGCCAGCACGAACGCGAACGCACGCGCACGCCTCTCCGAGCTGCGCGGTCGCGTCGGCAGGGCGGCGAGCGCGCGCACGAGCGCCCGCTCGGTGAGCTCGGAGTCGGGCTCCGGCAACTGCGCGAACAGCTGGCTGAGCTTCGACTCAGTCTCGCCCGACACCCTGCACCTCAAAGTACTCGCGCAACTGTTCGAGCGAGCGCGCCAACCGCGAATTGACCGTCCCTACCGGCAGGTCGAGCGCCGCCGCAATCTCCTTCGGCGTCATCCCAACCCCGTAGCGAAGCAACACAACCGTTCGCCGCTCAAGCGCCAGCGCCCCGACCGCTGCCAGAAGACCCCTGTCGCCAGCGCGATGATCCGGACCCGCATCGACCGGCTCAACTGGCTCGACCCCGGACAGGCGACGTTCGGCACGCAACAGGTCGAGCGCGCGATTGGCGACAATCCGATACAGCCAAGGTGCGAACGGCCGGTGCTCATCAAAGCGGTCAAGCGCCGCAAACGCCCGCTCGAAGGCATCGGAGGCGACATCATCGGCCGCCGCCTGACGGCCGGTAAACGCCAGCGCCGCGCGCCAAGCGGTCGGCCAATAGCGGCGAAACAAAGCCGCCGCCGCATCGCGATCACCGCGGCGTGCCGCCCGCACCAAATCCCGGTCGCTTCGCTCACGCACTCCTCCGAGTCTCGTACGAAGAACCGGCCAATCCGCGTCCCGGCCGCCCGACTCTCGGTCACAAGCCACGACCTTTGGTGTATTGACATACGCACGCACGTCAGCGCTTCCTCATTCTGCGCGAGCGCTCGGGTATTGGCATCTACACCGCGGGTGCGATCAGCGGCGACGATCTCGCAAGCAGAGCTCTCGGCCGTGACCGCCAGCCCGCAGCTACGGATACCTCGTCTTTCGACCGTTTCGCGGTCGCGCAATAACGTGGTCGCAACGCAGAAGGACGTCGCCGAGATGTCGGAAATGCCTATGGCTCCCCTCGACGTGATGGAAGCTCACTAGCGTCCCGGGCCCGCCGCCATCAAGCCAGGATTCGTTAGTGACCCGCGGGCGTGTCCCGATAGGCCCCGATCCTGACCCGTTCAGGGACTTTGCGGGGATCGCAAGACGCTCCTGCAACAGAGAAAGCCCTGTTACGAGGGCCTTCTTCAGCGGGAGCGACGGGACTCGAACCCGCGACCTCCGGCGTGACAGGTGCCTCGGATGCCCTGTCGAGCCCATCTCAGGCTCAGAGATCCGCATGGTTGAGCTGAATCGTCGGTTGGCCTTAGGCCTCGTTGGGGCTGGGCAGGGCTGGGCGGGTTGCCAAAATCTTGCCAACGGAAGCCTGCTTTCTCGTGGCTTTGGCCGCGGATGTTCTAGCCTCGGTTTGTGCTGGTCTGCGCGAGTTGCGGTCACGAAAATAGGCCCGGCGCGAAGTTCTGCGAGGAGTGCGCCGCTCCGCTGGCGCGTGCGGCCATCCAGCGGGAACAGCGGAAGACGGTGACGGTGGTCTTCTGTGATGTGACCGGGTCGACGGCGTTGGGGGAGTCGACGGATCCGGAGGCGTTGCGAGCGCTGTTGGCGCGTTATTTCGCGCGGATGAGGGGGATTGTCGAGGGGCACGGCGGGACGGTCGAGAAGTTCATCGGTGATGCGGTGGTGGCGGTGTTCGGTGTGCCGGTTGTGCATGAGGACGATGCTTTACGTGCCTGTCGCGCGGCGGTGGAGATGCGAGCTGCGTTTCCGGAGCTGGGGATCAACGGGCGGATCGGCGTCAACACCGGTGAGGTTGTCACGGGCACGGAGGAGCGGCTTGCGACGGGGGATGCGGTCAACGTCGCGGCGCGGTTGGAGCAGGCGGCGCAGACGGGCGAGGTGCTGATCGGCGAGGAGACGCTGAGGCTGGTGCGGTCTGCCGTCGAGGTGGGGGCCGAGCGCGCGCTTGAGCTGAAGGGGAAGGCTGGGCCTGTCGCGGCGTATGTGCTTCTTGCTGTTGCTGGTGAGCTGGAGCGGCGGTTTGCCTTGCCGATGGTCGGTCGCAGGCGCGAGCTGCGCCGGCTGCACGATGCGTTCGCGCAGGCAGTCCACGATCGCTCCTGCCAGCTGTTCACGGTGCTTGGCTCGGCCGGGGTGGGGAAGTCTCGGTTGGCTGCGGAGTTTCTCGCGTCGGCGGAGGCTGCTGTTTTCCGGGGCCGTTGCCTGTCTTACGGGGAGGGGATCACCTATTGGCCCGTGGTCGAGGTGATCAAGCAGACCGGGTCGCTGTCGACGGATGATGCGGCGCGCCCGTTGCGGTCGCTGCTCGGAGA
>Ga0070731_10002466_pt1 | contig 17615 bp, 18 predicted proteins | sample Coa_R1_2_FD_66448 | JGI IMG/M metagenome (GOLD analysis project Ga0070731, IMG submission 66448) | Surface soil microbial communities from Centralia Pennsylvania, which are recovering from an underground coalmine fire - Coalmine... | ecosystem: Environmental > Terrestrial > Soil > Unclassified ...
GCGCGGCGGTCGTCCAGGCGCAAACCCGTCAGCACGCCGGACAACACGTCGCCGGCAGCACGGGCGCGCACGGCCCTTGCCGTCTCCAACGGCGACAGATCCACGCCGCGCCACTGCGCGAGCACGCGCTGACGGGCGGAGATCTTCTTTGGCGGCGGCATTTGAGAATTTTACGTTCTTAATTCTTAATTTTGAGCCGGCAATAGGCCGTCCAATTCAACTCTTGAAGTTTGAATTAAAAATTAAAAAATAAAAATTAAAAACATCGCAGGTTGCATTTCAAGCCCGCCACCAAACCGGAAAACTTTGCGCTTGCCATCGTTGGCTTTGTAGTGCAAAGTAAAGTCATGGAATCGAATTGGGCGGCAGAAAACCTGCAAACCATCCGGACACTGATGGAACGTTCCGCCGTGTACCGGCGGGCATTGGCGCCCATCATGTTGTTCGCCGGTGCGCTCGGGGTGGTCGCCGCGGGCATCGGACTTGGGTGCCACTTGAATTCAATGCGCGCGTTTGGAACCCTGTGGTTGGGAACCGCCATCGTGGTCGTCGCCGGGACGCTGCTGATCGCCCGCCGTCAGGCATTCAAGGACCGGGAGCCTTTCTGGTCACCACCGACCCGACGGGTCGCCCAGGCACTGCTGCCGCCTTTGACGGCCGGGATGTGTCTGGGGGTGGTGTTCACGTCGGCGGATCTGGATGATGGATTCACGGTGTTGCTGGCCCTGCTTTGGGTGCTTTTTTACGGGTGCGGACTGCACGCCGCCGGTTTTTTTGCCCCGCGCGGCGTGAAACTCCTTGGCTGGGCCTTCATTGCCTGCGCCTGTCTCCTCTTGCTTCGCGCCGTCATCACCAATTCGGATCTCAACCTGAAAGCGCATTGGCTGATGGGCTTTTTCTTCGGCGGATTACACCTGGCCTATGGCGCCTACCTGTATCTGACCGGGAAAGGAAAGAATGCAGCGTGAACCCGGAACCGTTCCTACAGCTCGACCGCGTGATTCACGAGAAGGGCCGGCTGGCGATCATGTCCATGCTCGCCGCCTCGCCGGAATTGTCGTTCACCGAGTTGCGTGACGCGCTGGCCATGACCGACGGCAATCTCACCACCCACATCCGCGCCTTGCAGGAGGCCGGCTACGTGGCGGTGGCCAAATCGTTTCAAAACCGCCGCCCGCTCACCACCTGCTCGCTCACCGCCGCGGGCCGCAAGGCTTTCACCGGGTACATCAATCTGCTGGAGCGAATCGTCCAGCAAAACCGGCCCAAATGAACTTTTTTTGAACACATTCAACCCTCCCTGGTCTTTTACTTTGTGTCACAAAGTATATTCACCAATCCACCTCGATAACCTATGAAAGATATCATCACCGACAGCCTTCGTTACTGGGAGCCGCGCCGGATCGCCTACAATGCCGTCCTCGCCCTGGCGGTCGCCGGCTCGTTCTTGTATTACCAGCCGCCCCTCGCCGCGTTGGGCTGGCCGCCGGTCATCGGCCTGTTGTTCGCCGCCGTGCTGGCGAATGTCCTGTACTGTGCCGCTTACGCCGCCGATCTCCTGGTCCAATTATCCGATTATCAAGCGGCCTGGCGGCGCCATCGGTGGTTGCTGTGGATGGCGGGAACGACGCTGGCCGCCGGGATTTTCCTGTTCCATGACTGAGCCGTTCCGGAGCCGTGGCGCGGCCCGGAAGCCGGCAGACGGAGGAAGCATGAAAATCATTCGAGCGGAACATCTGGGCATGTGTTTTGGAGTCAAGGACGCCATTGCGCTGGCGCTGGAAACCGCAAAACGGGAACCCCTGACCATCCTCGGCGATCTGGTTCACAACGAAACCGTGCTGACGGAATTGCGGACGCGAGGCATTCGCATTGAACAGCAGCCGGCGGAAGCAAACACGCCGACCGTGATGATCACGGCCCACGGCGCCTCCGAGCGCAAATTGAAGGAAACCCGCAGTCGCGGTTTGAATGTGCTGGAGGCCACGTGTCCGCTCGTTCAGGTGGCGCATCGCAGCCTGGCAAAACTCGTTCACGAGGGTTTTCATCCCGTCATTGTCGGCCAACGCGATCACGTGGAAGTGCGCGGCCTGACGGAAGACCTCGCCGAATTCGACGTGGTGCTTACGGAAGAGGATGCAGGGAATCTCAGCGAACGTCCGCGCTTCGGTGTCATGGCGCAAACGACGCAGCCCATTGACAAGGTCCGGCGGCTCGTGCGGTTGATCCGGGAACGCTTTCCAAAATCGGAAGTGCGCTTCGTTGACACGGTCTGCCAGCCGACGAAACAGCGGCAGAACGCGGCGGCCGAGCTGGCGCGCCGATGCGATGTGGTCATCGTCATCGGCGGCGCCCGCAGCAACAACACGCACGAACTGGTCAAAACGAGCTCACGCTTTTGCCGGCGCGTTTATCATGTCCAGACCGCCGCCGATTTGTGTGAAGCATGGTTTCACGCTGACGATACAGTCGGCATCACCGCCGGGACTTCCACGCCGGACCCGGTGATTGATGGCGTGGCGCAGCGCCTCGGCGACTTCGTGGCCGACCGGCGACGGGCCTTGTGTCCGCATTAAAATCCGGAAGATCATGGGCGACGCAAGATCCATTCAGAGCTTTACCTATCGGCCAGATTGGGTTCGCTGGTGGATGGTCGTGATCTATGCCGGTGCGATGGCCTGGGTGGAATCGGCAGTGGTTTTTTACCTGCGCTCGATGATGCATCGGATTGATCCGTACCAGCCCGACCCGCTGCCCGTAATCGGCGGGTTCGCCCGGGTGGAACTGCCGCGCGAATTCGCCACCCTGGTGATGCTGCTCGCCGTTGGTTTTCTCGCGGGCCGGACCGGGCGGACACGAATGGGCTACACCGTCATCGCCTTCGGAGTGTGGGACATTTTATATTATGTTTTCCTCAAACTCATCTGCGGCTGGCCACATTCGCTGCTTGACTGGGATGTTCTGTTTTTGCTGCCGTTGCCATGGTGGGGACCGGTGCTCGCCCCGGTCTTGATTTCGTTGCTGATGATTTTGTGGGGCACGCTGGCCAGCCAGTTTGAAGGAACGCGCGTTTCCAGGTTGTCGCATGGGCGCGCGTGGATTTTGAATTTCGCCGGGGTCATGCTCGCGCTTTATGTTTTTATGGTGGATTCCATCGCCGCGTCATCCCGGGGGTTGGACGCGATCCGCATCGCGTTGCCGGAAAAATTCAACTGGCTGTTGTTTCTGATCGCGCTAGGATTGATGTCAGCTCCGTTGATGCAAATTGGCCGGCGGCTTTCGCCGCGACTCAACCAGACTGAAGCCGCCGGCGCAACCGAAGAATGATCATGCGTGCGCCTGCCGAAAAATTAAATCCGCGCGAAATCGGTACGCTGCTGCGCGGTGAACTGGCGACCCTGGGCGGATGGATTGAGCAGTGCAGCCTGCGGCGTTTCGCCCTGCACGTCGGCGTGATCATTCTGGGCACCGGTTTCTACGGCGCGGCGATGGGATGGTGGCGTGACCCGCAGCAGGCGCTTTTCACCGCCATCAAATTCCCGCTGATCATTCTGCTCACCACCGCCGGCAACGCGCTCCTCAACGCCATGCTCGCGCCCTTGCTCGGGCTGAACCTCCCGTTCCGGCAATCGTTCTCGGCCATTCTCATGAGTTTCACCGTGGCGGCGGCGATTCTCGGCGCATTCAGTCCGGTGATGGCCTTCATGGTATGGAACGCGCCGCCGATGTCGCCGGCGGCCGTCTCCGGCGCGACCTACAGTTTCATCAAACTCGCGAACGTCGCCGTCATCGCCTTCGCCGGGACGACGGGCAATGTGCGCCTGTTTCAAACGCTGGCGCGACTCGGTGGAAGCAAGGCCATCGCCTTTCGCGTCCTGGTTGCATGGCTGGCGGGCAATCTGTTTCTGGGCGGCCAGCTTTCGTGGATTTTGCGTCCGTTCATCGGGTCGCCCGGTTTGCCCGTGGAGTTTTTCCGCGCCACGGCCCTGCACGGAAATTTTTACGAAAATATTTTCCAAACATTGCTGCAAATTTTCAACGACTGAATCAAACCATCCACGCCATTGACCTATGAACGAACCCAATCCAGTGCCGCCCCAAGTCCCACCGCAAATTCCGCCCGTCATGGCTTCGGGCAGCCTGCGTCCGCTGGGTGACGACCCGGCCGAACGTGTTCCCATCCCGAACATTATCAGTGCGATTGACGCCATCCTCCGGCATCCGCGCCGGGTGATGTTTCAACTCCGCCAACCGGGCGCCGGCAGGCTGATCGCAATGATGCTGCTCGTCTCGATTGTGTGCAGTTTGATTTATGGCGTGGTGGTCGGGACATTTTCCGGCGGCGCGCAACTCTGGGCCGCACCGGCCAAAATTGCGGTGGGCTTGATGATTTCGGCGCTGATTTGCCTGCCGAGCCTTTACATTTTCACCTGTTTGAGCGGTTCGCAGGCCCGGCTCGTCGAGGTCTTCGGCCTGCTGGCCGGGCTGTTGATGTTGATGACCATTTTGCTCATCGGCTTTGCGCCGGTGGCGTGGATTTTCTCACAATCCACCGAGTCGCTCGCCTGGATGGGCACGCTGCATCTGGTCTTCTGGTTCATCGCAACCATCTTCGGCCTGCGATTTTTGGAGGCCGGATTTTCCCACTCGAATGCCCGATCGCACGCGGGTTTTCATACCTGGGTCGTCATTTTTCTGCTCGTGGCCGTGCAAATGACCACCGCGCTGCGCCCCATCCTTGGCACGGCGAACACCTTCCTGCCCACGGAGAAACAATTCTTTGTGAGCCACTGGGTTGATTGTTTAAAGGCCCCGGCCGCGGCGGCCAAGCCGGGGTCGCCGAATTAAGGGATGCACGGATTTTGCCGGATGAAATCGGAAAATCATCCACCCACACATCGTGAATCGACCCTGCGCCGGCGCATCAAACGGCTGACCTGGCTGCTCATCATCGGATTGGTTTTGAGCGGGGCAACGGCCATTCCCTTGCCGGCCGAGGTGAACGTGTTGGTGCATTGGACCGGAGCGAATGGCGGGTCGGAATGGGCGCGCTGGCTCTTGCGCGTTCAGGATGCGCTGGCGCAGACACAGGCGCAATACCCGTTCCTTTTCTACGGCACGGACTGGCTGGCGTTTGGGCATTTTGTCATTGCGACTGCCTTTATCGGCGCCTTACGCGATCCCCTTCGCAATCGCTGGCTCTTTGACTTTGGCCTGATGGCCTGCGTGCTGGTGATTCCTTACGCACTGGTGTTCGGCAGCCTCCGGGACATTCCGTTCTGGTGGCGGTTGATCGATTGTTCCTTCGGCGTATTGGGATTCATTCCGCTGTGGTTTTGCCGCCAATGGACTGGTGAGTTGGAACGATCATTTAAACGTTAAAGGCGGTAATAGGCGCATACCTTTGGCCAACAAATTTCTTCCCCCGGCGACAAACTGCTCGCCTTATTTGACCGCCGACGGCATATTGTTCGCCGAATTTATGCTGTTTTGTTGAGAACCTTGAAGCTGTCCAGATGAACCCAATCCCGTATTTCGACTTACCCGCGCAAATCCGCGGCATCCGTAAAGACCTCGACGACGCCATCGCGCGCACGCTCGATAACTGTTCCTTTTGCCTGGGCCCGGACGTGGCGCAATTTGAAAAGGACTTTGCCCGGTATGTCGGCGCCGAACATTGTTCCGGTTTCAACAGCGGCACGTCGGCGTTGCACGTGGCCATGCTGCTGCTGGGAGTCGGCCCCGGCGACGAGGTTATTACCACACCGTTTACCTTCGTGGCCACGAGTTGGGCGATTTCCTATGTCGGCGCCAAGCCGGTCTATGTGGACATTGACGACGCGACGTTCAACCTGGCCCCGAAACTCATCGAACGTGCAATCACGCCGCGGACCAAAGCCGTCATGCCGGTGCATCTTTACGGTCATCCGTTTGACCTCGACCCGGTCCTGGCGATTTGCAAAAAACACAAATTGCCGCTCGTCGAAGACACAGCCCAGGCGCACGGCGCGAAATATAAGGGCAAAATCGTCGGCACGTTCGGTGACATTTCCTGTTTCAGCTTTTATCCGGGTAAAAACCTCGGTGCCTGCGGCGAAGGCGGCGCGCTCGTGACCAACAGCGCCGCCTTTGACAAGCGCGCCCGTTCCTTGCGCGAGCACGGCTCGACCATGCGCTATTATCACGATGAAGTCGGATACAACTATCGCATGGAGGGCATCCAGGGCGCGGTGCTGGGCGTGAAACTGAAACACCTGGCCAAATGGACGGCGGAACGGCGACGGGTGGCGCATCGGTATCATGAATGGCTGGCCGGCACGCCGCTGCAATTGCCGCGCGAAGCCGCCGGGGCCGAAAGTGCCTACCATCTTTACGTCGTCCGCCATCCGCGCCGCGACGATCTCAAAAAACATCTCGAAGCCAACGGGGTCGGCTGCGCCCTGCATTATCCGGTGCCGTTGCATTTGCAAAAGTGCTATGCCCGTCTCGGCCACCAGGCCGGCGATTTTCCTGTTGCTGAAAAAGCCGCGCGCGAATGCCTGAGCCTGCCGATTTATCCGGAATTGACCGACGCCCAAATCCAGCGCGTGGCCGGGGTCATTCAGGATTTCTTTCGCAAGTAGGCGGACGTTTTTTGCTCCGGCGCAAGGCAAGAAGTGTGTCAAAATACAGCCAGTTTCCGCTGTCCATTCCCGCCGAATTCAGGGCAAAATGCAGGCTCGGCATGTCGCCGAATTATTGGCAACCATGAAAACAACCAAGCCCAAAGACACCGCCACCAGCCGCTGGCTTTCCTACCGGCCCGAAATCAAGGTCCTCGATTGCACCATTCGCGATGGCGGCTTGATGAACAACCACCATTTCGATGACAAAATCGTAAAGATGGTTTACGACACCTGTGTTGCCGCCGGGGTGGATTACATGGAACTGGGTTACAAGGCGTCGCGCACAGGCATCAAGCAGGGTGAACACGGCTGCTGGAAATACTGTGTGGAGGAGGATCTCCGCCGCATCGTTGGCGACAACCCGACCGGCCTCAAGCTCACCGTGATGGCCGACGCCGAGCGTTGCGATTATCACGAGGACATTCTGCCGAAAAAGGACAGTGTCCTGGACATGATCCGCGTGGCGACGTACATCAGCCAGATTCCCACCGCGCTGGACATGGTCAAGGACGCGCACGACAAGGGTTACGAGACGACGGTAAATCTCATGGCCGTGTCCACGGTGCCCGAAAGCGAACTGGACGAAGGCCTGGAAATGCTGGCCAAGTCCGAGGCAAAGGCGATTTACGTGGTGGACAGTTTCGGCGCGCTTTATAGCGAGCGGGTTCATGAGTATGTGAAGAAGTACCTGCAGCACTGCCAGGCGACCGGCAAGGCAGTGGGCGTGCACATGCACAACAACATGCAACTGGCCTACGCCAACACCATCGAAGGCATCATCGAAGGCGCGAACTTTCTGGACGCCACCATGGCCGGCCTGGGCCGCGGCGCCGGCAATTGCCCGATGGAACTGCTGCTCGCGTTCCTGCACAACCCCAAATACAAAATCCGGCCCGTGCTCGATTGCGTGCAAAATCACATCGAGCCGATGCGCGCCAAATTATTGTGGGGCTATGACCTGCCGTACCTGCTCACCGGCATGTTGAACCAGCATCCGCGCACCGCCATCAAGTTCAAGGAAGCCGAGCTCAAGGGTGAGAAGGGTGACATCCTTAAATTCCACGACACCGTCACGGACCAGGAATGAAGCCGGTTACCTTGCCAGGGATTTTACCACCGGGACGACTTCGTTTGTTGCCGGTCGCGGCAAACTTTTCTCACGTATCCGGAAATTCGCCTTTGAGCAGCCGGCGGCAATGTTGCCGGTATTGGTCCAGCGCTTTGCGGATGGCCCGATAAGCCGCGCCGCGGTCCTGAAAATTCCCCACCTGCGGCAGGTCGGCCTTTTCCAATTCCTTGTAAATTTCAAAAAAATGGTGGATCTCGCGCAGCACATGCGGCGGTAACTGGGAAATGTCCAGGTAGTTCTCGTAGAACGGATCATTCGTGTGGGCGGCGATGATTTTGATGTCTTCCAGGCCCTGATCGATCATGCGCAACATACCGATGGGGCGTGCCTTCATCACGCAGCCGGGCGTCACCGGTTCCTGGGACAGCACCAGGACGTCCAACGGATCGTGGTCCTCGCAGTAGGTCTGGGGAATGAAACCGTAATTGCTCGGATAATGCACGGCACTGTGCAGGACCCGGCTGATTTGCAGGAACCCCGAAATCTTGTCCAACTCGTATTTAATTTTGCTCCGCATCGGGCATTCAATGAACGCGTTGCATTCCCGGGGAACGGCGTCACCGGGCGGTAAAACGTGAAAGGGATTGTTGCCACCCGCCGGGGGCAAAGCCTTTTTTGCGCGGTTCGGTTGTACTTTTTTCTTCACGGTTCGGGATTCGGCCCTCCGGCACAGAAGGTAGCAAACGGCCGGCGCCGACACAATGTCAAACCCATTGCTCCTGCCTGGGGGGATGATTTCAAAAAACTTTGTGTCTTGGTGTCTTCGCCAGGGGAAGTTAAAGTGTCTCCATGTCGCACGCGGACTTTGTTCATCTTCATTTGCACACCGAGTATTCCCTGCTCGATGGCGCCTGCCGGCTGGACCGGCTGGTGGACAAGGCCCATGAACTGAAATTCCCGGCGCTGGCCATCACCGACCACGGTGCCATGCACGGCGTGATTGATTTTTACAAGGAGGCACGGGACAGGGGCATCAAACCCATTATTGGCTGCGAGGTTTACGTCGCCCCGGGCAGCCGGCTGGAAAAGAAAACCAGCAGCGGCGGACGTGATGTTTATCATCACCTGCTGTTGCTGGCCAGGGACGTCGCCGGCTACAAAAATCTCATCAAGCTCACGACCGAGGCACACCTGACCGGCTATTATTACAAGCCCCGCATCGACAAGGAACTGCTGGCGGCACACAAGGACGGGTTGATCGCGTTCTCCGGCTGTCTCGCCAGCGAGGTGCCGGATTGGATCCTCAAGGACCAGGTGGACAAGGCGCGCGGGGCGGTGGACTGGTTCAAACAGACGTTCGGCCCGGAGAATTACTACCTCGAATTGCAAAACCACGGCATCGCCGAGCAGGCGAAGGTCAACCGCCATTTGGTTCAGTGGGCAAAAGAATTCGGGCTCAAGCTCGTGGCGACCAACGACGTCCATTATGTTGAAAAGAACCATTCCCATGCGCATGACTGCCTGATTTGCATCGGCACGCAAACTCAGCTCGCCGACACCAAACGGATGCGCTATGAGCCGGAGCAGTTTTATCTGCGGACCGCCGAGGAAATGCAGGCGCGCTTTGCTGAAACGCCCGACGCGGTGAAAAACACGCTTGAAGTGGCCGAAAAGTGCAACGTCGAGATCGAGTTCGGCAAGCTGCACTACCCGGTCTTCACGCCGCCGGAACATTTCACCCGTGAAGGGTACCTGCGCAAGCTGTTGGCGGAAGGTTTGTTCCGGCGCTACACGATTCATGCGAAAGCCGAGGGAAAGGAATTTACCGTTGAAGGCATTGACGATCCCAAACGGCTGCCGACCTATCCGAAGTCAGAAGACGGAAGCCCGAAGCCAGGGCCAAAAACATTGAGTAATCCTGAAGTCGCCGCCGCTCTTAAAGTCGTCATGGACCGGCTGAAACTCGAACTCACGGTCATCGAGAAGACCGGGTTCATCAGCTATTTTCTCATTGTCGCGGATTTTATCCGTTACGGCCGCGAGCACGGCATCGCCTGCGTGGCGCGCGGTTCGGCCGCCGGTTCCCTGGTCACTTATCTGCTTGAGATCGCCAACGTGGATCCCATTCGTTATGGCCTGCTGTTCGAACGGTTCCTGAATCCCGAGCGCGTCAATCCGCCGGACATTGACATCGATTTTGCCGATGACCGGCGCGCAGATGTCATCGAATACGTCCGCGAAAAATACGGCCGCGACGCGGTCGCGCAAATCATCACCTTCGGCACCATGGGCGCCAAATCCGTGGTGCGCGACGTGGGCCGCGTGATGGGATTGAGCTACGGCGAATGCGACCGGCTCGCCAAAATGATTCCGTTTGACCTGAAGATGACGCTGGAAAAGGCGCTCAAGCAATCGCCGGAGTTCAAGGAGGCCTACCAGACCGAGGAGGTCACGCGTGAATTGATTGATACCGCGCTCATCCTCGAAGACATCACGCGCAACGCCTCCGTCCACGCCGCCGGCGTCGTCATCGGCGACCAGCCGCTGGTAAACCTGCTCCCGCTCAAGCAGGACGACAGCGGCACCCTGGTCACGCAATACGCGATGAATCCGGTCGGCGACCTCGGCCTGCTGAAGATGGATTTCCTCGGGTTAAAGACGCTCACCGTCATCCGCAATACCTGTGAAACAGTCAAACGCACCCATGGAGTTGAAATTGACATCGACCATCTGCCGCTCGATGACCGGAAGACCTACGACCTGCTCAACCGCGCGGAAACGCTCGGGGTGTTCCAGTTGGAATCCGGCGGGATGCGCGATCTGTGCCGCAAGTTTCAAATCAGTTCCGTCGAGCACATCACCGCCCTCGTGGCATTGTACCGGCCCGGCCCGATGGAGCTGATTCCGGAATTCATCAAACGCCGGCATGGCGAGGTAAAGATTGAATACGAGCATCCGCTGCTCGAACCGATTGCCAAGGAGACCTACGGCATTTTGATTTATCAGGAGCAGGTGATGCAGGCCGCGCAGGTGCTGGCGGGTTACACGCTCGGCGGCGCGGATTTGCTCCGGCGCGCGATGGGCAAAAAAAAGCCGGAGGAAATGGCCAAGCAACGCGCCGTGTTCGTCAAGGGCTGCAAGGAAACGAATCGCATTCCCGAAAAACAGGCGAACGACATTTTCGATTTGCTGGAAAAGTTTGCCGGCTACGGATTCAACAAATCGCACGCCGCCGCCTACGCCATCGTCGCGTACCAGACCGCCTATCTGAAGGCGAATTACCCGGTCGAATTTTTCTGCGCGATGATGACCAACGACATGGCGGACACCGCCAAGTTGAGCCAGTACATCAACGAAGCGCGGAATTTCGGCATCGAAGTGCTCGGCCCCGACGTGAATGAAAGCCAGGTGTATTTTGCGCCGGCGCGCGAAGGCAAGGCCATCCGCTTTGGCCTGGCGGCCATCAAGGGCGTCGGCGAAGTGGCGGTGGAAACGATCCTGAAGGCGCGCCATGAAGGTGGAAAATTCACCTCACTTTCGGATTTGTGCGAGCGCGTGGACGGCCGCACGGTGAACCGTAAGATTCTGGAGGCGCTCATCAAATCCGGCGCGTGTGATGGTTTCGGCCAGAGCCGCGCCACGTTGTTCGCGCAAATCGAGCGCACCCTGGCCCGGGCGGCGAGCATCCTGTCCGACAAACAAAAGGGCCAAAGTTCACTGTTTGGCGCCCTGGAGGAAAAGGCGCCGCCGATGCCGGAGGCCATCAGCCATCTGCCTGAGTGGCCGCAACACGAACTGCTGGCGCACGAGAAGGAACTGCTCGGTTTTTATGTCACGGGCCATCCCCTGACACCGTTTGCCCCGATCCTGGAAAAATACGCGCTGGCCAACACCGCCAAGCTGGCGGAGTTGCCGAATCGCAGCCTGACGCGGATTGGCGGGTTGATTGCGGCGGTGCAGAACGGTGTATCGAAGAAGAGCGGCAAGCCGTATTCGATGGTCACGCTCGAAGACCTTGAAGGCTCCGTGCAGGTGCTCTGCATGAACGAGAATTACGAGAAATACCGCGAGTTGTTGAAACCGAACCTGGCCATCTTCGTGGTGGGCGAGGTCAACACCGGTGACGAGCGTCCGAAAATTTTTCCGCAGGAAATCATGCCGTTGGAGGACGCACCGAGAAAATTCACGAAACAGGTCCACCTGCGCCTGCACACGGCGCACCTGAAACCGGAACATTTGAACGCCGTACGCGAACTGGTCGCCGCGTTTCCGGGCAAATGTCCGTTGTTGCTGTGTTTCCTGCGACCCGGCGGCGAGATTGTGTTTATGGATACCAACGAACGCTTCAGCGTCACGCCGTCATTAAAGCTGCAGCAGGAGGCCGATGCGCGTTTTGGCGAGGAAACCTACTACGCCAAGGTCGATACTTCCCCGCCGGAACGCACCCCGCGCCGCTGGGAGCGCAAGAATGGCAACAACGACGGTGGAGAATAATTCGGCTGCCCGGCTGCCCTTAAGTTTTCCGGGGATGAACCGCGGGTATGGTCAGAATAAAAGTGGAACCCTCACCGGGTTTGCTTTTGGCGGTGACATCACCGCCATGATACAACGCAATTTTTCGAACGATGGCCAATCCCATCCCCGTGCCTTCATATTCATGGCGGGTGTGCAGCCGCTGGAAAACGTTGAAGATGCGGTCGAGATATTTCTCGTCAAAGCCGATGCAATTGTCACTCACCGTCAACCGGCAAAGCTTCTTTTCCGGCGTGGCAGGGTCGGAAATGATCCGGGCCTCGACTTTCACCACGGGCGGTTCCTCGGGGCGACGGAACTTAAGGGCGTTGCCGATCAGGTTTTGCAGCAACTGCCGCATGTGCAACGGTTCCGCGTCAATGACGGGAAGCGGACCCACTTCGACGCGTCCCTTGACCAGCTCGATCCGGCCCTCCAAATCTTCCAACACGCCGCTGGCCGTTTCCGCCAGATTGACGGAGGTGAAAGGCTGGGCCTTGGTCGTAACCCGCGAGAAGGCGAGCAGGTCGTTGATCAGCATCTGCATCCGCCCCGCCGCCTTTTGCATCCGGGCCAGACAATCCGCTGAGTCTTGCGCCAGGGTGGCGGCATTTTTCTCCCGGAGCTGTTCGCCAAAGACAATGATTTTTCGCAGGGGTTCCTGCAGGTCATGAGCGGCCACCGAGGCAAAATCCGCCAACTCGCGATTGCTGCGTTCCAGTTGGGCGGTAAATTGGCGCAACTTTTCCTCGCTTTGATGAAGGGCTTCCTGCGCCATTTTCATCTCGTGGATATCACGGGTCACTCCCACGGTTCCCAAAATTTTGCCCTGGCGATCACGCCATAAAACCTTACTGCTGATCGACCAGCGCTTGGGGCTGCCGGGTTCGCGGGGGTTGTTCTTATATTGCTCCTGATTGATCACGGGCTCACCCGTTTCAATCGTTTTCTGTTCATCGAGATAAAACTGCGCGGCCAACTCCTGCGGGAAGAAATCAAAATCGGTTTTGCCCTTCATTTCCTCCGGGGAATTCAAGCCGAGGGCTTTCGCATGCGTGGGATTGTTCAGGACAAATCGTCCCTGTTTGTCCTTGGCGTAAATCTTGTCCGGCAAATTGTCGATGACCGTGCGCAGCAAATCCCGCTCCTGCACCAACCCGGCGATGGCCTGCGCCAGCCTGGCGTTTTCGTACGCCAGTTGTGCATTGAGTCCGGCGTTTTTTGCGCCTTCCAACCCATCCTTCAAATGTTCGTCCGGTGAAGAAGGAACCTCTTCGGCCAGTGGCACTTCGATGTCGTGATCGGTTGACTTCATGGGTTAAAGTTGGACTGTTAAAAAGCAAGTTAAGTGCCGTTTATTAGTAAATGAAATTGTTTGTTACAGATTCATTAGTATAATTGTCAAACAATTTAATAAACCCGGCCCTTCCTCAAACAGAGTATTACGGGCAAAAGCGGGATATTTCTCAACCCGAGCCAGCCCGTCAGAATAAACATTTTACGCGTCCGGCCGCGCCCGGTCCACACCATCAAATTTGTTGGTATGATTTACTGCCTGGTTGGGATGAGTGAATCCGCGAATCGATTCGGAGTCCGGCCGCTCAGGGAGCGGCCACCTCTTCGGTGGCGAGGCCGACCTTGGTGATGTCCAATTGGCGAAGCACGTCCAGCACGTAGATCATGTTCTGATAATCCACCGCGTCGGCGCCCTTGACCACCACGCTCAAGTCCGGGTTGTCTGATTGCAATTGCTCCAGCTTGTCCTTGAGCTGGGCCACAGTCACCAGTTCATCGTTCAAAAATGTCCGCCCCTGCGCATCCACCACAATCTTGTTGATTTTCGGTTTGGGCTGGTTGGTCTTGGGTGGCGGTTTGCCCGACGGCAGCGTCATCTCCAGATTGTTCATCATCTGCGGCGTGGTGATGATGAAAATGACCAGCAACACAAACACCAGGTCCAGCAGCGGCGTGATGTTCAATTCGCTTAACGAACTGTGATGGCTGTGCGATGTCTTCTTCATTGCAGTACCGGTTCGGTTTCCTGCTGCACGTCAAAGCGGATGACCACACTGGGCGGAAAATTGGTGGGCGGCGCGCTGTCCATCTTCGTCATGGCCGCAATCGCCCGGTGCACTGAATTGTCCCATAGCGAGTTGCCCGACCCTTTGAGCCACTCCACATTGCTGATTTGTCCGTTGTGATCCACCGTCACCCTTATTTCCGCCACGTAATCGTCGTCGTGCAGGTTCTGCGGCCGGTCCCACTTGGATCGAAACGCGTATTCGAGCAATCCTTTGTACAATTGCACCGGATCGGAGCTGCTTTCCACCGTCTTGCCGCCCTCGAACACAAACGACGGCAGTTCGGCCGCCGGTGGCGCAACTGTGGGCGGGCCGGCCACGGGAGGCGCTTCCCTGGGCGGTTCAACCTTGGGCGCGGCCGCAAGTTTGGGCGTCTCCTTGGGCGGTTCAACCTTGGGCTTTTCCGCCGGTTTGGGTTTGGGCGGTTGCTTCTCCTTCACCATCTCCACCGATATTTTCTGGATTTGTTTGCCCAGCAATCCCCCGCGCGCGGCGAAATAGAGCCCCACCACCACAATGAGCGCGTGGAAGGTAAACGAGATGAGCAGGTTCACCTTCGACGAATTGCGTTTTTTACGCGCCTGGGTGTGCGGCAACATGTTATTTCCCGTTGGCCGCTTCGGTGGCCAGATCCACCTTGGGCACGTTGGCCTGCTGGCAAACATCGAGCACCGCGCGAATCTGCCGGTATTTGGTCTGGCTGTCGCCGCGGATGATGATGTTCAGGTCCGGGTCCGTGGTGCGCAGGCCAATGAGGGTTTGCAGCATGTCGGAAGCATTGGCAACCCGGGCCTTGTTCAAATACATCGCGCCGTCGGCCTGCACGGTGATGTAGTTGGCCTTGCGCGGTGGATCTTTAAGATGCTTGGCGGCGGTGGGCAGCTTCAAATCCAGATCCGTGACCGGCGGAATCGTCGTGATGATGAATATCACCAGCAGCACAAAGGCCAGGTCCAGCAGCGGCGTGATGTTCAACTCCGTCAACGAATGGTGCGCCGACTTCGAACACTTCTTCATGATTCGACCAACGTGGTGGTTTCGTTGCGCTTTATCGCGCCGACGATGCGCCCGGCGAGGACTTCGTTGGCGTTGCGGATTTCGTCGGCCAACGGACGGTGATCCACATAGACGTGTTCGATCTGGTTGGCGTAACGGCTGGCAAACCCGTCCAGTTCCTGGGTGATGGCGCGGATGGTGGTGACCATGAAATTGTAGGCGAACATGGCCGGGATGGCGACCAGCAGGCCGGTGACCGTCGCCACCAAGGCGGCGGCCACACCGGGCGCCATGGCCGTGAGGGTCGCGGCTTTGCTTTCGGCGATGCCCGCGAAGGTGGACATGACACCCCAGACCGTACCGAGTAATCCGATGAACGGCCCGCCTGCCACCGCCGTGGACAGCACAATCATCCCCTTCTCCAACGCCATCGCCTCCGCGCCGGCCGCCTCCTCCAGAATCACCTTTACCGCTTCAAACGACGGCATGCTGATTTTGACCGAGGTCGATTTGGCGAGAAAATCGGTGTTGGTATGTTCCACCCCGTCCTCCGGGTTCAGGGAAGCAACGGCCTGTAGCTGTACCGGATTGTTTTTCAATTGATACGCCAACTCATCCGCGCCCCGAATGTAAAGCTGGTAGGCGGGCGCGCCGTCGTACTCTTCGCCCTTGCGCTGGATGTCCAGCGGGTCGCGCGTGGAATTGTAGGCGGCAAAGAATTTTTTGGTGGCTTTGCGGGCGATCATCAACTGGCGGAACTTGGTGATGATAATCGTCCAACTGAACAGCGACAGGACCAGCAGCACCACAACGGTGACCTTGCCCTCGGGCGTGGCGTTCTGGATGGCATACACCGCGGCATTGGCGGCAAACAGGGGTTGAACAAACATGGCGGTTATAACAATGAGGTTGAGGTTCGGTTCAAGGACGACTCCAGGTGTTAAAATTCCGGCCGGGATGGCGGTTGTGCCGACCCATTGAAGACCAACCCGTGCCACCGGATTCCGGCGACGGTTCCTGGAACCCCGTTCTGGATTGGGCCGCACACATAACGCTGCTTTCGCAGTTTATACCAATGACTTTGGGACGCAGGTTACAAATAGGTAACAATCCGGTCCGGGGCGGTCGGGAACGAAGTGCCGACGCCGGGGTGAACGTGCCGGCCACCAACGCGGGTTCATTTGGCGGAGGCATGGACACAAGTATAGGAAATGAAATACAGGCTGAGGGTTGCGATCCAGACGACCGCGCGCTCCGTCAAGCGGGGGAGACGATGGGATTCGGCCGGCGGAGGATTTTTATGAACACATTGCCGGCGCCATTCGACCGGTGTCAGGCCAAAGCGTTTTTTGAACATGGCATTGAACAGACCGAGATGCCGGTAGCCGCTGTCGTAGGCAATGTTGATGATTTTGGCATTGGAATCCGCGAGCAGTTGGCGCGCCCGCTGGAGGCGCAGTTCGATTTGCCGGGCATGGAAAGGCACGCCGAATTCCTCCCGGAACAGGCGGCTGAAGTGGCGTTCGCTACAATGGAGTTGCCGGGCCAGTTCCGTCAGGGAACGTTCGGCCAGTTCGGCCTCGGTCATTTGTCCGACCAGTTCCCGGATATGATCGCGGAGTTTATTGCCGCTGGTGGATGCCGCGGTCGGTACCGGCAAAAGGCCGGCCACGGCATTGGCCCAGAGTTGCAACAATGCGCAACGCATGGGCAGCCGGTGGCTGTAGGTCTGGTCGGCCAGCCGCATGAATTTTTGGCCGATGGGTTCCGCGACGGTGAAAATGGAAACGGACGGGGCCGGTTGGTCCGGGGCGACTTCCAGTCGCTGCCATTCCGCCACGGTGAGCACGCCGTTGAGGTATTGCAGTTGGACGGTGAAAAATTGCAACTTGAGCGGGCCCAGCTGGCTGGCACGAATAACCCCACTGACATTGCGGGTGGCGATCAAACCATCACCGGCCGCGAGTTGCCGGGGTTCGATCCCATGTTGCAACCAGTAGCCCGTGCCCGCCGCCACGCGCGCCATCAGCCATCCATGGCAACGGGGAAGCCATTCGGTGGAGGACGGTAGCGTCAGCTCTTGCATGATGAGATGTCGCTCAACAATCATCGGCTTAAAAACTAGAGCCGGGGTGTGACCGCCATGTGTCGGAATTGCGACGATTTTGAAACAATCTATTGAACGGGATTTAATGAAAATGGGCTCAGCCCGGCCGGTTCGGCAGGAACAGCGGACCCTTTGTAACCGGGCCGCCTTGCTAATTCGCAAATGGCTGCACCCGTTTACTTCGA
>Ga0070731_10002467_pt1 | contig 17612 bp, 11 predicted proteins | sample Coa_R1_2_FD_66448 | JGI IMG/M metagenome (GOLD analysis project Ga0070731, IMG submission 66448) | Surface soil microbial communities from Centralia Pennsylvania, which are recovering from an underground coalmine fire - Coalmine... | ecosystem: Environmental > Terrestrial > Soil > Unclassified ...
CGATCTTCGCGAGACAGGACGTAGAACGTGAGGAAGCCGAAAAACGCGAGCGGCACATCCGCGTAACCAATCTGGAGAAACGCCGGTCCCAGGTTGTGCAGGTAGATCCATCCGCAGAAAAACGCGCCGAACAAATAGGCGGCGTCGAGCCGGCGCAGCGCGAGACTGATGAACAGCCAGACGTTCAACAGCGGAAACAGCGTCGTCGTCGCTTTGGCGAACATCTTGACGTCCGTGCGGCCGAGCAGCACGTAGGTGATCGACCAGTTGGCGGTCATTAGCTGTGGATACCAGCCGCTGCGGACTGGAAATGCGCCATGCGCCCAGTCCTGCGCCCAGCGATCCCAGTTGAGAACATCGTCTGATTCCCAGAAGGCGGTGCCCCAATTGGAATAGCACAGGGCCATCAACACGGCGACTGTCGCCAGCGACAGAATGGCGCCGGCCACGGCGGCTCCGCTCTGCATGCCAAACAGCGAGCGCCATGGACCGAGAGGGACGCCGGCGCGGCCGGATCGGCGATCGCCAGACGTCACGATCATGACCGCGCAGAGCTCGACGAGAATGACGACCGCCAGCAGACCGCGGCCGTACACGCCGAACGTCACTGCTGACATCACGAGAATGGCGTTGGCGATCAGACTGAGGCCGAATGTCACCGCCGTTCGGCCGAGCCACTCCGATTCGTCCACCGCGAACGCACGCCGCAGCAGCGTTCCCGGGAGCCAACAGATCTGAAGCAGCGCGATTAGACCGAGCACGAGCATGGTTCCGTCTCTGGCGTGTCACTGGATTCTATCCGTCCCGCCACGGCAGCCGCTGGTGTGCTGCTAGAATCGCGCATGCCTGCCATTCATCGGATAGCGGTCTCACTTCTTGCGGTCGCCGGATTCACGGCGCTTGGTTCGGCGCAGACCGGAGCGCCGGCGTGGGATCAGAAATTCCGCGGCCTCCCGCAGCCGGCGAACATCCGCGCGAACATGGAACGGCTCAGCGCGCGGCCGCATCATGTCGGATCGCCGTACGACAAAGACAACGCCGAGTGGATGCTGGCGAAATTCAAGGCGTGGGGCTGGGACGCCGAGATCGAGACATTCACCGTCCTGTATCCAACGCCCAAAGAGCGCGTGCTCGAGCTCGTCGCCCCGACGCACTTCACGGCGAAGCTCGAAGAGCCGGCCGTCAGCGGCGATCCGACGTCGGCGCAGAAGGACGAGCAGCTGCCCACGTTCAACGTCTATTCGATTGACGGCGACGTGACCGCGCCGCTCGTGTACGTGAACTACGGACGGCCGGAAGACTACGACGTGCTCGAGCGCTACGGCATCTCGGTCAAGGGCGCCATCGCGATCGCGCGCTACGGCGCGTCGTGGCGCGGCATCAAGCCGAAGGTTGCCGCCGAGCACGGCGCGGTCGGCTGCATCATCTATTCGGATCCGAAAGACGACGGGTTCGCGGCGGGAGAGACGTTTCCGGCGGGCCCGATGCGTCCGCCCGACGGCGTGCAGCGGGGCAGCGTGATGGACATGCCGGTCTATCCCGGCGATCCGCTGACGCCCGGCGTGGGTGCGACGGCCGATGCGAAGCGGCTCGCGATCAAAGACGCGCAGACGCTGACGAAAATTCCCGTGCTGCCGATTTCGTACGCCGATGCGCAGCCCCTGCTCGCGTCGCTCACCGGCGAGACGGTGCCGGCCGCGTGGCGGGGAGCGCTGCCGATCACGTATCACTTCGGCCCCGGCGGCGGCCGCGCGCATCTGAAGCTCGCGTTCAACTGGGACATGAAGCCGCTCTACGACGTCATCGCGAAGATGCCCGGCGCCGTGTTTCCCGATGAGTGGGTCGTGCGCGGAAATCATCACGATGCGTGGGTGAACGGCGCGAGCGATCCGATCAGCGGCATGTCGGCCGAGCTGGAAGAGGCGCGCGCTCTCGGCGAGCTGCACAAGCAAGGGTGGTCGCCGAAGCGCACGATCATCTACTGCGCCTGGGACGGCGAAGAGCCGGCGCTGCTCGGATCCACCGAGTGGGCCGAGACCCATGCGGCCGAGCTGCAGCAGCACGCCGTCGTGTACATCAACACCGACGGCAACGGGCGCGGCTATCTGCAGGCGGGCGGATCGCATTCGCTCGAGCGCTTCGTCAACGACGTCGCGCGCGACATCACGGACCCCGAGACGAACGCCTCGGTCTGGAAGCGCCTGCAGGCGCGCGTCATCGAAAATGGCGACGATGCCGTTCGGAGGGAGGCTCGGACGCGGACCGACCTGCACATCGACGCGCTCGGTTCCGGCTCCGATTACTCGACGTTTCTGCAACATCTCGGCATCGCGTCGCTCGATCTCGGCTATGGCGGCGAGGACAGCGACGGGATTTATCACTCCATTTACGACGACTTCTATTTCTACACGCACTTTCTCGACACGGACTTTGTCTATGGACGCGCGCTGGCGCAGACGATCGGCACGGCGGTGATGCGGATGGCCGACGCGGACGTGCTGCCGTTCGAGTTCACGAACTTCGCCGAGACGGTCAGTGGCTACACGAAGGAAGTGCAGGAGCTGCTGAAGAAACGGCAGGACGAGATCACTGAGAAGAACGCGGAAATCGCCGGGAACGTCTTCTCGTTGACGAACGATCCGCGTCGTCCGCTCGTCGCGCCGCAATCCGCGCCCGTGCCGCCGAAGCTCGACTTCGCGCCGCTGGTCAAAGCCGCCGACGCGCTCGCGAAGAGCGCGAAAAAGGCGAGCGACGCACGCGCCAGGCTCGGATCGTCACCGATCGTCAATCAGCAGGCGCTGAAAGACGTCAACGCGAAGCTGCGCGCGGCCGAGCAACAGCTGCTCGATCCAGCCGGGCTTCCGCATCGCGAGTGGTTCAAGCACCTCATCTACGCGCCGGGTTTCTACACCGGCTACGGCGTGAAGACGCTGCCGGGCGTGCGCGAAAACATCGAGCAGGGCAAGTATCAGGACGCGCAGGCCGAAATCGGACGCGCCGCCGCCGCCCTCGAGCGAGAAGCCGCATGGATAGACGGGATAGCGAGGGCGATCACGACAGTGAAGTGATGTGGCATCGATGATCGATGATCGGTAATTGATGAACGAAGAATTGCCAATCGACAATCGGCGATCGATCGGCAATCGAGAATCGGCAAGTGATAACCGATAATCGACAATCTGCAATCGAGAATCGGCGCCGACTCAGTTCATCCGATTATCGTTCCTCGATTGTCGATTCTTCGATTGACAATTACCGATCACCGATCATCGATTCTGTCGCAGCCCTCTCTGTTTGAGCATCGCGTCGATCTGCGGATCGCGGCCGCGAAAATCTCGGTACATCTGTCCGTATTCCTCGGTGTTGCCCTTGGACAGAATCAGATCCCGGAACCGCTGGCCGTTCGCGCGCGACAATCCGCCATGCTCCGTGAACCACGCATACGCGTCGTCGTCGAGCATCTCGGTCCATAAGTACGCGTAGTACCCCGCGGCGTAGCCGTTGGCCCAGATGTGTAGAAAATAGCTCGACCGATAGCGCGGCGGTACTTGCGGCAGATCCAGATGGACCTTCGCGAGCGACGATGACTCGAATTTGTCGGCGTCCTGCAGCGGCGCGGACGCCGGCAGCGTGTGCCACGCCATGTCGAGCTCGGCCGCGGCGAGCAGCTCCGTCAGCGCGTAGCCCTGATTGAACGTCGCGGCTTTCTTGATCTTGTCCACGAGCGGCTGCGGCATCGGCTGGCCCGTCTGGTGATGTTTCGCGTAGTTGGCGAAGACGTGCGGCTCGAGTGCCCAGTGCTCGTTGAACTGCGATGGAAACTCCACGAAATCCCGTGCGACGTTCGTGCCCGAGAGCGTCGGATACATCTGATTCGCGAACAGCCCGTGCAGCGCATGCCCGAACTCGTGGAACATCGTCGTGACGTCATCAAACGTAATGAGGGCCGGCTGGCCCGGCGCGGGTTTTTGGAAATTTGCGACGTTGTAGACCACGGGCTGCGTGCCGAGCAGTTTCGACTGCGCGACGAGCGTGTCCATCCACGCGCCGCCGTTCTTGTTGTCGCGCTTGTAGTAGTCGCAGTAGAACAGTCCGAGGTGCGATCCGTCCTTGTCGAAGACCTCGAAGACGCGGACGTCGGATTGATACACCGGCAGGTCGTGGCGCTCCTTGAACGTCAGGCCGTAGAGCTGACTGGCGGCGAAGAAGACGCCGTCCTGAAGCACGCGGTTGATTTCGAAGTACGGCTTGACTTCGTTCGAGTCGAGGTCGAACCGGGCTTTGCGGACCTGCTCGGCGTACAGATCCCAGTCCCACGGCTGCAGTGAAAAGCCGCCCTTCTGCGCGTCGATCACGGCTTGAATGTCGGCGGCCTCCGTTCGAGCCTTGGCCGTCGCCGCGGGGACGAGATTCGTGAGAAACGTCTCGACCGCCGCCGGCGTCTTCGCCATTTGATCCTGGAGGCGCCAGGCGGCGTAGTTCGCCTGGCCGAGCAGCGCCGCTCGCTCGGCGCGGATTTCCGCGAGGCGGGTGATCGTCTTGCGCGTGTCGTTGGCGTCGCCGCGCTCGGCGCGCGTCCATGACGCGGTGAACAGGCGCTGCCGGACGGCGCGGGTCGTCAGCGATTCGAGCGATGGCTGCTGCGTCGTGTTGACGATCGGCAGCACCCACTTGCCTTTGAGCGACCGATCGGAGGCCGCCTCGGCCGCCGCGTCGACATCTGCGGCCGACAGTCCGGCGAGATCGGACTTCTCCGAAATCACCAGCGCCGCGTCTTTCGCGGCGCCGATCAGCTGGTTGGTGAACTTCGCGCTCAGCGCGGCGTCTTCCTCATTGAGTTTCTTGATCTTCGTCTGATCGGCGGCCGACAGCTTCGCGCCCGCCATGACGAACTGCTGATACTGATATTCCAGCAGCCGGCGCGCCTCGGGATCGAGCTTCGCCTGTTCGCGCGTCCGGTACAGCGTCTCGATGCGGGCAAACAGCTTCGGGTTGAGCATGATCGCGTCGGTGGTCGCCGAGAGTTTCGGCGCGACGTCTTCCTGCAGCTTCTGTAGCGTGTCGTTCGTGTTGGCGCTCGACAGCGCGTTGAACGCGAACTGGACGCGCTCCAGCGTCCGTCCCGTCTTTTCGAGCGCCGCCAGCGTGTTGTCGAAGGTCGGAGCCGCCGGATCGTTCGCGATCCGATCGACCTCAGCCAGCTGCTCCTTCATGCCTTGCTCGAAGGCCGGCGCAAAATCCGCATCGAGGATCTTGTCGAACGGCGGCGCCTGAAACGGCAGCGGGCTCGGCGTGAGCAGCGGATTCATGCGGCCGGCCTGCCCCCCGCCCTGCGCGGTCAGCGCCGACGACAACCAGACGATCCCAATCGCCGCCGTGCCTCCAAGCGACGCCGCCGCAATACGAAACATGCTGACCCCCGCGATACACGATATATCCGCGGAGGGAGCTGACCAAACCTCAAGTCGGATCGATCGTCGCCACTCTTGCTATCCTCGATCCATGACCTCCCGGCAGCTCGTGCACTTCTTCCTGAGCTGGTGGGGTCTCTGGCTGCTGGCCGCGCTCGATGCGACCGTCATCTTCACGTTTCCGATCGCTCTCGATGCCGTGGTCGTCGTGATGAGCTCGGTCCATCGCAATTTGTTCTGGCTGGTCGCTCTGGTCGCCCTCACCGGATCGCTCCTGGGGGCTTTCAGCTCGATCAAGGTCGGCGAGATCGTCGGTGAGCAGGGGCTTACGCGCGTCGTGCCGGGCGCGTCGCTGGATCGGGTCAAGCGCCATCTCGGCGGTCGGCGCTCGCGCGCGCTGGCGCTGGCGCCGCTGATGCCGCCGCCGTTTCCGCTGACGGCTGTCCTCGTGGCGGCCGGCGCACTGAAAATCGGGCGCGTGCGCGTGCTCTCCGCCCTGGCGATTGGATTTGCGATCCGGTTCACGCTCGAGTCGGTGCTCGCGCTGTGGTACGGGCGCCGGATCGTCCGCTGGATCAACTCCGCCGTGGCCTGGGACATCGGCGTCGCGCTGATCGCCATCGCCGTCGTCGCCAGCATCGCGTCCATCGTCCGCCTCGTCTTCTGGCGCCCGCGCCAGCCGGCGGAGTCCGCGACTCGTCCCTGAGGTCATTCCTGCCCGCGTCAGTGTGCGAAATCGAACGTCCGCGAAACCACCGGTCGCGAAGATCCGTCAAAATACTCTCCGCCACATTCGCTGAAGGGGGACACCCGTGGGCACGCTCATTCAGGACATCCGCTTCACGCTCCGCAGCCTTCGGCGCGCGCCCGCATTCCCACTCGCGGCGATCGTGACGCTCGCGCTTGGCATCGGCGCGACGACGGCGATCTTCAGCACGCTCGACGCCGTGCTGCTCAAGCCGCTGCCGTATCCGCGGGCCGAAGATCTCTACAACATCCGAACCACGCTGATCGACGGCCGCGTCACGACCGGCATGCTCTCGAACGGCGAGCTGTCGCGGCTGACTGATCCAAAACTCGCCATCAAAAAGGCCGGAGGCCTCACGCCGGCCGATTTCACCCTGCTGCACGACGACGGCACGCCACAGAACGTCCGTGTCTATGGCGTGACCGACGGATTTTTCGAGATCTTCGAGCTGCCGATGACGCTCGGCGGTTTCAAACACGACGACTTCGTGCCGCCTCCGCCGCCGCAGCCGAACGCGCCGCCCGTGGCCGGCGTGCCGCCGGCCATCGTGATCTCGTATCGCGTGTGGCAAGACCTTTATCACGGCGACCCGGCCGTCGTCGGCAAGCCGATTCGATTCGCAGAGTTCGCGTCGACCGTCGCCGGCGTCGCGCCGCGTGACTTCGACACGCCGCACGACGGCGATTTCTGGCTGAGCCAGCGGCTCGGCCGCGACGACGTCAATCATTTCTTCGATGGCTACATGCGCTTGAAGCCCGGCAGTTCGCTCGATCGTGCCAACAGCGAGATGGCGTCGGTGATGGCGGGGCTGGCGCATGATTTTCCGGCCTCCGACTTCAATCGCGAGTACATCACCAGGCCGGTGATCGCGTCGGTCGTCGGCGACCTCGGGCCGATTCTGATCATCGTCATGTCGGCGACCGGATTATTGCTCTTGCTCGCGTGCGTGAACGTGACGAATCTCCTGCTCGCGCGCGGCGCCGCCAGGGCGCGTGAGATGGCCGTGCGCGTGTCGCTCGGCGCGGGCCGCGGACGCATCGTCCGTCAACTGCTGACCGAGTCGGTGATGCTGTCCGGTGCCGGCGCCGTCCTGGGAATCGCGGTGGCGTATGGCGGCGTGCGGGCGCTGTTGTCGCTCGGCGCGTCGAAGCTGCCGCGACTCGACGCCGTGACCTTCGATACGCCGGTGCTGCTGTTCGCGCTCGCGGCGCTCGTGGTCAGCGGACTCCTCGTCGGCTTCGCGCCGGCGCTGCGCCTGGCCGGCACCGACGCGCGGACGCTGATGAACGAGAGCAGCCGATCGTCGAGCGGCGGCAAGGGCACGGCACGCTGGTTGAACGTGATGACGGTCGTGGAGATTGCGCTGGCGATCATGCTCGTCGCCGGCGCCGGCTGGCTGGTGCGCGGCTTCGCGGCGCTGCGCAGCACCGATCTCGGATTCAAACCCGAGCACCGGTTGACCTTCGACGTCACGTTCCAGGGGCCGAAATATCCGAACGGCGACGCGGTTCGGACGGCGGCGCTGGATCTGACTGAAAAACTCAGCGCGCTGCCGGGCGTGACGGGCGTCGGCGCGACGTCGAATTTTCCATTGCGAAACTCGCTCGAGAATTCGCTCATCGCCCGATTTCACGCCGAAGACGTCGATCCCGCGCATCCGATGAACACGCGGCAGCGCTTCGTGAGCCAGGGCTATTTCGCCGCGATGGGCACGAAGATGATTCAGGGGCGCGACTTCGGTCCAGACGATCGGCCCAATTCGACGCCCGTGGCGATCGTCAATCGCACATTCGTGCAGCGATATCTGCGCGGACGCGATCCGATCGGCGTCCAATTCTCCGCCGGTTATCCCGCGCCCGATCCCCGCAATGAAGTGACCGTCGTCGGCGTCGTCGACGACATCCGTCAGAAGAACGTGAGCGACGAAGCCGAGCCGGCGTACTACTCGCCGCTGACGCAGAACCCCGCGCGACGGCGGACGATGGTCGTGTCGTCATCGACGACGGACGTGGCGTCGCTCGAGACCGCGATCCGCATCGAGGCGCGCAAGATCGATCCGCAGATCGCCGTCGAATTCGCCCAGGTCAGCGATCTGGTCGCGGGCACGCTGCGCCGGCAAGAACTCGGCATGACGCTGATGCTGATCTTCGGCGGCGTCGCGATCTTGCTGGCGGCGGTCGGCATCTACGGCGTCGTGGCCTATGCGGTGTCGCAGCGGCGCGGCGAGATGGCGACGCGCCTCGCGCTTGGCGCGACGCCCGCCAGCATCTTCTGGCTCGTCATGAAACAGGGCGCGGTGCTGGCGCTGATCGGCACGGTGATCGGACTGGCGGTGTCGTACCTGTCGGGACAGATTGTCGCCAGTCAGGTCTATGCGATTCGGGCCTCCGATCCGCTGATGCTGACCGGCGCAGTCGCGCTCGTGGCCTGCATCGCGGCGCTGGCGACAATGATCCCGGCGTGGCGCGCGTCGAGATTGAAGCCGTCAGGTGTGCTTCACACGGATTGAGATCCACCAATAACTGTTAGTGCCGCACACCGAACCGGCTGTCCATTTCACGGCGGCCAAGACGGGTGATGTCGAGCGCGCGGCTGTCCAGATTCTGGACCACCCATTTCTTCGTCAGCGCGAGGTTCAACAGCGCGGCACCGAGCGCGCCGCCCAGATGCGGACGGCGCTCGCTCCAATCCAGGCAAGCGACGGCAAATCGACGCCGCAGCGTGTGCAGGCGATCGATGTCCATCCCGAGCGATCGGCAGCCTCTGTCACCGAGCGCGGTCAGCGTGTACGCCGCCTCACCGGCCGTGCCGGTCGTCAGCCACTTCATCGCGATGAGGCGATCGTGGAGCGACACGGCGATGGTGCCGGCCATGTGGTCGTAGCACGTGCGCGCCGCGCGGAGGCGGTTCGGCGCCTTGGGCACGAACTGGTCGCGCGGCTGTCCAGCCGCGAGGCTGAGGGCCTCGAGCGCCGCGCCGACGCGCGCGTTCTCGAGCGCATAGTAGCGATGCTTGCCTTGCACGAGGACCTGAACGAGACGCGCGGCTCGCAGCCGTCCGAGGTGGACGCTTGCCGTCGGCGCGCCGATGCCGGCCAGCGCGGCGAGCTCCGTGGCCGTACGGGCGCGGCCATCCATCAGGGCGAAGAGCATGCGCGCGCGGGCGGGCTCGCCGATCGCGGCCGCGACATCGGCGACCGCCGCGTCCACATCCATCATTTGATGATAGACGAAGCGTGATTGTGCGACAACGGCAATACTGACCGTCATGCGGTCGACGCCACCCGGCCATCGCGCGATGAGCCGCCGCGAAGCGGTCGGCCTGATGGCCGCGGCCGGCGCGAGTCTGGCCGTGACCGCCTGCCGAGGCGGCGACCGCTCCATCGACGCGAGGACAACCATGACCATCACGTGCGTGATCCGGTACGAGATCGATCCATTTCAGCGCGACGGCTTCCAGACATACGCTGAGAACTGGGGACGCATCATTCCTCGATGCGGCGGCCACCTGATTGGATATTTCCTGCCGTACGAGGGCACCAACAACGTCGCGTGGGGATTGATTGCCTTCGACAGCCTCGCCTCGTACGAAACATATCGCGCGCGCCTGAAGGCCGACCCTGAGGCGATCCAGAATCTGGAAATGGCCCGCACGAAGCGTCTGATCGTGCGCGAAGAGCGAAATTTCGTCGAGGCCGTCGACGGCACGTTGGGCAAACCAGCCGCGCATCGATGATCGGTGATCGGCTTGTGGCCGATCGGCGCGGCTGGCGCCGTTTGTCGTTTGTCGATTTACGATTCTTCGTTCATCAGATTCCGATCGCCGATCATCGATGCGCGGTTATTTCTTACTCTTGATCTTCACTTTGTCGGTGACTTTGTTGGCGCCGGCGACCTTGATGACGACGTTCTCGAGCGCCTGCCGCTCCGCGATGGTCTTGACCGAGCCGGTCAGCGTGACCATTCCCTGCGCGGTGATCACAGCCACCTTCTTCGCGTCGACCGACAGCGTCTTGTCTGCGGCAATTGCCGCCTGGACGTCCTTCGTCATTTTCAAGTCAGCGGGATCCTGACCTTGAACGGGCTCGGGCTTGGCCGGCTTGGCGGCTGCGCCCGACTGGGTTTGTCCGGTTGTCTGTTGAGCCGTGACAGCCGTGGCGCCGCCGATTGCCAGCGCGGCTGCCAAGGCGCTGATGCGAATGATCGATTTCATAATGGCCTCTCTATCAACTTCAAGCGTGCAAGAAGTACTCCGGCCATCCGTCGATCGCCGCTGGAGGACAATGGACGTCTCTTCTCCATTTCACAGTCGCCTGCTGCTCAACGTACGGCGACGCTGACCGAATCTTTCCCGCACCGGAAACCGCGCCTCGTTGCTCCACCCGCACGATCGCGCTGGACCTCCGCAGGCGGAGCGAGGTACAAGGGCGCATGAGCCATCTGTTTCGCGCCGCGTGTCTGCTGAGCCTGGCGGGTCTCAGCGTGATCCCACTCGCCGGACAAAGCGCCGGTCCGCAGCCGACGCCGATGCCGCCGGCGGTTCCGGCGCCGCAAGATCGGCCGTATCCCGGCACGATTCAGCTCGCCGTTGACGCCACCGACACCGACCACCGGATCGTGTCGGTCCATGAGAGCATCCCGGTTGCCGCCGCGGGGCCGATGATCCTGCTCTATCCGCAGTGGATTCCCGGGGAGCACTCGCCGAGCGGCACGCTGACGGCGATGGCCGGACTCGTCATGCACGCGAACGGCGCGCGGATCGCGTGGACGCGCGATCCCGTCGACGTCTTTGCGTTTCACGTCGACGTGCCGGCGGGCGCGAAGACCGTCGATGCGGATTTCGAGTGGCTGACGCCGATTATCCCCTCCGTCGGCGCGATATCGATGACGGCCGAGATGATCGATCTGCCGTGGAACACCGTCGTGCTGTATCCGGCCGGCTACTACTCGCGCCAGATCGCCGTCGCGCCGGCGCTCCGCGTGCGCAGCGGCTGGCATGTCGCCACTGCGCTCGAACCTGCGTCGACGGCCGGCGACACGACGTCGTTCAAGCCGGTGACGCTGAACACGCTCGTCGATTCGCCTGTGTACGCGGGACAGTTTTTCAAGCGCTACGATCTCGATCCCGGCGGCGGCGCGCCCGTGTGGCTCGATGTGTTCGGCGACACGGCGGACGAAATCGAGGCGCCACCTGAAGCGCTCGCCGCGCACCGCGCCCTCGTGCAGCAGGCCTACAAGCTCTACGGATCTCACCACTACGCCCACTACGATTTCCTGTTCTCGGTCAGCGATCGGTTGGGCGGCAACGGCCTCGAGCACCATCAATCGAGCGAAGACGGCACGTCAAGCGATTACTTCACCGATTGGGCGCACAGCCTCGCGGACCGCGATCTGCTGCCGCACGAATACACGCATTCGTGGAACGGCAAATTCCGCCGGCCCGCGGATTTATGGACGCCGAATTTCGATGTGCCGATGCGGGATAGTCTGCTCTGGGTCTATGAAGGACAGACGCAGTATTGGGGCTACGTTCTGGCGGCTCGCTCCGGCCTGCTGACGAAAGCGCAGACGCTCGACGCGATTGCCGGCGTCGCGGCGGAGTACGACCATCGCATCGGCCGCGCCTGGCGCCAGCTCGAAGACACGACGAATGATCCGATCATCGCCAACCGCCGGCCGTTGTCGTGGACCACATGGCAGCGCAGCGAGGACTATTACTCCGAAGGCCAGCTGATCTGGCTCGACGCCGACACGCTCATCAGAGAGCGGACGAACGGCGCGAAGTCACTCGACGACTTCGCCCGCGCGTTCTTCGGCATCAACGACGGCAGCTTCGTCACCGTGACGTACACGTTCGACGACGTCGTGCGGACGCTCAACGGTGTGTTGCCGTACGACTGGTCCACGTTCCTGAAGACGCGTCTCGAAAGTCACGGTCCCGGTGCGCCACTCGACGGCGTGGCGCGCGGCGGCTACAAGCTGGTCTATACCGATGCACCGACGTGGGCGGCGACGCCGAACAACCTGTCCTATTCGCTGGGGGCGATGGTGACCGGCGACGGCACGATCGGCCGCATGATCTGGGATGCGCCGCTCTTCGCCGCAGGTCTCGCGCCCGGCAACAAGATCGTCGCCGTCAATGGCGCCGTCTTCAGCACCGACGCGCTGCGCGCGGCCATTACCGCCGCCAAGGGCACGACGACGGCGATCGAGTTGACGGTGCAGACCGGCGAACGGATGCGCGTGATTCGACTCGACTACCACGACGGCTTGCGCTACCCGCACTTGGTGAGAGATGACGCCACGCCAGCGCGCCTGGATCAGATCCTACTGGCGAAGTGATGAGTGTCCGCGCATCGATGATCGACGATTTGGAATTGATGAACGAAGAATCGACAAACGGCAATCGACAATCGAATCGTCAATTGCCAATTGCCAATTGCCAATCGTCGATTGACGATTGATCATCGATTGCCGTTCGTCGATTCTTCGTTCATCAATTACCGTCATCGATCATCGATGTGCTTGACGCCGACGAGCCTTTCACCACCGGACAGTGAAAGGCACAGGTTGGCTGCGCGCGACCTCGAAGTTGTCGAGATAAATCGTCGCGACCGCGTACAGGGGATAGTCGCGCGTGTAGTTGGTCGCGATCAGATTGAGCGCGTAGTACGGAATCGTCGACGTGACCAGATTCAACTGCGCCACCGGCGTCCCGATCGTCATCGGCACCGTGCCGGTCGCGACGAATCCGGTGACGTCGCGATATGACGGCTCCTGCACGTTGGCCGTCAGGAACTGGCCCGTCTGTGGAATGAGAAATCGGATCACGAGCTGCACGGTGTGTCCGGCGGCGTTCTGGATGCTGCCTTGCACCGTGAACGCGAGCCCCGGCCCCGGGGCGAGTCCCTTGGGATGCACGACGTTGGGCACCGCATTGATCTGGATGCCCGTCACCATCGTGACCGGAGCGCGGGCAGCCGGCGGCGTGAAGGCCGGCCCCGCGGATGGCGGAGTCGCCGATACGGGCGCCGGCGGACGCGAGCCGCGCGTCGCATTGGATTTCGGCGCAGGCGTGGGATCCACCGGCGGCGGCGGGACGGTGACGATGTCCTGCGCGACGTAGCCTTCGCGCGCCATTTCCCGCAGCGCCGCATACGACACCCAGCCGAAACCGCCGTCCGCCCACGACGTGCCCCACGAGTTGAGCAGCTTGAACGCCTGGCGCGAGTCGTCATATCCCACCGCGACGATCGCGTGGCCGCCGCGGCTCGGACCGACGTACTTGTCATACACCGTGTCGCCGCTGAGGTTCATGAACGCATCGTCGATCACGATCGCGAGCATCACGGGAAATCCGGCGGACAGGTTGTTCTTGATCTCCGTTTCGTCCTGCACGTTGACGCGCCGCCAGTCGGCAATCGCGAACGATCGCGCGATTTGTTTGATGCCGGCGTCCGGTTGCGCGCTGCAGCTGTCGGCCGTGTACGGAAAACTCGAGATCGGCGGAACGCCGTCGCGCCGCACCAGATTCAGAGCGTCGACGAACGTCGTGCCGCCCTTGCAATCCGTGCTGTGGTGGATCTGGTTGTAGATGAATGCCGGACTGAAGACGTGGTCCGCATTGAGCGGCCAGTGGTGTTCGACGCCTTCCTGATAGCTCTTCAGCGCGTAGGCGACCGCCCACGCGACGCAGGACGATTGATCGCCTTGAAAGCCGGGCTTCGGAAAACCGCGGGCCATGTCGACCGACGGCGGCAGCTGGCCCATCAGCGGCGTCGACGCCAGCGGAATGCCCTGATACGTCGCGACGTCGGCGAACTCGAGGCCCGTCGCGAAGCGAGGACTCTGCGGCGCGGCCGCTTGAATCATCACGAGCGCCACGACGACGGCGATCCGGGTGAGCATGAGACCGAATCCTAGTGGAAATCGACTGCCGGAGTCGATTTTCAGCCGCCGCCGCGAATCAGCCAGTACAGCAGCGATCCCAGGGGATGGCCGTCGAGGCCTCGCCGCGTCGGCGGCAGGCCGTCTTTGAGGACCGCCACGAGATCTTTCAGGACGGTCTGTGAATCGCCGAAGTACGAGTGTCCCAGCAAGTCCTGTTTGATGTTCGACGCGTCGATCGTGTCGATCGAGGTGTCCAGGTGCGTCGGCGGCGCCTGTCCGAGGCGCGGAAACGTGTGGAACAGGCTCGAAAACGCCAGCGCGACGTCGTGCGACGACGAATAAATCGTGGTGTGGCTCGAGATCGTCTTCAGTGACTCGACGACCTCGTTGAACTCGGCGACGTTGATGTCGGGAGCGGCCATCACGACGTTGCGAAACGGCTGATGGATGACGTTTCTGAGCGCGATGCGATCGAGCGCCTGCTTCAGCACGCGATTGCCCATGCTGTGCGCGACGATGTTGATCGCGCTGACGTTTTCGTTCTGCGCCAGATCGACGATGACGTGCTCGAGATCGCGCGAAACCGGCTCGACGACGTCTTCGGCGGCCAGATAACGCCACCACGCGTCCTGACCCGGCCACGCAAAGAGCAGCGCGACGCCGTTGAACTTCAGATCGCGAAACAATTGCGCCGTCCGGCGGACGCCGTCGTCGAAGTTGACGTTGTAGCCGTGGATGAAAAGAAACGCTTCTGAACCGCTCTCGGTGAGGCCCCGATGCAGCTCCTCGTCGAATTGCACCTCAGTCCCGAAGCGCGTCGGAGGTCTGGCCACGATGTGCCGCTTTGGATCCTCGACGCGCTCGAGGCGGAAGATTGACGGCCGCTCCAACTCACCCGGCTGATGCGTCGGCGGGATGCTGACGACCGACACGCCGAAGGTGAGGCCGTCGGAATTCAGCTGCCGCACCGAGTAGTTCGCGCCGTCCGGGGCGCAGTCGGTGGCGAAGTACACGTTGACGAGCTCTTGATTCGGACCAGACGACGGGGCCGCCGTGGTTGGCGCCGTTGGTCCGGGCCCGTTGACGCCCCCGATGAGCGCCGCCGGAGGCTCGCGGAGACTGGCAGCCGGCCGTGCGCGAGGCGCCAACTGCTTCACGATCGGGATTGGAGCCGGCAATTCGTCGACTTGCGCCATGACGCGCGGCGCCACGAGGTTCACGATCGCCGCACTCTGCGTCGAGGGGACGTCCAAGAGCGCGGTCGCGATCGGCAGTTGCCCGATGACGGCAATGGCGGAGTACTGGCCGGGGATCAGCCGCGCGGTGAATTTGTACCGGCCGTCGCGATCGGCCGTCGCAAATGGGATCCACCCGTTGCGATCGACATCGGACACGCCAACGCGCGCGTCAGGGATCGCCGCGCCCGCGAAATCCGTCAGTTGGCCCGTGATGTCGATCGGCACGGGTACACGGGTCTGGAGACTGGAGGCGGACTGGCGCGCGCCGGCCGCACTGAAGAGCAGCACGGCGGCGACGGCGGCGCTACGAATGTTGGGCGCGAGCACCTGTGGCCTCCGCAGGATCGATGGCGCCGGATCCGAGTCGGATCGCGCACGGTCCGGTCGAGACGCGCAGATTAGTGCATGCTCCGAGGCAGGGGCAAGGAGAATCCGCGATGGCGCAACTTGCTTGCGTCGCAGTCAAAGGCGGCGTTTGCGAGGCTGTCACGTACTCCCGGCGTTTGGATGATCCAGGCGGATCATTCAGGCAGACGAAGCGGCCGAGACCGTCCGGCACCTCCGGCGCGGACGCATTATCTTTGCAAACATGAACTAATCATGTTATAACGGCCGTCAGGTGAAGGGCGACAAGATCGGCGAGTTCGAGGAGCTAACGCTGCTCGCGGTCCGCGCCGTCGAGCCGCCGGTGTACGGCGTGCCTGTGCAGCAATTCCTCGAGCAGGTCAGCCGCCGGCGCGTCGCGATGGGCGCGGTCTATTCGGCCCTCGACCGCCTCGAAGACAAAGGTCTGCTGCGATCGTCTCTCGGTGGTGCGACGCCGCAACGGGGCGGCAAAGCGAAGCGGCTGTACAGCGCGACACCCGCCGGGGTCCGGATGCTGCGCGAGCTGCGCGCGGTTCGCGAGCGCATCTGGCAGACGATCGAGGATCGCCGTTGACCTCGCCGCCCCGGCCGCCATGGCTCGGGCGGTTATTGCTTCGCCTTGCGCGATTGGGCATTCGCCGCGAGGAGCGCGCCGCTGATCTCGGCGAGCTCTTCGAGATGCGCAGGGCGGCTCGCGGCGAGTGGTACGCGCGGTTCCGCTATATCGCGGATGCGGCCAGCATCCTGCTTCGATCCTGGCGGTCAGGCGATTCTCCACGGCCTCGCCGCCACCGATCGTCCGCGTGGGCGTTCAGCGTCGTTCAAGACATTCGCTTCGGCTTCCGGCTGTTCCGGCGTCAGACCGGTGTCATGCTGCTGTCCATCGTGGGGCTGGCACTCGCGATTGGCATCAACACCTCTGTGTTCACGCTCGTGAATGCGGCTGTTCGGCCGCTTGGCGTCGCAGAGCCCGATCGTGCCGTCCGCATTGGTGAGGGCCTGCCGGCGACGCGGGCGGGATTCAGCGCGCGCACCGATTGGGCGTACGGCGACTACCTGCAGCTTCGAGAACTCGTCCGGCAGATCACGCTCGAGGCGTGGGTGGCAGAGAGCGGGACACTGTCGGTTCCAAGCGGTGGGCCGCAGGACGTGCCCGTGCGAATCGCGTTCGTCAGCGGCGGTTTCTTCTCGACGTTCGGCGGTCGAACGCTGGTCGGCCGGCAAATTTTGCCGTCGGATGATTCGCCGTCGGCGGCGCCGGTGGTCGTGCTGAGCCAACTGCTGTGGCGGACGCAATTCGCGTCCGATCCGTCGGTCGTGGGCCGGCGCGTCACGATTTCCGGATCGGCCGCGACGATCGTCGGCGTGGCCGTGCGCGAATTCACCGGCCTCCAGGACCCGTCCATGCCGCCGATCTGGATGGCGCTCCGTTCGGCGCCGCAGATCTCCGCGGATCTCGGCCCGTACACGGCGTCGAGCACCGAGGACGTCCTGGTCGTGGGCTCGCTGTCGCCGTCGAGCAGCCTCGCGTCCGCCGAAGCCGAAGCATCGGCGGCCGCGGACCAATTGACGCCGGTCGGCGGCCGTGACTCGGCGCTCGCGCCGAAGGGCGCCCGCGTCTCGCCGGCGGAGGTCACGTGGACGACGGACCGTGTGGTCCAGGTTGCCGCGTCCATGGCGATCTTCATGTCCGTGCTCGTGCTGGCCTGCACCAACATCGCCAACCTGCTGCTGGCGAGTGCGGCACGGCGCCAAACCGAGATCGCGTCGAGACTCGCGCTCGGCGCCACGCGAGGCCGCATCATCCGTCAACTCCTCACAGAGAGTGTCCTGATGGCCTCGGCGGCGGGGACACTGGGAGTTCTCGCGGCCGTATGGACCTTGCCGCTCTTGAGCCACATGACCCTGGTGCCGGCGGGCGTCGATCTGTCACCCGACTGGCACGTGTTTTCGTTCGGCG
>Ga0070731_10002468_pt1 | contig 17606 bp, 20 predicted proteins | sample Coa_R1_2_FD_66448 | JGI IMG/M metagenome (GOLD analysis project Ga0070731, IMG submission 66448) | Surface soil microbial communities from Centralia Pennsylvania, which are recovering from an underground coalmine fire - Coalmine... | ecosystem: Environmental > Terrestrial > Soil > Unclassified ...
AACAGTTTCCAGCTCGTCTAGCTCGGCGGCGGTGGGGATCCACTCCCCCGCCGCCGCGTTGGCGCGCACCTGCTCCGGCTTCGTCGCACCCGCTATCACGCTGACGACCGGCGAGACCGCGAGCAGCCCCCCGACGGCGACGTCGAGCAACGAGACACCGTGCGACTCGGCCCACTCCGCGAGGCGCTCGACCTGCTCGATCTCGTCGTCGTCGATCCGTCGGCCGTGCAGGCGCGTCCCCGGCGCGGGCGGGCGGTTCAGGCGGATCTTCCCGGTCAACAGCCCGCTCGCGAGCGGGAAGTACGGGATGAAGCCGAGCCCGAGCCGCTCGCAAACGGGCAGCAATTCGGCCTCGGCGCGCCGCTCGAGCCAGGAGTACTCGCCCTGCTCCGAGACGTAGCCGGGCCCCGCGAGCGCCCTCGCCTTCTCGAGCGTGTCCGGCTTGTAGTTCGAGGTGCCGTAGGCACGGATCTTGCCCTCCTCGACGAGCTCGTCGAGCGCGCCGATCGTCTCCTCGAGCGGCGTATCCGGATCTTCCTCGTGGTGCTGGTAGAGGTCGACGATGTCCGTCTGCAGTCGCTTCAGCGAGCCCTCGAGCGCGGCGCGCAGGTACGAGCGCGTGCCGCGATTCGTCGCGCCGTCGCCCATCGGCTTGCCGAACTTGGTCGCAAGGACGACGCCGTCGCGTCGGCCGGCCAGCGCCTTGCCGAGCAGCGTCTCGCTCCCGCCGCGGCCGCCGTAGATGTCCGCCGTGTCGAAGAACGTGACTCCCGCGTCGAGCGCGGCGTCGACGACGGCACGCGTCCTGTCCTCGTCGACGCGGCCGCCGAAGTTGTTGCAGCCGAGACCGACGACGGTGACCTCGAGCGGGCCGAGCGTCCTGACGCGCACGCTCGGACGCTAGCGCTAGCGTCCTCCCTCATGCGGTACTGGGAGGACTTCGCGGTCGGCGAGGTGACGGAGCTCGGCTCGGTGTCGGTGAGCGCGGACGAGATCGTCGAGTTCGCGCGCCGCTACGACCCCCAGCCGTTCCACCTCGACGAGGCAGCCGCGCTGGCCGGCCCCTTCGGCGGGCTCGCGGCGAGCGGCTGGCACACGGCGGCCCTCTTCATGGGGCTGTTCGTCCGGTCGATCCTGAACGAGTCCGCCTCGCTGGGATCGCCCGGCGTGGAGGAGCTCCGTTGGCGTGCGCCGGTGCGCCCCGGCGACACGCTGACGGGCCGCGTCACGGTGACCGGCATGCAGCCGTCGACGCGGAACCCGAGGCGCGGCACGGTGCTGACCACGAGCGAGGTGTTCAACCAGGAGGGAACGCTCGTCATGACGATGAAGGCGCGCGGGTTCTTCGCGCGCCGCACACCGGCTCAGTAGCGCCAGGTCTGGCCGAGCACGCGCAGCCAGTTGCGATGCGTCACCTTCGCGACCGCCTCGTCGTCGAAGCCCGCGTCGCGCAGCGCGGTCACGAGCTTCGGGAAGCCGGCGATCCCGTCGAGCTCGTCCGGCACGACCGCTCCGTCGAAGTCCGAGCCGAACGCGACATGGTCGAGCCGATTCGCTCGGCGACGTACTCGACATGTCTGACGATCTCGGTCAGCGGCGTGTCCGTGACCTGCGAGCCGTCCTCGCGCAGGAAGGTCACGGCGAAGTTGACGCCGACGACGCCGCCGCTCCTGCCGACTGCATCGAGCTGCGCATCCGTCAGATTCCGCGACGAGGGACAGAGTGCGTGAGCGTTCGAGTGCGAAGCGACGAGCGGCGCCTGCGAGAGCTTTGCCACGTCCCAGAACCCGGCTTCGTTCAGGTGGGAGAGGTCGACGAGGATCCCGAGCCGGTTGCACTCGCGCACGAGCTCGTCGCCTGCAGGGGTCAGACCCCTCCCCGTGTCCGGAGAGGACGGGAAGCGAAACGGCACCCCCTCGGCGAAGGCGTTGGGACTCGACCAGACGAGCCCGAGCGAGCGGAGGCCGCGCGCGTACCAGTCGTCGAGGCCCGAAAGATCCGGCGCGAGCGGATCGGCACCCTCGAGGTGCACGATCGCCGCGACCCGCCCCGGCCGGAAGTCCTCGGGCGCCGTCGCGATCTCGACCGGCATCGCCCGCAGCGTCGCGTACAGCTCGTCGGCGACCCTTGCGGCTTCTTCGGTCGGGATCGGATCCGCCAGCGGCAGCGCGTACGGGATCTCCGTCGGGTCCGGCGGATGCGGCGACGGGACGTAGATCGCGAAGAACCCACCGGCGAATCCCGCCTCCGCGGCCTCGCCGAGGCGGATGTGCCGCGGCGGATCGCCCCGCCAGGTTCGCAAGACGAGGTCGTTGTGACCGTCGACGATCAACCTGCGCATCCTATGGACACGTCTGGCAGGCTCCCCACCTCGTGACAGACGACACACCACTGCGAGTTCTCATCGCCGAGGACGACGACCGGCTGGCGGCAGGCGTCGAAGAGGCGCTGCAGTCCGACGGACGCTGCCTCGTCGTCGGCCGTGCCGCAACCGGCGCCGAAGCGGTTCGTCTCGTCGAGCAGCAGCACCCCGACCTCGTGCTGATGGACATCGGCATGCCGGGGCTTGACGGGATCGCGGCGACGCGTCTGATCCGCGCACACGACGCAGCCCAGCACGTCGTGATCTACACCGGCTCCGACGAGTACGAAGACGTCACGCGGGCCGACGAGGCGGGCGCCGCCGGCTACCTGCACAAGAGCGCGCTCACCTCGCCCGAGCTGGCGGACGCGCTGCTCGTGCTGCACGCGAACTACGTCCGGGGCGGCGAAGAGCCGGACTAGACACGCGGCGGGAGCCGTTCGGCGTACCAGTCCTCCCACGGCTCGGCCGGCTTCGTCGCGACGTATTCACGGTCGAGCGAGACGAGCGCGTACACGAGGTGGCTGCGAACAGGCTTCGCACCGAGGAGCTGCGGCAGCTCCGAGAGCTCGAGCAGCCAGTCGGCGTACCAGGACGCCCAGTCCGGATCGTCGCCGTCGACGATGCGGTAGACGCGGTGATGGGTCTCGGCGGCCTCGTGGAGGAGATCGCGGATCGTGGTGGGTGTCATGCGTCCACGGACGCGTGACGGGCCTGATTCGTTACGCGGCTCAGCGGGTGTGCGCGAAGCGCCACACGGCCTGAAGAAGCTCGTCCGTCTTCTCACGTGCCTCGGCCTGGTCACCCGACGCGAGCGCGTCGGCGACGCAGTGCCGGATGTGGTCGTCGAGGATCTGGACCGCGAGCGCGTCGAGCGCGGTGGTGGCAGCCGCGATCTGCGTGAGGATGTCGATGCAGTACCGGTCGTCCTCGACCATCTTCTCGATGCCTCGAACCTGCCCCTCTATACGGTGCAGGCGCTTCACGAGCGCGGGCTTCTCCGCTGCGTAGCCGTACGTCGTCATACCCCCTCAGGGTATCAATGTCCCCGGCGGTTTCAACTCTCCCGCTGGGCGGTAGAGGCAAGTTGGACGGGAGCACGCACCGTCCTCGCCCAGCATGGACGTCGGGAAGCCGATCCGCATCCACGAGGTGGAGCCTCTCCACGACCCGGTTCCTCGCCGGGAGACGCCGACGCGCCCGAGCCCGAAGCCCACGCCGACCGAGACCCCGGCCAAGTGATCGACCGCGCGCCCGACTATGCCGAGCCGCTCGGAGGCTGGCGCGTCTGGCGGGTCGCACGGGTCGGCGAGCGAGACGCGTACCGGCTGCTGAGCCTCGCGCAGGAGGTCGTCTGGGAACCGCGCGAAGAGCTGGTCGCAGATTGCCGCCGCTGCCGCCTCCTTCCCAAGCTTCGCCGCAGCGCTCACCATGTGTCGCCGGCCGAGACCTGCTCGTGCGGCATCTACGCGACGCAACTCGAGCGCCTCGAGTGGTTCCTCGACGAGCGGACGTGGCCGACACCGCCGTACGTCTTCGGCCGGGTCGCGCTCTGGGGTCGGGTGATCGAATGCGAGCGTGGCTGGCGGGCTTCCCATGCGTACCCGCAGGAGATCTTCGTCGCGGCTCCGCCCTACCGCCTTCGTGACGACGTGACCCCGGGCAGCATCGCCGCCGGGCTCGGCGAGTACGGCGTTCCGGTGCAGCCGCTCTCCCTCGCACCACACGCTGCACTCGGCTCGCTTGCAGAGCACCATTAAGGCGTGCTCGACTCTGCACGCGCGGCGCTGACGCGCCATCTCGGGGGCGCCGAGCGCGCCCGGGTGATCGTCCTGCTCGCCTGCGTCCTCGCGATGAACGGCGCCGATACCGCGACGGTCGGCGCTGCCGCGACAGAGCTGCGCAAGAGCCTGTCGATCAACAACACCGACATCGGGCTGCTGGTCTCGGTGACGTCCCTCGTCGGCGCCGTCGCGACGCTGCCGTTCGGCGTGCTGGCGGACCGCGTCCGGCGGACGTGGACACTCGGAATCGCCGTGGCGTTGTGGGGCGTCGCGATGCTGTGGAGCGCCGCGATCCAGAGCTACGGCGATCTTCTGTTCGCGCGGCTCTTCCTCGGAGCTGTCACCGCTGCCGCGGGGCCGATCGTCGCGTCGCTCGTCGGGGACTCGTTTCCCGCCAACGAGCGCGGCCGTGTCTACGGCTACATCTTGACCGGCGAGCTACTCGGAGCAGGCTTCGGGTTCGGCGTCACAGGAGGCATCGCAGCCGTCTCGTGGCGCGCAGCCTTCGTCGTCCTCGCACTCCCCGCGTTCGCGCTCGGCGCGCTGGTACTGCGCATGCCGGAGCCGGCCCGAGGCGGCCAGGACGCCGAGGATGTCCCCGGGCCGACCGACGCGCAGCGGCTGGCACACAAGCGCGGCATCGAGGCGGATCCCGAGCTCGTGCTCGGAGCGGAGGCACGCCGCATCCGGCTCGCCCAGGCGATCCGATACGTGCTCCGAGTCCGCACGAACGTCGTACTCATCGCTGCGAGCGCCTGCGGCTACTACTTCCTCGCCGGCATCGAGACATTCGGGCTCGAGTTCGCCAAGGAGCAGTACCGGCTCGGCCAGCTTCGCGCGACCGAGATCCTGTTGCTCGCAGGCGTCGGGGCGGCGCTCGGAGCGCTCGCGGGCGGCGCCTTCGGCGACGGGCTCCTTCGGCACGGCCGCCTGGATGCGCGCATCGTCGCGGCCGCAGCGGCGGCGTCCGCGTCGGCGGTGCTCTTCGCGCCCGCGCTGTTCACGCGCGCCGCCGGAACCGCAGTCGTCGTCCTCGTCGCGGGAGCGTTCGCGCTCTCCGCACAGAACCCGCCGCTCGACGCCGCGCGGCTCGACATCATGCCGCCGTTCCTCTGGGGTCGTGCCGAGGCGGTCAGGACGTTCCTGCGCTCGCTGGCGCAGGCCCTGGCGCCGCTCGTCTTCGGCGCGGCCTCCGACTACGTCTTCGGCGGCGGGCGCACCGGACTGCAATGGACGTTCGTCGTGATGCTGCTGCCTCTGGGCGCGAGCGCCTGGTTCCTCTTCCGAGGGCTCAGCACGTATCCGCGCGACGTCGCGACCGCGGCGGCGTCCGCGCACGCGACTCTGCGCGACGCTAGGAGCAGCTGAACGAGCCCGTCGCCTTGCCGCCGCCGGTCAAGAGCGTGCCCGAGAACGACCCGCTCTTCAGACCGCCGTTCAGCACGACGGTGGCGGAAAGAATGCTGTAGCTCTTCCCAGGCTCCTGCCAGCTCGCGATCTGGTTGCGGTGGGTCCCTGCACGAGGTGGCTGGGCGTCGATGCCGAGGTACGCGAACTTCGGCTTCACGTGCCCGAGCGTGATCGAGCCGATGTTGACGGTGAAGATCCCGCGAGAGATCGCACAGATGCCGCTCGCGAAGTGAAATGTCTTGCCTCCTGCCTTCACGGTCGCGTGAGCCGGGCCGCAGAAGGTGCGAACGGTCGCTCCGCCGACCGTGTGAACACCGGCAGTGCAGCCGACCGAGCGGGGGCTGCCGACTGCACCGGCCGTAAAAGCGAAGGCGCAGGCGCAGGAGGCCGAAGCAGCAATGATCGCGACGGCCATCCTCATGCCCGCGATCCTACGGCCGCTGCCCCGGCACCGTCTCCATAGGATCCTCCTGGTTGGGTCAGCTCGACGGGTCCGGCAGTGAGGTCTCATCGATCTCAGAGCTCTGCCAGTCCATCGAATGGCAGACCGGGCAGGTCGCCGGCTGTCTCTCCGCGCGCACGAGGTAGCCGCACGTCCTGCAGGTCGCCTCGACCAGCTCCGTCAGCGGCAGGAGGCCGGCGGCGATCCGGGCGGCGCGCTTCTGCTGGTGACGCGCCTGGTTGCGGAGCGCCAGCGCCTCGAGCCGCAGGGCGCTCGCCTGCTCGCGCGCCGTGCGTGCGCGTGTTCGCGGATGGCCCGGCGCGAGCAGCGCAAGGTTCAGTGCCCGCAGCTCGTCGTATACGTCCGCCGTGAGGGGAACCGCGACCGCGCAGTCGGTTTCGCCGCACTCGCAGACGAACTCCCAGTCCAGGTCCTCGCCGAGACGCGCTGCGAGGTCGCGGATGCGGCGATTCGCCTGGGCTTGGGCGTCGCCCGAGGGCATCGACGCGAGCCTACACCCGGCGCTACGCGATACGGATCATCCGGAACGTCCCGAACTGACGGCCGGCGACCGTCGCCCGCCCGAGATACGCATCGGGCGCGATGGGCGTCAGCTCGTCGACGAAGGCGCGGAACGGCGTCCTGTATCGAAGCGAGAGCGCGACCACGTCGAAGGGCACGCCGGGCAGCGGGCCGACCTCTGTTCTGCCGCTCGTGCCAGAGATCCGCTTACGCACGCCGAGGAGCGGTGGCAGCAGGCCGGAGACCCGCTGGACGCTCCAGACGCCGTCGAGGTTGTCGCCGCCGACGCCCATCGAGCCTCAACGCACGAAGAGACCCACGGGATACTCGCGAAGCAGGTCTTGCATGCCGTCGGCCTCGGGTATCGACTTGACGGCGCCCGGACGCAGTGGAACGACGACGAGGCAGCGGGGGCCGCGCCGGAACGCGCACACGTCGCCGCCCGCGTCGATCGGCATGTAGCCGCCGAGGCGGTCGCGGACTGCGAGCGAACGCCGGATGAGCTCCAGCTTCGGATCCGTGCGAGCCTCGAGCGTACGCGCGCGGAGCTCCCAGTCGACCGGGCGGCGGTTGTCCGGGTCGACGAGTGCCAGGCACTCGAGCTCGTCGCCCTGATAGATGTCGGGCACGCCGGGGACGGTGAGCTTCAGGAGCGTCGAGCCGAGCACGACGGGTTCCGCGAGCTCGCGAACGTGTGCGGCCAGGCGCTCGATCTCGTCGCGCAGCTCGCCTTCGTACAGCCCCGCGGCGAAGTCCAGCACCTCCCGCTCGTGGTCCTCGTCAGGCGTGAGCCAGCTCGTGTGCATCTTCGCCTCCCGCAGCGCCTTCCGCAGATACGCGTGCAGCCGCTCTGTCGAGAGCGGCCAGGCGCCCACGACGGTCTGGTAGACGAGGTACGACTCGTTGGCATCCGGCAGGTGCGGCCAGCGGCGCATGCACGCCGCCCACTCCTCGGCGATCCAGCTGAGGGTGACCAGCCGCGCGCGTACGTCGCCGGAACGCTTCGTGTCGTGAGTCTGGGATGCCACGAGTTGGCGTGGGAACCGCACCTCGCGCCGGAGATTCGCGAGGTGAAAGGCGTCGACGTCGAGCGAGAAGCGCCCCGGGTTCCCTCCCACTTCGTTGAGCGCCGCGAATCGGAGATAGCGGTAGAACGCCGTGTCCTCGACGCCCTTCGCCATCACCGGTCCGGTGGTCTGCTGGAACCGCGTCACGAATTCCTCGTGCCCCGGCTCGTCCAGCGTCAGCATCCGAGAGAGGGAGTCGGACACCGCGGCGCGCGCGACTTCGGCGCGGTCCTCGTCGGCGACGACGCCTCCGAACGGCTCGACGTACGTGCGGTAGACGCGGAAGGTCGCCAGCGCGAGCGCGAGGTTCGGAGCAGCGGCTTCCCGGTGAAGGCGCCGCAGCTCGGGCTCGAACAGCGTGGTCGCAACCTCGAGCTTGGCCGCGGCGGCGACCTCCTCGAACGAGCGGGTTTCACCGGTCAGCTCGGCGTAGAGCCGGGTGAGGGGCTCCTCGGCGCGGGGATCGACGTACAGTGCCGTCAGGTCGTTGGCGAACTCGTAGCCGGTCGTCCCCTGGACGGGCCAGTCGCGCAGCTGCTCGCCCGGCTCGAGGATCTTCTCCACCCAAACGGACTCGACGCCGGCTCGCGCGAGGCGGTCGAGATATTCGCGTGGGTTCGCGAGGCCGTCGACGTGGTCGACGCGAACACCGTCGACGACGCCTTCCCGCACGAGCTCGATCACCTTCCCGTGCGTCGTCGCGAAAACCGCTTCGTCCTCCTGGCGCACGCCGGCGAGCTCGGAGATGTCGAAGAAGCGACGATGCAGGCCCGTTCGCGTGTCCAGATCGAAGAACGTCGCCCGCAGTGTCTCGTCGGCCCAGAACGGGTTCTCCTCCGCGGCCGCCATGTGGTTCGGGACGATGTCGACGATCACGTCGAGCCCGGCCGAGCAGAGCTCGCGAAACGCGTCCTCGCCGCCGAGCTCGTCGGAGACCTTGCGCGGATCGGCGACGTCGTAGCCGTGTTGCGAGCCTCGTCGCGCCTGCAAGACCGGCGAGAGGTAGAGATGCGAGATCCCGAGCCGACGCAGGTACGGGACGACCCGGTGCGCAGCGGTGAAGTCGAACGCCCGAGTGAGCTGCAGCCGGTAGGTGGCTCTCACGCGGCGACGTCACGCTGCTTGAGCTCGGCGGTGACGGCCTCGAAGTCCAAGAGCAGCTCGTACCGGCCGCGGCGCAACAGGAGCCTCTGCTCGTCGAGGATCACCGTCTCGAGCTCTCCCGGAAGCTGTCGTCGCAGCCGGAGCGCCTCACGGAACCAGCGCGCCGGGCGGCGCGGCTCGAGCTGCGACGCCTCGAAGGTCGACGGGGCCTGCGGATCCGGGATGTCGTTCGTTCCGAACGCGTGCCAGTCGGCGAACTCCCGCCTGCGTCCCTCCCGCGTCGCTTTCGCGATCGCCGGGTCGAGATGGTCGGTGAAGAACTGGAACGGCTTCTTCTCGCCGTACTCCTCGCCCATGAACACCAGCGGCGTTCCCCGTGAGAACAGCACCGCGCTGAGCGCAAGCCGGTCCTGCGCCGGCGTCAGGCGGTCGCCGAAGGCCCGGTTGCCGACCTGGTCGTGGTTCTGGGCGCACACGACGAACTGGGGGCGCGAACGTTCGAGGGCGGCCTTGACGTCCTCGAGCGAGCCGTACGCCGCGTAGTACCCCTCGCGCTCCCCCGTCAGCAGCGCGTGGAGCGCGTGATGGAGCGAATCCTCCCACTGTGCGTCGTGGGCCCATTCGTCGAGCGGACGGAGGTCGCCGATCTCCATCTCGCTGATCAAGAGCGCTCCCGGACGCACGTGTCGCGCACGTTCGGCCAGCTCACGAAGCACGTGCACCGCGCTCTCGTCGTCGTGGATCGCGTGCGTCGCGTCGAGGCGAAGGCCGTCGACCTTGTAGTCGCGCAGCCACATCTCCGCGTTCTGAATCGCCCACTCCCGGACCGGAATGCTGCGGAAGTCGATCGCCTTTCCCCACAACGTGTCCGACTCCGCGCGAAGGTAGGGACCGAAGGCCTCGAGAGCCTCGCCGCCCGGCCCGAGGTGGTTGTACACGACGTCCAGGATCACCGCGAGGCCGGCGGCATGCGCAGCGTCGACGAGCCGCGCGAAGCCCGCGGGTCCCCCGTACGCGGGGTGCGGTGCGTAGATGTAGAGCCCGTCGTAACCCCAGCCTCGGTCGCCCGGAAACGTCGCGACGGGCATGAGCTCGATTGCCGTGATGCCGGCCTCGGCAAGCTCGCCGAGGCGCCGGCGGACGCCGTCGAACGTTCCGTCGCGCGAGAACGTGCCGACATGAAGCTCGTACAGCACGAGATGTTCGAGATCGAGCGTCGGCCCGTCCCGGATCGAGGACTCCGCCAGATCGACGACGCGCGAGGGGGCGCGCACGCCGGACGGCTGGAACCGTGAACAGGGATCGGGCCACTCCCGGCCGTCGTCGAGCGTGAAGACATAGTCGGCGGCTGACGATGCGGCGACTCGGCCGCTGAACATGCCCTCGTCGCCGGAAGGCTCGAGCGCCGAGCCGAGCACCGATACGGCCCGGGCGCGGGGCGCCCAAACTCCGAACTCGACGAGCCCGTCGCCTACCGGCCGCGCGCCGAGCATGTCAGGGCGTCGTCGTGGTCGTGTACGTGCTGCTCACCGTCGAGACCGGCGCCGAGGGGAGCTGCTCGACCGGTGTGCGCGCGAGTGCAATTGACATGAAGTCGTGCCAGATGGTCGCCGGAATGGTTCCACCGTAGACCGGCGCATACCCCTCAACGTCGTTCATCGGAACCTCCCGGTGCGGATAGCCGACCCACACGCACGTGACGAGTTGCGGCACGTAGCCGCAGAACCAGGCGTCGACGAACCGCTCGGCGGTGCCGGTCTTGCCGGCGATCGGGCGGCCGATGGCCGCGGCGGTGCCCGTCCCCTTCTGCGTGACGGCCTCGAGCGCGAACGTCACCTCGTCGGCGATCTGCGCCGAGACGGCCCGATGCGGCTTGTCTGCGGGGAACGGGATCTGGTCGCCTGCGGCGGTGCCGATCGACTGGATCGCGACCGGATCGTGGCGCAGGCCGTGGTCGGCGAGCGTCGCGTAGGCCGCCGTCATCTCGAGCGGGCTCACCGCCTGCGTGCCCAGCGTGATCGAGCACACGGGCTGCAAGTCGGACGTGATCCCGAGCCGGTGCGCCATGCGTACGACGGCGTCGGGCCCGACCTGTGCGACGATCTGCGCGAAGATCGTGTTGACCGAATTCGCGGTGGCATCGATCAGGTTCATCGTCCCGGCGGTCTCGTCGGCGTTGTTGTGGACGAGCCAGAGCTGGGCGCCGGTCGAGCACCGGAGATCCGGGATCGTCAGCTCCGGCGGCCCACTGTAGTACGCGTCCAGCGAGATGCCGTGCTCGAGCGCGGCGGCCAGTGTGAAGGGCTTGAACGCGCTGCCGGCCTGCCGCCTGCCCTGCGTCGCGATGTTGAACTGCAAGTGCTGCCCGTTCGGCACGTCCACCGCCATCGCGCGCACGTGGCCGTTACGGGGATCGATTGCAACCAGCGCGCCGGCGGGATCGTCCTTGCTGTGGAGGATCGAAGCGAGCGTGCGCTGGGCGAGCGTCTGCAAACGAAGATCGATCGTCGTCCTCACGCGCAGTCCCCCGCTCTCGACGAGGCGGGGTCCGTAGTGCGAGACGAGCTGCTGCTCGACGTAGCCGAAGAAGTACGGCTGGTGGATCGTCCGGTAGAGCGCGCCTGGCTCGAGGCCGAGCGGACGGCGGACCGCCCACTGATACGCCGCCCGGCTCAGGTAGCCGTTCTGGAGCATCGAGAGCAGCACCTCGGCGCGTCGAGCCCGCGCGAGCGCCGGATGTTGCAGCGGGTCGTACTGCGTCGGTGCCTGCGGCAGGCCGGCAAGGAGAGCCGCCTGCCAGATCGTCAGGCTCGAGGCGTGACGTGAGAAGTACGTCTGCGCCGCGGCCTCGGCGCCGTACGCCTGGTTCCCGTAGTAGACGACGTTCAGGTAGTCGGCGAGGATCTGCCGCCGGGACAGCCGCTCGTACAGCTTCGTCGCCAGGCACGCCTCCTGCACCTTCCGCCCGATCGTGTCCTTCGGCCGGCCGATGTAGAGGTTGCGCGCGAGTTGCTGGGTGAGCGTCGATCCGCCCTGCACCGGGTGTCCCGAGCTGATGTCGCTCACGGCGGCGCGGAGTATTCCGACGTAGTCGAGCGCGCCGTGCTCCCAGAACCGCCTGTCCTCGACGGCGACCGTCGCCTTCTGCAGCCACGGCGAGATCTCCGCCAGCGGCAGCTGTTGCCTGTTGCGAGCCGACGGGATCGCCCCGAGCAGCGAGCCGTCGGCGGCGGTGAGGAACGAGTTGGCGCCGAGGTCGACCGGCTTCAGGCTCCGCAGCGAGCACTGGGAAGCGAGCAGGCTCGGCGCGGCCGCGACGCCGACCACGACGACGCAGGCCACTGCTGCGAGCACGACCAGCAGACCGACTAGAGCGCGGCGCCCGCGCCCGTGCCGGCTCCGCACACGATGCCGCCGTCTGCTGCTCGCGAGGACGGGACCAAGCGGGCTCCCCCTTCTCATGCGGCAGGTCCCACACGGCGAGACTTGCCCGCGGGGCCCGTGAAGAAACGCTTCGGGTCGGCCTACGACATCAAGGACCGCAAAGCTCCGCGAGCCACATCTGCACCGCGGCGTTCACCGCTGCGAGATCCGTCCGCAGGCTGTGGTCTCCGGCGACTTCCACCACTTTCCGGCGATCGCCGGAGGGCGGGATCCCGAAGCGGTCGTTCGAACCCTGCACGACGAGGACGGGGAGCGTGACCGCGTCGAGCTCCGGAAGACGGCTCGGCGCGGGGGCCGATCCCTCGCGGCGCGGCGGCCGGAGCGGGAAAGCCAGGCACAGCACGCCGATCGCGCCACTGGCCGCCGCGGTGCGGCAGGCGACCCGCGCTCCAGACGAGCGGCCGCCGACGACAAGCGCCAGCCCGCGGAGCTCGCGGCGGCGAAGCCGGTCGATCACGGCCAGCCATGCCGCGTCCAACTGGTGTGCCGGCGCCGGTGACCGTCGGCCTGCGACGCGGTAGGGCTGCTCCACGAGCGCGGCGGTGACACGCTCGGCATGCGCGGCTGCAGTGGCCGCGGCCAGGTCCCGCGCCGCCACCCCGCCGCCCGCGCCGTGGCCGAGCACGAGCGCCGCCCGCGGCCGCTCGACCGGGCGGAGATGGATCCTGGCCGGGCCGAACGCGGTCTCCACCTCGAGCACGTTCACAGCGACCGCCGGGCGACCCAGGCGAGCAGGCCGCATCCGATCACGATCAAGATCGCCCCGGTCACCGCCCATGACGTTTCGCCCGTCATGAACGACCCGTGGATGACGCCGATCCCCTGCCCGAGCCATACGACCCCGACGAGGCACGAGATGACACCGATTCCTCCGATCAGGGCGGGCACGACAGGACAGCCTAGGCCGCCGTCCTGGTGGCAGGATGACGCCGGTGGGCCTGACGGAGAGTGTTCACCGACTTCGCGATGGGCGATCTCGTCATACCTCTCGACCTGCTCCCCGTCATAGGGCAGCGTCCGCTCCTCCAACAACTCGTCGAAGCGGACAGCCGCCAACCGAATCGAGCGAGCATGAACGTCCAGCCCAACCGATACCGTCGTCGTAGAGTCGTACACGGTCGGCGACCTCCGTATGTGGCTCTACCGGGCCAAACCCCGGCAACCCACGAGATATGCGTAGGCGCCGACCACTCTCCGCCAGCCGGCGGACACCGCAGCCCGCAGGGCCACGGCTCCATCCTGTCTTAGCCCGTCACGGCAGTGACCAGCGGGAGGTAGCCGGAGCTCTGGCCGGCCTTGTTCGGGTGGTAGCTCTCGCCCGTGTTGAACAGGTTGAGCCCGTTCAGCCACGGGCTCGAAGAGCACACGGCGTGGCCCGTCCAGGGAATGATCGCGCTCTCGTACGTGAACCCGTAGGCAGGCGCCGTCGCCTGCGATTGAATCAGCTTGTCGAGGGCGTCCGCGAGGGCATTCGCATCTTTCTCCTCGGTCGAGCTGATGCCCAGCGTCCCGAGACAGCTCACCGTAGAGAACACGTGTGGGTAGCCCAGCACGATCACTTTCGCATTCGGCGCAGCCTGTCTGACTGCCGCGAAGGCCGCATCGAGCGGCTGCGTGAGCGTCGCGCTGAGATTCGCCGTCGTCGTCGTGAGCGTATTCGTGCAGTCCGACAGCGTGCACTGCTCGATGAGGTTCGCGAACCCGATGTCGTTGCCCCCGATCGTCATCGTGACGAGATTCGTGCTCGGGCTCAGATAGGGCACCTGTTTCGCGATCAGATCCGTCGTCTTGGCCCCGGAGCACGCGACGAACGTGAAGGACGACATCGTGTGCCTCTGCGCGAACAGGTACGGGTACGCGTAGATGCTCCGCTTGCAGGCACTGTCGAGCGTGTAGCTCCCCGTGCCGACGCCCGAGGAATAGCTGTCGCCCATCGCGACGTAGCTGAACGTCGTCGTGGCCGCCGGCCCGCCGGCGGTGAAGAAGGCGGCAAAGCCGGCTACGAGCAAAAGTGCTGCGTAGGAGCGGAATCTGCGAAGCGACGGCACGCGCACGGGTGTCCTCCTCGTCCGGGGAGTTCGACGCTACCACCCGCGAGACGCCGCGCACAACGGCGGAGCACCGCCGGGATCGATCAGCCGGCGTGGAGCCGCCGGAGGACCGCTTTCACCGCGAGTCCCTGCACGGCGAGCACCGTCCGGAGCGCGGCCGCGGCGCTCTGCGCGTCGTTCGGCGATTTGCCGACACTCGTGAACACCGTCGCCTCGAACCGACCTTTCCGGACTGCCGTGATGATCGACAGCAGGTTGAGGTTCGGGTTCGGCGTCTTCGTCTCGAGCCTCGCGCTGACGGCGAAGTCGCAGGAGCAGCGCGGATGGCCGAGCAGCGCGTAGGAGACGAGCTGCAGGTGCTCCTGCCTGGCGGCCTGAGCCTGACAGCCGGGTACGAGCATCCGCTGTCCGCGCCGAACGTCGGTCGCCGCCATCGCCGTCGTCTGGAAGAGCTCGACCTCCGACTCGGCGAAGAGCGTTTTCGCGCGGTCGCCGAAGCGGGATTCTGCGTGGCCCACGATGACCAGGTCGGACTGCTTCGGACGGTAGCCGTTGCAGGAGTCGTGGTTCGGCGTCTCATCCGGCTTGATGCGTCCGCCGCTCATCGCGAGCCGCGCGGGGAAGTCCGCCTTACGAAGCGTTATCGACGCTGCGGCGGTGTCGCCGACCCGCGTGCGTTTGTACGTGTAATTGTCCGCGTAGGCCACGCCGCACACGAGCAGCACGAGCGTGACCACGGCCGCTGCGACGGTTGCTCTCCTCGAGAAGCGGATCATGGTTCGAGTATCGGCGGCATCGGAGCCTCCCCCTCCCCCGTATTGGCGAACAAGTGTGCACCCCGATCCGGAGGGCGGCTTCTCGATCCCGACCTTCGCGACCGCCAACCCCGCCGGCTCGATCGTCGCCCACGTGTCGCAGCACGTCGCGGCGGTCACCCACGCTTACGAGTCGCGGATCTTCAACCCGCCGGACCGACTGGATCCGCAACCTTCGCGTGCGCCCGGCGCTGCAGATCCAGATCGGCCGCGAGACATTCGTGCCGGAGCAGCGCTCCTCACCCGGACGAGGCGTTCGCGATCGCCCTCGGGTTCCGACGGCGGTACCCGTGGCGGCTGCGTCTCTTCGCCACGATCCTCGGCTGGGGCGACCTCAGCTCGGACGCAGCGGTCCGCCGGCTCGTCCGCGATCGCCCCTTCATCTCGTTTCGGCCCGGCAATCCGTGATTTCGCTGAGGCGACGAGGCTCCAACCGGCTGACCCTGGGGCCAATCGATCGGAGGTGCCGCATGACCTTGATCTGGTTCATCGTCTGGGTGATCGCAGACCACATAGGCGACCGCGAGCCTTTGCTCTTCAACCCGGTGAACATCTGGGCTGGGACTCTGCTTCTCGCGATCGCCCTGGACCTCGGAGCCTCCCACGCTCGCAGCAGCTCGAGGTCACACGGTTAGCCGAAGAACGATGCGCACGCGTCCCGATCGTCGGCGCATTCGCGATCGGCTACACCACGGACGGTATCCAGGCTCCGCGCGGGCGCCTCGGGAGCGGTACCGGCGCGTTGCCCACCCCGCAATGGCGTAGATTCGCCCGGCGATGGCGAATGAGCGGAACGCAGAACGGGCGCGCGATGCCCTGAGAGCCGCGCTGGAGGCGCTCCACCGCGGAGAGACAGTTCCGGTGTCAGCGCGCGCATTCCGTATGTCCACTTCCGACCTCTGGGAACTTGCGCACGAGCTGCGCGTCGTCAGTTGTCCAGATGCCAGCATCGTGTGGCGTAACGGCACGCTCACGTTCAAGTTCGATCCTCGGGTTATCTCGCAGCGCTGAGCGGCGGCCATGCCGCGGCTTGATCCTCGTCCAGTGTCGCGCTCGGTGTTGCGCCTGCGGAGACCGGTGCTCGCAGAGCGCGCCCCGATCTCACATGGTCTACGGATGTTGTCCGTACGCCTCGGCACGGGTTACGGACTGACCGCCGCCTCGCTGCTGGCTGTGCAGCTCGCGATCGCGAGCTGGAACGCATACAAGGTGGACGCCGACACGGGCTACGACTTCGGCGCCCACTACACCTACGCAAAGGATCTCGTCTACAGCGGCCAGATCCCGCCCGAATCCCAAACCGCCGAGTACTACACGCCGCCGCTGTTCTACGCAGTCTTCGGCGCCGTCATGCGCTTCGCCTGGCACTTCGGCGCTTCGCGACCAGACAAGGTGGCACGCACGCTCAACGTGCCGCTGCTCCTCGGCACGGCCGTCCTCGTGCTGCTGCTCGCACGGATGCTCTGGCCGGAGCGCCGCCGCCTGCAGCTCGCTGCGCTCGCGTTCTTCGTCTTTCTGCCGGTTGCGATGAAGATGGCGGCGATGTTCCATCCGGAGCTGCTGAGCCTTTTCCTTTCGACGCTCGCACTCACCATCGCCGTCCGTGTGCTCGTACGCGAGGACTACCGTCGCCGCACAGCGGTCGCGCTCGGCGTCGCGCTCGGCGCGGCACAGCTCACACGGGCGTTCACGCTGTGGACGTTCCTCACCGTCGTAATCGTCCTCGTCGTGGCCGCGCTCGTGCGGGTGGCCGACCGGCGCCGCATCCTCGTGGCCACCGGCATCACGGTAGCCGCGACCGCCGTCGTGACCGCACCGTGGTACATCCGGCAGGCGATCCGCGACTCGAACCCCGTCTTCAACAGACCCACCGTCGAGGCGCCGCTCTGGCGGCGGCGACCCGTGTCCTTCTACACCGCGCTTGGTCTGCCACAGTCGCTGAACGACCCCGTCCGCCCGAACTTCGTGAACGACGCGATCCCGACCGTCTACGACGACGTGTGGGGCGACTACTTCGGTGGCTATCTGTGGGGAGCGGGCGGCCCGATACCACCGCCGACGCACCGCCAGCTCGTCGACCAGTCGTACATCGGCCTCCTCCCGACGGCGTTTGCCGTCGCCGGGCTGATCGGGCTTCTTGTCGTCTCGTTGCGACGGCGCGTGCTGCACGACCGGCCGGCACAGCTGCTCGTGCCGCTGCTCGCTGTGGCCGGAATCGCCGGCTTCCTCTACTTCACGGTGAGCTATCCCACGCCGGACGGGGACGTGCTCAAGGCGAGCTACATGCTCACGACGGCACCGGCGTGGGCGCTCTGCTTCGGCTGGGCGTTCGCGGCGATGACACACGACCGCCTCGTGCGCTGGGGTCTCATGGTGTTCCTCGCCACGTGCGCGATCACCGATCTGGGCTTCCTGCTCTTCGACACGCGCCTGACGGGATGGGTATAGCCGCGTGTGTGCCGCCGAGCGGTGGAGAGGAGCCGGTCTCGCGTCTCCTCCGACCACGAAGCCCGACGTCAGCAGGGCTCGAGGAGGGGAACGAGGACAAGAGGGTGAGAGAGAGCGCGGATGATGGGACCCGAACCCACGACCTTCTGCATGGCAA